>Ga0315291_10009758_pt1 | contig 11766 bp, 8 predicted proteins | sample YL17G12_20_MG_FD_203070 | JGI IMG/M metagenome (GOLD analysis project Ga0315291, IMG submission 203070) | Sediment microbial communities from Yellowstone Lake, YNP, Wyoming, USA - YL17G12_20 | ecosystem: Environmental > Aquatic > Freshwater > Lake > Sediment | place: USA: Wyoming | collected...
ATTAGGAATATTTTGACTATTTTCTATAGTTTCATAATCAGTTCCAAGAATCTCATGCATTCTTTGATTAAGCCCGTTACGTATGTTAACACGTTTCATAATTAATCCAATTCTTAAATTATTTTGATTTTAAAGTACTGCCTGCAATGTCCAGAACTTCGTTTTTATTATTTACTTCTGGTTGAATCAAATCACTATTTATTTTTTTTTCTTCAATATATTTCTTTGATAATTCAATTAATGAATCTTTATCAATTGTGTCACCAATTATTCCAACGATTGCTTGTATTGATCCTTTAACAGTTAAAAGTTGATTTCCAAGTTCAGTTATTGTTTTTTCAGCATTTTCGTATGCTTGATTAATATTTGAAGCAACTTTGTCGCATTGCTCAAGACGTTCAAATAATTTTTTAGTTGCATCAGGCCGTAACTCACTATGTTTTAATAAATAGGAAATAGCCATATTTTTACTAATCTGCTCTTGTATCATTAGATCCACCGTTCTATAAAACCTATCATTTTCTACCATAGGGTAGATGCTGTGTTTATTTCCTGTTTCAAAGAAACCGCTTCTTCAATCTCATGATTTAAAAGCCTTACACTTTCTCCACAGGCTTGAATTCCCCTGGAACTCAGGGTACTTAATCCATAATTTTCTAAATTAATTGATGCATTCATATCTCTATCAATTTTATTACCACATTGACAAGTATAGATCCTATCTTTAAGAGTTAAATTCTCTTTTATGTTTCCGCAAATAGAACATATTTTACTTGAAGGAAACCATTGGTCTACATCAATTATTTCACCACCATACCATTTGGTTTTATATTCCGACTGTCTCTTTATTTCATAAAAAGACGCATCAGACACAACTCCAGCAAGTTTATGGTTTTTCATCATACCAGAAACATTCAAATCTTCAAGGACAATATATCTTGGTTTGGTTTTCGCCAAAATAGTTGTCATTTTATGAATTGAATCTTTTCGTTGACATGATATTCGATAATTAATTTTCTGAACTTTTTTAATAGTTTTCAATTTATTCCTACTACCGTTTACTTTTCTGCTTAAATTTCTTTGAAGAAAAGATAATTTCTTTTTGGATTTGCTGAGATATTTATTATTCTTAAAAACCTGTCCATTAGAGCATGTAGCTAGAGTTTTTATTCCTAGATCTATTCCTAAAACAGTTTCCGGTTTAGGTGAATCTGAAATATTAACTTCACATTGAACAGAAGCAAACCACCTATCTGCAGTCTTTGAAACAGTAACAGAATTGCATTTTGTTATTGGAATATAATTCTTTTCTTTTAATCTAATCTCACCTATTTTAGGGAGTTTAATTGACGATTTGGTAATATAACAAACATCGCCAGTCATTTTAAAAGATTGTTTACTTTTATGCTTAGATTTAAAATTAGGAAATCCTTTTTTATTATTAAAAAAATTTTTAAAAGCTTTCTCTAAATCCCTTAATGCTTCATGGGGCGCCAATTTACTAACCTCATACATCCATGGAAATTCTTCTTTTTTCATAGTACACAATATTTTGTGTTGATCTATAGAACTTAAAGACTTTTTCTCTTTAGTATAAAGATCAATTCTTTGTGCTAATCCCCAATTCCAGGCAAATCTAGCTATTCCTGTACTTTTTTCAAAAAAAGTACGTTGTTTGTTATTAGGTTTTAATTCTGTCTTAAATGCTTTTTGTATTAACATATTTTTATAGATACTTCCAGCCTTCATTATTTATGAGATTAAATTAATGGTACTGCATTATAATTATATAATTCAGTATTATTATTTTGTGCGTAAGTATTTTCTACAACACAAAATTTTTCGTTTACACCATCGTTAATTTCTGTAATTCCTTGAAATATTCCATCAAATACTTCTATAGATTTAATTCTAACTTCATTCATTTCAGGAGTATATGTACTTGTAAATCGAGATGATTTTAATTTTTCCAATATAACAGATTGTTCACTTTCTCCTTTGAAAACATCATCTACAATACAATATACATATGTATTATCAATGTCATCATTTATTACTTTAATTATATCTCCGATAAATATATTTTGAACATCGACTGAAAATTGAGTTATTTCTCCTGAAGGTTCTAAAATTAATCCTAAACCTTCATAATCTATATTTATAATTTCATCCTCATAGTTAAAAAAATACTTTGGTAAGCTTGGAACTATTGATAAATAATCAATAGGAACAACAATTTTTGAATCGTTAAAGAATCTAATTCCAGGAACTCCTGCCCATCGTATTCTTTTATATAATTTAGAAGATGCAGTTATTGGTGAAAAATATTCAATATCAAATCGTGTAGTTGTAATTCTACTTTCATTTGTAAATTGAAAAAATTTTGATAAAGAGTATAAATCTTCTGTTACTTCATCAACAATATCATGGTTATATATTGGATAAGTATTTCCTAATGTTTCTACATCAGTTTCTTCAGGTTCTATTTGAATAAAATATTTAAATTCATATAATTTTTGTTCTGAAGCAAGTAATGTGAAATTTTTTATTAATGTTTGAATATAATTATAAATATTAGGTTTAAAACAGGGTATAGATCCTGGGCATGCTATATGTATTAATTTTGATATATTAATTCCAGATTCGTATATATCATATACACCATTTTGAAGTGGGGTTGATTTAAAATAACCATCTTCATCAGAAATTATAGTGTCAACAACTATTGAACCGGTAACAGGAGTTGCAAGTTTTATTACTATTGAAGCGTTTCTTAAAACATTACCTGCACTATCTGTAATATGGCCTTCTATTGATTTTGCTCTAATATTTGACACAATACTTTGTTTAGATAAGTTATAAAAACTTATCAAGGAGTCCTTTTGGCTCCTAATAAGTATAAATTAATCCACAAAACCTTTGTAATACACTGCTCTTGTTATAAGAAACAGAAAAATTATCATTAAATCTGGTTCTTACTGTAAGACATTTTGCTTTCAAACTTCTTACAGATCCTATAACAACACCTCTTGTTATGTGGATAGTTTTAACAAGATCGTAATGTCTGAATCCATTCTTTTCCATACAAATTTTAGTAGGATTTAATTCCCAAATCTTAGTTCTTCTGGGTTTAATAAAATACTCTATACAATTTATTTTATTACTTTTTAAAATAGCACATGCATCATTGCTGTGTTTTTTGCTTAATCCCAAAACAATACGGGATTCTTTAGTGATAAAACCTTTAGTGTATTCATAAACTAAACCCATGGACTCAATTTGTTTTCTTAAATATTTTTTACCTATTTCTACCAAAGAAAAGAACTTTCCATAATTATGTTTAGCATGATTAAAAAAAATTTCTTCAACAGTAATCTTAACAATATTCAATCTTTTACGCATATCCTTAATAACTCGAATAACAGTTTCTTTCTTCTGCCTTATACTTGGTGCCAACTTGTCTTTTGCCGTCCGATTATCAAATCTTGGTTTTCTGCACCTCAGTCTGAATCTTCGAGCCTTGCGATAATTCTTCTTTTGTTCAATTTTTCTACTTACATCTTGCCTATGGTCAAGTTGTGCTCTGAAAACAATTTCATCAGTTTTTGTATTCTTGATGGCAATTCCCACATGTTTAGATCCATCGTCTACACCCATTTCAAAAGATCCAATAGGATTATCAATCTTTCGAGTGAGTTGAATAACAAATGGTACTACCTGCTTAACTCTCGCCTTTCCCTGATCAAGTAACTGCCTTGCTCTTCGAGGCTTGGTTGGAAGGCATGGACTTCCTTCGTGATCGATTACAAATACTTTCATAAAACTCCCATTTAAGGTTTAAACAGGTTTCCCTGTCATTGGTGTCCTCGGAAATGTCGCCAACGAATTATTCAGGACTGAACACATCCTGACGTTCTTTGTGTTGGCTAACGTAGTTGGACTTCACCCGAAGCAGACGGGCTTACTCGCCAACTGATCCTCGAAGCCTTGAACTTATAAAGATTTTATAAATTCTTATAGCTTGTCAACTATCTGATATAGGCTCCGTTATCAATATACAATATTTATTTCATTTTAACAATTCTATTTTGATGCACATTTAAAATAAGACATTCCAAATTTATTAATATATTCACTAAATTTTAATTTACTCCATGTAAAAACATTATCGAAATCACCATCTTTATACCATGGACTATATCTTGTATTTGGAGGATTGGGATTACCAATATATTGTATTTCACTATAATCTTCATCAATATAACTTGCTGGGTAATCGTTAGTTCTACGGATTCGAGTTCTAAAAAATATAAATTCATCCTGAACATATCTATCAAAATCTGAAAATCCATTCAATCCTATTAATGATCTCATATCAAGATATCGAATAACATTTTCAGTATTAAACATTTTATTTGATTTTATAATAAAGTCAGGATTTTTACTAATATTTGTTAATGGTTTATAAATAGAAAGACTTCCATAGCTTGGAATATTTTCTATTGAATAAATTACATCAGCCCAATCTGTTATTAAATCTCCATCGTATCGTACATATAAAGTAATTGTATTAACATCTGAAACAATGCTACTTTCAACATAAGCTATATGAAAATTAGTTTCATTTACATTAGAAATTGGATTATATAGTACTAAATTATTTTTTCCATTTATATAGTTATTAATATCCGATGGTATAAACCATATAGGATCGTTACAATATGTTGCATAGACCTTCCATACATCTAAAGTCCCTGCAACTAATGTAGGAGTAATATTATTTAGTATTATTAAATTGTCAATAATTAATTCTCCAAATTTTTTCTTATTGTCAGTAATAACAACAGATAAAGGTCTCCAATTTCCTTTTTTATCATTGCCTATATTTGATTTTGAATCCCATATTTCAATAACTATATTTGAATTTGAATCATATGTTGCTAATAAATTTTCATTATTAATATTGGTATAATTTTGATTTGATTGAGGGTTATCAACAATAGAGGCCATGTAAGCAAACCCTTTGAAATAGGAGTATAGCCACCTTTTGGCATCAGGGATTGCTCCATGGTCCTTTTGGTATGTAGTAAAATCTTTAAAAATAGTTGAAACATTAATTTTAAAAATATTAGCTGGATATTCATTTCCAATATAAGAAATATAATTATTATTAAATTTCCATACAGCATTACTTGCTTGTAATAATATTTTTATATCACTTGAAAAGAATGGAAGAGTAAATTTTTCATTATTTCCATTCTCAGAAAGAATTAATGTATACATTCCATGATGTTTATAATTTTCATAATCAGGTTTTACTATTGTCATTAATTCTTCATCAATAGATTTTAATATAGCATGTTCGGGATATAATACCTTTTCGTTGATATATACAATAGAATCATTTGTATATGATGGTTCGGGCTTTCCATATGGAAATACATAAGAAGCATCTTCGTCATGATGTATGAATGTTTCAATATCGCTTAAATCTGGGAAATAAGAATTGCTTATTATATTACTATCCAAATCAATATCTTTTCCGTATATTGAAAATTGATGGTTTCTAAAAATTTGATGAGGAACAAAACAATCATCAGCAATTGGAGCATATCGTTCATTTGTTGAATCGTATGTGCTTCCCTCTTCTACCGTTGATTTGCATGATCCTGCATTAATATAATTTGCTTTATATAATACTTGTAATGGTATATATGGATGATCATCATTGAAACGCATAGTAAGGCGTTCAATATACGATCCTGGACAAAATGGAAATTCTACATTATAAATTATTTCATAGTCCCCGTCCGACGCTCTTGATATTTTAAAATGATTATTTTGTTCTAATATTTTAATATAACCGTTGATTCCAGGAAGTTTAATCATTGGTTTAAATTTTTCATTTTCAGAAATTTTTGAAATTATTGATGTTTCAGAATCTGTAAATAATTTAATTAATGTATTTGGAATAGGAGTTTGAGTATTATCATTTTTATGAGGAGAACTTGTTGGAGAATAATTGGAACAATACAAAACAAGATATTCGTTATGTTCAGGCAATATTTTTTTATCACCATCAATAATTGTATTGCAATAGAATCCTGCTCCATTTACTTTTATTTTAGAATTGCTATAATTATATATTTGATTTCCAACGGGATCAATCCAAAATTCAATATGTATTCCTTTATCATTATCTTCAGATTCTGTTCCTATATATCCATAAACAAAATCATCAAGACAATATTCTTGACGCATAAGGAGTGAATAAGGATCAGATCCGAAGTCTTCATAAGAATGATGTTCATCTGCAGAGTTAAAATTTGAACTATGTGCTCGTGGATTTTTTATAAAAATAGTATTTATAATATCTGTATTATAATCATTGAGAGATAAATAATAATTTAAATCTTTAAAAAATGATGAAGATGCTTTTATTTTTAAGTAAATAGCTGGATCTCTTAAAAATTCCATATCCTCAGTTCTACAAATAGGAGTTCCGTTATAATTTATAAATGATATATTTACAAATTGTCCATCGGCTATTGGCTTTGCTATCATATAAGGTTCGGTAGTAACAACTGCAGAATTTCTTCTATTTCTTTCAGTTTCAGTGTCAATGCCATAAAGTATTATATCGGTTGTATATTCTCCATTCTTTTTAAGTTCAAATAATGATTTTAATGTTACAGGATCTTCTGGACCAATCCTTCTTAACATATGTTTACATACATTATATACTACACGAGATTGATCATTAAATAATCCCATATGTATACATGGGTTATATACTAAAGATCCTTTTTGTTCATTATTCCAATTTATTATAATTTTAGAAGGTTCAATAGCTCCGTTTTTACAAACTTCTGGAAAGAATAAATCTAAAGATGGTGATTCATAAGGATCAATTATATATTCCATATTTTCATTAAATTTTTGTATTAATCCAAAATATGGATAATATTTTTCCGTTCCAGCCATTATATTATTATTGTTAATTGACCAATGCATTAAAGATTCGTTAAAATAAAAAAATTCAGAATCAAGTGATCCATTATAGTTAAATATTCTTTCAGGATCTTGATCTTCAAATATTGCTTGCATTGTTTCATTAATCATACCATTATAAATTTTATAAATATCTTCTTCAGATTCAAGTAATGTAATAATGAAATTATTAACGTTTACGGTGTAATTAGTTATAAAAGATTTATTTGTAAATACATAACGATAATAGTAAGTCCAATCTTTAAAATCATTTCCTTCAATAGCTTGATTGAGATCTAATTTATATCCTTGAGCATAAAAAGCCGGAACTCTGTAATAGTTATGCGATATGTTATAAGTTGGTAAATAGTCAACAATTAAATCATCAGGAATTGGAACGTCTATATTTGAAAAATTTATAAATTCAATAATATCGTATTCTGAAAGTTTTTGACCTATTTTAAAATATTGTTTTGTAGATAATTCAAAATAATTTTTAGGAAAAATGGAATAATTATAATCACTTAAAAAAGGATATCGATTATATAAATCAAATACATTTCCATATTCGTTTTGTAAGATATCACGTTCACTAAAAAATCCCGTATAACAGGTATGAGGTTTTATTGAAACATTACCTTTATGTTTGAACAAATAATCGGCAATCCATGAAAATTTATTTGATGAGTATCCTTTGACAAATCCAGAAGTAATTACATGAGTATTTTTAGTAAAGTCAGTAATTGCTTTATTATGTATAGTTTGACGCTTTGGATTAATAAATCTTTTCATTTTTTCACCAATTAATAATTGAAGATCCACCAATTTTTACTTCGTTTACAATATTATTTTTTCCTGACTTGCCTTTGTTATATGTATAATTTATATAGACATACAATTTATGTATTGATTCATCAAACTTAAAAATATAACGACCGTCATCAAATATTGTACTAAGAAAATAACCTAAATTTTGTTGTGTTTTAGTAAATATAATAGATAAATTCTTTGCATCTAAATATGCTTCAAATTCAGTTAAATAAATATCTTCTTTATCATTAAATAATTTTATAGGAGGATCTATAATTTTGAATTTTAATATTATTTTAGCTCCACGAATAAATTCTTTTCTATCTGTTAAATTATCAAATTGATTCCATAAATCTTTATAAATAATAATAGGATTTTGTGAAATAAATAATTCATTAGTTTCATCTAAAGTTAAAATATTTTGATGCACTGATTGTAATTTATCTGAAGTTAATGTAAAAATATGTAATGGAACTTCATAAGGACCTATATCTACAGTTTCTCCCATAAATATACGTGGATTACCAACTATATCCAAATCAATATTTTCAACAAAACTATTATCTCCATTATTTACTAATGGTGAAGTTAGTTTAGGAAGAAAAGATTTTTCCATTGTAACTTCGTTAAAGCATAAACATGAAAGATGTAATTCTTCTCCAAATACAGAAAGATCTTGCGTTGTCCCATTTATTGGATCTGGTGCAAAGCCTGCTACAAAAACAAATTTAGAATTTCCTATAACAAAAGTTCCCCAAGCAACATTGTATAAGTATGAATGTAATGGAATTAATTCATCTCCTATTAATTGATAAGATTCCATTCCTACATATTCATTTGACATTTTAAGACCCGCCGTAATAATATTGAGCAATATAAATAATATTATCTTTACCCCATATAGATTTTAGATCAGAGGTAGGGGTAACTATGCAATTTCCTTCCAGAGCAAGTAGTCCTTCAGGGGATACGCTATATCTATAAATATAAGCATGCTCCGATGACAAAAAATAATCTTTAGTTCCAATATAAATAAAATCTGATATTTTTGTAATTAAAAATGGATTATGTGGAAGTTCTTTTACATCTAATACATTAAAAATTCCATTCTCATCAACGGAAATGCAAAGTAATTCCCATATAAGACCAGCTACATAAAGAAATTTTTCATCACAACATGCATGCATACAATACCAATCAGGAAAAACATCTTTATTTGTCGATATACCATCATCATTTACTTCATAAGATAATATTGGCATAAAATTTCCAGTTTAAGTAAACCCACTAAACATGATTGTTACATAAATAAATCTTCCATCTCCTGTAATACTAGTCACCCAACGATCAGTTGGTACTGCTTCTTTAAAAGTAAGGGTTCCATTTGTTTCAACTTTATAAGTTTTAAAACCATTAAAAATATCACCACCTAATCCTACATATAAAAATCTACCATCACCATATAAGGCCATTATTGATTCTGGCATAAAAATTTGATCTGTTTGTGTTAGTGAACCATCAGAATTTATTTTATAAACAGTAAGCTCGGATTCAATAAACTGTTGTTCTTGATTGTAAATAAACGTTGCCATAAATACATAATTTTCATCACACCATAAATATTCTGGCCAGCGTTCATTATAAGGATTGAGATATGGTGTAGTACCGTATAATTTTGTTAATTTTGCCATAATTTAATTTTTTATTCTAAAAGATTTATTCCAATTGATTCATCTTTAAATTCTGGATTAGTATTTTCTTTACAATTAACTTGAGTAATTTCTGTTTCATGAAAATTTAAATTACCAGTTCCATAATTATATGTTAATGTATTATAAACAGTTTTACCAGAAATTATTGGTATAATTTCAATTTCTATTGAATCTTCACTTAAATCTGAGTTTATTAATTTAAGAGAACCAATTCCATGCTTAGCTTCTAATGGAATGGTAATTTGTGCATAAGTTTCAATATATCCAGGCTTTATACTACATGGATATTCATCATTGTTTGAATCTGTAAATAGTGCTACCAGATCGTGAGTTCCAAACCATTCACCTTCAATATCATAAGTTCTACCGGAAACAAGATCTGCTGATTCTATATGTAAAAATTTAGGAAGTTCTAATGGTTCACTATCGCTTGAGTTTTCTGAATTTGTTAATGTTAAAGTTCCCATTCCAACATATGCTTCAGGAGGAATAGTTATTTGAGCATAAGAATCATAATAATCTGGAGTTATTTGGCATGAATGTAAAATTGAATTTGAATCTAAATAAGTTGCTACTAATCCTGAAGTTTCAAATTTAGATCCATAAACATCATAAATTCTATCATAATATAAAAATACAAAATCAATAACCAGAGGAGAAAGTGTTAATTCAATGTTATCACTTGAACTAAATCTATTTGTTAATGTTAAAGTTCCAATTCCAAATGAAGCTTCAGGAGGAATTGTTATTGTTGCTAGAACATTTGAATATCCTGTTTCAATTGAACAGGAATGTAAAATAGTATCAGAATCTAAATATGTTGCAGTTAAATCTATAGTACTAAATTCTGTACCATAAACATTAAAAATTCTTCCAGAATAATTTTCTATATAATCAATACCTAAAGATAAAAATAATTCAGAAATTACTGCTCTATTTTTAGGATTTGTAGGAAATTGCCATATTGAATATATTTCAACAGGCCCAATATCAGTTGGTAAAAAAGTAATATTTTCAGTCTTAACATACCAATTTGAATCATCTATTTTCATAAGTAATATAATACCATCTTCATAAATTTCAGGATTAATTCCTTCAGGTACAAATACTAATGAATTTGGTTCTAAAATTGGTTGAGGTATACTAAATGTTAAAATAGAATAATATGGATGATTATATAAAATTGAAAATGTTGGACTTCCAACCATTGCATTTTCAGGATCTGATTCAACATTAGGAAATATTACTCTTTCTTCAGGTATAAATTTATAAGTTAATAGATCTGGTATATAAAAAGTTCCATTGCCTGTAAAAATACAATTTCCATCACCTGCTACTGAATAATAAGTTACTGGATTTGAAATTCTTTCAATAGGAGTGATTAAGTTGGGGCCTACAAAATCCAATTCAAATACTCTTAAAGAATTTCCTTCAGCAACAAAAACATTAGTTCCATCTGAATATATTTTATAAGCATTGCCTCCAATTTCATTTGCCTGATATCCAACTTGAATAAAAGTAGTTCCATTAAAAGTATACACTCTTGTTCCATCAGCACCGTTAGCAACAAAAATATAAGGATGTGATATAAATATATCTAAAGATTCTCCACCAGGATCAATACTTCCTAATGGAGTAAAGACTCCAGCACTGTACGAATAAGCATATAATCCGGTATAGCAACAAGCGATAATATAAGATCCATAAGGTCTTATATTATTTGCACCGCCTCCTGTTAATATATTGATACTTCCAGCTACACTGAAAAATGTAGAAGGTGGGTTAAGAGGATTTATTGACCAAGCTCTTATTCCAGAAAATCCACCTGATATAGTATCTGCTGTAAATACATTTACACCATCACTCCATACTCCTGTGCATCTATTAGTATGAAAAACTGTATAAATTTTAGGATAACCAGCATTTACGTATCCAACCATTACACCTGTAATGGCATCAAATGCATACAACCCTTGATAACCAGCAGCTACATAAACATAAGTTCCATCACTCCAGGAATTCCAATTTTCATTAGTAATAAAACGGGAATAAAGTGTAACATTAGAGGAACTTATAGCAAAAGTTGTTCCAGGTGCATAAATAGTAGATGCTGTGGGAGTTTTACTCCATCCAATAAATATTGATGAATTTGATATAACTAAATTTCCAACATTTTTCATTACCGTTACAGTAGATCCAGAAGTGTATTTTACTTTGTCAACTGGTACTGATCCTGTAATAGGTCCGGTTGGAA
>Ga0315291_10009759_pt1 | contig 11766 bp, 4 predicted proteins | sample YL17G12_20_MG_FD_203070 | JGI IMG/M metagenome (GOLD analysis project Ga0315291, IMG submission 203070) | Sediment microbial communities from Yellowstone Lake, YNP, Wyoming, USA - YL17G12_20 | ecosystem: Environmental > Aquatic > Freshwater > Lake > Sediment | place: USA: Wyoming | collected...
ACCAATGACCAAACCGGCCCAACGCTTTCACATGGCCTCCAGTCCGTTTACCGTCCAGCGGGATCTCAGCGTGAAGATCGCCGTCCATAAAGCCGCGACCGCCGGTCGCGCCGGTGGTGCCGCCAAACCCGAGGACGGCCCTCACCCTAACCCTCTCCCAAAGGGAGAGGGGACTGTGCGGCCGGGCGAGGAGGTCGAGGTCACCGTCACCACCACCGATCCGCAGGGCAAGCCGGTTTCGGCGGAGTTGAGCTTGGGTATGGTCGAGCAGTCGCTGTTGGAGCGATTCGGCTGGCCGGTGCCCGCGATCCAAGACTTCTTCCGCGGCGAGCCGCGCCAGTCGGCCGTCCGTACGACCTCCAGCATCACCTTCGCCTACACCCCCTCGACCCGGCCGATCAACCCGCGGCTGTTGGCCGAACGGGACCGGCTGGAGATCGAGGCGGAAGAGGAAGAAAGCCGACGGACGGCACTGGCGACCACTGGGGGGGCGGGGGCGCCGGGAGCGGCGCCACCCTCGGCACCACCGGCACCCGCCGCCGAGCCCGCTGCACCTGTTGCGGACTTGGTCCTCTCTATCGACGGCAACGTTAATGGGATCGACGGCGAGGTTAATGGGCCGGTTGCCGGTAACGTCACTGTGAACGCTGGCGTACTCCGCCTTGGGGATGAAGCTGGCGGAGCGGCGGAAGGGGAAGGCCGGCTGATGAATCGCCTCGTCGTTAGGGCCCGAGGCGGGGGTGCAGGCATGGGGAGCTTCGGCATCTCCGGGCGGGCCGCGCGGGGTGGGCAGCCCGGCGGCGATCGGTCCAATGCACAACTTGACCCACAGGCCGCGGCGCGGTGGGGGATGACTCACGGGGTGGCTATCCAACAGCTTCGCGAGGGACAGATTGCTGCCGACTATGATGGCAATGGCGACGTCGGGTTCTTCTACGCACCGGCCAACGCCGGCGACTTGGCCGACTTTGTTGCCCAACACCAGCGGCAAATCGTCGTTCTCAATGGTACAGGGAGCATGTTGAACATCAACCTGCCCGCCGGTGAGGAGCGGAATCTACAGGTCCTCCAGACCATGGTCGATGACCTGGCCAAGGCCGGCGCCGTCGTCCTGGGCGCGGCCGACGGCCGCGGCTTTATGCTGCAGGAGACCGGGTATTGGAACCCGGCGATTGTCACCGACAAGGACGGCAAGGCCACCGTCACCTTCACCGTGCCGGAGCGATCAACCGCCTGGAAGCTTCTGGCCAAGGGGATCACCACCGAGACCCTGGCCGGTGAGGCCACCGACGAGCTGACCGTCAAGAAGGACCTCTTCGGTGAGTTGAAGCTCCCGCTGAGCTTCACCGACGGCGACAAGGCCGAGATCCAGGCCTCGGTCCATAACGATGCGATCGAAAAGGGCCAGATCGAGGTGGTCTTGAAGACCACTGTCGCCGGGCGGACCGTCGAGGAGAAGAAGACGATCGACGTCAAGGCCAAGGGGATCCACGGGCTGGTCTTCAAGGCTGAACTGAAGCGGCCGGAATCGCAGGGTGGTATGCCCTCATCCGGCGAAGCCGGGGTGGGCATGCTCACGCCCGAGGTCAACGTCGGCTTCGAGCTAACGGTCTCTGCCGGTGAGAAGCAGGACGTGGTCCGCCGCTCGATCCCACTCGAGCCGCACGGGATGCCGGTCTACGCCACGGCCAGCGGCACGGCCACCTCGGACACGACGACCTGGGTCGAGCCCCCACAGAAGATGCCGCTTGAGGGTCCCAGCCTGCAGATCCTTGTCGGCCCGACGGTCGAGCGGAGCCTGCTGGACATCGTCCTGGGTCCGGCCCCGGCGTGCCAGATCGTGGTAGGTCGGATCGCCTCGGGCCTGGAGACCACCAGCAGCGACCTGATGGCCTCGCTGGCGTTGCAGAAGATGTTGGGCGCGACCGGCGGTCGCGGCTTTGTGGGCGCGACCACCGGTCGCGGCTTTGTGGAGGCGGGCGGACCGCAGGCGTCGGCGCTCGATTCGCGGGTCCGCTCCAGTTTGAGTCTGTTGGTCTCCTCGCAGAACGACGACGGCGGCTGGAGCTGGACCGGACGCGGGGGCGGCAGCCAGGGCTACGGCAGCTCGCGGGTCGTCTGGGCGCTGAGCCTCGCCCGGGCGGCCGGATACACCGTGCCCGAGGACTGCTTCAACAAGGCGGTCTCCTATTTGCAGAACCAGGTGGCGGCCACGGCCACGAGCGACTACGAGACCCACGCGATCCTGTTGCAGGCCCTCTCGGCCGCGGGCAAGGGGGACTTCGCGGTGGCCAACCGGCTATACCGTAGCCGGCCGTCGCTCTCGCCCGCGGCGTTGGCCTACCTGGCACTGGCCTTTGCCCAGATGGACCGCAAGCCGACTGCCGGCGAGCTGTTGGATCTGTTGGCCCAGCGGGACCTCGACGAGGGGCCAGGGGTCAGGGGTCAGGGGTCAGGAGTCAAGAGTCTGCCTTGGAGCGGTTCGTCGGCGGAGCTGAGGGCCCTTTATGCTCTGGCGATCCAGGAGGTGCAGCCCAAGTCGCCCAAGGCCAAGGAGTTGATCGACTGGCTGTTGGCCCATCGGACGGGCCACCGCTGGACGCCGGAGAAGGCCACCGGCCCGGCGGCGCTGGCGCTATGCCGCTGGTTCGCCGAGAGCCGTTTCGAAGGGGAGCGTTACCAGTTGACCGTCTTCGTCAACGACGTGCAGGCGAAGGTGCTGGAGATCGACCCGGCGGCCGGCACTCAGACCATCGACGTCCCGAACAAGCTGCTGAAAGAGGCCAAGCAGCGGATCAACTTCCAGATCGCCGGTCGGGGCCGCTACAGCTACCAGTGCATCCTGGGCGGGTTCGTGCCGGCCGAAAAGCTGGTCAGCACCACGCAGGACTGGCGGGTCGAGCGGCTCTACGAGCCGGCCCTACTGGAGGTCGACGGCCGGGAGATCCCCCGCGGCTTCGGCGTGCTGACGGGAAGCTATACGACCTTCCGCAACCCGCTGACGCAATTGCCCGTCGGCCGCCGGGGGCTGGTCGACCTGCGGATCTGGCGCTCCAACGTCCCCGCGAACACCCCGGAGCAGCAGCTCGAATACCTGGTGGTGACCGAGCCGATCCCCAGCGGCACGACCGTGATCGAGAAATCGGTCCAGGGCGCGTTCGAGCGGTTCGAGGTCTCGCCCGGGGCGATCACCTTCTACATCGGCAGCCGCCCCGCGATCGGCACGATCCACTACGAGCTGTACGGCTACCTGCCGGGCGAGTACCGGGCGGGGCCGACGGTGATCCGCAACGCCCACGCCGTAGAGCAACTGGTCGTCTCCCAGCCGAAGTCGCTGGCCGTACTGCCGCTGGGGGAGAAGAGCGCGGACCAGTACCGGCTTTCGCCGCAAGAGCTATACGAGCTGGGCAAGCACTACTTCGACAAGGGCGATCCGCAGACGGCGGGGAAGCATCTGACCGAGCTGGTGCAGACCAAGGACTGGAACCTGGACGCCAAGGTCTACCAGCACGCGGTCAAAATGCTCCTGGACGTGCACCTGAAGACCGGTCCGGCCGCCCAGGTGGTCCGCTACTTCGAGATCATCAAGGAGAAGTGGCCCGCCGAGGAGATCCCCTTCGACAAGATCGTCAAGGTGGGGGCCGCCTATCACGAGATGGGCGAGTACGAGCGGAGTTACCTGGTGTTTCGAGCGACGGTGGAGAGCAGATTCACGCGGGAAAGCGGCGTGGCTGGGTTCCTGGAGTCCCAGGGCGAGTTCGCCCGCAGCGCGGAGGTGATGGGCCGGCTGCTGCGGGAATACCCGCCGGAGGGCTACATCGCCTCGGCCACCTACGCCCTGGCCCAGCGGGTTTACGCCAAGGCCCCCGAGGCGGCCCAGGATGAGAAGCTCCGCAAGCAGAAGATCAATCGCGTAGACCTGATCAAGAGGGCCTGGACCATGCTGGAGGGTTTCTTGACGGCCTATCCGGAAGATCCGGCCGCCGACCAGGCCGCCTTTTCGGCCGCCAACGCCCTGCTGGAGTTGAAGGACTACCAGCAGGCGGCCGCCGCCTGTAACCAGTATGCCCAGCGGTATCCCCAGAGTGATTTGCTGGACAGCTACTGGTACATGATCGGCTACTGCCGCTTCGCCACCGGCGAGCACCAGGCGGCGCTGGAGATGTGCCGCAAGGTGGCCGAGGCCATGCGGTTGGAGAAGACCACCGGCCGCGAGGTGGAAGCCCGCAACAAGTGGCAGGCGATCTACATCCTCGGCCAGGTGCACCACAGCCTGGGCCAGGCCGCCGAGGCGATCAAGGAATACACCCGGGTGGAAGACCGTTTTGCCGACGCCAAGGAGGCCATTGCGTACTTTACCCGCAAGGCCATCGAGCTGCCCGAGGTGACCACCGTCAAACCCGGACAACCGGCCGAGGTGGAATTGAAGTTCCGCAACGTCCCCACCTGCGACGTCAAGGTCTACCGGATCGACCTGATGAAGTTCAGCCTCTTGCGGCGGAACCTGGGCGGGATCACGCAGATCAACCTGGCCGGCATCCACCCTTATCATGAAGCGACGCTGGAGTTGGGTGACGGCAAGGACTATCGCGACCGCACACACAAGCTGCCGCTGCCGTTGAAGGAGGAGGGCGCCTACCTGGTGGTCTGCCGCGGCGAGAGCCTGCACGCCAGCGGGCTGGTGCTGCTGACGCCGCTGGCGGTCGAGGTGCAGGAAGACGCCACCTCGGGCCGGGTCCGCACCACGGTCAAGGACGTCGCGGCGGAGAAGTATCTGCACGCCGTGCACGTGAAGGTGATCGGCAGCGGCAACCAGGACTTCGTCTCCGGCGAGACGGACCTGCGGGGCGTGTTCGTGGCTGACGGGATCCAGGGGACCTCGACGGTGATCGCCCAGATCGAGCCCTCCCGCTATGCCTTCTACCGCGGCCAGACCCCGCTGGCGGTTCCCCCGCCGCAGCCGGCCCAGCAGGCGCAACAGGCCCCGGCACCCAAGGCCGGTAAGGGGGCCGTCTTGCTGGAGCAACAGTTGCTCGAAGGACTACAGAAGACGAACGTCGAGCAGCAGGGCAAGCAGGTTGAACAGCTCAGAAAGATGTACGAGGCCGCCCCGGCCCAAAGCGGCGTGGAGGCGCAGAAGGCGTTTTGACAAAGAGCTTATCCCAGAACCGATAATCGGGGTGGCTGGTGGTCGGCCGCAGGCCGCCCCCAGCCACAGGATTCCGGCGGCTCGCCGACCAACGCTTTGCGTCGGTGCCCGTCGACCCCGGCCACCCGGGCCGTTCCATTTCGCCCGCCTATCGCTCCACCGGCGGCGGCGCGGCTTTGCGGTCCTCGGAGGCCGCTTTGCCCGTGAAGGGCCTCGCCTCGACCGCGGCTGCCCGCGACTTGAGATCGGCCACGTGCAACACGAACAGCGCGCGGACCATCGGGACTCCGGCATCCGTCCTGTGTGCCTCCTGCTGCCGGGTCTGTCCCGCCCAATGCTGCTCGGGCTTGGGTGCTCGTCCGGGCGGAACGGTCGGCCCGGGCGACTTCATACTGCGGTTCACGCCGGGCGCAGGAGACCGAAGCCGCCGGGCGTACGCGCGTGGATTGAACTGGTCCTGACCTTCGTACCCACCTCCCGGGCGCTGCTCTGGCCGGGCAGCGGGCGGCTCGGCCGACGCGCCTCCCACCTGGAAACCAGCGACCGCCCCGGTTCCGCCGCCCACCCGCAATTGCACTTGGCCGGCAAGGTTCCGGCTGGACCTCCCCAGTGTCTCCACTTCGGCGGTTGGCCCCGACAAAACCAACGAGACTGCCTGCGGCTGGGCTGCCAGCGCCGTCAACAGGCCGTTGATCTGAACCCACGTGGCCTCGACGTAGACCATGTCCACCTTCTCGGCAGGCACTGCGGGCACCGCTCCGTAGGAGTGGTCGGCAGCCGGTCGATTGGCGTCCTCGGACTTCTGCTGCCCGACCTGTTCTTCCCGCTGCTCCTGAACAGCGGCGGTGTTGCCGGTCAGGACGCCTGTGCCGGCCGGGGTTTCGTCCCAGACGATTCGGTTGTCGGCCAGCGCCTTGTCGAAGACTTCTTTCCCATCGCCCTCCGGGCTGATCCGGCACTGCACGAGGAGATCCCACTGCACGGGCTGACTGCCGGCCGCGCCCTTGGCGATCGGCCCACCCCGGACTGTCTGGACCTTTTCTCTGATGTGTCTCTTGCCCTCATCCTGGTTCGGGGCTGGCCCGATCTCCGGGGTGCGCCCGGCTTTCTCTTCCGCGGCCGGCGGCGTGACGGCAATCTGTTTCTTCGGGCCCCGGTCCATGACGGTCAAGATCACCGCGACGGCCACGGCCAGCGCCGACCAGACCACCGCCCGCGAACCAACTAGCCGGCGGAGGATTGCGCGTCGCGTGGACGGGGCCGGCTGGGGAAGCTCTCCCGGCGCGGCCGACGTGGCGAGCATCCGCCGCTGGGCCACGCCCAGCACCTGCCGGCTGAGGTCCTCGCCCAGCTTCTGCTGCGGCAAGGCCTGGAGCTTGGAACTCAGCGCGCGGAGTTCTTCCAGGAGTTGCCGGGCGGCCGGGCTGTGGGCCAGCAACTGTCCCACGTCGGCCTGCTCGGCGGCGGTCAACTCGCCGTCGAGGTAGGCACTGAACAGTTCATTCTCCAGCACGTCTTTCATGGGTGCAGACTGATCGTGGACGTCTGAGTGGTCGCCACGTCTACGCGGCGGCCCGGCCCGGTGTAGCCACCGGGGCTAAACGCTGGTAGCCCGGGGCTCCCCGTTATTTGGGACGCAGTGGAGCAGGCGAAAGTTCCCACCCCCACTGCCGGATCGTCCGAGCTACGCCACGGGGCTAGTGGTTGAAGGCGTCGATCATGAACTTGACCGTCTCGTGGTCCTTGCCGAAGGTGTTGGCCATGAAGTGCAGCGTCGGCTCCTCCACCCGGCCCGGTTGCCGGTGGCACGCTCTTCGGGTAACATAAGATTCCCATGAGACTCCCTCCCGAAGGTGCCCGCTGGCTGGTCGCCGTGAGATGGCTGGCCTGCCTGGGGGTGTTTGCGACGATCTGGCTGGCCTCCTCGGTCCTGGGGATCGTCGTCGAGCCGGTCCCGGTCTTCGGCATGTACGCCATCGGCGGCGCGATGCTGGTCTACAACCTGCTGTTCTGGCTCAGCCAGCGCGACTGGGTGGCGGCGGAACGGGACGTGCAGCGGAGCATCTTCCTCCAGATTGCCCTCGACCTGATCTCGCTGACGCTGCTGTTGTATTTCTCCGACCTGTCGCGCAACCCGTTCTTGTTCTTCTTCGTGTTCCACATGATCATCGCCAGCATGTATCTGCACGGGCGGGCGCCGTATTTGGTGGCGGAGATGGCCATCGCGCTGGTGGGAGCAGAGATGCTGCTGGAGTTTTACGGCTGGATTCCCGCCTTCTCGATGCAGTTTCCTTCCGATCCCCCCGGAGGGGCCCGGCTGGACGGGACGTATCTGCTGGGGGTCTTCGTGGCCTTCGGCAGCACGCTGGCGATCACCGTCTACTTTACCACCTTGATCCACCGTTACGCCGATCGGGCGCACGCCGAAATCCGGCAGAAGGAGAAGATGGTGGGCATCGGCCAGTTGGTGGCCAGCATCGCCCACCAGATCGCCAATCCCCTGGACGGCGTGCAAAACTGCCTGCAACGGATCGGCGAGGGCGTCAAAGACGACGCCCACCTGACCGAGTACGTCCAATTGATGACCGAGGCGCTGGAGCGGATCGAGCGGACGGCCAAGCGGGTGCAGGCCTTCGCCCGCCCCCGCGGCGTCACCTTGCAGCGCACCGACGTGAACCAGGCGGTGGAAAGCACGCTGCACGTGCTAGGCACCAACCACGGGGTGAACATCCAAATCGAAACCCAACTGGGCGACGTCTCGCCCGTCCATGGTGATCCCTACACCCTGCAGGAAGTGCTCTTCAACCTCTGCACCAACGCCCTGGCCGCCATGCCCGACGGAGGCACCCTGAGCCTGCGGACCTACGCGCTGGGCAGCCGCGACGAAGATCAGATGGACTCGGTGGCCATCGACGTCAGCGACACCGGCGTGGGCATCCCTCGGATGCAACTGGAGAAGATCTTCGAGCCGTTCTACACCACCCGGGCCGAGTCGGGGGGCACCGGCATGGGACTGGCGCTGTGCCGCATGTTGATCTCCGAAATGGGCGGGCGGATCGACGTCCGCAGCACTTTGGGACAGGGGAGCACCTTCACCGTGGTGCTCAAGCCGGCCGTCCCCCAGGCCGCCGCAAGCCAAGCATGAGAATCCTGGTCGTTGACGACGAAAAGATCAAGCGCGTGACGCTGGCCGACGATCTGGCCACCCAGGGCCACCAGGTGATCACCGCCGGCGACGGCGAGGAAGCGCTGCGGCTGCTGGCCGGCGGGCGGTTCGACGTGGTGGTGACCGACCTGAAGATGCCCAAGTGCGACGGCATCGAGCTCTTGAAGCAGATCAAGCAGGGACCGCTGGCCAAGATGGAAGTCATCATGATGACCGCCTACGGCAGCATCCCCGTCGCCGTCGAGGCGGTCAAGCTGGGCGCCTTCGACTTCCTCACCAAACCTTTTCGCAACGAGGACCTCTTTCCGCTGTTGGCCCGGATCGAACGCTCGAAGCAGTCGGCCGCTAGGGTAGGGTGCCATGCCCACGGAAGCGTGGGCATGCCCCCCGTGGAACCGCCGGATGCCGACATCGGGGCAGCGATCGTGGGGCGGTCTGCCGCCATGGACCAGGTCAGACGCATGGTCGAAATCTGCGCCCGAACTGAGGCCAACGTGCTGCTCTGCGGCGAGACGGGAGTAGGCAAAGACCTGATCTCCCGGATCATCCACCGCAATTCCCACCGCCGCGAGTTCTCCTACGTCAAGGTGGGCTGCACGCTCTTCCCACCCCAACTCATCGAAAGCGAACTCTACGGCCACGAGAAAGGCTCCTTCACCGGCGCCGATCAGCAGCGCGAAGGCCGCTTCGCCCTGGCCGAAGGCGGCACCCTCTACCTCGACGACGTCGACGACATCCCGCTGGGCCAACAACCCAAGCTCCTGCGGGCAATCGACGAGAAGGTGTTCGAGCGCGTGGGCGGAACCACCCCCATTAAGGCCAACGTGCGGATCATCGCCTCCACCAAACGAAACCTGCTGGACAAGATCAGCGAGGGGACCTTCCGCGAGGACCTCTATTATCGGCTGGACGTACTGCGGGTAAACATCCCCCCGTTGCGCGAACGACGCGACGACGTGCCACTCTTGACCGCACACCTGCTGGGCGAGATCAGCGGCGACCACCCGTCCCGCGTCGATCCGCAGGCCCTGGAAGTCCTCAAGCGGCACGACTGGCCGGGAAACGTGCGGGAGTTGGCCCACACCCTGGAGCGGGCCTACCTGGTCGGCTCCGGACAGATCACCGCCGAACTGCTTACGGCCGAGATGAGCGGCATCGCCAACCATCGGGGTGCCTCTGCAGAAGACTTCCAGGCGGCCATCGAGCGAACCGAGCGGGAACTGCTGGAAAACGCCCTGCGGGCCTCCCGCGGCAACAAGACGGCCGCCGCCGCCGCGTTGGGCATGAAACCCTCCACCTTCCGCGACAAGCTGGCCAAACACGGGTTGGGATAGGGGCTCGGGGCTCGGGGCCCGGGGTTGGGGGCTCGGGGCTGGAGGTTGGGGGCTCTGAGATGGGGATGTGGGACCTCGATGTCTCCTTTTCCCGAATCGCGAGTCCCGAGTCCTGATCACCTTTCCCCGCAACCTATCGCGCCGGCTTTGCAGTTTTCCTATCTTCCCTTGACCTCCCGGCCGGAAACGGCTACAAGTCGCCCTCTGTTTCCACAACGGCCCAGCACCCGATCGCGGCCGCCCGGGGGCTCCCATGTATCGCCGACACGGTGACAAACTGGCCCTGGTCTTCTTGGCCTGCGATTTGGCCGTGACCGCCACGGTCTGGGTGGGGGCCTATCTGCTGCGGTTCGGCCTCTGGGCCGCGCCGGCGGGCGTCCCCGACCTGCGGCTGGTGCTGCGGGCATTGCCGCTGGTGCTGGTCCTGGCCGCCGTGGCCTACCGGCTCTGTGGACTCTACGAGGTCCACCGCCTGAAGCAATTGCCTCGCGAGTTGGGCGTGGTCTTGAGGGCCAGCGGCCTGTTGTTCCTGCTGGCCATTACCGTGGCCTTCTACCGCCGCGACCTCTACGAGTCCCGCCTGGCCCTGGCCCTATTCCTCGGGCTCAATGCCCTGACGCTGATGCTCGTTCGCCGGGCGATCTGGCAGGCGCTGAAATACCTCCGCCGCCGGGGCCTCAACCATGGCCGCGCGGTGATCGTGGGCACCGGACGCACCGGACGCCTGGTGGCCCAGACGATTCAAGAAAACGCCTGGACCGGCCTGGAGGCCGTCGGCTTCGTCGACCGCCCCGGCAAGATCGAGCCCGAAATCCTCCCCAGGCTGGGCGAGGTCCACGAGCTGGACCGGGTGGTGGCCGAGCACGACGTGGACCACGTCTTCGTGGCCCTGCCGCTCTCGCGCTACGGCGAGCTGCCCGAGGTCTGCAAGGTCCTCTCCAACATCCTGGTCGAGGTGCAGTTGGTGCCCGATCTGCCGCAGATGGCCGGGATGAAGCTGCGGATGCTGGAGGTCGACAACGTGGCGTTCCTCGGCCTGCGCCAGAGCCCACACTACGGCTGGCCCCGGCTGGCAAAACGGGCGGTGGACCTCGCCCTGGGCAGTGCGGCGCTGCTGCTGTTGGCACCGCTGATGGCGGCCCTGGCCGTGGGCGTAAAGCTCAGCAGCCGCGGCCCCATCTTCTACAGACAGGCCCGGATGGGACTCCGCGGACGGACCTTCCACATGCTCAAGTTCCGCACCATGCCGCCGGACGCCGAGCTGGCGACCGGCCCGGTCTGGGCGACCCGCGACGACCGCCGCTGCACGCCGCTGGGCCGGTTCATGCGCCGCTGGAGCCTGGACGAGCTGCCGCAGTTGTGGAACGTCCTGGCCGGCGACATGAGCCTGGTGGGCCCCCGGCCGGAGCGGGGCGTGTTCGTCGAGCAGTTCCGCAGGCGGATTCCCGACTACGCCCAACGCCACCAGGTCCAGGCCGGCATGACCGGCTGGGCCCAGGTCCACGGCTGGCGGGGCGACACCTCCCTGCGCCACCGCACCCGCTGCGACCTCTACTACATCTCCCACTGGTCGCTGTGGCTCGATCTGAAAATCCTCTGGATGACCCTCTGCGGCGGCCTCCGCCAGCGCTCGGGCGGCAAGGGGTAGCGACGTTCCAGCCGAGTAGGTCAGGCTCTGCCTGACACAAGCCGGCAAGCACGGTGGCCTCGCTAACCAGTGGCGTCAGGCACAGCCTGACCTACTTGGCTCACGGCACCGACATCGAGCTATTCGAGACGGCCAAACTCATCGGGGGTTGCAGTATCCATTGAGGCCCGCCGAACGTGGAGCACGCGGACCTCGTCTCCTTGGATGGCGAACAAGGCCCGCCAGATGCTTCGCTGCTTACCGAAGAGAAACTGACGGATCTCCCGGTGAACCAACTCGCTTTCGGGAGCAATACTGCATCGCTCGGGATTTGTCGAAAGCGTTTGCAGCGCCGCGTGAAAGCGGTTTATTGATCCTCAGAAAAGTAATGCCGCACCGCACAAATCGCCCAGGTTGCCAAGTCACGTGAAAACCAGGCTGAACCACGCAAACTGTGCATCCGTATACGACATTAGATATCTGAGGGTCA
>Ga0315291_10009760_pt1 | contig 11766 bp, 4 predicted proteins | sample YL17G12_20_MG_FD_203070 | JGI IMG/M metagenome (GOLD analysis project Ga0315291, IMG submission 203070) | Sediment microbial communities from Yellowstone Lake, YNP, Wyoming, USA - YL17G12_20 | ecosystem: Environmental > Aquatic > Freshwater > Lake > Sediment | place: USA: Wyoming | collected...
TTGGTGCTTGGCCCTTGGTCATTTCCCCCCGCGGGTCGGTCATCACCGCCACGGCCAACTCGAAATTCGGTGCCAGTTTGGCCGTCATCGGGACCGTCAAGTCGTTGACGCCCTTCTGGAGCTGGACCAGCTTGTAGTCCAGCACGCGGGCGCCCTGGAAGGTGATCAGGGCCAAGGCCGGCTCCTCCCGCCAGTGGAGCTTCACTGCCGCGGTGTCGCCGACCTTATAGGTATGGGTGTCGGCCAGGATCCGCAGCCGCACCTGGTCCTCGTCGTCGGAGATCTGCACCACGTACTGCCCGGAGATGGGGTTCTTGAACCGGTCGATCCCCTCCGCCCGCAAGACGTAACGCCCGCCCTTTTCCAGCTTGATCGTCTGCCGGGCCGAGCCGTCTTTCTCGGCGGTCTGAAGTGCGTGCTCTTCGACCAGCCGCTCGCCGACCTTGCCCTCCACGGTCGTCTGCTCAAGGACCTTTAGCGTGAGTTTCTGGGGCGTCGGCTTCCCTTCGGCGTCTTTGGCCGTGACGCCGGCCTCGAACGTCTCGCCGGCCACGTAGACCGGCCGGATGGTCTGGACCCCGATGGCAAACCCCTGGGCGGCCAGCACGAAGTTCGCCGCCGTCTGGAGGTTCCGCTCCGGCAGCACCACCACCAGCGGCAGGACCTGCGTCTCGCTGAACTCGCGGGTGGGCAGCTTGAACTTCACCTCGCCCTTCTCGTCGGTGGTGGCCGTCCGCAGCGGCTCGTCGGCCAACTGGTAGCGGATCTCGCGGCCGGCCAGCGGGGCCCCGTAGTAGTACGCCGCCTTGATCGTGCCCTCGATCTCCTCGCCCCGGTAATAGACCTTCCGCGGCGTGTCGATCACCAGGTGCACGGGCTCCAACTGGTACTCGTGGACCTGAAAGGTGCCCTGGTAGTTCTTTCCTTCCTCGTCGCGGACCAGCACCCGGTACTGGCCCTGTGGGCTGGTGGCCGGCAGGACGAAATGCGTGTGGAAGCTGCCGAACTCGTTGAGCTTGAGTTCTTCCTGGCGGACCAGCCGGTTGCGGCCGTCGAAGACCTCGACCGTGTACTTCTTGTCCTTTTCGACGGTGTAGGCGTCGTCGGCCGCATGGCGCAAACAGCCCCGCAGGTGGACGATCTGCCCGGCCCGATAGGCCGGACGGTCGGTGTAGATGTAGCCCTTATCTGAGAGCCCCAGGGCGACCCCCACGCCTTGCAGCCCCACGACGTTCGAGGCCACGTGGCCGTCGGCCACGGCGAATACCCGCACGTCGCCGGCGTCCTTCAGCTCCTTGTACGACTGCTTCAGGACGCCGTCCTGGCCGGTGGCAGCCTCGGCAAAGACCTTGCTGCCGTTGGAGATCAGCAGCCGCGCTTTCGGCCAGGGCTTGCCGGTGCGCATGTTCTCGGCGAACACGAAGACCTCGTCGCGGGAACTCTTGACGATCACGTCCAGGTCGCTGCGCACGAGCAGCGTGGTGGCCTCCAGGGTCTTGCTGCTGACGGTCACCGCCATCACACCCGCCTCTGACCCCTGGCCCCTGACCCCTGGCCCCTGGCCCCCGGCCCCTGGCCCCTTCGCCAGCGGCACCTCGATCGCGCTCTCCAACTGTTGATATTTCTGGTACTTCGGCACCTTGAACTCGAAGGTCTGTTCCGGGTCTATCAGCGCGATGTCCAACTGCTCGACCCCACGGGCCAGGTGCATCTTGCGGAAATAGGTCTCCAGGTCGACCTTGTACGCCCGGACCGTCACCGTCTCGACGTTGCGGGTGGTGAGTTTCAGCTTGGGCGTCTCGTCGCTGCGAAACACCCGTTGGGTGGCCACCGTCATGGTCTTGGCCGTCAGTCGGGCGATGGCCTGCTGGGCCGGGCCGGCGTGACTGCCCCAGGTGACCTTGCGGTACTCTTCCAGGGCCTCTTCCAGCTTGCCCAACTTCTCCTCCAGGGTCTGGCCGATTATGAACTGCGCCTGCGAGGCCTCGTTCGTGCCCGGATACTTCGAGACCAGCCGGCGCCAGTCGGCCAGGGCCTCGTCCCACTTCTCCTGCTGGTAGTTCATCCAGCCAAACTGGTAGAGGATGCTCGCGTTGCGGCCGTCCAAGGGGTATTTCGCCAGAAACGTCGACCAGATCTCCCGCGCGGCGGCGTACTGCTTGGCTTTCTGCTGCTCCTCGGCCATCAGGTACTCGGTGTCGATGATCTGGCGCTGCACCGTGCTCCAGGCCTGGTGCGCCGCGTGTTTCGACAGGTATTCCCGCCAGGTGGCCAGGGCCTCGGGGAACTTCTTCTGCAACTGGTAGCACCGGCCCAAGAGGCTGCGGGCGTCGGCCACCTCCTCCCGGCCCTCATAGCGTTTTTCGGCCAGGAATCGCTTCAGTGCGGCCACCGCGTCCTCGTAACGCCCCCGGTGCACCTGGCTCTGGGCGATCTCCAAGTGTGCCCGGCCGGCCAGCTTGTGATCGGGGAACCGCTGGATGAAGGTCTCCAACGCCGCCGTGCCCAGGCTGAGCTGCTCGTCATTTTCCGGCTGAGGCATTTTCCAGGTCCGCGAGAGCTGGAAGGTCGCCTCGGCGATCCGCTCCGACTGGGAATCCTTGTGCTTGGCCAACAGGTCCTGCCAGGTCCGCCGGGCCTCTTTCAAGTTCCCCTCGGCCAGCCGGCATTCGCCCAAGAGGTACCGGGCCTCGATGACCAGTGGACTCTCGGCATGTTCGCGGATGAACTTCTCAAACAGGCCCGCCGCCGGCCCGTGCTGCCCCAGCTTCTGCTGGCACTGGGCCACCAGCAATTCGACCTCGATCCGTTTCTCGGGCTTGGGGCCCACTTCCAGCGCCTTCTGGTAGAACTCCAGTGCCTTCTTGTAGTCGGGCTTTTCCTCTTCCTTGGGCGGCTTGAAGTAGGCGTCGGCAAACTCCAGATAGATCTCCGCGATCTGCTGCTTGCGATCGGCCGAGAGCAGGTACTCCGCCTCGGCACGGACGATCAGTTCGGCACTGCGGAAGTCGCCCTTGCGGGCCAGGGCCAATGCCCGGCCGAACCGCGCCCGGCGGGTCCACGAGCTCTTGGGAGACTCCTTTTCGAGTCCCTCGAAGACCGCCACCGCCTGGTCGTACTGCTGCTGGAGATACAATGCCCGGCCCTTCAGATAGGCCAGGTAGTCCTTCGGGGCGTCCTGGGCGCCGGCGGCTTCGTCGATGGCCTGGATCGCCTCGGCATACTTGCGGTCCTGCATCAACTGCCTTACCTTCTCCCCCACCAGAGGCACATCGGCGGACACCGGCTCCCCGGCCGCAGCCGCGGCCGGCCGATCGGCCGACACCGCTTCGGCGGCCCAGAGCGGCAACCCCCGCGGCACGACCAGGACCCCCAAGACCAGCAGAAATGGATACCGGGCGGACTTCATCGGTTTTCTCCCTGTAGTTGGAGGCTGATCGGGCGGGCCGACGCAGCGTCGGCCAAGGAGGCGCCAGTTCCGAAAGCCGGGCGGTGCACCCAAGCCCTTGGTAGATAATACCTTACCGCCGCGGGCTCGGCGCGCACCGACTCGCCCCTCTTAGACGCCGCAACCGGCCATTCGGTTCCGCCGATCCGTGCCCGCAGGGCCGGACTCGCGGCTTCCTTCCCGCCGATTAGAAGTCGGGAAACCTTGGGATCGGCGAATAATCGATCGGCCATTCGATCGAACTGTGCACGACGAATCGCTAGTCCCCAATCCCTATTATCCCGGCCTTACCCCATGTCGGTTGTTGACCGGCAGCCATCGTCTGTTAGACTGACCCCGAAGGTCGGAAACAGCCGCATGAGAAACCTGGCCAGGAGGCAGGCAATGTCGAGGACCATGCCCTGTTGGGCAATCGTCCTGTGGGGCGCCGCGACGCACTCGCTTTGGGCAGCCGATGCCCATCAGCCCAAGTTGCCGCTGGAGGTCCCGGTGCTGGTCGTCAAGTATTTCCCGGTCAATGCTGATCGCATCGATCAGGCGGTGACCGGCGACTGGGGCGCTACGCTGGAAGAGACCAGGGCCAAGACCGCGAAGCTCACCGAGGAGGTCCTCCACGCTTTGCAGGAAGGTTCGCGGTATCACGGGTACAAGGACAAGAATGTCAAACCGAGTCTTGCCTACCGTGTAATCGACACGCTGGAATACCTGGAGCCCCTGCCCACGGTGGCCCCACGAGGCAAGAGAGCCCCGTTGACCGACTACGGCCGGATCATGGCGCGGGTGAACGTCCGGAAGTACGTGGAGGAGCAGGGTCTGAAGGAGGTGTGGCTGTGGGGTTACCACGGGGGTGTGGTTGGGCTCTGGGAATCGAACATGGCGAGCCCCTACGGCGACATCAGCAACAGCAACCGCGACCCGAAAGATCTTCCGGTGCTGGCCAAGACCTACACCGTCTATCACTACAACTACCAGCGAGGTGCCTCGGAGGCAGTCGAGGATCACCTGCACCAGATCGAGGCGGTGTTGAACTTCGTGGACGGGCGCGACCGCACTCCGCCCGAGCAGTGGCCGGCGCTGTTGTTCTGGGGCAAGTTCGTCGGCAGCGACCGGACCCACAAGATCGTCCACCCCGGCTGTGGATGGTCGCATTATCCGCCCAATGCCCTGGCCGACTACGACTGGGCAAACAAGCGGTACGTGCAGACCGACATCGAGGACTGGCGGCCCGACGGCAGCGGCCGGCGGCAACGCATCAACTGCGACCGCTGGCAGGGCGACAGCCTGACGTGGTTCCTCTACTGGATGCAGAATCTGCCCGGTGCAGAGAACGGGCTGACCTACAACGGTCGCCCCTTGAACAACTGGTGGGGCTTCATTGGGGACTTCGACGCAGCAATGAAAAACAAGGCGACCTTGGTCGCCCAGTGACTTGCAGCGCCAGAGAAGATCTCGGTTGGGCCTTCTACCATCCGGGGTCCGGGCGGACCGTGGCCTTAAGGCCCTTCGGTCCGACCACGTAGATCGGGCTTTCTCCCAAGGGCACCGGCAGGCTCTTGGTCCGCACCAGGTCGGTGGGCACGCGGCGGCAGGTCCCAAACACGTCGTAGAACGCTAGCTCTTTCTCGTTGTTGATGCGGACGTAGGCATAGGGTTTGTTGGCCCAGGCCACGATCAAGTCCGTGCCGGCCGCCTCGTCGGTGAACACCACTGCGAAGACGTCCGGGCCAAAGGCGTCGTTGCGAACCCACTTCTTCCCCTCGAGCATCCGCGTCATCCAGGCGAAGGCGTAGTAGCTGTACTTCGGCGAGAGATCGGCCCGCATCATGCCCACCATGTCGGCCATGTCGAACTGCCGCGTGCCGCCGTCGGCCAGCGTCCACCAGAACACCTTCTCGATCCTGCGCGAGCCGATCGCCAACAGGTGGAAGCGGACCAGCAGATCGGCCTGCCGCAGCTCGGGCGTGCCGTAGGGATGGATGTTCGTGTTCCAGCAGATTTCGGTGATCCAGATCGGCTTCGGCTCGCCGAACTTCTGCATCACCTTGACCAGCTCCTCGGTCTGCTCCAGGAGACTCATCCGCACCAGCGGGTACTCCGGCGTCAGGTCGTGCCGGTGCCAGCTCTTGACGTACTGGTCCAGCGTCCACCAGTCGAAGCGGTCCTCGGGGGCCGAGGGCGGCCGGTAAGGGTGGAAGCAGGCGATGTCGAAGCAGTCGTAGGGCACCGCCTTGAGGATCTTCTCCGCCCAGAGCACGTCGCAGAAGGCCATGTTCAACCCCAGCACCTGGGCCTGGGGGTTGGCCTGGTGAATCGCCTTTCCTGCGGCGGCCAGCAGCCAGGCGTATTGCTCCGGGCTCCCCTGCCAGAAACCGCCGTTGGGCTCGTTCCAGATCTGCCAGTGGTCGACCCGGCCGCGGTAGCGCTCGGCCGCGGCGCGGGCAAACGCCGCATAGGCTTCGGCGCCTGCGGGAGTCCGCGGATCGTGGAACTTCGGGGCATAGGCCAGGTCGCCGAACAGTAAGATGCCGTGCTTCCGACAGGCCTCGACCAGCCGGTCGTAAGGCTCCCACTCGTAGATTCCCGGCTCGCGCTCGATCCGCCGCCAGGTGAAGTCCTGCCGGCCCCACTTGATGCCCGCCCGTTGCATGGCCTTCAGCCGGGCATCCAGGTTGGGCGCATCCGGCCGCAAGGCCGTGTTGATCCCGAAGGGTGAGTCGGCCACGAGACGCTCGGCCGCCGGATGCACAGGCAAATCGACGCTGAATCGGTTCTCGGCCGTCGGAGACTCGGCCAGCACGGCCGTGGCGAACAGCCACACCGGCACAAAGAGAAACCCAATCCGCACGAAGGTCATCTTCGGAGCCTCCCTGGTTCGAGGATACGGCAGGCCGCTCTGGACACGCAGCTCGACGACGCGGGTTGACGGCCGGCTGGGCGTTCCGATAGTCTGGTGGTGCGACGCACTGAGCCCGACAAGTCTTGCGGGGCGGCTTGCCGCCCGCGTTTCACGGCCCTTGGCCACTTTCCCACCGGACCGCAAGCGGCCCCGCTAAACAGCCAACCCGGCGTGCAAAGCGCCCCAGACCACCAGCCCTTGCCAGACCATTATGCGGCGTTGAACAGACGCATGTCAATCCGCAAGGCAATCTCACCCATCGTTGTCCCGCCTTGTCGACTGCCAATCCGCGGGCAACTCGGGCAAGCCGAGTTCGCGGCGGACGCGGTTGGCCTCCTCCAGCGTCACGTGATAGAAAGTATGCCAACGAAAAGAACACCGTACCCCCTAAGGAATTCGAGGCAGGTTGGAACGACGCCCAAGCGGCGCGTGAAACTGGGCGGGGGGGCAAGCCTGGTCGCCTTCCTCCCTAGCCCGCATTTCTCACCACAGTGTGCCACTGCTTGACGTAAGGCAAGCAGTGACGAGGGATTCCGCCCCGCACTGCTTCTGCGAAGCAGTGGCACGCTGTGATCCGACGTCGGGTGTTGGTGAGAAATGCGGGCTAGATCGGGTTAGCGGATTTTGGCGCGTCCGCGCCGATCGCCCCCCGGCCAAGTCCGCTGGCCGTGCAGCACGCTGTGCCTGTTGCCTTTTACGCACTGGTGCCACGGTTGGCTTGCCCAACCGTGCTTCCGCGCACTGCTGGACAAGCCGGCAGTAGTACCCGGCGCGTCATTGTTCCGGCCGGGTCATCCGCCAGAGGTCGATCGCTTCGTCGAGTTGCTACTCGGGCAGGATCTTCTTCTCGCGGCAGAGCTGCCGGATCGTCTTGCCCGTCTCGAAGGCCTCTTTGGCCAACGCGGCGGCCCACCGGTGCCACTTGATCCTCCTTGGAATCGCGCCCCATGAACGGTATTGGACTTAGAGGCTGTCCGAAAAGTCTCCCCTCTCCCTCTGGGAGAGGGGCAGGGGGTGAGGGCTTGGCGAAACCACGCAAACGGAATAGACAGTTTTGGGTCAGCAGGCCCTCACCCTAACCCTCTCCCAGAGGGAGAGGGGACTGTTGCTTCACACTTCTCGGATAGCCTCTTAGCGGCCGCTCGGGTTCGCCACCCGGCCCATGAACAGAATGCACCCGGTGTCCTCATCCCGAATCAGAAACAAGAAGGGATGATCGGCGCGGAACACGGCGGGCCTGCCCGGCGCAGCCGTGGCCCCGACGGCAATCCCCGTGGCGGCGGCCGCCTCGGTGCCGGTTTCATCGACCTGGACCATGGCCTTGTGAACCGCCGCCGTTACGCTGAGGTCGCGACGCCCGTTCATCCGCGAGAAATCGGCCTCGGCGGAAAACGCCAGTTCCATCCCCAGGGACTTCAAAGCGTCGGCCAGGTTGAACTGCGACTCCACTTTGAACTTGGGCAGGTACACGTCAAGCTGACGTGTCTCCGTGCTCCGCCAGCCCGCCAGTCTCTCGGCCGTGAGCGATTCCTCCAGCGCCTTCAGGCCGTCGATCTTTTCGGGCAGCAAGATGACCATCGATAGTCTGAACCCGCGATACGGGATCGTCAGTGCCTGGACGTCGTTGTTCGTCCGCAGGCCGAACTGCCCCTCTTGGTGCATCATGGAGACCCGGACCTTGCGGGTTGCCGACAGGTGGAAATCGGCCTGCTGCGTCTCGTCCGGATCAAACTGTGTGGCCCAATTGCCCAGGAAATAGATGACGTTGGTGAGCACCAAGTGGGTATCGCTGTTCACCGCGCCGGGCGCTAGCAGGTTCTCGATCTTGCCACGGCTCTCTTTCTCGACCCAATCATTGACCGTCTTCCGCGCCGATTCCGGACTGTCCTTGAAATCCAGCTCCTGGAGTTTCGCGCCGTAATCGCGGCGGGTCAGATCGAGGTAGCTCTTGAGGAACTTGGCCCCCGCGCGTCCCCAGAGCTGGTTGACGACCGTCAGCGAGTAATTCTCCTTTTGCGTGTCTGAACAAAGCTGGCCACGGAGTTCGGCGAAGGCCGGGTGCAACCGCTGCGGCGGCAGCGAGAAATGCAGGACCTTGGCGATTTCCTTCTCCGTATCGCCGCCGGCCCCGGCATAAAGCATCGATAGTGCCGAGGTGATGCTATACGGCGAAAAGAACAGGTTCCCCTCCCGGCTGCGGAGCTGCCCGTACAGCTCCAGTCCAAAGGCGTTGCCGCTAGCGGCAACGGTCTTGACGTCGCCGTCCCTGGGGGACTCTTCGTCGCCCCGCGCAAGGCGGCTTGCCGCAGCGCTTGCGGCCACGCTCAGCAGCATCAACACGATTGAAGGTTTCATAGCCTCGCCTTCCTTTCCTCGTTGTGGTCTGGAACGGTCTCCGTTTCCAGGACTCCTGGATTACGATCGCATCTGGTTCACAACTGCCATTGCCAGGCGACGACCGCGCCGCTGGAGAGGCCGGTTAAGAAGGTCTTGCCGTCGGCGCCGAACACCGCCGCGGTAATGGCCCACGGGCCCTCGACCGTCTTCACCCGCTTGCCGGTCGACGCATCGAACAGGTGCAGCTTGCCGTCGGCGACGGCCAGCAGATGCCGCCCGTCGGGAGCAAACAGGTAGCCCACTTCAGTCGTCGAGAGTTTCTCGTGCTCGGCAACCACTTGGCCGGTCTGGGCGTCGAGGATCTGTCCGGCAGAGGCGATCAGCTTGCCGTCGCCGCTGTAGGCCAGACCTTCCGGGGCGTCCGGCAGCTTCACTTTCCCGCCCGGCTGCCGCCGTACCCAGTCGTACTGCAGGATCGACTTATCGTCTCTTTGGGCGACGGCCATACTCTTTCCGTCGCGGCTGAAGGCCACGCCGGCGGCCAGGCAGCGGTCGCGGAGCACCGGTTCCCGGGTGGACAAATCCCACACACACAGGGCCGACTCCGGCCCCGCATGGTGGCAGGCGGCAACGTACCGGCCGTCGGGGCTGAAAGCACCGGGTCCGGCACCCACGCCGCCCACGGCCAACGGCATCAGCACGCGGCCTTTCTCGACGTCCCAGACCAGCGGATCGCTGCCGCCGGTTCCGCTGGTGACCATCCGCGTGCCGTCCGGCGAAAGGTCGAGATGGGCGGAGTTCGTACCCCTGGTTTGATGGGCATGCACCGAGAAGACGGGCAGTCCGCTCGCCAGGTTCCATACCCGGCATTCGCCCAACTCCGAGCAGGCTGCCAGCCGCTGGCCGTTGGCACTGACGGCCAGGCCGCAGACGGGCTGCCCAAGGCCGACGACACCAAGCACGTCGGCGCCGGTCTGCGCGTCGCACACTGCCAGCACGCCGCCCAGACTGCCGCTCACGATCCGTTTCCCATCGGCCGAGAAGGCAACCACGTGTACGGGTCGATCGCGTTGGGCCACCGTGTTCCCGCTGCTTACCTCGACGATCTTGATCCCCTTGTTACCTGCAATCATCAGGTACCGGCCGTCGGGCAAAAAGGCCCGTTGCAGTGATTCCGCAGCCACTCCGGGCAGGCGACGTGCCTGGCCGGTGCTCGGATCGTAGAGGACCAGGCTGTCGTCATCGACCACGGCCATCACCGCGCCGTCGGGCGAAACGGCCAAGGAATGCTCCCGGTAGCCGATCTCGAAGGTCCGCAGCTTCTCGCCCGTCGCCGCGTCGAAGATCGCGATGCTGTGCTTTCCAGACCGCTGCGGCTCGGGCAGGGCCAGGAACTTGCCGCCCGCACAAACGACCACGGGGGGCGCCACGCCGTGGTCGATCACCGTCGAGAGCACGCGCCGGCCCACGCTCACCTCGAACACGGTGACGAAGTTCTTCTTCCCTTCGTTGCAGGCCAAGGCGGCAAACCGGCCGCACCGGCTGATCGATCCGGTCACCTTCGCCTGCGGCTTCTTCTCGAAGGCGACGTCTTTCTGGGCAACTCGCTTTCCGCTGGCCAGGTCCCATTGTCCGATCGCGTTCTCGCTCAGCAGCACGAGCTGCCGCGCGTCGGCCGAAAGGGCCTTTGCCAGAATCTCCGCCGGGGCGTCCTGCACGGAGCAGAGCTTCCGGCCCGTCGCCGGATCGACGGCCTCCGGAGTTCGCTCGCTGGAGAGTACGAGCAACGTGCCGTCGCTGGCCTGCAAGGCGGTCCCCTTCAGCAGGCCCTTCAGCGTGCCGCGATCGCTGTCCCAGAAGCAGATGCTGTTGTCTACGCCCACCGAGACGATCGTGCTACCGTTCTTGGTGAACGCCACCTGGGAGAGATCTTCGCCGTGGCGCAGCCGCATGGTGCCGAAGATCCGCAGCGGCTTGAGCCCATAACCGGCCAATTCCTCGGGCAATGCCTCGTTACCGGCAATCTGTGCGCTCCGTTGGATGATCGGTGGCGTGGCTTCCCGCCGGGAGTCTCGGAAGAGGGGGAACATGTCGTTGGGCAAGTAGGGCGACACCACGGCCTTGCCGCCGGCCGAAATCACCACCCGCAAGGCCAGTCGCCACGGCCAGCCCCCGGCAACGTAGCTGCGTGCCTTGGCGTCGTACAGGTCGAAGATGGCGTCGATGTCGTGCGTCCCGGGCGCGAGGTCGGCTCGCTCGAACACCCGGGGCGAGAGCTCCACGGGGTCCGGCTCCCACCGCTCTGCGCCGGCCGCTGCCTCCGCCGGCCGCTTCCAAGTCTGGAGGAAGAGCATCAGGGCCTGGTCGTTGCCCCGCTCCTTGACGTTCACGTCGTCGATGGCCGCGCGGCGGAACTGCACGACCAGGTCCAGCTCGCCGGCGTTACAGTTCCGCAGATCGACCAGGCAGTGGTAGAAGATCCGGCCGTCCTCCTGCACGTCCGCCCAGGCCGCCTCAAAGCCAGGGCTAGAAATCTCCCGCGCCGCCGAGGGCGACCAGAGGCAGCATAGCACGGCCGATGCAGACACAAAGGCCGCCGCTGAAAGACGTTTGGCGCTCATGGCGAAGACTCCTGGTTCAGGGGTCGTTCTGGCTCCTCTCCGCCCATACAGCCACGGTGACCCTGTTGTGACACTCGCAGCAGCACCCTCTTTTCCCGCCGCGCTCCCGGCTTAGCTCTTCAAACATAGCACGCCCCGCCAGTGGGGAGTATGGCGAGTTCGGCCGGCAAATCGCCCCCCATCTCGGCGCGGCTCGTTTCTCCACCGACACTTCGGGGTTGCGTGTCACTGTGGGTTAATGTACAAGCGGTGGACGCACCTGTGATATGGGGGCGCCGAGACGGCCGAGGACGTGACTCAGGACGTCGTTATCCGCCTGTTGGCCGGCGATTTCGCCGGTGCCGATCCGGGCCGCGGCCTCTTCTAGCCCGCATTTCTCACCACAGTGTGCCACTGCTTGACGTAAGGCAAGCAGTGACGAGGGATTCCGCCCCGCACTGCTTCTGCGAAGCAGTGGCACACTG
>Ga0315291_10009764_pt1 | contig 11762 bp, 12 predicted proteins | sample YL17G12_20_MG_FD_203070 | JGI IMG/M metagenome (GOLD analysis project Ga0315291, IMG submission 203070) | Sediment microbial communities from Yellowstone Lake, YNP, Wyoming, USA - YL17G12_20 | ecosystem: Environmental > Aquatic > Freshwater > Lake > Sediment | place: USA: Wyoming | collected...
ACACACCGGTGGCACTCCTATATGCACGACCAGATGCAGTTTGCTGACGCCACTGGTGACGCGGTGATCATCAGCGCGGGGACAGATGGCGAGTTGGCCTTCACCCGCAAGCCGCTAGGCGACGGCTTCCTGGTTTCCACCAACTTCAATGTGGCCAACCCGAGCAACGGGTACGGCTACCCCTGCTGGCGCTACGATACGGCGACCAAGATGCTGGGCCAACTGGTGGACCGGGAAGGCGAACTCACGGCTCAGGATGCCACCAACGTGCTGGATGCGGTTCATGCTGAGGGGGGTACCAGTTGGACGCTCGAATCGTTGGTAGCCGATCTACCCAACGGCGTGGTGTACCTCTATTACTTCTATCAGTTTGACAGGCCAGTGGTTTTGAACGTGGCGGATGAAATCGCCAACCCGCGCCCTCCTGGAGCGCTGAGCAGGCTGTTCCCTGAACAGGTGCAGCAGGAAGCGGCACGCCGCTACCAGCGCGCCCAGGAAAAACAAGGCCGCTGCCGGCAGATCGGGATTGCCTGGCTCAGCCTCGTGCTTGCCAGCCTGGTGTTGCTGGTCGTTTTTTCGATCAGGAACCGCCGGGGATTGGTCTTCTGGCTGCCGGTCGTGATCATCCTGGGACCGCTGGGACTGCTGACCTGGCTGGTTGCAGGGCGCAGGCAAAGGCCAGGCCTCTGGCAGGCTGCTCTGGTAGAGGCGATGGGAGATGTTGCCCCCACCGTTGTGGCGTTTATGATCATGGTGGCTGTTATCCTCTTGATCCCGGCAGCGCAATCCAGCCAACTGGTACAGCTCTTGTTCATCTTTGGCCTGCCGCTATTGATTGGATGGCTGCTCTTCCATGGGCCGCTGCTGGCGCTGGCAAGCCGCCAGGGCTACCTGCGCACCCTCGGCCAGCGGCTGCTACCAGCCTGGGTGGCTGCCAACCTGGGGTTCGGAGGGACCAATGCGCTCGCCGCGCCGCTGGTAAACTGGATCTCGCGTACTTGCTCACTCATGCCCCTGTCTCCCTGGGTGGTGGTGAGCCTATGGACGATGACCGTGACCGGCGCACTCGTGGCGATGGTGCCGCTCCTGCTCTACGAAGGCTGGGCGGTGCGCCGTGGCTTCCGGGCCTGGAGCATCCTGGCAGGGCCAGGCGGTGAGGTTACCAGCCCCTCGTGGCGCAAGCAATGGTGGTGGATTTTGCTGAGCTTTGCGGGTCTGTTTGGCGGGGTTGTGGCCAGTGCGGTGATACAACGACTCTGAGGTGTGCCAGTTCTATCTCGCTGAGGGAGGGAGAGGATGAGCGTTGTGTGGGGCAAAATCCGGCGTGACCTGGGGCAAAACAAGGCGCGCACCGCGCTGGTGGTGCTCTCGATCGCGGTGGGTGTCTTTGCCCTGGGCTTCATCTATGGCGCGCACGATATGAAGGTGTCCTACTCGCAGACCGGCCACGACGTACAGGAGGAAAGTCGCTCGGTGTTCGAGATCATCGCTACCCTCCTGTTGGCAATGGCAGTCCTGGCGGCGGTCGTGGGTGGCATCGGGCTGATGGGCACCATGTCCATCAACGTGCTCGAACGGCGGCGCGAGATCGGCATGATGCGGGCGACCGGCGCAACGTCGCCTGTCGTAGCAGGGATTTTCGTCTTCGAAGGGGTCCTGATCGGCCTGCTGAGTTGGGTGTTGGCCGCGCCACTGAGTTACCCCGCCGCCAGGCTCTTCGGGCGGGTGGTCGGCGACACCCTGCTGAGCGCCGACCTGTACTTTCGTTACTCGGTGACGGGGACGCTGGCGTGGCTGGTGATCGTGGTGCTCGTGGCCGTGCTGGCCAGCCTGTGGCCCGCCCTGCAGGCTACCAGGGTCAGCGTGCGAGAGGCATTAGCGTACGAGTAGTCCGGACGGACCACCAGACCACTTCTTGCCAGGGGCGGAGCGGATCTCCTCCACCGCTCCGCCCCCTCAAGAAACCCGGTTTTTCGCAAAAACCGGGTTTCTGAAAGGTTGAACATGGCTTCCAACGAGGTGGCTTCCCAGAAGACCAGTAGCACGGCCGCGCGCCTGCTCCCCCTGGACGCCTTGCGCGGCCTGATCATGGCCTTGATGGCGCTCGATCACGCCAACATGTTCGTCGCCCACAAGCATCCGGCGGGCGAGCACTGGGGGGGAGGCTTCCCAGCCTACTCCAGCGCGCTCCCCTTCCTCACCCGCCTGGTCACCCACCTGTGTGCGCCGGGCTTTTCCTTTCTGATGGGAACCGGCCTATGGCTGTTCGCCCAATCCCGCCGCAAGATGGGCTGGAGCAGGTGGGCGGTGACCCGCCATTTCCTGGTTCGAGGCGCGCTACTGATCGCCCTGCAGTTTCTGGTCGAGAACCAGGCCTGGCGACTCTCTCCCGGCTGGCAACTGGACGTATACGTGGGCGTCCTGTTCGCCCTGGGCGGCACCATGATCCTGGGCAGTCTGCTGGTGTGGCTGAAGCCGCCGGCCCTGCTCGTACTGACGGTCGCCCTGGCCGTGGGCACCGAACTGCTGGTCCCCAATGCCGCTGTGTGGGGCCAGAGGAACGGCCCGCTCGACCTGCTGCTGCTCCTCTCCGGCGGTGACTCTCACCTCTGGTCGAACTATCCAGTCCTGCCCTGGCTCAAGTTCGTCACCTTCGGCATGCTGTTTGGGCATTGGTTGCTGGACGATGCCAGGAAGGCATTCGGGCGGGCGCTGAAACTTGGCGGGGCCCTCCTGCTGGCCTTCGTGGTGGTCCGCTATCTGAACGGCTTTGGCAACGTCCGCCCGCGCGTGGGCGACGGTTGGATCTCCTTCCTCAACGTGGTCAAATACCCACCCAGCATCGCCTTCAGCCTGCTGACCATGGGCGCGAACCTGCTTCTCCTGGGGCTATTCGGCCTGGCCAGCCCCAGGCTGCAGCGCTTGCTCCAGCCGCTGGCCGTTTTCGGGCGGGCGCCACTGTTCTTCTACGTCCTGCACCTGTTCCTGTACGCCGGGCTGGGCCTGTGGCTAACCCCCGCTGGCACCAGCATCGCCGGGATGTACCCGTATTGGCTGGCGGGGCTGCTGCTCCTGTTCCCGCTCACGTGGTGGTACGGCCGCTGGAAACAGCGCCAGCCCCCCAATTCGATCTTGCGGTTCTTATAGCGAACCTTGCGAAGGTTGCTTTTTGACCTTCGCAAGGTTGGTTCGCCAGCCCGACTGGCTTCAGATGGAGAAAACAGCGAACGATACCAGAGAAGCCTTTTTGAGGGATGCCGTCTTCATCTTGCAGGAAGCAAATCGGCCGGCGGAGGCGATCGGATTGTTGAAACTCGGCGAGCACGTGTACCCCGATGCCGCGTGGGTGTCCACAGACCTGGCGCGCCTGTCCGCCCAAGCACAGTAGAATCCGAGTCATCTTGTGCAAAACTTTGAGAATCCTTCGTGTCTTTGTGTCTTAGTGTGAGAATATCCTTTCTCAAGGAGAGTCATGACTGAATTGCGAACGCTCAAACCACTGTCGTGGAGGCCCTCGTTAATCATATTCTTGATCATCGCTTCCATGCTGTACGTCACCCACTACGTTCTCATCCCGGCCTACACGGCGTGGAGCGGAAAGCCCTATCTGGTGGGCTACCTGTGGGGCTGGGTCGTGACCGTAGGGCTGGTCTTCGCCGCCTCGCTGGTGGCTTTCAAATCAGAGGGCCATCCAACCTCCTGGCAAGCGTTTTCTGCCCGCTTCCGTCTGAACCGACTGAACGGCCAGGACTGGCTGTGGACCCTGGCAATCCTGGTCGTGGCGGCGGGTGCCTATTTTGGCCTGTCCTTCACCGCCAGGTGGCTGGCTGCGCTACCGATCTTTGCTCCCCACCCGGCTTTACCGCCAGAGCTTGGCCCCGATGGTATGGCAAGCGCGATCCCAGGTGTGCTCTTTGGTATGCCGCTGAAGGGGCAATGGTGGGTGGCAGGGGTGTACTTGATCGGTTGGTTTCTGAACATCTTCGGGGAAGAGTTCTTTTATCGAGGCTGGCTGCTCCCCCGCCAGGAACTGGCTTTCGGAAAATACGTCTGGCTGGTCAACGGTACAATGTTCACCTTCCAGCACTTTATGCAGCCCTGGAACTTTTTGGCGATCTGGCCAGGGGCGTTGTTCATGGCCTACGTCGTACAGCGCCGGCGCAACACCTGGATGGGCATCGTCCAACACGGGTTGATGAACCTGGCCCTGTTCGTCTTCGTCCTGCGCGGAGTGATCGGATAAGTTCACGCGTAGGAGGAGGCAAAATCACGCTCATAGGACACATCAAATCAAAAGGGGGAAAAGATGAAAAATATTCGTTTGCTCTGGATCAGTGTTGTAGTGATCTCTCTGTTGTCAGCATGCGGGCAGGTGGGCAACGGAGGCGAGGTGGTTTCACCTTCACCTCCAACCTCCAACCTCCAACCTCCAACTTCCAACCTCCAGATCATCAGTGCCGAGAATTCCTCTCGCCTGGAAAAGGTGGCTGTCTTGGACCTGCCTTCTTCTTTCATCCTCACACTAGCCTTTTCGCCCGACGGTCGCACTCTGGTTACCGCCGACAGGAACGGCGAGGTGATTTTCTGGGAGGTAGGGACGTGGGTGGAACGGACACGTCTGGTGACCCCCAGCGAACTCGGCACCATGTCTATTTCACCTGATGGGGAAACCATCATCACCGCCAGTGCGGCTGGTGAGGTCAAAGGTTGGGATTTGGATGGGAACAGCCTGTTTACCTTCACGTACGGAGGAAGCGTCTTTGATACCGCTTTCTCTCCCACTGGTAGATACGTGGCAGTTGGTGGAGACAACGATACCATCATGATCCTGGACATTGACGCTCAGGAGAAGGTGACGGACCTGGCCAGCGATCATGAGTACATTACGAATGTAGTGTTCTCTCCCGATGGCAAGCGGCTGCTGGCCAGCTACGAACGGCCTGAGAATGTGATGAAGACCTGGGACACATCTACCTGGCAGGAAACCTTGACGTTTAGTCACGTCACGGAGCGCATAGATTACCATGACACCGTTTTTTCCCCGCATGGGGAGTACCTGGCTGTCGCCAGCACGCAGAACGCCATCAAGGTCCTGGATGTGAACACCTGGCAGGTAGTGAAGCAGTTTGTGGGACATACGAGGGGTTCTTACTGGCTAGACTTCTCGCCGGACGGCTCGCTTTTGGCCTCCGCCTGTGACGATACGACGCTCAAGTTATGGGAAGTGGAAACCGGCCGTGTCTTGAGGACATTCAACAACCAGCACGAGGTTGGCACCGTTGCATTCTCCCCTGATGGCACCCTGCTGGCTTATGGTGTGTGGGGAGAAGGTGTGCAGATCTGGCAGGGGGTAATGCCTTGAGCACTGAATCAATTTTTCGTGCCGCCTTCTGGGTTCTGCTGGGTGGGCTGTGGGTGATGCGAGTCTATCTCCTGCGCCGGGTACGCCAGCCCGGAGAACGGCCCATGCCTGACCGCACAGCGATTGCACGCGAGGGGCGCGCGCTGTTCGTAGCCCGCACGCTGGTCCTCCTTTTTCTGGCGGCTGTATTGGTGTCTTATGCGCTCGACTCGCCATGGTTGAGGGCCCTCTCGATCCCCCTGCCGGGTGGGCTGCGCTGGGCAGGGTTCGGCCTGGGACTGTGTGGCCTGGGGCTGTGGACCTGGACGCAGGCCGTGCTGGGCAGGGAATACTCACCCCAACTACAGTTGCGCGAGCAGCATCGCCTGGTGACCAGTGGACCGTATGCCCGCATCCGGCATCCGATGTACACAGCCATGTCTGTTGTGGGGATCGCCTTTGCACTCGTGACGGCCAACGGCTGCTTTGTACTGTTCGCAGTGGCGCTGATCGCCGGATTCGTGGCCCGTGCCCCCCGCGAAGAACAAATGATGCTTCAGGCCTTTGGAGAAGAATACCGGGCCTACATGCACAGAACGGGCAGGTTCTTCCCGAAACTGTAATTGTGCAGACCTGCCAGGTTTCCGTCGGACGCGCCGCGTCCGCAACCTGGCAGGTCTTGCGTCCCGCTTCAGCCGCGTCGCCTTGTCCGAAAGCATCGCCGGGTAAGAGGAATACGGCCATTGACCTCCGCGCCAGGTAGCAGTACACTATCAAGGGAGAGGGACTGACAGGGATACGCAGCCTGCATAGGAGACATTGACCGGATGATCAAACCACAAAGACTTCAACCAGGCGATAAAGTTGCGACTGTTTCACTATCTTGGGGAGGTCCTGGAACAATGCTTCATCGTTATGAGGCTGGCAAGAAACAGTTACAGGATGAATTTGGCTTGGTCGTGGTTGAGATGCCCCATACGTTAAGAGATGCTGGTTGGTTGCATCGAAATCCTCAAGCCCGTGCCGAAGACCTTATGGCTGCATTTCGTGATCCCACGATTAAAGGCATCATCTGCACCATTGGTGGTGATGATTCTATTCGACTTCTTCCTTACCTGGACCTGAATGTCATTCGATCAAATCCCAAGATATTTATGGGATATTCAGACACCACGATTACCCATTTGGCCTGTTTTAGAGCCGGATTAGTCACGTTTTATGGTCCGTCAATTATGGCTGGTTTTGCAGAAAATGGGGGAATGTTTTCCTATATGGTTGAGTCGGTACGTAAGACCCTTTTTTCCACAGAACCGATAGGGAATATTGCGCCTAACACGAACGGGTGGACAGTCGAAAAGATTGACTGGACCGACCCTGCCAATCAAACACGGCGACGCAAACTTAACGCATCAACAGAGTGGCATTTTCTCCAGGGGCGAGGTGTTCAACAAGGTCATTTAATTGGCGGCTGTTTTGAAGTGCTAGACTGGTTGCGTGGAACTGACTTCTGGCCTCAAGTTGACGTTTGGCAAGATGCAATTCTGTTTCTGGATACATCTGAGGATGCGCCGTCGCCAGAGGTGGTCAAGTATGGATTGCGCACTTATGCTGCATTGGGAATCCTGCCAAGGTTGTCGGGGCTACTCTTCGCTCGGCCCGGTGGGCCAGTTCCTCCTGAGAAGTTTGAAGAATATGACAAAGTGTTACTCCAGGTAGTAGCAGAAGAAGCGGGATTGACCGATCTTCCGCTGATTACCGGAATGGATTTTGGGCACACTGACCCGATGTTTGTGCTACCGTATGGCATTCAGGCCGAGATTGACTGTGATAGACGCCGGTTTGCAATTGTGGAAAATGCAGTTGTAGATTGAGGGGTATATGGACAAGATCGTTGAACGAATCGAGCACGACGCTGGCGTATCCGGTCTCGCGTCGCTCCTTGCAGAGCATCTTTCGCCAACCGATCTACAGTCCATCCTGCTTGAGGTTTATCGCATTCGAAGTAGCCGAATGAAGCCCTCTACTGTATTGTCCGAGTTCGAGTCAAATCGCTTTGTCCAACCTTCACCTGTAGCCCCAACTTCTCTCTTGAGGTGGGAGCAAATAGCCTTCGCTCACTTGCCTCAGGAATTTCAGCCCCTTGCTCTGTCACCGGTCTGTCCACTTGGTGCAAACTCTGTAGTTGCCCCTGTTGATCAGAATTGGGCAGTTGCCACCGCCCGCAATACAGAAGTGGTTTCGGATTCGACCAATGTGCTCGCACTTGAATGTTCGATCCAACGTCGAGAACTTCTCCGCACTAACCCCAAGTCATCTGACCCGGTTCATCTTGCCGCCAGCCACCGGCTTCTTCGCGCACAACGCTACGAAGGCCCCAGGTCGTTCGCTCATTTCAGTTCGTTTGCATTGTGTAGCGCAGGTCGAGATCAAGGCAACTTGCGGTTCGAGTTAGCCGCATTGAGGTTGCATATTCATTTCTACCTGGTGTCGCTCCGAGCCTTCCTTGGCCTGGGTACTCCGCTTCATCTTTCAGTAACAGATCTTGATTCGAATGCGCATGCGGGCCTTATCGAGACTCAACTTCTCTCAGCGATTCGGTCAGAGTTCCAGGATATCGAGTGTGTGTTTGACGAACATCGAACGAGTGGCCGGGGGTACTATCGCGATCTCTGTTTTCACATTCACGCTACGGCCACCTCCGACCAGCGATTGGAACTCGTTGACGGCGGCTCTGTCAACTGGACGCAGAAATTGCTGAGTAATGCTAAGGAGCGACTTGTCATCAGTGGCATTGGAAGTGAGAGACTTTGCGCCGAGTTCGGGAACGGCAACGCGACCTGACCAACGCTTTTCGCTGCTCCTCGCTGCTGTCACGGCCCCAGGGCTCCGCAACGGCTGTCACCAGCGGATCGGCGCTGTCCTGGACTTCCCCGAACAGGAAGCCCGCATGGAGCATACAGGCCATGTTGAACGGGTTCAGTTTCAGCGGATACCTGAGCGTGTCGTCAGTCTCCGAGATGGTCTCGTCAAGCCAGGTGCCATCGAAGTGACGCCAATACTCCCAGTACCGCGCCCGTTGCTGCTCCCACATGGACAGCGGATAATCGCCGGGATCAGCCATCCGCGGCGTTTGAGCGAACACGTTGCGCACCGTGCTCATCTAGTCCTCTCTGATTACTGTGATCTTGATATGACCACCAGACCGGTCTGGTATCCCGTCAGCAGGAACGTCATACCACTTGCGCGTGAGATGGTCATAGACTTTGAGGGTGCCATCCGGGGCGACCCTGATCCCGAAGCGGGATAGACTACCATTCTCGCGCTGGAAGTACAGCGTTCCCTGCTTTCCGATGTAGAATCCCATCGCACTCCAGGCAAACAAAAAGAGGCCAGGCGTTTTCACGCGCCTGGCCTCTACTCTCTTGCTCCTCAGAGCAGAAAACAGATGGCCTGTTTTCGTGTTGCTGCGCCGGTGACTCAAAGGGCCACAGGCTGCTTTTCAGTCTGACTCCATTCTACCAGGGGCCTGATCGCCTGTCAATGATTGAGAGGGGGTCAATTCATCAGTTGGCTCTGTCCCAAGCCGTCTGGCGAATTGGGAGTTGACAACCAACGTGACAGGTCTATAATTTCCAGTAGCCGAGCATGTCCTCCGGATTGGCCTTTATCAGGCACGCGGGAGTACCCCTTTTTGCTCCGCTTCATCGGGTTGGGCAAGTAGTTTTGTCGTGTGAGCAAGACACTTGACAGACTGATTCATGAATTTGTGCAAGGGTATTTGGGACGATTCGGTACGCCAAATCCGCCGAATACTTGATTAGCCGTCTATCTCATGACAGGGTAAGGAAATGACCATGAATCTAGTCCGCATACTATTCCTTGCGGCCAACCCAAAAGATACGATTCAGGTCCGCATCTCGGAGGAGATACGGACCATCGAAGAGCGACTGCGGACTACCAAATATGGAGGTCAGTTCAAAGTAGAGCAGTGCCCGGCAGTACGTGTAACCGACCTGTCAGATGCTCTATTGCGATATAGACCACAGATCGTTCACTTCTCAGGTCATGGAAGCCCGAGTGGTCAAATCATACTTGAAGACAAATCGGGAATGACACAACCTGTTTCACCTGAAGCCTTATCGGACTTGTTTAAGATACTCAAAGACGATATTCAACTTGTCGTGCTTAACGCTTGCCATACAGAAACCCAAGCACAGGCAATTATGCGACACGTTAGATGTGTCATTTGTATGTCTGGTGAAATTGATGATACGTCGGCTATTGCTTTTGCAGGCGGCTTGTATCGGGGACTTGGTTGGGGAAGAAGCGTTGCTACTTCGTTTGACGTGGGCTGCAACGAGATTGAAATCTCAAGTCTTAAGCATGCTGATAGGCCTACATTGCATGGTGTTGACCTTGATAAGATGTATCTCGCGCAACCTGATATCCCAACCGAGAGCAAAGTACCGAAATCAGTGGTAACACTTGAGTCTACGCCAAGTGAGTCTACGCCAAGCTGGGTAGCATTCATTCCGTTTGCGGTGATCTGTGGCATCTGTATCTACCTTGCTTCGTGGGCTTCTGAGCAGTTGAGGTATACATTGGATGGGACGTCGTTCGCGGCTGGCATTACTGTGGCGGCATTCACCGGCTTCATCTGGCTTCTGGTGAACGACTTGTGGTCTACGATCAGGCGACTACAGCAGCCTTCCCCAATTACAACCATACGACCATATACCTCACAGGAAGCAGCTAACAAGAGGAGGGCTGCTGCGCTTTGGGCAATGGTCCGACTTCTTGTTTTCGCAGTTGTGATGATCGCCTTGATCATTTGGATTGTCCGATCTATCTGAATCTGAGTCCATCAGCCGCCCAACAAGCGCGTGGCGTGCCCTGCAAAGTCATCGTCTGCTAACTGGTGGGGGTCCGGTCGTGGTAACTACCAGGAGGCCACGTAGCAGGCATCGTGCTTGCGAAGCAAGCCTTGCATCTGGGTGACCGGATGTGCTGAAGCGATGTAACCCCTAGAGAAGAGACCAGGGCTTCCTCTTTATGCAGCGAGGGCCAGGCTGTTGACCGCATAATTCTATTATCGATTAAAAACTTCCAGGAGAGGTGAGGGCGATGGAACGAGCAGAGTGGCTAAAGCAGATGCGGGACAAGGCGGAGGCGTTGTACGATCATCTGTCGCCAGAGTATTGGGTGACGTTCGGGCTGTATGCGAACGAGACGCACCGGGAGTATCTCCTAAAGTTCTTGGGGCGGGTGCCCCCGCGTAGCACCCTGCTGTCCGCGGCGTGTGGGGCGGGGCGGTATGATGGGATGTTGCTGGAGGCGGGGCACAGCGTTGTGGGCATTGACCAGTCTGCAGGAATGCTGGCGCGGGCGAGGGAGCGCTTCCCAGAGGCGCGGTATGAAAAGTTGGGCCTGCAAGAGATGGATTTCCGGGAGGCGTTTGATGGGGTGATCTGCATGGACGCGATGGAACACGTCTGCCCGGAGGATTGGCCGGGCATCCTGCGAGGGTTCCGGGAGGCGTTGAAGCCAGGTGGGGTGCTGTATTTTACGGTGGTTCTGGCGGAGGCGGACAAGCTGGAGCAAGCCTACGAGCAGGCGTTGGGGCGGGGACTACCGGTGGTGTTCGGGGAAGTGGCGGACGAGGTGGAGGAAGCCTACGAGCGGGCGTTGGGACTGCCGGCGGTGTTGGCGGACGAGGCGGACGAGGCGGCGTACCATTATTGTCCGTCGCTGGAGCAGGTCCGGGCGTGGATTGGACAAGCGGGGCTGGTGATCGAGGAGGAGGGGACGGGGAACTGGTATGAGCATTTCATAGTGAGGAAGAGGTCGAAATGAAGAGAGTTTGTATCGTGGGGGCTTCCGGGAAGCTCGGGCAGTACATGGTGCAGCACGCGCTAGATCGGGGCTACGAGGTGGTTGGCGTGTGTCGAGAACGCAGCGTAGGCAAGCTCGAGGCGTTCAAGGGGCGCATCACCGTTATTCCCGGGGCGACGAACGACCCCCAGGTCATCCAGAAAGCGGTCGCAGGGTGTGACGGAGTGCTCACCGTGCTGGTGCCTTGGGGCGCTAACCACTACTCGTCGGGAACAGCCCAGGCCGTACTCGACCACGCGCAGCCCAGGGCGCGCCTCATCTTTTCTTGCGGCTGGCATATCACTCGTGACGGCAAGGATGTGTACCCGCGGTCCCTAAAAAGAGAGGAGAAGCTCGCCCGCTGGCTCGGGCGGCTCACCCGCCTCGTGGATATTGATGACCAGGTGGAAGCGTGCCGGCGGGTGTTTGCCAGCGACACCCGGTGGACGGTCGTGCGGGGAAGCGACATCGAAGAGGGTGAGAGCCAGGGATTGCCTGTGTGGAGTAAGCATGTAGGCGATCCCATCCTCGAGAGCAACATTACCCGCCG
>Ga0315291_10009765_pt1 | contig 11762 bp, 9 predicted proteins | sample YL17G12_20_MG_FD_203070 | JGI IMG/M metagenome (GOLD analysis project Ga0315291, IMG submission 203070) | Sediment microbial communities from Yellowstone Lake, YNP, Wyoming, USA - YL17G12_20 | ecosystem: Environmental > Aquatic > Freshwater > Lake > Sediment | place: USA: Wyoming | collected...
GTACGCGTAGGTACCCTGCCTTGTCTTCCAGCTCTTTAGCCAGCTTCTCCAGCTCATCGATGATCACGCCACCGCGAGGTAACCAAAGCGGCAGCCCGGGACCCACTTCCTCGTCGAAGGTGAAGATCTCCAGCTCCTTACCCAGCTTACGATGGTCACGCTTCTTGGCTTCCTCGATCTGCCACAAGTATTCCTCCAGTTCTTTCGAAGTCTTCCAGGCAGTTCCATAGATGCGCTGCAGCATGGGGTTGTGCTCATCCCCGCGCCAATACGCACCGGAGGAGCTCAAAAGCTTGAGGGCGGAGGGGTTAATCTGCCCGGAGTTATCCACGTGCGGGCCGCGGCACAGGTCGGTGAAGGTGTCGGAGGTGTAGATGGATATCTCCGGCTTTCCCTCCAGAGGGTTGCCATATTCGTCGTAACCGCCTTGCTCGAGCCCAGCGATCAGCTCCAGCTTGTAGGGCTGGTCCTTGAAGATCTGGCGGGCTTTATCCGATGAAACCACCTGCCGGACGAACTTGTGATGCCCGGCGATAATCTGGCGCATGCGTTTTTCGATCTTCTCCAGGTCTTCGGGGGTCAGCGTCCGCGGCAGGTCGAAGTCATAGTAGAAGCCGTTCTCGATGGGTGGCCCGATGGTGTACTTGGCCTCCGGGAATATCTCGATTACCGCCTCTGCCATGATGTGCGCTGCTGAGTGTCGGATGCGATAAAGCTCCGAATCTTCGTATCGTTCTTTCTTTTGCTCTGCCATTCGTGCCTCCTTTTTTTATTGTCATCGAGGGCGCTTTTTGCCCTAAGTAATCTTCCTTTTACATCATTGAGATTGAACTAATGGTGAAAAATTATCCATTAGGGTTTGTAAAGTGCGATTACGGTTGTTAGCTGTCATTGTGAGGTGCGATACTGCAAGTTCTTCGTGGTCCTGTTATTTCGCCTGAAACAATCCTCATTGTGTCTGTTGGAGATTGCTTCCCTCGCTCACATAGAACGTTCGCGATGCAGGGTCGCAAAAACCGCTCCTCTTTATCGCTCGCAAAATACATTCGCGATACTCGATGACAATGTTAAAACAAAACCTCTCGCCCAACTGGGGCGAGAGAAGTTTCACGCGGTTCCACCCAGATTTATATCGAAGACCTGTTGGACTTGGATATATCTCTTTAGACTGCTAACGGGGTCAGCCGTTCACCTTACTCAGTGGGCAGGTCTGAGACCTGCCCCTACATTTGGGGGTCACGCTCACGGGTGGTTTTCGCTGGTATATTACCAAAGGAGATTTTCAGCCGATGATCTCCTATCTCTAGCGGACACTTTCCAGTTACTCGTCCCGGTCAACGCAGCTTATAGATTGGCGAAATTATACTACGCTTTATCCGGATATCAAGGTCGCCAGCCCTCAACAGCGGAATGCCACCAGCATGCCATCGCGTATGGGGATCAGCGAGGATACCCAATTAGGGTCTGTGGTCAAAATTCGGGTGAGCTCACGTACTCCTTCCGTAGAAGGATCATTGTTATTCCCATCCAACACCTGCCCGTGCCATAAGAGGTTATCCACGATCAGCACACCACCCGGGCGCAGCTTTTCACGGATCATCAGCAGGCTATCGGGGTAGCATTCCTTGTCGATGTCATTGAAGATCAGATCAAAAGGACCCGGCGTGTGGGATAAAGTTTCGATCGCTTCAGCCACATGGTACTCCAAAAAGCTTGAGTACCCAAGGCGTTCTAAGTGCTGACGGGCATCGTTGGACAGATTCTCATCCCAAACCACGTGGTGTACTTTACCACCACCGTTCTCCATCACCGCCCGTGCAAACCAGGCAGTCGAGTAACCATAGCCCGATCCCATCTCAAATACCGCTCGCGCTCCGACCATGCGCGCGATCTGGTAGCACAGGTACCCGCACACTGGACCGATGATTGGAAAGTGCGTCTGTTCGGCATAGGCTTCCATGGCTTGCATCTCATCCGGGCGCTCGGGCACAAGCTTTTCCAAATACTGGTTAATTTTGTAAAAATCCTTTAAATCACTCATAGTCTCCCTCTTTTCTGGACTAAAACAATCCAATTATACTCAATATTATCAATATTTCCGACGTGAGATACTCACGTCGGAACACAATCCCCTTCTCAAACATGCGTTCCCATGTTAAACTCTATGCGCTTCACATAATCCCGGCGCTCTCGCACGAGGGCGTCTTTTTGTGTAGGATAACTTAATGTACATCATTCTCACCGGATCCGTGGCATTCGATTATCTAATGACCTTCCCAGGCTATTTTCGGGACCACATCCTGCCAGACAAGCTGGACTCGATCAGCCTGTCTTTCCTGGTTGATTCTTTCACCAAACGACGTGGCGGTATTGCCCCCAATATCGCCTACACCCTGGCGCTCCTGGGTGAGCGACCGCACATCATGGCAACTGTGGGTGAGGATTTTGCCGAATACCGGACCTGGCTGGAGAGCAAAGGGGTGGACACTTCAAGGATGAAAGTCATCCCCGGCGTGGTCACAGCCTCGTTCTTTTGCAACACCGATCGCTCGAATAATCAGATCGCCAGCTTCTACCCAGGGGCCATGGGATGTGCCACACAGCTTAGTTTCAGGCAATGGGAGGGAAAGCGACCTGATCTGGTGGTCATCTCACCCAATGACCCCGAGGCGATGAAGCAGTATGTAGCCGAATGCCATGAGTTGGGTATTCCATACCTGTATGACCCCAGCCAACAGATCGTGCGTTTGACTGGTGATGAGCTGCGGACTGGTATCGTGGGCGGGCAAGCACTTTTCGTCAATGATTACGAATTCGGCCTGGTGCAGAAAATGACCGGTATGACAACACAGGACATGCTGCAATATCTGCAATTCATGGTGGTAACGTGCGGAAGTCAGGGATCGACGATATATTCCCAGGAACTGGAACATTACATCCCGGTCGTCCCCCCTGAGCAGATAGCCGACCCAACCGGCGTGGGAGATGCCTACCGCGGGGGTTTTCTTACTGGTTACAGCCACAACCTGGACCTGGAAATTTGTGGACAAATGGGCACGCTGGCAGCCACATACTGCCTGGAACGCGAAGGTACCCAAGGGCACACCTACACTAAAAATGAGTTCATTACCCGCTTCAGGCAGCATTTTGATGACCATGGGCAGCTAGATAGGCTGCTGAAACAATAAGCAATTATTTAATCAAGGAATTGGGAGACAAATATGGAAAACTATGACATTAAAGACTCGAGTTTAGCCGAGGGTGGTCGCAGACGGATCGATTGGGCAGAGCGTGAAATGCCTGTCCTGCGGCTGATCCGTGAGCGTTTTGCCAAGGAACGCCCCTTGAAAGGCATACGCATGTCCGCGTGCCTGCACGTCACTACAGAAACTGCCAACCTTGCCCAGACCCTTCACCTGGGAGGGGCTGACCTGGTGATAACCGCTTCAAACCCGCTCTCCACCCAAGATGATGTGGCAGCTGCCCTGGTCAATATCTATGAGGTGCCCACTTTTGCCATCAAAGGCGAGGATAACGTCACCTATTACAAACACATCAAAGCCGCCCTGGACCATGCGCCCCATGTCACCATGGATGATGGCGCTGACCTGGTCAGCACGTTGCATAAGGAACGCCACGAACTGTTAAAGAATGTGATGGGAGGAACAGAAGAAACCACTACAGGCGTAATCCGTCTGCGCGCCATGGCAGCCGATGGTGCCTTGAAATTCCCGGTCATCGCGGTGAATGATGCTCAAACCAAGCATCTCTTTGACAACCGATATGGCACGGGTCAATCCACCATCGATGGCATCGTGCGCGCCACCAACGTCCTGCTGGCTGGCAAGGTCTTCGTGATCGCCGGATATGGTTGGTGTGGTCGAGGCCTGGCCATGCGGGCGCGGGGTATGGGCGCCAATGTGGTTATCACCGAAATTGACCCGCTACCTGCCCTGGAAGCCGTGATGGACGGCTTTAGGGTACTGGAAATGAGCGAAGCTGCCAGGATCGGTGATATCTTCGTTACTGTGACGGGAGACCTGAACGTGATCGACCGATCGCATTTCGAGCTCATGAAAGATGGAGCCATTATCGCCAACTCGGGTCACTTTAACGTCGAAATCAACATCCCGGCGCTCGAGAAAATGAGCAAGGAAAAACGCCTGGTGCGCCCCTTTGTGGAACAATATATTTTGGAGGATGACCGCCGGATCAACCTGCTGGGAGAAGGTCGTTTGATCAACCTGGCAGCTGCCGAAGGTCACCCTGCCAGTGTGATGGATATGTCATTTGCCAACCAGGCACTGAGTGTGGAATACGTGGTCAAAAATGCCGACAAGCTGGAAAAGAAGGTATACAGCGTGCCAGCGGAGATCGACCAAGAAATTGCACGCCTTAAATTAGATGCCATGGGTGTGCAAATCGATAAGCTCACCTCCGAGCAGGAGAAATATCTCAATTCATGGGAAGAAGGCACGTAATTCAGACAAAGCTTTGTCGGATAGACCAGACTTGCATGTTGAAGAAAGTAACCCAATGAAGGTTGAACCGGTTTCATTGATGGGGAGGATCGTACGGCTCGAGCCACTCGCTGAAGCACATATACCCGCTCTGGCAAAAGTCGGGCTCGAGGAAGAAATTTGGCGCTACATGCGCTATGGGAAGGTGGAAACGGTCGAGAAGCTAAGTGCCTGGGTGCATGAGCTGATCGACTTGCAAGCCCAAGGGACTGATCTGCCCTTTGCGGTCATATACCTGGCTTCGGGCAATGCCATCGGGTGCACTCGCTACCTGCACATCGACCCGCCCAACCGCGCGCTTGAGATTGGGGGAACCTGGTACGGGTTGGATTATCAAGGGACGCTGGTCAATTCTGAATGCAAATACTTATTGCTCAAGCATGCCTTTGAGAAGTTGGAGTGTATCCGTGTTTGGTTTAAGACGGACCAGCGCAACCTGCATTCGCAGCACGCTCTGGAAAGGTTGGGGGGAGTCAAAGAAGGGGTGCTGCGTAATCATATGATCCTGCCAGACGGCCTCATTCGGGATTCAGTGGTGTACAGCATACTCCCGAACGAGTGGCCTCAAGTCAGGGCGAGATTAGAAGCTCAATTGAAATCTAAATAACATAGCAGGGTTAATCTTCCGGGCACGACACTCCGTACTACCCATCGCTTTGCAGAATCCAAGCGTACGTGCTACAATGAAAACCATAATTATTCAACGACCTTATTGGTGGTATTCCACCAAAACTATTATTTACATGAGTACAATAAAATATGAGTGATAAAAAACTTCGCATCGTGCCTTTAGGCGGGCTGGGGGAAGTTGGCAAGAACATGATGGCAGTCGAATATGGCGAGGATATCCTCGTTATCGACGCCGGGCTGATGTTCCCTGAAAACGACATGCTGGGGATCGACTATATCATCCCTGATTTCCAATACCTGTTGGATAAGCGCCAGCATGTTTGTGGCATCATAATAACCCATGGTCATGAAGACCACACCGGTGCCATCCATCACCTGCTGGAACAGATCAAAGCGCCCGTCTATGCCACGCCTCTAACGCGCGGCCTGGTGGAGATCAAGCTCTCACGCGGTGGGCTGCTCAACCAGGTGAGCCTGAACACAGTTAAAGCTGGCGAGATGGCCCAGATTGGCCCATTCAAGGTCGAATTCTTCCATGTATGCCATTCCATCCCGGATGGGGTGGGGTTGGGTATCGACACACCGGAAGGCCTGGTCATCCATTCCGGCGACTTTAAATTTGATCACACCCCGGTGGATAGCTGGCCGACGGATTTTGCCAAGCTGGGTGAGTTCTCCGGGCGGGGTGTGTTGGTGCTGATGGCAGACTCGACCAATGCAGATAAGCGCGGTTGGACACCCTCCGAACGGGTGATCGAGCCGGCGTTGGACCAGGTCTTCCGGACGGCACAGGGACGCATCATCGTAGCCACTTTCGCCTCGGTCATCTCACGCATGCAGCAGGTGGCGAATATCGCCATTAACCATAGGCGCAGGATGACTTTTGTAGGCACAAGCATGAACGAGAATGCGCGTATCGCGCGGAAGCTTGGGTACCTGGATATCCCAGATAGCCTGATGGTCAGCGTGGAGCAAGCTCTGAAGATGAAGCCGAATGAAGTCGTGCTAATGTGCACGGGCTCTCAAGGTGAACCCTCCTCCATCCTGGGACGCCTCTCAACAGGCACAAACCGGCAATTCGATTTGCAGTCGGGGGATACCGTGGTGCTTTCATCACACCCGATCCCGGGTAATGAGGAAAGCGTGCACCGCACCATCAACCGTCTCTTCAGGCGTGGCGCCAATGTGATCTACGATGCCATTGCTCCAGTGCATGTATCGGGACATGCCAGCCAGGAGGAAGAGAAACTGCTGATCAATCTGGTCAAACCCAAGCATTTCATCCCCATCCATGGAGAGCTGCGTCACTTGCACCAGCATGCCGACTTAGCACGCGAACTGGGCATCCCAGCCGAACGCGTAGCAACGGTTGAGAATGGTCATTCGATTGAATTTGAAAATGGTAACATGAAGCTGGGCGACCGTATTCCGGGTGGATATGTCTTCGTAGATGGCGCCGGGGTGGGGGATATCGGTCCCAGCGTGGTGCGGGAGCGTGAAGCCCTGGCACGTGATGGGATCGTGCTGGTAAACCTGGCAATTGACCGCAACACATGCCAGCTTCGGGATGAACCCGAAATCATCACGCGCGGTTTTATCATTATTCGCGATTCCGAAGTGCTGCTAGCGGGGATGAGCAAACTTATCCGTGAAACTGTACAGCGTGGGAATGGAGACTTGAAAGAAGATCTGCGGAATACTTTAATGAGTTATATCTATAACGAGACCAAGCGCCGTCCGATGATCTTCATCACCACCAGCCGGGAGTGAAAAAAATAAGCGGGCGATACTCACCTGCTTTTTATTCCATAAGCCAATATATCTCAGCCAATAAGGGTGACCACCACCAGAATCGCCGCCAGGAGGATCAATGCGACGACGGTTGCCCATGCCAGGATATTAAAAATTCGTCCATTGCTGAATTTCCCCATCAGACGCTTGTCGTTGATCAGCACCAGCATGGTAATCAGGATCACCGGCAGCAGTATCCCATTAAATGTCTGGCTGATCATCATTGCTTGAATCAAGGACTGGATCGGCAGCAAAATAATGGCTGCTCCCAGTATGATCATTGCAGTATAGATGCCAAAGAAAATGGGGGCATCTTTTAGCTCACGGCTGACGCTGTTCTCCCAGCCAAAGGCTTCGCATACCGTATAAGAGGTTGAGAGGGGCAGGATGGCAGCAGAGAAGAGCGATGCGTTCAGCAACCCCAGGGCGAAAAGGATGGAAGCATATTTTCCTGCCAGCGGACCAAGCGCCAGGGCGGCATCCTTAGCCGTTTGGATATTCAAACCGCTTTTATAAATCGTGTCAGCACAAGCAATGGTGATGAAAGAAGCTACAAATACAGCAAAAAGCGAGCCAATGACTACATCCACCCGCTCGTAGGCGTAATCCTTGATCTGTAAACCTTTGTCTACGATGGATGACTGCTGGTAGAACTGCATCCAGGGGGCAATGGTTGTACCGATGATGGTCACGAATATAGTCACATAGCCCACATCCAGATGAAAGCTGGGGGTTGCCAGGGCGCGCCCCACTTCCGACCAATCGGGGGCGGCGATCAAACCTGAAGCTACATATGCCAGGTAGATGGCACTGGCTACCAGGAAAACACGCTCAACGATTTTGTAACTCCCTTTGACGATTAAAAACCAGACTGCCACGGCAGCCAGGGGTACCGAAATGTACTTACTGACGCCAAAAATCTCCATGCTGGCAGCTACACCAGCAAATTCACTAACCGTATTTGCCAGGTTGACGAATACGAGTAATGCCAGGATCAACGTGGTCACCCTGACGCCCATACGCTCGCGGATCAGATCTGCCAAACCTTTGCCCGTTACAACCCCCAGGCGGGCACTCATCTCCTGCACGATGATCAGCGCCACTGCCACCAATGGCATCATCCACAGCAACGCATAACCATAGTGAGCGCCTGAGACTGAATAGGTGGTGATTCCACCTGCATCGTTATCGACGTTCGCGGTGATAATACCAGGGCCAACAACAGCCAGCAGTAAAGCCAGGCGTATGCGGAATGGTTTTATGCGTTGCCACATGCTCATAATCATCTTCCCTCTGCTAAAATGTTGATGATGTTGGATCTATCCCACCAACATCGGAAGCCAATCGGATGATTACTGGTAAAAGCGGGGCAGGCGCTTCTTCCAGGCAGTGGGGATAATTTTATCGAGTGCATCATCCGCAGTAACTATGCCATGTATGCGTTTTTGTTCATCCACCACAGGGACCGCCAGGAGATTGTATTTCGAGACCACCTGGGCAATATCTTCCTGACTATCCATCAAATCTACCGTCACCACCCGTTTTTCCATAAAATCGATGACCAATGCATCGGGTTGGGCTAAGACCAGCTGGCGCAGCGAAAATACACCCAGCAAGTGTTCGTCTTGATCCGCTACATAGATGTAATAAATTGTCTCAGCTTCTGGGGCAGTTTCTCGCAATCGTTCCATGACCTGTGCGGCTTTGAAATATGCTGGTACGATGAAATACTCGGTATTCATGATACCGCCAGCTGTATCTTCCGGATAGGCAAGCAGTTTGCGGACGTCTTCAGCTTCATCATCTTCCATCAGCTTGAGCAGCTCATGCTTGCGGTCTTGAGGTAGCTCAGCCAGCAGGTCAGCTGCCTCATCGGGTGCCATTTCTTCCAACACGTCTGCCACCCGGTCATCCGACATACGCTCAATCAGGCTGACCTGAAAATCAGGCTCGACTTCTTCCAAAGTATCCGCCAGGGTTTCAATATCCAACGTCTCAAGGATTTTGCTGCCTTCCTGCCTGGTCAGATCGCTCAATATCTCTGCCAGGTCAGCCGGGTGTAATTCGGCCATCTTAGAGGTTGGCACCTTCAATCTCATGGGCTGGTCAGATGATAGAAGCTCTATATTATCCCATGAGATGATTGATGGGAGCTCAGACGATCGGGGACGAGCAGTCAAACGATCAGCCAGGCTCCCCAATCCCAACCTGCGGATTAGCCCTACCCCACTGATATCCACATTGGCGACATAAACACTGCCATTGACGCGGGTAAGCTCCAGGTCATTGACGCGTACAACTCTCATACCATCTGTATCAATGATTTGTTTATCCAGCACATCCCGCACCAGATATAAGTCTTCCGGTTGGGGATGATATTGGGTGATTTCAGAAAACTTCTTTTTTAATGGGATAGCCAGCGAGATTAAAGCTGCCACTTCATACATCGGGATGAATATCGAGCCTGAATGCTGCTTTACTTCAATGGCTACGAGCTGAGGGTGAGGGACCTCACCATGGCGGATGGCAAGCAAGTCCCTGAGTTTGCCAAGGCGCGTCCCATCTGCATCAACGACGGGCCTGCCGATAAATTCGCTGGCGTATAACATACTTCACCTCCTGAACCATACAGGATCATACAAAATACCGCAGGCATGTTCAGGAGGTGAAAGGGTTAAAAAATTTTCCCGGAAGGCCTGGTTGTATTACAACCACTTCCGGGAAGTTAATCCATTCCGGTTAACCTTCCCTTTTATGCCTTCCTGATCCATGCAGGCAGATTCACGTTGTTAAACGCACACCCACGTGTGCGCCGACTACTCGGAGGGTGGTCATCATCTTCGTTTATGATGGTTGGCAGGTTGACTCCCATCGAGCAATTATTACTACTGACTACTTCTTGAATATGATCCATCAATATTGTCATGATCTAATAGGTTTTCAACTACGGCGCAGCAAAGTATAGCACCAGGGTTCTATGACGGCAAGAGGGTAAAATATACAGATATGCAAGTAAACTATTGGCCGGCAGGAACTTTTATTCAGGGTTTACCGTCTTAGAGAAACAAACAAAGTTACATGGAGGTAACAATGCGTACTAAATTATTCATACCCACAATTTTACTTATTGCAGCCGCAGTCTTAAGCGCCTGCAGTGGAACAGTCCAATTCGGACAAGCCCAGCCACGAACGATCAATGTGACGGGCAACGCGCAGGTCATCCTGGCCCCAGATATTGCTTATATTTCCATAGGGGTCCACAGCGAGGCGAAGAGCGCAAGAGAAGCAGTAGCTAGCAACAACACACAGACCCAGGCAGTAACCGATGCAATCAAGGGTCAGGGTGTCGACGCAAAAGATATCCAAACTACGAACTTCAGCGTTTACCAACAGGAAAAGTTTGCTCCAACTGGCGAAGACCTGGGGTCATTCTTCATGACTGATAACACAGTCTACGTGACCATGCGCGATATCACGAAAATCGGAGATATCCTGGATGCATCGATAAGCGCAGGTGCCAACAGCATCTACGGCATCACTTTCGACGTGCAGAATAAGGAAACTGCTCTGGCAACCGGTCGCGACGAGGCCATGGCAGATGCCAAAGCGCAGGCCGATGAGCTTGCAAAGGCAGCCGGAGCTAAACTTGGCGCAGTCCAGTCCATCAGCTATTACAGCAGTTCACCCGTACCCGTCTATTTCGATACTAAAGCAGCTAGCGCCGGGGTTGGTGGTGGAGGCAGCGTACCCATTTCATCCGGTCAGCTAACGTTGACGGTCTCCGTCAGCGTGACTTACGCCATCAAGTAAGCCTTTCAAGCACGACCGCAGCGGGCTTAATACCGCTGAAACTAAACTCGACTATAATACCTCTCGTGAGAGAGGTATTTATTTTTCGTCCACCCCGCCGGCCCGGGATGATATTACATGGTGCCGCGGTATTACTTCTGGCAGCGATTGGTACGGTGGGCCTGTGGAGAGCATCCCTGGCAGTAAGCGGTCCTACATTCCTCATATACTTATTACTTGCGATATTAACTATCGGCTTCACACCAGTTCTCGTTTACCGGATGTACGCCCTCCAGAGGGCAAGATATATTTTGGCACGTGACGGAATCAGCATCCATTGGGGGTTGCGACGTGAGGAAATCCCGATAAACCTGGTCAATTGGGTCGGGTCTGCAGAACAAAATAGAATGGATCTCTCCAAACCGTTCTTTCGCCTTCCTGGAGCGGTACTTGGGGTGCAAATTCAGGCTGATGGAAAACCAGTGGAGTTCCTGGCGGCGCGTGACACAAAATTGGTCATGATTGTCACCCCCGATCGGATATTCGCCATCTCACCTGCCAATGAAACCGAGTTCCTGCGTACCTACCGCAAACTGTCGGAATTTGGCTCGCTGGCGCCTATACAATCCGTATCCGATTATCCAACTTTCCTGCTGACACGCTCATGGGCAGATCGCCCGGCTCGCGTTTTGATTATTACCAGCGCCATTCTGGCGTTGGGTCTGATCCTATGGGTCAGCTTGAGCATACCAAGCCACCCAATGACAGCTCTGCGGCTGAACGCGGATGGTTCTCCAGTTGAGCTTGTCCCTGGGATCCGCCTTCTGCTTCTCCCGGTAATAAATACCTTTTTTTTCATCGCTGATTTACTTTTGGGGTTATTCTTCTATCGCAGGACAGATACCCAATCGTTGGGCTATTTGATGTGGGCGAGCTCGGCGCTCACCAGCCTGTTGTTTTCTGGTGCAATATACTTTATCCTTCGGGTGACATAGCCTCTCCGGAAATTATCGTTTCTTATGCAGATATTGA
>Ga0315291_10009766_pt1 | contig 11762 bp, 6 predicted proteins | sample YL17G12_20_MG_FD_203070 | JGI IMG/M metagenome (GOLD analysis project Ga0315291, IMG submission 203070) | Sediment microbial communities from Yellowstone Lake, YNP, Wyoming, USA - YL17G12_20 | ecosystem: Environmental > Aquatic > Freshwater > Lake > Sediment | place: USA: Wyoming | collected...
TGAGGTTCTCATCGCTCATTCGTTTTTGGCCTTTACTCCCACACTTATTCTTTTGATTCTTCAGAAGAATAGATGTAGGGTTTTCCTCATTTTAGCATAAAAACTTTTGTGTTAGAATAGGAATCGGTATTATGAAAAGGGCTGTAGGAAATTCAAAAACAATTGTTATTAGTTTGGGAGGTTCAATAATTTCTCCCGAATTCGGAAAGATAGACATTAATTTTTTAAAGAAGTTTAGAAAGTTAATTTTGAAATTTCTAAAAAAACGTTTTAAATTTATCATTATTGTCGGGGGAGGAAAAACCTGTCGTCTTTATCAATCAACCGCCTCAAAAATTGTTAAACTTCCTAATGACGATAGAGACTGGCTTGGGATTCATGCTACTCGACTTAATGCTCATTTATTGAGAACGGTTTTTCGAAAAGTAGCCTATCCAGTAATTTTAGATGAGCCCCAAAAACCAGTTAAAAATAATTGGCAATTACTTATCGCCGCTGGTTGGCGACCCGGCTGGTCAACTGATTATATTGCCGTTTTATTAGCAGAAAGATTTAAAATAAAGGAGATTATCAATGCGGGTGATGTTCCTTTTGTCTATGACAAAGACCCAGATAGGTATAAGAATGCTAAAGCTTTTAAAAAAATTTATTGGCGAGATTTTCGGAATATAGTTGGCTCACGCTGGTCGCCCGGCCTCTCCGCTCCCTTTGACCCAATTGCCGCTAAATTAGCTGAAAAATTAAAAATCCGTGTTTTTATGATTAAAGGCACGGAAATTAAAAATTTTGAAAAGGTTTTATTAGAGGAAAAATTCAAAGGAACGGTAATCGGACCCCATACATTATGATAATTTTTGTCGACGCAAAAAAGCTGGCGTCTCCCAGAATTTTTCTCGCTCCAACATTTCTTTTTCAGCCGCCTCGGCTTCTTTTTTTATTTGAAGAGCATTTTTTCTAATTTTTATGGTAACTATTTCTCTGGAGGAATTTGAAATTCCCTCCTTTTTTATTTTTTCTGTGGGGAGCTGAAGGCCCTCCTGTTTAACTTCAACTTTGGCTTTTAACTTTTCTTTTGGTTTTTTAGCCCCACTACTGATTTTAGGTTTAGAAGTTGGCTTTTTTTTATTTTTTTTTGTTTTAATTTCTGGAGTGGGTTTTTTCTCAACTTTTCTTTGTTTTATTTTTGGCTTTTTTATTTTTCTACGAAAAACTTTGGGGAGTTTTTGAAGAATTGAAGAACGCAAAGCTGGCCAGGGACCGCAACCGGTAGCCAAGATGGTAGTTTTAAGAATATTTTGATATTTTTTCCCTTGAGAAATCCCAAAAATAATTTTTGCTTCTTTGTTTAATAAATCGTGGATCGTTTTTGAAATCTGGCTAACTTCAGATAACGATAATTCTTTTTCGCCAGCAATATTATAGAGAACTCCTTTTGCTCCCCGAATTCCATAGGGATAAAGGGGCGAGTTAAGCACCCCTTCAATAGCTTCTTTTGGCTCCCCTTCTCCTTTGGGAGCTTCGGCTGTGTTCAAATAAGCCAATCTTCCCCGACCCTCCAGAATTGTTTTTAAATCAGCAAAATCAATATTTATTAAACCGGGTTCGTAAATTATTTCTATTAAACCCTCTAAACTATCAGCTAATTTTTTATTAACGGCTGAAAGGGCTCCCTTTAAGGGAGTGGCTTTATCAACAATCTGAAAAATTCTTTCATTAGGAATAATCGAAATGGCATTTAATTTCGTTTTTATTTTCTCTAAAGCTTCTCTGGCAATTTCCATTTTCTTTTCTCCTTCAAATTTAAAAGGCAGAGTAAAAATACCATAAGTGAGATTCCCTAAACTCCTGGAAATCTTGGCGAAAATAGGAGCAGCTCCCGAACCAACTCCTCCGCCCAGACAAGCTATAATTATGCAAAGGTCTTGACCTTCTAATATTTTTTTTATTTTTTCTTTTTCATTTTGAGCTGCCAATTCTCCCAGTTCAGGATTCATTCCGGTACCCAAACCATGAGTAACGTTCTCGCCGAATGAAAAACGTTTCACTTTTCTTGAAACCTCTCTTAAGGCCTTTAAATCGGTATTGGCCGCCAAAAAAGTTGCCTTTTTAACTCTTTGAGCCAGTTCCGAAATAATATTTCCTCCTCCGCCACCAATCCCAATTACCCTGATTTTTGTCCTTTTGGATTTATCAAATCCCGCTTCCTCAGTTTTTAATTCAAGTAGGGGTTTTTTTATTCCTTTTTTAATTTTTCTGACCATTATTTAAGTTTACCCCTTAGTAGAAATTTGACAAGTCCCCATACCAATCTTTATCAAAAAACCGCCTGATTGGCGATTTTCTGAAGCAGACTGCGGGCACTGGACGATATTAGAACCTATTGGCAGTTGGACAACGAGTATTGTATGATACCTGTCTTTAATAAAGCATAAAAGAAAGCCGTTGTCATGACAACGCTAAAAATAAGAAGTTTTTGTTTTTTTTCAATACTGTATTAAAGATTATTTTATATCTCCGACATCTTTAATTTTATCCCATCCAATTAATTTATCAAGTAGGAATTTATTATTCCCATTCGTCTATTGCTAATTTTTACTTGCTGTGAACAACTATGTTTCCGCCGCCAAGATTAGATGTTCCTATCTGCTTATAGATTGTTCCTTACCTCAGGGTTATTGTACCGGTGATAGTTCCTCCACCGCTAACTCTGGCTCTAATCATCAATGATCCTAATGGAAGATTCTTTGTTGCAAGGTTAAAGATGTATTGATGTGCCGATGAATCATATCTGAATAGATTGCTAGTAGTTGGGTTGCTTGTGGAAACTGCCTTAGTCCAGCTACCATCAATAGTTCTATACTCAGTATACACAACTGCATTAGTTATATATTTGCCATCGGGACCAGTGTACTGGAACTTTAATGGTATTGTGCTGTTCTGCTTTCTATTGAATACACTACCGCTATTTGCAGGTGGCAGGAATCCATAAAGACCATGAGGTATTGTATCTATTGGTCCTAAAACAGAATCACAAGTATCATAATTGCCCATTGCTTTGGTTGTAAGACCGCAGCCACTTCCAGTGCAAGATTGCGTGCCATAATAACAAGTTTCACCATTAATTGTTCCGGGTGTTGGACAATATTGGTTACTCCTATAATTGCATAAACACGACGCTGGATTTGTGTTACATGTTCCGCCATAATTACAGGAATCTCCAACCAATTTTGGTATACAATCACTATCCTGGTCGCACTGAGCGCCACATGTTGCTTTATTGCAAGTATAAGTTATAGTTTGATCGCCACTTGTACATGAGTCAGAGTTTTCATTACATGTGCTAGTGTAAGCATTTCTAAAATCCCATGTCCAGGGGTTATTGTCCGGGTTGTTCGTGCAAATTCCAATTGCAGATATATTATAAAAGGAACAATCTCTTGAGGTTCCCCCGCCACAACTACCGCTTCCATCACATACTTCATTCACGTTGCAGAATAAACCATCATTACAAGACGTTCCGCTTGGTTGGAATTGATCTGTTGGACAATTATTATTTATTCCATCACAAGATTCAGCTATATCACAAACTCCAGCCGATGCTCTACACTCTGCATTTGATTTTGCATCAACTGTACAACTTGCAGAACTGCCTGAACAATAATCAGCTATGTCACATACTCCACCAGAAGCCCTACATAAAGTCGTATCTGGTAAAAATGAATCTGTTGGGCAAGTTTTAGCTGAACCGTCACAAACTTCAGCTACATCACATACTCCTGCTGATGCTCTACATTCAGTTTGAGCTGGCTGAACAGCATCTGCTGGACAAGCATTACTTACTCCATCGCAAACTTCAGCTAAATCACAGTCACCTGCTGATGCTCTGCATTGTGCAGTTGATTTTAAATCAGTCGGACATGTTGCGCTCGAACCGGTACATGTTTCTACTATATCGCATACACCACTAGAAGCTCCACATTCAGTAGAAGCTGATAAAAATGTACAATCAACATTACAACAAGCACCACCATCACATTGTTCATTCCCATTGACTATCCCATCGCCACAAGTGGTTTCAACAACTGCTATACCATATACTTGTGTATACAGATACCAAGCATTGCTCTCTGAAAGACCCGACGGATTAGGATTATTTGTCCAAGTCCACGAGGAATAAGGTACAACTTTATACTTAGCAACTGCTCCAGTTGTATTCTTCCACGCAACACAAGACACATCGCTTGAAAGCGCTATCCAGTAGGTTGTACCCTGGATAACTTGGGCTGTGCTGGAAAGAATAATCGTGTTCCACTGATTTGTAGTTATAGCAGTGCTGGTATCCTGCTTAGCAAGAACCGTACCAGGACTACCACCATTATCAGAATAAAGGGCGACCTTGACATTGCCATTTGTGCCGTAGCCATAAACACGTATTTGGCTGGCTACACCCGTGCTATCGGCTGTCCACTTATCCCAAAAGGCAAAATTTGGAGCAGCAGCAGCGTAAATATTCAAGTCTAATGGACCTATAAGTCTAGTGGGCGTCCAGGGTAGATTATCCTGACCGCCAGTAAAGGAATAAGGCAGATCGCAGAAATTATCGTGATTTAAATCATTACAGCCCTCGCTAGGTTCATCATAGTTGCTCCAGTAGTTGCCGCCGGTTGGTTTGTCTAAGTTAAAGATGTTGTCGCTGCTGTCGTAAGAAACATAGGCCTGCGTAGTATTGTTTATGAAATTGTTATTATAAATTTCATTTTCGCTGGCCTCGACGTAGATGCCAATGCTGTTGCTGTTGGCTGTGTTATTGGTAAAGGTATTATCAGAGGCGCCCCAGAGGCGGATGCCCCAGGTGTTGTAGTTGGCTGTGTTGCCCGTGATGGTGTTGCCGCTGGCCCAGCTAATGTCAATGCCAATGCCGTTGGACTGGAAGTTATTGCCCGTGACGGTGTTGTTGTTGGCAGTGCGGACGAGGATACCAATCCAGTTGGACTGGATGTTATTGCCCGTAACGGCGTTGTAGTTGCTGGGCGACCAGAGGACGATGCCAGTATCGGTCATGTTCTCTATCCAGCATCGCTCTATTGTTGAATGTGTGACTCCGGTGAAGTATATCCCGAACATATTAACTGCGGGTTGGTTCGCTCTATTTCCATCAATTTTCAAGTCCGACACAAGCACATGATCAACGCTGACAGCATAGATTACGTTCAGGCTGGCATTGTGTCCGTCTGGTATCTTGAGCACGGTTCCTGCACCCTGCCCCATAAGCGAAACATTTGATGCGAGGTTTATTGAACCTGTTATGCTGTAATGACCTGCAAGCAGCGTGACAGTCCCGCCAGTCGTTCCCAGCGCAGTGATGGCTGTGTTTATCTCAGCCTGGTCGTCCACACCATCGCAGGTATAGTTACGTGTTCCTGAACTGTCAAGAGCAGCAACTGTAAGGGTGGTAGCGGCGGCAGTTCCAGGGGAAAACAAAACTATAGAGGCTATCCCCAGAACCATAATTAAAACAAAAGAGGTTATAGAAAGATTTTTTATATTTGGCATGTTTTTTTTGTTTCCAATTCCCTCCCAATAAAAATCATATTTTATTAGGAAAAATAATTAGAAAAAGTTAATAATAAATTTTAAAAAAATAAAAAACCACCGCTCCAGATATCCTTGTCAAATTGATTTAAGGTTAGAGATTCCGCCATTCTTTTTCTGATTCCCCTCCTCTTATCTATTACGGTGGCTAAATTTCTCTACTTTTTAATTTATCAGGTCAAAAACTGGTGTCAAGTACCTAATGTTCTAATGTCCTACCTGTCCTACCTATTTTAGTTCTGCTCGGGAGTAATCTCTATAATACCTTTTAAAAGCTCTCTGAAAAGAGAGCTAATTTTCGGTTTTTTAATTTTATAATTTCAATTCTTTTTCTATATCTTCAATTTCTTTACCGATGAATTTTTCAGAAATTTTCAGAGCTTCTTTTAAATCATTACAGATTTTCTTTTCTCTTTCGCTTAAACCAGGCTTACCATCTAGTTTTGCTATTTGTTCCTCTGTTTCTTCTTTTAAGATTTCAAAGGCCTGATATAAAGCTTTTTCAGCTTCACTAATTTCTTTTCTCATTTTTTTTCTTCTTTCTTTTATCTTTTGCCAACTCCAAATTACTCCTAAAACCAGAACTAAAATTAAGACTAAAAGAGTAATGATGGTAGTAAGATAATCTATGGCTATTTTACCAAATTTCAAAAAAGGAGGTAAACCAACTTCCAAATCGTATTTTTTGGTCGGTTCGCTCAGGGCTCCCCTTTCATCTTCTGCCTGAGCCCAAATAACATAATCGCCTTTAGATAACGTTTTATCATAAATTAAAACAAATTTTCCGTTTGAATCTGCCTTGATTTTTTCCAAAATCGGTTCTTTTTCTAATAAATTTTGGATATAAACTCTAACCGTAATTCCAGGGTCGGCTTTTCCCTCAACCGACAATGTTTCTCCAGTTCTGATACTGATTGGAATTTTGGTAATTTCCAGTCCTTTAATTGGCGAAATTTCAAATTCCGTGGAAGCGGACGAGTAATTTTCGGCTTTGTCATACGCTTTTACTTCAAGTTTGTATTTTCCCGGCGGCTGAGGCAATGGCCGATAAGGATTGTTTTTAATATTTTGCGGCGTGGTAGTGGCTTTTTCTTCATTTAGCTTCACTTCGTAATATTCAATTCCAGAAAGAGAATCTGTGGTTTCAAAAAGGAAAATCGGAATCGGGTTTGTAGGATCATTTTCATTGTCCACTACCACTTGAAAAGGTTCTGGCAGTTTTGTGTCAATTAAAACTTTTCGGTGCGTAATTTCTCCCCAGCCGTTTTCATTTTTGAATTTAATATGGAAATACCATTCGCCGTCTTCAATATTTTCATATTTTTTTGATTCAATTAATCCGTCGGAAATCGAACCTGGGTTGGAAGTTGGTTTTTCATTGAGCAATAAACTTACTCCGGTCACATCCGAAGGTAATTTCCAATTGAATTCCGGGTCACTATTTGGATACCATTTGTTTTCGTCAGGATGAGTGGGAGAAGAAACAATTGGAGCAGCCGGTATTTGACCCGGCGCAGATGGAGGAATATATTTTTCTTCAGTTGGAGGAACAGGGGTAATTTTTCGGGCAGAAAGAGTATAGGTGCCTCCGCCCATATTAGTTAAAATATTGGTTCCTTTTCCATCGTCAGCCAAAACCGAACCTGAAGCAAAAGTAACATTAGCACTTCCAGCGGATTTTGCCTTAAAGACAATCGTCATTATTCTTCCAGTCGCTCCTGTAAATCCCGGACTGGGTTTTCCACCGGCAAAATTAATCGTTCCCAAAGAATTGGAAAAAGTGGGTTCTTGCACCCATAAGCTGAATACAGAACTATTTTTGTTAATGCTTCTGACTTCCAAATCATTGGTGTCAAAAACTAAAGTTCCTTCAGCCGCATTAATCGCCACGTCGCCGCTGTTAACCCTCACTTCAACTGAAAAAGTATTACCGACAGTATAAGTATCGTCAGAAGGAACCAGATATAAAGAAGCATCGGCCGCCTCTACTTTGTTCGGCAGAATAGAAAACAGAAAACAGTAAACAGTAAACAGTAAAGTAAAATATGCGATTGTTTTAAATTTCCGATGCTTCATCTTAATTTTAATTTACGATAAAACCAGAAACCAAATCCTGAACCAATTAAAATTAATAAAATTAAAATAATTATCCAAGAAGGAAATGGTTTCTTTGGTGGCAAATATTCAGCTATTCTTTCGTTGCCGGCTTTGTCTACTGCTTTCACTTTTATTATACTCTTTAATGACTGGTCTTGTAAGAGGTAAGGGCTTTCCGCTTTTTCAAATTTCGTGGATTTTAGCATCCATTTCGGCGGAATTTCCTGAATTTCATAATGATCAATGCCGGTTTGCTTGTCTAAAGTAGAAAAGACAGCGAAGTATTTTCCTTCAAAAATTGAAGGGTCTTTGTTAATCTCTATTTGAAATGGTTCTGGAGGAATGATATCTTTTTCCAATTCTTTCTGCCATTCATCTTCTGCGGGAATTTCTACACTTTTGGGCAGAATTTTTAAAGTTATTCCTTTATTGGTCAATTCAGCCGGTGTTCCGAAACCGTCATTTAGCAATACTTGTGAACTATCCAAAAACTCCACTCTGGCTTGAGATTCAGCGGAGAACGGTTCTACGCCAACTTTTTCTTTGACTTTGAAAATAATCTTTCCCAATAAATTACTCAATCCTAGGTCGCCCGGTAACCTGCCGCAATAGCCGCCAGGAACGCCGCCGATAAAAGAAATCAATCCTAAAGATTGATTAATATCTGCTGGTTTCAACCAAAGGCTCAAAATTGAATTGCCTTGACTGAAGTCAATTGCTTCCAAAACGTCTTGGGGAAAACCCAAATCAGCTTTTACAGTGTTGATACATTCGCCTTCTATATCAATTCTCAAATTAACCATAAAAGTTTGGTCTTGACGATATTCCTCTTGACTGGAATCCAAATACAATATCGCTCCTTCTATCTTAAAAGGGATTAACAGGCAGAATAATAAAGTTATTAAAATTTGTAGAAACCTGCAGGAACTCATGGTTTCGAAGGGTAATTTTTAACTTGTGTTTAAAAATTACCCTGTCCAATAGTACATCAAAATAGAGAAGTCCGGTAAATTAACTATTCCGTCTCCATTTAAGTCCACACACGGATTATTTTTCCCCCACCAATAAAGTAATATTGAAAAGTCAGTTAGATTTACTTTTTTGTCTTTGTTAAAGTCGGCTCCCGGACAAACTTGGGCTATTCCGTATTTGCCAACATAAAATGCCAAAACATTAGAATAAGAACTTAATAATCCTTCCGGCGTTTCGGCTTTTACCCGAGCGGTATGAGTACCCTCATCTAAAACACTTGTGTCTAAGGAATCATTCCAATCACCTGTGTTAGCAGCGGTAGTTTTTTTAATTATTTCCTGTGGCGACCCAATCGATACAGTGATTTCACTTTTTGGCACTGTTTGGCCAAGAATATTCAAATCTTCTCCTTTGCTCAAATTAACTTTTTCCAATTCAATTGTTGGTGGTAAAAAGATATTGGAAACAGTTGTTGTTATGTCTTTGGCAACCATTACAGTAAAAGAAAAAGTAATTGACTTTCTGCCAGCTTTATCATTTGCCCAAAGTCCAAAAGTATAAACTCCGGCGGTAATATTAGTGATTTCCGATTTGAAATTGGCTTGAGAGTCAGCACTAATTAGAGTTGCCACTTTACCATCAATTAAAATAGTAATTTTGGCGTTAGGATAAGCCAGTCCCTGTAAAATTACCTTGGTTTCGATTGAAGGAACCAAAGCACTGCTTTCGCCTCCTCCGCCACCACCAGTAATGCCAAAACTGGCCGTGATGGTGTGGTTGGCGATAACGTTGGTGAAGGTGTAGCTGTTTACCGCCCCTTGTGAGACGCCATCCATCAAGACATCGACAACATGATAGCCGGTGCTCGGGGTGATGGTGAAGGCCTTATTGTCACCATGGTTAACCAGCACCGCGCCAGAAGGATCAATTCTACCATGGACTCCAGCATTGGCGGTGATGGTGTGGGTTACTAATGGCATCTCTACAAAATTGACGGCGGTGATAGCAGTGGCTGCCGGGGTATGAGGCGATGCTGAAGCAGTTACCGTGGCTGTCTCCCCAGTTATTGAAGAAGTTAAGGTAGCTGTGGCTTTGCCGTTGGTTGTTGTCTTGTTGACTGTCAGACTGCCAATAGAGCCTTTATTTGTGCTAAGGGTGATTTGAGTGCCATCAGGGATATGACCTGAACCTGAAGTATCTACACCGTCCGAATTCTTAGTCATATCAGCGGTTATAGTGGAAGTTGATGTGCCATCGGCTTTAATGCTGACAGGATTGGCACTGACGCCAATAACCAACCACGGGTTAGCATCAACATTGGTTGAGATTTTTCCCCCTGAGCCATTGATTACTCCGGCATCATCATCAGGTCCATTATTAGCCCCCCACCAGTTGTTGGTGGCGTTGAGTGTACTCGCACTGTTATTGGAGACACCATAGACGGTGTTCCCCGAGATGTTGTTATGGGTCACTATCCAGGAAGTAACATCAGTTATAGTACTATAAATATCGATGCCAATCGGGCTGTTGGTAATGGTGTTATTCTGCACCGTGAGGTTGGTGATAGAAAGGAGGAGAACAAAAGCTTTTCTTAATCTAAAACCTTCTACTACATTCAGATTAAAAGTATTACCCGTTAAAGTGTTATTATCCCCACCTATTATGTAGATACCGTAATTGTTCAAGTTTGCTGTGTTGCCGGTGAGCGTGTTGTAGTCGCTCCCGTCCTCCTCACCTCCAAGACAGAAGCCGTATCCGAATAAGCCGCCGATTCCGGGATTCGCGTTTGCTTCGTTCCCTGTGAACGTATTGTGGGAAGAAGCCTGCAAATTGAAACCGGCCAATCCGTTCGAGCTAGCGATGTTCGCGTCAAACGTGTTGTAGTCCGAATAAAAAGAATCAAAGCCCACACGACTATTGTTCGAAGCGGTATTTTTCGTGAACGTGTTGTGGTTGACGCCGCCCGAGAGGCCGTAGTTATAAAGAAAGATGCCGTCGTTGTTGCCCGTTAGAATATTATTGGAGATATTGCAGAACGCCACAGTGTTAAAAGATGTTTCAGAATAAGAGTTAAGAGATATCCCTGCTTGGCTAGGTCCGGTTGCGCCGCTTATTGTGAATCCCGAAATGTTCACATTACTCGCCCTCACCGTAAAGACGCTAGTGGTATTAATTGCTGCGGTCACAGTCACAATAGCACTATCCGCACCTTGTAAAGTGAGCGATTTATTCACATTTACATTCTCATTGTAAATCCCCGCCGCCACAATGATGGTGTCGCCAGCAGCGGCAACGTCAATGGCAGCTTGGATGGTAGCAAAATCGGTTTCTCCATCCGTATCTTCCGCATACGGCGCGACTCCAATCTGCCAGTCATCATCTACGGTGTAAGTCGTTCCTGCCATCGCTGGCACTGCTATCACCAGGGTCAAGCTCACCACCAGCACTAGGGTAAACAGGATACTAAAGATTTCCCTTTTCAGTTTTTTATTTTGGAATAGATTTTTTCTTTTTATCTCTGGCCAACTGATCATTTTTTTTGATCTTTAGATTGTACCGCAATGAAATCCATAATTATTTAAAATAAGCGTCACTCATAATTTCATTATAAAAAATTTTTAATACTTCCTTAATTTTTGGCGGAAACGCCGGCTTTTCCCAAACCTGCGGCCAGCCAGAAAAAATCTAACCCGTCACCAATAAAAAAATAAGAGGAATAAACAACAATTTCCTTAAAACTTTCGCCATTATTTTATTTTATCAAATCGGAACCGAAAACAAAAATCCAGAGAAAAACTCTCGGGCAAATTTGCTCCCCCGGCTGGACGCTTGCCCGTCCGAAATCTTCCTGTCCTTCCGTAGTTTTAACGAAGGAGGAGACAAAGGAGGGATGTTAGAACCTGTTTTAGTGAGTTACCTAACAGTTTTTTTACTTTATACATTTCCCCATATTTAAAATAAATCCAAAATTTCCATTATCGGTCTAAAATTATCTCCAATAAATACCAGGTCAAATCTTTTCATAAATTCATTCAATTCACTATTATCGTTGCTATACTTTGGATCATAAATTGCAATTCTTATAACGTTATCCTTTCCCT
>Ga0315291_10009768_pt1 | contig 11761 bp, 20 predicted proteins | sample YL17G12_20_MG_FD_203070 | JGI IMG/M metagenome (GOLD analysis project Ga0315291, IMG submission 203070) | Sediment microbial communities from Yellowstone Lake, YNP, Wyoming, USA - YL17G12_20 | ecosystem: Environmental > Aquatic > Freshwater > Lake > Sediment | place: USA: Wyoming | collected...
CCATACGTTGATATGCTTTACCTTTATAGAGTACTCTAGTAGGTTTGCGTTCTTCACCAATACCTAGATTAAATGCTTTTTCTTGATCGGTATTTAAATCGATACCAAGTTGTCTTGCTTTTTGTATGTCTGCTCCTCTGAATAAATATTGTTCAGGGCTCCAAATATAATTTGCATCTGGTTTCCAACTTGTATTTACAGGTGTTCCGCCTTTCATTTTAATGAAATCACGAGAAGCAGGAGCTCTTAATGCTTGTTTCATATAGTTGGTGAATTGACCAACTAGTGACTCAACATCATCCGCAGGCTTGTAATTTGTCATAAAACTTTTATACAGATTATCTGAATATTTCATAAATAATTCTTCAGCTTCGATATCATCTGCTTCAGCATACCAACCTTGAGTTTCAAGTCCACGAATAACTCTACCTGCAATAAATGCTCTAACAACAGCTTCAGCGCCTCTGAGTTGTTTTTTATCTGCATTTGCTTTTTTTGCATTGTCTTCACCATACAGACCTGTAGATGCTTTTAATAAGCGCATTGCAGCATCAACTTCAGCAGAATCCGGATTAGTGTCAATAGCACCAGCTCTAATTGAAGAATCAAGAAAACGACGAAGATTTGCTTCTAAAATAACATCAATTGCTTCTGTAACAGTTTTGAGTGTTTCGTCTTTTACACCCATATCCAAACTTTCTAGAAAAGTACGAAAATGTTTTAATTTATGAGTCTGTTGGCGTGCTTCAAGATAGGCTTTCCATACAGCTTTAAAAATTGGATTTTGTATATTCATTATAAATTTCCTTTTAAAAATAAGGTTTCTATTAGTTTATTAAAAAGTCTGCCGGATTTTCCGGTGGAAAAAACCACTTTTAAAAGTGGTTTCTAACGTCGTCTATAATTAATAGGATATCTTCTATTACTTAAAGATGCATTTGATAGACTAGCTGATGCATCTCCATACAAAGGTAATTGAGGCATAAAATTACTAAGGTATTCACCTTCAGTAGTTGTCCATGGACCGCCGTCACCTTTTCCTGTATAATAGTTTTGATAACCTGTGAAATCTGTTACAAGATCATATCCAATTTCCATCGGTTGACCTTGGCGGAATGATGTGTTTTTTGGAGGCATTTATCCTCCCATTTTTTGAGAATCTCTTAATCGTTCATCTCTTTGATGTTGTTTCCAATCCGAATCGTGGTCAAATGCATCTTTATCATTTTTATATGGAGCTCCACCTGGTATAATTCTTCTAAATCCAGCTAATGGATCACCTTCATCTTGATAATATACAGTATCAAGCCTATCATTATTTCTTTCAATAATCTCTTCATGCAAAGGAATGCTTTTTTGTATCATGTTTATTTCCTATTATAAATTTGTGCATATAATTTCTTTGTCCAGTGCGCATCCGATAAAGCATTATGGGCATCATCATTTTTTGGCATAAAACAGGAATACATTTTATCTTCCATTGATTGTGCTAAATCGCTACAACGATTAGGCCAATGAGCTGGCATATCCAATAATTGACCCGTTGGACTTACAGCTCTACAAAATAAAAACCAATCCCATGCACTATAATACCCCCAAAAACGAGGTCTTTCACTAACATTAAGATTACTCTCAACGAATGTGATAATCTCATCTCCTATCTGCCTTAATGGCTTTGCATTGCCTTCTAGTTTATCTAGCACATTTGTTTTAACCCAATCATCTGCAAGTAATGGATCAAATTCGGATGATTCAGCATAATATTCAGCACCATTAGATGAAACAATGCCAATACTAACCAATTGAATTACTTTTCCTGTGTCGATAAATTCGGTATCCATAAAAAAATTGTTCATAATCCCTCAATTTATATGTTTTTTTCACATATACAAAAAAATATTATCTATAATATACTCGACAACATGAGATGAAAGGAATTAATTATGCTCAATGTTAATGGAGTTAAATGCTTTACGATAGATGAAGCGACATGGATAACGCCAATAATGGCGGCTGATTTATTATCCCGGAATGAATGTGTGAAGTCTTTGAAAAAAGATGACATAAATCGGATTGCCAATGATATGACTGAAAATGAATATGAATGGAATGGATCCAGTATTATTTTAGATTCAAATATGAATTTAATTGATGGGCAAACTCGATTAATGGCATGTATAAAATCAGGCGTATCATTTCCTTGTTTTATTGTATTTGGTGTAGATGCTATAGGTGCAAGAACAGTAGATGTAGGTCGTCCTCGAAATGTAATTCAGTGGCTTACTAAAAAAGGATATAAGCATAGTGGTGTTTTAGCTAATACAGCTAAAATTATCCGTATAATGGATAATGATGACACTGGTGCAAAATTCTATATGCCATTATCTAGACTATTAACATCAACTGATATTGTTAAAGTAATTGATGATCATCCAGAGTTAGTTAATAGTGTTAAAATTGTTCAAGGGTGTCGTCGCCATATTCCTTTACGAAATTCTATTGCTGTTCTGACAGCATTAGATTATGTGACTCGATATTTGGAAAATCGCCCAGATGTAGCTGATGCTTTCCTTGGTATACTTAGTGGCACTTTGCCGTCTAAAACAGACAATATCGTTGCCATTCTGCGCAATAAAATTGTGTTTGATATGGCGAATAAGAGTTTTACAATGAATCGTTATTATGAAGGTAAATTACTAGTTAAAGCTTATAATTTACATAAAATGAATAAAACAACAAAAAAACTTAGTGTAGACGAAGATGAAGTAATTACACTATGGTTGTATCCATCAGAGGACATCGTATGAAAAAGATTAAAATCGCAGGTGTTGATGTTATGGCTTTAACTAAATCTGATTTGGTTGCCATAAATCCAGCAAAAGCAGAAGCATTATTGAATAATAATGATAATTTCAGAAAGATTAATAAAACTGAAATTGAAAAATATTCCAATCTTATTAAAAATGATGATTGGAAATTTAATGGCGATACCATTGCTTTTAATTTAGAAGGACAATTAAAAGATGGACAACATCGCTTATCAGCGATTATTAAGACAGGTATTCCAATTAAGGTAATTCCCGTTATTATTAATTCTGATATGAGAACTGATAACAAGCGCCGTACCGGATTCTGGCATATCCTTGAAAAAGAAGGAAAGAAACATGTCAATGCGTATTCGGCTAGTGTGCGTATATTAATTCGCTATGAAACAGGTGAAACAGAAGACGCATTTTGTGATAGAAGTGCAACTATCAGTTTAAATAAAATGTATGAGTTTTATGAAGAAAATCCTCTTTTAGAAGATTCAATTAATAAAACAGCTAGTATATTTAAATCAATAAAGGCTAATGTACCACATAGTATATTGGCATCTATTCATTACATTTTATCGAAAAAAAATTCAACTATGGTAGATGATTTTTTTGATAGAATAGGATTGGAATTTGATGCGTATGTCAAGTTATATCCTCGTAAAACTGATCCAATGTATCAATTGAAATTAATTCTATCACAAGAAACTTCAATTAAAAAGATAATGCCATTTGTGAAAGCTGCGCTTATCATTAAAGTGTTAAATTATTGGACTCAAAATAAACCATGTAAATCCCTGGAATGGAATTGTGTTGGACCTAAGTCCGAGCCGTTTCCAATATTGATTTGATTTTTTAAGATGGCACTATAAACAACAAAAGATTTGATAAATAGGTAATTGTGATATTGCCTATTTAACATTTCTTACCAACCCACTAATGCGAAGTGGTTTTCAAGAGGACTATATATGCTAGAAGATGATAATGATGGAACTATCAAATGTGAAGTATGTGAAATGGTAATTGAATCTGAATCTGATTTATTTAATTACGATGAGCAAGATATGTGTGAGACTTGTTATGATAATGCGCGATTAGAAGATGAGATGGATAATATTGAATTAGAATTAGATGAAATGGACGAATGGTACGAATAGTAAAATGCAGATATTATTTACAGAGAGTCAAATAAAAAAAGCAATGAACCGGATAGTATTATCCAAAATTGAATATGAACTAGCTGTGGTATGGCTAGAATCTAATTACAAAGAAGTATCAATGATTACTATTTGTGATATAATTTCTAGATGTAAATGTATGGAAGTGCCAGATAAAACTATGTCAGAATGGATAATAAATAAATACATATCTGAAATAGGAATGCCTGATTTTTGCCCTATTTATTCAATGTGCGTTTAATAAAAAGAAAAATGTTATGTCAAAAAAATATGGTGATTACCTTTTAACTCAAGCTGACTTTGAATACTACTTATATTATAATTGTAGAATAATCGATAGCGTTTCATTTAATCAACTTAATAATATGGGAAAAAATATAAATCAATGGTTGATTGATTATCTGAATGATGTGCATAATAAGCTAGATAAAAAGAGGCAAATTCTTTTAAATGAGATGACTGCTTTAGATATGGATATGGCCAATAATACAAAAGCTATGATAGAGGCTGGGGCTTTATCTAATGAGGAATTATTAAACCTTATTAGATAATTTTACATTCTTTCCATTATAGGAGATCGAGGTTGGTTTTCACCATCCTCATCTTCTTCATCTTCTTGTTCATCATCATATTCATCATTATATTCGTCGTCGTCATCATCGTCATCATCGTCATTTTCATCATTATTGATAACGGCATCTTTATTGAACCAGTTTCTTATTTCATCAATAGATTGTTCGAATTCATCCATATTGTCACTCATCCATTTTGGTAGTTCATCAACATCAGAGCTTAATTCTACTATATCCATTATTTTATGTGCAACATCCAAAAGTTGTTTTTTAACAATTTTATTTTCAATTGTTTTAGTTTCAGTTAATTCTTCTTCTTGTTCATCATCGTCATCATAAGTATGATATTTTTTGAATTTTGAATCTAAATATTCATCATCATCGTCATCGTCGCCATTGTCGCCCATATCATCTTCCATGATATCAGTTGTTCGACCTGCTACTTGTGTATTTGGAACATAAAGATATTCATTTAAAGTTGTAAATCCTTGTTTAACACTTTCAACTAATACATGATTATCTATAGTCTTTAAACCATCCAAATACAAAAGAAACTCTTCTTGCTGATTCATATAAAATACCCTTGATTGATAATATATTTCGAGTTTATCATACTTGATAGTACTTTGAATAAACACATAATATTGCTATATTAATAACTATAAGGAGTTAAAAATAACCAAAATGAAAGACAAAGCTATTTTATTAGTTCATGAATCAGCTAGGAATGCCTGGAGTGGAAAATCATTGATGTCACTACGCCGAGAAATGGAGTATTTTCACATCATCCCTCTAATAATGTATAATGGTATAATATCATTTCACCTTATTTTTGCAAAAAAATGGGATGAAATTGATTTGATTCTAAAAAGTGATTTCAACGGATTAGTTCCTATGAAAGATGCCTATAATCGTATTGGTCCAATACGTGATTTAAAATGGTATGGCATTTCAGCATTAAGACATGAATTTGATTTATCAAGATTAAAATAAATCTATTTAAAGATTTTTTTAACGCCAGAAGAAACTTTCCCAAAAGCATTAAGTAAATGACCTAATCCACCAGCGATATCTCCTGTCATCCCTTTATTTTTATCTTCTTTTTGAGCTTTGAGAAGCTTATTGGATGTTCTTTCGCTCCATGGTTTCATATGTGGAGGTATTTTTTTATTTTTATTTTTAGTTGAATCTTTATATGTATCAATATCTTTTTTGGATTTTAAATATTCTGAAAACGCCTCTTCGATATTTTTTGAAAGTAATGGGTCGTATTGTTTAATTGAAAAAATTATTTCATTTAAGGCACGCAATGCTCTAGGGTCTTTTGATTCTACATATCCATTAAATGCAGTTCTTACTGCATCAACCATAGGATGATTAGATAAATTTTGGATATCTGTTAAATATTCATTGAATGATAATTCAGCTGTTCGTTTCATATAGTCCTCTATTTAAAGTTTATCTAAACATATCATATGAAATACATAAAAAATGCCATCCATAAATATCTGAGTGCTGATTCTATATTAATAGAAGCTGTTTACAATGCATATCAAATATGTTTTGAATCACCATCTTTCCGAACAAATACAGGCGAAATCGGTGATATATATGCTGATAGAGCTCTTTCACTTTATGGTGAAGAATTAGGAACAGCATACATTACAAAAACTGAAGAATCTATTCAAAATAACGAACCTATTATGGTCCCATCCGAATTGGTGCCACCTGGTAAAAATGATATAATAACTACAATACAAGCACCTCAAGACCAAATAATGCATCCAAGTCAATTACAAGATCAATTGCAAAATATACTTGATGAAATTCGTAGAGAAAATAGTGTAAAATTCCCACCAAATAAGTTAAAACCATATATTCATTGACATCTAAAAATATATTGATATATTAGATAAAAAGGAATATATATGAAATTTATGCTTGGTGTTTTAGGTGTTGCTATTGTAGGTGTTGGTATTACATATCAATTAACAAAAAAAGTAGTTCAATACTCAAATGATAGTAAAGAATACTCTAAACAATTTTATGATTTGAGTTATGATCATAATACAGCTTGCCCAACTTTTGTTCATTATGAACTCACAGAGGCAATGTTAGTCAAACGATTCGACCGTGAACATGAAGCATTTAAATATGATAAAAAAGTCAAAACAGCATATCCAGAAGATTACACTGGAACTGGATATGATAGAGGGCATATGGTGCCGGCAGGAGATATGAGTTTTGACTCACTTGCTTTAGACCAAACATTTTATATGAGTAATATTTGTCCACAAACAAAAGAGCTCAATAGAGGGACATGGAAACATCTAGAAGAGTCTGTAAGAGATTCAGTTGCTCTATGGGGAAAAGGTGAAATATGGTCGGGTCCAATATATTCAAAAACTGACAGTAAATATATTGGAAGTAAAGTCCATATAAAAGTACCAAATGCATATTGGAAAGTGCTTAAACATAATGACCAATATTATACTTGGATTTGTCAAAATGGAAAATCTAAAAGCTCATCACAATGCCAACCTAGCGATCCAAGAGAAGTCATGAATATTACTGGTTTAAAAATCTGGAACTAAAATTAAACAATTAAAAACTTATCCAATATAAACTTTATATCAAATGACTCTACCTAAGAGGTTAATAATGTCACAGATAAAAACTTTTATTGGATTTCTTGAATCTATAACTACAGAAGATAACGCTCATCTCTTAGAAGGTGTAAAATGTGCTGCTAATAAAATGCACAAAAAAGAAAAAAAAGCAAAAAAACTTGAAAAGTTTATGGAAGCTTGGGAAAAAGTTACACCAGAACAAAAAAAACTTATGGCAGGTAAATTTGATATAAAAGGCGACAAATTTGCTCAAGAAATGGTTAGAAAAGCCGTTGCTCAGATGAGTGAAGATGATGACGAAGATGATGATGACTAATAATAAAAGCTTCCAATAGGAAGCTTTTTTTCATTAATAATGTTTTAATCATCAGAACTAACTTACATTGTATTTAAGGTACTTGAATGGTGGTTACTATGTTAGACATTTTACTCAGATATTCGATATTAGATGCTTGCATTACAATTATATTTAATGGTATATTGACATCATTTTCTACAATAACAACTCAGTCATTGATTAAATCAGGTGCAATTTTAAAAACAGTAGTTGTAGATAGCGATTATGCTGTCAATACATTTAACGGTATGGAACATTTCGATTTAGCATTTTATGGTGATGTATGCGTTATTGATATAAATCGACCCGGATACACTCAAATTAAATATGATATTTTAACATTAGTACAAACTGATGATAATGATGTAATCGTATATTCAGTCACGATGTATGATGGTGTAGATGAAATAGCATTAGATGATATAATAGAAATACAAACATTAGATGGAGTCTGTTATACAGTAGGTCCTTGAAATTCTATAATAACGACATTAAATTATACATACAAGGAGAACCGATGTCTAATATTACTGATCGTATCAAGTTAAAAATCAAAAATGAATATCCCCATTTTAAATTAGTAGATTATTCAATTCCCATATCAAATGGTGAGCTGAATATATCACTATCAAGTATATTGCAATCTAATCCAGGTGATAAGTATTTTGTAGATGAATCCGTAGTCTCTAAAATATGTAATAATGAAAAATTTACTGAATATTTGTCGAAACGCAAAGGTGTCGTATCAGACATTTATGATGACTATAACAGCAAGTTTAGAGAAGATGGTATATCTGGTACACTTACTTGTAATATAGGCAATTCAGCCCATAGGAATGGTCAGAAAGTGGTATATTGTTGGCCTAATAATTGTGCTCCAAATAAAATGCCAATTGATAGCTTTCAACTTACCGAAACTCGCACTGAAGAAGCAAAAGAAATTAGGCGCCAGTTTCAAAAAGAAGGAAAAGACTATTCTCCTCGTAGAGGAAAAGTATTGGTTCCACGAACTGATAATGGCGCAAATTGTATCACAGCTACAGTTGGAAAAGAACATTATGTAGCTCATGTATATGATGAATATGAAATCGCAATAAGACGGCTTATGCCGAATGAGTGCGAACGATTACAATCATATCCAATTGACTATACCAGATGGGGTCGCTATACCACTTTGGGTGACTTTGCTGACGAGATAAAAGAATTGCCTGATGGTATTAGGTATAAGATGATTGGTAATGGAATTACAGCCAATGTGAGCGCCACAATCATTAATTCGATATTTCCTACAGGTGATTATAGATTAATGAGTCTATTTACCGGTTGTGGCGGAACAGAAGCAAGAATGGATCCTAGATTTGAAGTAGTTGCATATAGCGAAATTGAAAAAAATTGTGCAGCTGTTTTTAAATATCATCATCCAAATTTGAAAAATTATGGTGATATCACAGAAATGGATTTCAATAATTTACCTAAATTTGATATAGTTATTGGTGGATTTCCTTGTCAAAGTTTCAGTTTAGCCGGACTACGCAAAGGATTTGAAGATAAAAGAGGTCAATTAATTTTTCATGTATTTCGACTTATTGATGTTTGTAAACCAAAATATTTGATAATGGAAAATGTGAAAGGATTGCTTACACATGATGAGGGGCATACATTTATTAGTATTCTAGATGGTTTGACAGAACTAGGATATGAATTTGATTTTCAATTAGTTAATAGTCGAAATTTTGGCGTAGCACAAAATAGAGAACGTGTATTCATTATTGGGAAATTAGTAGAATAGCCATAAACTATCATATTATTCACATCAAATAGATTTAATATATCTTATGTAGAGGTGGTTAATATGATAGATATCCTTATTAAAAATTTTGTATATGATTTATGTCTTAATATCCTTTTTGAGAATATATACAAATCGATGAAGACACAGAAAAAATCTCTCGTAGCAGGCACAACTTTTTCAGATATGGAATATTATGAATTTGACTGGAGTGTTGATGAAAGCTATAGTACATATGAAAAAAAATACGCAAGAAATGTGTACTTGATAGAAGAGATTGAAGATTTTGTGTATTTATTCAAAATCAATGGTGAGTATATAACATTGGATTTAACAGACATTATAGCTATAGAAGGATCAATACTGACAATAAGTGGATATATTACCTATGTATAGTGATTGACATATTCTTTTTTATTGATATATTAATTTTAACTCAATAAAAAGGAACTCATATGAAGTCACTCATCTCTCTATTGCTAATTGTAGCTATTGCCGTCTGCGGTTTTTATTTTTACAACAAGCATATTAATAGCCCTGGTTATGCATTCAATAAAGTAGCCGAGGCAACACAAAAAGGTAACATTGTTTTTTTCAAGGAAAAAGTAAATGTTGTAGCATTGTCTGATAATCAATACAAGCAAATTTTAGATGAAAATCGAAAGATAGCTGATAAGTATATTGATAAAGTACCTGATACATCAGTAAGGGAAAGAGTTGGATTGCTAATGGATATGATTGCTAATGGCGTTGATAAAATTGCAGATAAAACAATTGTGCCTGATATTAACAAATCAGTTATTAGCTGTGTTGATAAAAGCGAAAAATGTCCAAGTTTTATGCGAGTATTTACAGACACTTCTTGGACATATTTATCAGAAGATGTTAAGCAGTCAAACGCTGTTATTACAATTAATAAAGGCGATAGTACTGCTAAAGTTCTAATGGATCATGTTGACAACAAATGGATTATTGTAGGCTTACATTACTCTTTGAATTGAGTAGTGGAAATATAATAGAATCTAATTTGTATTTTTTTAAGATGGCAATGTCTGAATCATAGATAACGCCACCGCCTTTGATTTGTTTTATAGCAAGCTTCTTTCGTCTAATCCAAGATGAAAGAAGCTCATCATCTTTATGTGATGGAATCTTATTATGTTTCAAGTAAAATTCACATACATTAACACACGAGTCATTACTCTTTGTCTCATGATATGTTTTTGGTTCAATATTTAAAATCCAATCTTGATTGGCTGATATAAATATTTGACGCTCTACATCACTAAGCTTATCTCGTTTTGTAATTTTACGATAAATTTTGTATATGTTTTCATCATCAGTTGGTAAAGGGATGCGATTATTATCGGTAATCCATTTTGACAATAGTTCAGCTTCTATAGACCATTTATCAACCATTTTTTTGGTAAAAATATGAGAGAGATTATATGATTCTACTAATACTAATTCTTCAGGATATAGAAACCCATTAATATTATTAGACCTAGATTTTTTACAAGCAATCCAACCGGCGTAGCGTTTTTCTAACGCATTTTTAGAATTTATTTTAGGTTCAGTATTATTGGATACAATCCATTCACATACATCTGTAGTAATGCGAAGGCTTTCATCAACTCCTCTACAGCGTTGTCTACCAAAAAGAGTTGGAAATCCATATTCGGTAGCAATGACATCATCACTAGAAAACCAATGTCCTTTAACAAGATCTCGTTTTACCGATTTCCTATTATTTAACCAAGTTCCTAATTTTCGCTCTTCTACATCTTTCGATAAATTTCTAGGTGTTTTTTTAAAATTGCGCATCCATTCACAACATAAAATTGTTATGTCATTACTACGCTTTTCAGTATAAGTTTCATATTTCATTAAAAATCTCCGTAATGCTACAAATATATAATTTTTTTTAATAAAAATATGTTATCATTGTAATATGATCAATTTATTAATAAGACATACTATAGCAGATTTGGCAATTGAATTATTGGCAAGCAATGTATATATTAATTTTTTACCAGCAAAAATAAAAAGAACATTTCCTGATGGATTCTATTCTAGAGCGTTAATAAAAGCAAATGAATCAAGTGATACATATATAATCAGAGATTGTATTTTTCAAAATTTAATATTTGGTCATATCATAAAAGTCAGTTTCAATAATACTGGCAATCAAATTTTTTCTTCTATATTTTTTACAACAGCGGAAAATGTAATTGAGGCTAAATGAACACTCCACCTACTAAAGTAGGTGGTTTCAACGAAGGGACTAAAGTCCCCTCACCATTGATTTAACAATGACACAGTTTTTCTGTGGACTACATTTCGGTTTAACCGAAACGGGTGGGTTCATCCACCTACTACGTGCCGTAGGACACGATACCTCAAATTTGTTAATAGTTTTCTTCCACATATTAATTGAACCTA
>Ga0315291_10009769_pt1 | contig 11760 bp, 12 predicted proteins | sample YL17G12_20_MG_FD_203070 | JGI IMG/M metagenome (GOLD analysis project Ga0315291, IMG submission 203070) | Sediment microbial communities from Yellowstone Lake, YNP, Wyoming, USA - YL17G12_20 | ecosystem: Environmental > Aquatic > Freshwater > Lake > Sediment | place: USA: Wyoming | collected...
CAGCTACCGCACCGGACATGGCGCTCACTCGCCTTTCCTGCTCACCGGCCTCATCCGCTGCCTGCAGTGTGGCCACACCTGGCAGGGTTACACCACCAACAAGGGACGCAAGCGCAACGACGGCAGTGCGGTGAAGACCCTGGGCTACGCCTGCGGAGGCTATGTCACCAAAGGGAACTCATGCTGTAAGCGCTTCGTACTCCAAAAGGACGAGGTCGAGGCCTGGGTATTCGAGCAGATCGCTCGCATCGTGCGTGGCTACCTGGACGCCGGTGCCGAGGACAAGCTACGCGAGATGATCGAGCAGGAGGTGGCCGGCAGTGACCGGTTCGATGAGTCGGAGTTGGCTCAGGTGCACCAGCGCAGGGCCGACATCGAGGCGAAGATCGAGAACCTGCTGGATAACCTCACGCCCACGAACCGCGAGTACGTGGACCGGCGAATCAAGAAGCTCCAGGATGAGATGGTGGGACTGCAGCAACAGGAAGAGGCGCTGCTGGAGCACCAGGGCCGGGAGGGTCAGGCGGGGGAACTGGCGCAGGTGGCGCTGGCGCTGGCACCGCAGGTGGACCAGATCGCCCGCTTCGGCACGGTGGAGGAGAAGCGCATCTTCATCCGCGCCTTCCTGCGGGAGATCGAGTTCGACCCACGATCACGGACCGGCACAGCCTGCTTCTACGCTGTTCCCTCGGTGAGCGGGGATATCGGGCCTGACCCGGGCGGCGGAACCCGATTCGAACCTGCGACCAGCGATTCGGACGTAGAGCGGTCTGCGAGCTACGCAGACGGGATGTCTTCTCTACGGCTACGGAACGTCGGCACCCGATACGCACAAAAAAGAACCGCCCCGGCGGAGGGCGATTCTTCTCTAATCATGGTAGCGGGGGCAGGATTCGAACCTGCGACCTCCGGGTTATGAGCCCGACGAGCTACCTGGCTGCTCTACCCCGCGTCGCTCTGTCATATTAGCACAGGGCAGACGCTTTGTAAAGACAGCGCGTAACGCGTAAGAGTTCAACGCTTGGTGTGAGTTATATCCTACCAATCCAGCAAGTCTGCGAACTGCAGGGGTGGGCGTCCGAGGGAGCGATTGAGCCAGATGCAGAAGTTGTGCAAGCCCACCTTGGCTGCGAGCCTGGCGGCGAAACCGCCCAACTCGTGGGGCCGCTCTCGGTGGAGCCGGAAAACATGATGGAGCTTCTCGTAAACAGTCTCGACGATCTGGCGGAGGCTGACCAGCCGCTTGTGCCACCACTTGGGCCGTTGAACCTTATCCCTGCGCGGCACCAGGGAGAGCAGGCTGGCCCCGTAGTGCTGCTTCCACCGCACATGCAGTTCTCGGCCGGCAAAGCCCTTATCCGCCACGTAATGCCCACCCTGATGGGCACCCACGCTCATCAGCCGCGGGTGGGGGCGATGACGCAGCGCGAAGAAGCACTCCGCCAGTTTCTGCTCCTTGGCCGAGCCTGGCCCGAAGGCGAACCCGCAAATGACGCCCTGGGGGCTGACGGACACGAGCACGTGAAAGCCGAAGAAAGTGCCTTCCCGGCTGGAATAGCCGTAGTCGGCTTTGCCTGCTACCCAGCTTCGCCCCCGTCGGCGGCGGTCCCGCACGGGGGCGGCGCTCAGATCGAGCAGTTCCAGGTCGGTTTCCTCGCGCAGCGACAAATCGAAGGCGACGATAGCATCATGGTGGCGGCGCAGCAGTCGGTTGAATTGGGTCCGGTTCGGCAGCGTTGGGAAAGCCGCTCGCAGGCGCTGCTGGGCATAGCGGAAGAAGTCCCGTTCAGAGCTAAAGCGCCCCCACTGCCCGAAGATCGCCAGGGTCACGACTTCACTGCGGCTCAGGGAGGCCCCCGGCCCCGGTCGCACCTCAGCAGGCAAATTGGCTTTGCAGAAATCGTCCACCATGACGTACAATGTGGTCAGGAAGGTGTCCGCGTCGAGCACAGTGAGCTCCTTTACCGGGAGAATGGTTCATCTCACTGTCCTACCGCGTCACCTTCCTTTCTTCTTATAACTCACACCAAGCGTTGAACTGTTACGTAACGCCGGGTGTGACTTGGTAGGTTTGGCCGAATGTGGGAAAAGTGATACCCTCTCCCGGTCGGGATCACAATGCGCCTGAGGGGCGCATAGGGAGAGGATATCGGGAAGATGATAGCACAGCAGCAGTCCCAATGGGAGCAATTGGAGCAGCAGGTCTTGGCGGAAGTGCGAGCAGTGTGGGAGGCGGCGCAGCAAGCCGGCAGTGCCGAGAAGATGGAGCAACTGGTGCTCCAATGGCGGGCGGGGATCGGCGCGATGGTGATGCAAGCGCTCTGCCAGGAGGCGGTGAGCCGGCGCGAGCAGGCCAAGAGACCGATGTGTTGTGGGGTAGGCATGGATCACCACAGCGGTCTGACCAAGACGGTGGTGACCTTGCTGGGGACAATCACGGTGCGTCGGCGCTGCTATCGTTGTCTGCGCTGTGGAGCCAGCCTGTTGCCGGCGGATGAGTGGTTGAGATGGAAGGGCAGCTTCAGCCATCATCTCCAGGAGGCGCTGGCCTGGCAGTGTTCGCTGCTGCCCTATCGGGAAGCGCTGGCAGGGCTGAAGAAGTTGGCCGGGGTGGAGGTGTCGGTGCTGGGGGCAGAGCGGATCGTGGCGCGCTGGGGGAAGAGGGAACTGGTGCCCGCGCCCTATACCGAGCGGGTGGACAAAGAGCTGGTGGTTCAGATCGACGGCACCATTGCGCATCTCAAGGAAGGGTGGAAAGAAATCAAGCTAGCTGCTTGCTATTCTTCGGATCGCTCCAATCGGGAAGCAGAGCCGGAAGCGGTCACGTACACCGCTGATTGGGAGTCGGCGGAGCAGTTTCGGGAGACCCTATGGCAGGAGGCGCTGGCGCGAGGAGCGACCAGGGCGCGGTTGGCGGCGGTGCTGGGAGATGGAGCCCCTTGGGTATGGGAGACGGCGGGCTATCTCTTCCCCCGGGCGGTGCAGATCCTGGATTGGTATCACCTCACCGAGTCCGCCTCAGGCGGATGGACCGCGGGCAAGGTGATGCATGGGGATGGCACACCCCAGACCAAGGAACTGGTGGAGCAGTGGAAGACAGAAGTCTGGGAGGGCCGCTCGGAGGCGGTGGAGGAGCAGCTGCGAGAGTTGGTGGCGGCGGGCAAGGATGACAAGGACAACACCCTGCGCCGATGCGCGGACTGCCTGCGGACTCATCAGCATCGAATTCGCTACCCGCTATTTCGGGCGATGGGCCTGCCGACCGGCTCAGGTGTAGTGGAGGGAGGGTGCAAGCATGTTGTGGGGCTGCGTTTCAAGCGGAAGAGTCCGCCTCAGGCGGACTGGACCAAGCCGGGCGCGCGGGCGGTGTTACACCTGCGCCTGGACCGGCTCAACGGCCGCTGGGACCAGCGTTGCGACCTCGCGCGTCAGGCCGCCTGACCAAAGAAGATAAGTCAGACCCTGAGCTCTGGGTGCGGCCCCAGTTTTCTGCCCTTTTGGGAAAAAAGATGATACTCTATCGGTTATCATAAGGAAGCGCCTTGTTGGCGCTGACCGAAAGGGTATCAGCCAAATGGTAGCAGATCAGCAGCCGGGATGGGAGCAATCGGCGCCGCGAACGCAGCAGGAAGTGCGGCAGCTGTGGGAGGCGCTGGAGCGAATGGAGAGCGGGGAGGCGCGGGAGAAGGCGGTACAGGCTTGGCAGCGGGCGATCTACCAGGCCGCCACGCGCAGGGAGGCGCTGGTCGCCTTTCGCCAGTGGAAGGCTCGCTGGCAGCGCCTCTATCCCAAGGCGGTCGCCTGCCTGGACAAGGACCTCGACGCCTTGTTGGCCTGCATGGATTGCCCGCCGGCGCTCCGACCCAAGATCCGCACCACCAACGCCATCGAGCGCTGCTTCCGGGAAGTGCGCCGGCGCACCCGACCCATGTCAGCCTTCACCAACGACGCCAGCTGCGAGCGCATCGTCTACGCGCTCATCGCCCATTACGCTATGTGAACACTTCGTCTCCCGCCGCAATAGCGGGGAGCCCCTGCAGGGGCTCCCCGCTGGTATCTGTGCCTGGCGAAAATCTGGTCGCCGCGGGAGTGGGCGCTATCCCGGCTTCTACTCCTCCAGCCCTTCGATCTGCGCGGTGAACATCCGGTCTCCACGCCGAATCCGGATAGCCACCGGATCGCCCTTCTGCAAAGCCTCCTCAGCGCTTCTGTAGCTGGCGATATCGGTGATCTGTCTCCGGTTGATCTTGTTTATAATGTCTCCAGGCTGCACGCCGGCTCGCGCCGCCGCGCCCATCGGGTTGAGCGAGCGCACTACCACGCCGCCGGCTATACCGATCTCAGCCGAGCGGTCTGCAGGCACCGACTCCACGGTCATGCCCAGCTTCCCGCCTTCGGCCTTCGTCGCTTCTTTCTTGGCCTGCTCGAGCGACAGCGCTTCCACTGTGACTTTGAGGCCTTGGCGCTTCCCGTCGCGCAGCACTTGGATCTCTGCCGTCTTGCCGGGCTTCGTGTTCTGGACCGCGGTTACGAACTGATCCACGGAGGACACAGGCTTGCCGTTGTAGCTGAGGATCACATCCTCAGCCTTCAGGCCGCCACGCGAGGCCGGCGTGTCGGATTGAACCTCCTCGACGAAGACCCCCTGTTCGGCTCCATACACCGACTTCAGTGTTGGGGTCAATGGCGAAACGAGGACGCCCAACTGGCCGCGTACTATCGGCTCGCCGCCCTTGAGCGATTCGATGATCGCTTTGTTGCTCTCGTCAATGGGAATCGCGAAGCCCACGCCGATGTTCCCCCCGACGGGGCCGCTGGTGAAGATCGCCTGATTTATCCCGATCACCTCTGCGCGGATGTTGACCAGCGGCCCCCCGCTGCTGCCCGGGTTGATCGGCGCGTCGGTCTGGATCAGGTTTCTGAACGGCCGGCCGGGGATGTCAGACTCGAGCTGGCGATTGGTAGCGCTGATTACGCCAACGGTCACGGTCGGCTCGTAGCGCAAGGCCTCGTCAAAGCGTCCGCCAAAGCGCTGGCCGCCAAACGGGAATCCGATCGCCATCGCCCACGAGCCGGCCTTGCAGGTCTCGGCATTGCCCAGCTTCGCTGCGGCAAGGCGTCCCTTCGGCTCGATCTTGATGACCGCCAAGTCGCTCAGCGCGTCCGTGCCCGTCACCTCCGCCGGATACGATTGCCCATCGGCGAGATGCACCGTCACTTTGGCGGCGGAGCCCACCACGTGGTTATTGGTCAGGATGTACCCGGCCGGGTCAACCACCACGCCGGAGCCCTGCCCCATTGATGGAACCTGCGGAACCGACTGCCTGGGGAATGGGAACTCCCTCCCGAAGAAATCACGCAGGGGATCGGGGAGCTCCATCTTGGGGCCCTCCTGGGCGACCCCCTCTCCTTTGCTCTTCTGCTCGACCTCTATGAACACGACGGCCGGCTTGACCGACTCAGCCATCCAGTTGAAGCCGGCCTGCACCGCCTCCAATGTTGCCACTTCGGGCGGCGCGCCCGCCTCCGCCCTGCTCTGGAGCGGCCGGACCAGCCAGGTTATGGCGCCCACGCCCAGCAGCAGGATGATGACCAGCCCTACCGGCCAGGTTGCTCTGATGAGTTGCTTTCTGGCACTACCTTGATCACCCAACATCGTTACCTCCTGGGAGCATTCCCGTCCGCCCCGCAGCCGATAGCTTCGGGGTACTCTTGCTTCGTCCTGTCATCTGCTTTAGACACCTGACCCAACCTTGTAGTTCCCCTGCTACGAGAAGCTGAATGCCACCCTCCTCCGACCTCACACCCCCGGCCAATCCCGCGGCAACAGCGGCACCTCGGCCCTCTGCCCGAGCCGCCGATCCGTGCACGGAGAGTCACAGCCTCCACGAACCCGATGGCGAGCGCCGCCCTGATGCAGGCGGGACGCCTGCGCTCCCAGGAGAGCGTCAGTCACAGCCCCCCACCAGCCCGATCACAAGCGCCTCCAGGGCAACGTCTATGTTCGCGTTCCGTTGGACCGCGTGCTTCGCCTCCAAAATGTCTTCTATGGCGCATTCGGCCTGGTGTGGCAGGTCGCCTCCCAAGCGCGCATGGAGCGCCTGTTCGTAGTCCGGGTTCATCAGAGGGCTCCCCTCTCCAACCGCGAGCAGATCCCGGTACCACGAGACCATCACGTCCAGACACCAGGGAAGCTCCGCCCGCAGTCGGCGCCCGACCCGCAGTCGGCGCCCGACCCGCAGTGCGCGGTCCGAGTCGAAGGAAGGTTCTGTGCTTGCCTCCGCCGGGTCGTCGGGCGAGGCGTCGTCGTCGTTACCCGCGTCTCCCTTCCGCACGAGCTGCCCGGCCTGTGCCTTGATCTCGTCGGCGATCCTCAGGCTGGCAGGAAGACCGCGGCTCTGCATCTCGGCGCAGAGGTCCAGCAGGGCCCTGCGCGCAGCCAGCACCTCAGGCCTTTGCGCCGCCCGCATCGCCCACGCGACCCGGCCGCCGGAAAGGCGCGCTAGCGCCAACGCGGAGGTCTCGTCAAGGCCGAGCTGAGCGAGCTTGCCTGCGATCGCGTCGGTCCCGGCGAGCTGAAAAGTGACCTTCTGGCAGCGGGAGGGAATGGTCGGCGGCAGCCCCTCGGGATAGTCGGTCACCAGGATCGTGACCACGTTGGGGGGCGGCTCCTCGAGCGCCTTCAGGATGGTATGCATAGCCAGGAAGGCCGTCCGCTCGATGTGATCCAGGAGGTAAACCTTGTACCGACCCAGGATCGGCTTCAGCGAGACGTCGTAGACGAAGCTCTCGCGCATCTCCTGGATGGGGATCACGGACTTCCCCGCGGCCGGCGCGATGAGCCTCACGTCCGGATGATTACCCCGCGCGATCAACTGGCAGGAACGGCATTCGCCACAGGGACGGCTGTCTTGGGCCGCCTCGCAGTTCAGAGCCGCAGCGAAGATCAAAGCAGCAGTGGACTTCCCGACAGACTCCGGCCCGGAGAACAGGTAGGCGTGGGCGACTCGGTCACGCCGAAGGGCATTACGCAAGACCGCGATCGCTCTCTCTTGTCCGACGAGGTCTTCGAACCGCAAAGCTGACGCCTTGTCAGAGCTTGTCCGCGCGCTCGACGTTGAGGACGAAGATCGTGGCGCCCCCAACCTGCACTTTCACCGGATTCGGGATGCAGGTGCCGATCGGCTCGATGGTCGGTGGGAAGACATTAACGAGCTGCTCGCGGGTCTTCGAGTGAGCGCCGATCACCTGGATCACGTCGTCCACCTCCTCCTCTTCGACCCCGATGAGGAACGTGACATTGCCCTCTCGCAGCAGGCCGCCGGTGGTCGCGATGTTGGTGAACTTATAGCCCCGCTCGAGCAGCGCGTCCGTGACCTTCCGCTGATCCTTGTCCTGGACGACCGCAATGACTAGCTTCATCCTCCCTCCCCCTTCCTCTTGTCAGAAGGTGGCCGTCTATCCAGCAAGCTCTGCACGGCCGCAGCGATCTGATCCTGGATTGCCCCAACCTCTGGCGAAGCATCTACGAGCATGATCCGCTCCGGCTCCGCCCGCGCCAGCGAGCGGAAGCCCTCGGCAACGCGCCGCAGAAACTCTAATCCCTCCAATTCTAACCTATCCAGCCTCGCCTCGTCCAGTCGCGCCTGCTCCGGCGCCAGGTCCAGCACGAGCGTCAGGTCCGGTGCGACCCCGCCGGTCGCCATCTCGTTCAGCCGCCGCAGCAACTCCAGATCGAGCCCCCGACCGTAGCCCTGATAGGCCAGGGTGGAGTCGGTATGGCGCTCGCAGACGACAACCTCGCCCGCCTCCAGCGCCGGCCGGACCACCTCTGCCACATGTACGGCCCGATCGGCCAGGTACAGGAACAGCTCCGCCGGCGGCGGCGGCGAGTGATCGGTCGAAAGGACTATCTCGCGGATCTCGTTCCCGGCCGGCGTCCCCCCCGGCTCGCGGGTCGCCCGCACGCGATGCCCCTGCGCTCGCAGCCACTCCGCCAGCAGCCGCGCCTGCGTGGTCTTCCCCGACCCGTCTATGCCTTCGATTGTGATGAAGAGGCCTGGCACGTTTACCACCCCATCGAAATCTGCGTCTCCGACTCGTGCGCGACCGCCTTGCCATAGCGGCCGCCACCGCCGGCCAGCAGCGGGAGGGTCCCCGCCCGCGCCTGCACGATCAGCTCCGACAGTTTCTTCCCCACCACCATCTCAAGCTCCTCCGCCGCCGTCTCGTGCAGCACCCGCATCTCCGTCCCAAAGCGGTTCAGCAGCTTGCCCATCGCCACCGCACCGATGCCAGGCAGGAACTGAAGCGGAACCTGGTAGTGGTAGGGCGGGCGGTGATCGGGCGGCCGGGGTTCGGCGTAGTCCGCTATTTCCGCAATGCGATCAAGCACTCCTTTGACGATCTGGTCCTGGCCGCAGACCGGACATCGGAGCGCGGGCGGCGCGGCATGGACGATCTGCTCACACTTCAGGCAAAAGGTCCGGTGATACTTGCCAAGTCTGGGGTCGAGCCCATAGTTGGCCGTCACCTTTCGGCCTTGCCCGCGCTTCAGCGCCATCGCGACCTCGGCGAAGCTTGGCTCCTCCAGCCACAGGAGGTTGTACTCGCGCGCGATCTTAGGCAGCGAATGCGCGTCCGAGTTCGAGAGAAATGTGATCTGGGACAGCTCCGCGATCCGGTCGGCCAGGTAGCTGTCGGCGCTGAGGCCCAACTCCACCGCCGCGATCTCCGCCATACCCTCCTCGCCGAACATGTCCGCGAGCCGTCGGACGCAGCTTCCATAGGGGCTCTTGTGTGGTGTGAAGGCATGAGCCGGCACGAAGATCCCCCCCGCCGCGCGGGACATCCGAAGCAGCTCCCGCGCTGGCACGCGGCAGCGCTGGGAGCTCAACTCGAGATTGGTCACGAGCCGCTGGAGGAAACCGACGAACACACCCAACTGCTGGCGCGTGGCGAAGTAGGAGACGTGATGCGAGGCCGAGCCGTCCTCCTCCACCGTCTCCAGCTCGCAGCCGATTATGACCGTCGTCTTCTCACCATAACGCAACCCGCCGCCAGGCAGTTCCACCATCTGCCCGGAGGCGACGAGCGCATCAATGTCCCGCATCACCGCCGGCGAGCCACAGTCCACGATGCCCGCGATATCAATGCCTTTGCGGGCGGCGCACTCCTTGGCGATGTTCTCGAAGGTCAGATCGCGGGCGGCCGTGATCTTCACCGGCCGCCCCGCGCTGGTCCGGCCTATGTGGATATGCAGGTCCGCGTAGTACCTCTGCATCTCAGCTCGCCAGTGCCTTCCTCACCCGCTCGCACACCTCCGTCAGCACCACCTCGGCTGCGGCCTTCTCGTGACTACCTCCAGGGACTACAGTATCCGCGTGGCTCCGCGTCGGCTCGCAGAACTCCACATGCCGGTATCTCACTGAGCCGAGGTAGAAGTCGCAGATCTCATCGAGATCGTAGCCCCACCCGACGTTTCGCCGTATCCGCCGCACAATGCGCTCGTCGGCATCTGCGGCAACGAACAGCTTCAGGTCCATCAGCTCGCGCAGCTCAGCCTCGTGCAGAACCAGGATTCCCTCGACGATGACGACGTCGGTGTCGCCCTCTCGCGCCTTGAGCACGTCTCGCCCCAGACGCGGAAAGTCGAATGAGCCCGGGTGATTGTGGTCCGGCCAGCTTCGCTGACCGCTGGGGTCAGCGTGTCGTGGTAGCCGGTCGGCCTTGAGGAAGTAGCGATCCTGGTTGATCACCGATACGTCGAGCGGAGCCAGCCGCATACGAAGCTCCTCCCCCACCACCGACTTGCCGGCGGCGCTCCCGCCCCCGATCCCGATGACGAACGCGGGCCTCATGTGCCCGTGTGGCCGAACCCGCCGCCGCCGCGTGCGGTCTCGTCCAGCTCCTCCACCACCATGACCTGCGCCCGCGTCACAGGGCAAATGACGAGCTGGGCTATCCGGTCGCCGCGGTTGACGACAAACGGCTCGCGTCCGTGGTTAACGAGCACCACGCAGACTTCACCGCGGTAGTCTGCATCTACCGTGCCTGGCGAATTCACGAGACTGATACCGTGCCGCGCCGCCAGTCCGCTGCGGGGGCGCACCTGGCCTTCGCAGCCAGGCGGGACGGCTATGCGAATGCCGGTGGGGATCAGCGCGAAATCGCCAGGCGAGAGTGACACAGGCTGTCGCACCGCCGCCCGGAGGTCCATACCAGCCGCCTGGTCGGTCATGTACTCCGGTGGCGGCAGGTCGCAGGCCTCAGGGAGTTGCTGGACTTGCAGGATGATACGGGGCAGATCGCTTCACCTCAGAAACAGAGTTCGTCCCGGTCCGCGATCAACCTCCTGCCGGGCCCGTGACAGGCAGACAAGGCAAGAGCTTGGTCATATGGGTCCAGGGATCTGCTCCAATGCCCGAATCAGGTCCGGCAGATCCCGCGTGGCAATCTCCCACACGATGTCAAGGTCAACCTGATCATAGGCATGGATGAGCCTGTTCCGCAGGGCAACGAGTTCGGCCCAGGATATGTCCGGGTACTTGCCGCGCTCCTCGCTCGGGACTCGGCCCGCCGCTTCTCCGATGATCTCAAGCAGACGCACGAGCGCAAGTGCCAGCATGCGGTTCCCATCAAGGGCCTGGCGATCACGCCCCTGGACCATGGCGCTCGCTTCGCGCGCGTGATCGAGGATCTGGCGGAGCGTCACCCGTGCCTCACGCTGCGGCATAGCGCACCTCGGCCTCCGCGAGCACCCGATCCCTGAAGTAAGGACTCAGGAAAGCCGGTGTGTTCAGGTCCACCTGCCGTCCCAGCAGTCTTGAAAGCTCCTCCTGCATGGTGAGGAACTTCAGTCCTGGCACGTGTCCTGGTTCAAACTCCACAAGCACGTCCACGTCACTCCCCGGTCCGAAGTCGTCGCGGATGACTGAACCAAAGAACGCCAACCGTCGGATGTGATGCCTCCGGCAGAACTCCGCCACAATGTGTTCATCCACCTGGATTCTGAGAGCCATGTGAGCTCCGACTTCGACCTCACGGTCGCGGCGCTACCCGACCCGCCTCGCCCCCACATACCGCCGGTGGTAGTACCCCTCCCGCAGCGTGTCAACCCGCACACGCCCTTTTGCGCTCGAGGCGTGGACAAACTTGCCGTCGCCGATGTAGATCCCCACGTGCGAGATGCCCCGCCCCCTGGTGTTGAAGAACACCAGATCGCCGGCTTCCAGCTTGTCGCGCGAGACCGCCTGGCCGAGCCGGTAGAGCGCCCGCGAGTTGTGGGGCGCATCAATCCCATTCACGTCCAGCACCCGCGACACCAGCCCCGAGCAGTCCATGCCGCGGTTCGTGATCCCCCCGTAGCGATACCGCACTCCGCGGTAACGCATTGCCGTCTCGACCAGCCGGGAGGTCCCATCTTGTGGTCTGGCCGGAGCCTGCACCGAGGCCGTCTGCGCGGCCTTCCCGCGCGCGGCCGGCACCTCAAGACGCATGCCCGGCCGCAGGATGCCGTTGAGCCGCAGCCCGTTCGCCTTCGCCAAGGCCTGTGGCGTGGCGCCAAGACGCTTCGCGATCCGGGACAGGCTATCTCCCTTCCGGACCACGTAGAAGTCCCTTGCCGGCTGCTGCGGTGCTTCCGCCGAAGCGGCCTCCGGCGGGATCGCCAGCACCCTCCCGGCCGCCAGCGGCCGGTCGGTCCTCAGGCCGTTCGCCTGCGCCAGCGCGCCCACGGTCGTGCCGTACTGACGCGCGATC
>Ga0315291_10009778_pt1 | contig 11756 bp, 1 predicted proteins | sample YL17G12_20_MG_FD_203070 | JGI IMG/M metagenome (GOLD analysis project Ga0315291, IMG submission 203070) | Sediment microbial communities from Yellowstone Lake, YNP, Wyoming, USA - YL17G12_20 | ecosystem: Environmental > Aquatic > Freshwater > Lake > Sediment | place: USA: Wyoming | collected...
GGTTGTGACGTTGCGGGCCGCGCCGCAGTTGGCCTGGAACGATAGCGTGACCGTCATGCTGCCGGGGCTGATGAACAGGCTATAGTTGCTGCCCTTGTCAATCAGCACCTGGCTGCTGGTGATGATGGCGGTGGGCATGACCCACGCGCCCACGCTGAACCGGGTCAGGTCAAGCGTCGTGTTATCTGGAACGGTGATGGTATCGTCCACGCCGTCAAATTCGGCCGCCGTGCCCACCTGGCCCTTGATCGCCTCGCCCACCGTGGGACAAGTGCCCGCGCTGCACGAGCCACTGTTGTGGCCCGAGTCATCGGTGAACTGGGTAGCATCCTTGGGGTCATCCAGGTGCATCAACAAAACCGGCGCGGCTTGGAACATCGCCTGGATTTCGGCGTCACCGAGTGCGCGATTAAAGATGCGCACGTCGTCTATGCGACCGTCAAAGTATTGGCCTACCCCTGTATCGGGATGGCGTCCAACTGCAATAGGACTGGTGCTGGTATCGTAGCCGATGGCAGACGAGTTGCCGGCCAGATTCCCATTCTTGTAAAATCGCACCCCCTGGCCGGGCCGGAAGACCGCCGCAATGTGCTGCCAGCGATTCACGTCCACACTGGCGCCGGTGTCAACACTGCCAGAGCCGTTGAACACCGCCCAGTTGCCGCCCTCCCGCAGCAGAGACCAGTCGTAGCCTGTATTGTCGCTGCTGATGATCTGGTGCCGTCCGGCGCTGGTGCCGCCGGGATACACCCACGCCATCATCGTCACACCTTGCGAGGTGCTGGCCTGGTCTATGACAAGGGGCGTGTTGAGGCCCTGGCTCGCTCCGTTGAACAGCGCGGCCTGGCCGATGCGCCCGCTGACACCCGCCGTAGGACAGGCAGCGCCTGTGCAGTAGGCATTGCCTTGCCGGCTGAGGTCTACCGCGTTTTCAAAGCTCTCACTGCCAGGCGGGTCGTCCAGGCGCAGGTGCATCGCCGTGAACGGAGTCAGGTAAAGCTCTTGCACCTCGGCGGCGTCGAGCGGCCGCTTGTAGAGGGTCACTTCGTCCACCATGCCGCGCAAGGGCATTGATTGATTGTAAAAGGCCCAATCAGAACTCTGGGCGCCATCCTGGCCCAGGTAGAGTTTGATGTGTGTAGAGTCTTCCGGCAGGCCGCCCGTTCTATCGCCCTGCCAATCAAACGCCAGGTACCTCATGCCCGGCTTGTTGGTGCTGAATTTGAACCCTTTGTTGTCGCTGCATTTCGAGCCGCCCTCGCACAGCGGGTCGTCGTTCCAGCCATCGTCGTCTTCCCACGCTTCGAGCGTGTCGGATGCGCCCACCGTCTTGGAGACGTCCACGTCCACCGTTGTGTTATCAGTCAGGCCGCCCCAATTGCATTTTTGTTCGCTGCCTTCCCAATGGCATATCTTGGCGTCGTTCCAGCGGAGAGAGACTTCGGCCTTGCCGGCGGCGTCGGCTTCGTCCACGACATAGAACTTGTCAATCCAGGCGCTGCCGCTGCTGCTGGAGCGTCCCACGTCGAACCCATTGGCACGGACAGGAGTCGCGCCGCCCAGGCCCCAATTGCTCACTCGCACCCCGTTGACGTACAAGTTCAACTGGCTGCCATCGGACGTGGCGATGACGTGATTCCAGGCGTTGGCCGTCAGCACGGGGTCAGTGGTTACCCGGCTCCACCATTGTCCGCTACTCTTGTCTCCAAAGCCGATGCGAAGCTTGCGCCCCACCATCTGCAGGCTGGGATAGGCGCTGCCTGTGCCGCTGCCACTGCCCAGGATGCCTTGCACGAAAGGAGGAGAAAAAGTGAACTGGGCGCGGGCGCTGCCCGTATAGTGCGCATAGTTCACCTTGATAGTATGCCAACCTTCGCCAAGGTATTTGTTGAGGCGAGTCGCCACCGGGTACAAATAGATGGCAGTGGCGATTGAGACGCCATCCACATACATCAGCAGCATGTCCGGTATACTTTCGCTGGAGCGGACGGTGAAATCGTAATTGCCGGCCGGGAACCAGAATGTCCCTTCCCAACTGGCCGAGAAATAATCGGCCGGGATGCCAGAGGCCGGGCTGCCAGCGCCCCAGTCGTGGTTCACCATCATGCCGTCGGCGGGGTTCGCCCAGCCTTCCCAACCTTCGCATTGGGTGACGGGCGTGCCAACCCATCCAATGTTGGCATAGTATTTGGCCGTGAAAGGACACGCCGCGTTTTGCGGCTCGGGCTGCGGGAAAGGATAGACCCACGCGCCGAGGGCAAACTTGCCGCCGCTGAGGTCCAGGCTGGGATTGGGGCCGACGAACAAGTAGCTGCTGCCGCCAAACCGTGCGCCGTTACCCGACACCCCATTCCCGACGGTTGGGCACGTGTCGCCCCAACACCAGCCGTGATTGCCCAAGCCGGAAGAATCGGCGAGCATGTTAATAGCCACAGGCGTCAGGTTGCGTGTCCCTTCGTCTAATTGCAGACGCAAGACGGGTTTGGAATACAAGGCACGCACTTCTGCAGGCGTCAGCGCACGCTTGAAGACAAGCACTTCGTCCAGCGAGCCTTTGAATGGGTTAGTGGGATTGTTGCTGTTGTCGTGGTTGGAGCCGAGCCAGATGGGCGTGCCGGGGTTGATGTTGTCCAGGTTGGCGGCGCTGACGCCGGAACCCTTGGCCTCCCCGTTGATGTACGTCGTCCAGTTCCCGTTGCCATCTCGCACGACGGCCATGTGATACCACACATTCGGACTGAATGAACCGCCGTTCTGCGTGACCCATCCGCCGCTGCCGTTCACTTGCAGCCAGACCTTGAGACGATTGTCGCTGTCCAGGATGATGTCAAAGTCGTCACCTTGAGCGTTCTTCCAGCTCCATACGTCGCCGCGAGTGGTCGTCTCTTTGGTGAACCATAAGGCGATGGAAAATGCGCCCGCGCCAAAATCAAAGCCCGTCGAATCGCTGATGACGACGCGATCATTCACGCCGTCAAACTTGGCGGCATAGTCAAAATAACCGGGGGCTTGTCTAGTCGGGCAAGTCGTACCCGAACATACGCCATTGCGCGGCGGCACGTTCCCCGAATGGTCGAGGAAGGTTGTCGTCGTGACCGGCTCGTTCAGCGGCAGCCATATTTCGGCAAAGCCCGATTGCTCGCGCCAGTCGGTGATGAGCGCGCCGGCCACCTGCGTCAGGCTAATCGCGCGCGAGGCGCTCGAAGAGGTCACCTGCACCGTGCCAGACATGACCTTGAGCTCTTGTGGCTGCAAGATGAATGGAACCGGCGGGACGCTGTTGGTGTTCAGCACCGACGGGGCAGTGTTGTTGAGCGACAACAAGCCCTGGGCGTAGCGATCCATGAGCTTGTTCTGAACCGTGGCCTGGTAGTTGAGAGAATCGTTATACCTGACGATTAGATCGTTGGGATTGTAGCGGGCTGCCATCAGGGCTTGAACGTCTGTCTGTGTGAGCGCCCGGTCAAAGAGGGCGACCTCGTCCATCAGGCCCACAAAGGTCGAGCCGACGTATGCAGAGCCGGCCCGCAGGTCGCGCGCCGGCGCGGATTGCGAGCTATCCAACACGCCGTCAACATAGATGCGGCCTGTCCCGTCCGCTTCCCGAATGCCGACCACGTGATGCCATTGGTTATCTGCCACCGCGCGCGTGGACGTCATCTGGAAGCCGTACGCGTCGCCTGTTTGCCTTCCGCCCCATCCATACGTCCACCAAGAGACTCGGCCACTTGCCAGCACTTCGAGGGAATACGGTACGCCAGACTGGGGAGTGACCTGGTTGACGATGAGCTGCCTGGCTGCATAGCCGGTCTTGACCCAGGCGGCTACGGCAAATGCGCCGGTTCCGGAGATGGAGGCATCAGACGTCAAAACGTCGTTCCCATCGAACCGCGCGGCCAGGCCGACCTTGCCGTCCATCCCGGCAGCCGGGCAGCGGTTGGCCGCGCAAGCCGCCGGATGATTGTAGCCTGAAGCATCGGCAAAGGCCGCCGCGCCGCCGGCTTCATCCAGGCGCAACAGCAGCCGGGGCGAGCCGGTCTCCCACATTTGCGATTCGAGCGCCAACACGGTGGGATCAGAAACCACGCGCGGGTTGAGTCCGTATGCCTTTTCCTTGAAATCGGGCAAGCCGTCGCTGTCGGTGTCCGGGTCGAGCGGGTCGGATGTGATCCAGGTGCGGAGCGGATTGCCGTCGGCGTCAAGGGCGTATACAAACTCCCAGCCGTCTACTTCTTCTTTGTCGGTCAGGCCGTCGCCATCGCTGTCTTTGCGCGTGGGGTCGGCGCCCAGGCGAGCTTCTTCGAGATCGCTCAATCCGTCGGCGTCGGTGTCAACCAGATTCGGGTCGCTGCGATGCTGCATCTCGTAGTAATCGGAGAGACCGTCGCCGTCGCTATCCCATTTGCTATCGTCGGGATCAGAGCCGCCATCCATCTTGTTGAGCAGGCCGTCGCCATCGAAATCTTTTTGGCGCGGAAAGATGACGCTTCCCGCCTGACCCCAGGCCAGGCTGTAGCCGCCGTCTTTGGGCACGGATTGATAGAACTCGGACAGCGTGGCCGGAAAGACATCAAAGACGTACTGCTGCCCCATGTCCATGTTGTTGGTGCCTTTGGCGTCGCGGATGTAGCAGACCGGTATCATGGTGACGTATGGAATGGGAGCGCCCGTCAGCATCAGCCCCAGGGGATTGGGGATGAGGATGCACTCTTGGGCGGGGACGGCATAGCCTTCCGCCAGGTACAACTGCACCGGGCGATTGATGCCGGCCTCGGTCATGGTGATCCCACTGCTGGCGGGAGCGAGAGCCATATAAAGAGGGCGCTGCCCGTTGGTGTATTGCCACGGCGGGTTTTGCCCGTTGCGGCTCAAATTCTCATGAATGTCTTGCGCTTCGGTCTGCCAGGCGTACTGGAAGGTGGACGATGCCAGATTCTCAGTGTTGTACTGCCAGGCATAGGAAGCCGCTTTCCAGTCCCACGGGATGCCAATCAGGTTGATAGAGTTGGTGAGCGAGGCAGTATAATGGAACTGGTTGCCCACGGCCATGCCTTTTTCGGGATAGACGATGGTATAGTCGAACTGGCCGAACTGGAGACGGTTGGGGTCCGCAAAATCCACCATGATGTTGTAGCCGTACGGCGTGACGGCCCACGTGATCAGGCCCGAAATGCCGCCGCAGAATACCTGGCCCGGCTCGGTCTTGTCCCAGCCGAATGCGCCGCACAGGGCTATCACGATGCTGTCTATCGCCAGGATGATGGCCGTGATCACCTGCCCGACGACAGGAATAAAGTTGATGGCGAACATGATGATGGCCGTGATGGTAGCCGCAATCGCTTTGCCCAGCGCCGTCAGAACTGCCGTAAGGGTCTTGGGGCCCATCGCCACCGTTGCAATGAACGCCCCCCACGTCGCCACAATCGCAATGACCAGGCCCACCACTCCGGCGATCTTGGCCCCCTTTGATAATTCCATCAGCGCGCTGGTGGCGTACTGGTAGATTGTGTACACCGCCAGTGACACCATAATCGTCGCCGAAAGAACGTTTGCGACGGTACTGACGACAAACGAGGCTATCTTGCTGTCCAGGACAAAGCCCACGATCGTCAGGGTCACGACGGCCACAGCCGCCACGGCCACGGCGATGCCCAGCGCAATGGTCCCCTTGGTGCCCAGCGCGTCGTGTATCTTTTTAAAGATGCTCAACTTGTCCGACAAGTATCCCTTGATCCCCTGTCCGATCGCCTGAAAGAGCTTTTGGCTTTGGGTCAAGGGGGTATAAAGCTGGCCTGCCGCCGAGGCGAGCATCTTGTCCACCATCTCCACAATTTCATACATGTTGACGATGGCCTCGCCGATCTGCTTGACAACCGTCCTGAGGCCCGACCCGGCTCCTTTGATGGCGGTGGCGACCATGTTGGTGATGTAGGCGTCGGTTTGCTCTGGCGTGAATTGATACCCGGGCCGGTTGCCCACGTCCAGCAAGCCCACCCGCCCCTGCATGATCGAGAGGTAAAAAGACTTGGCGATCGTGATCTCGCCCTGGGTGATGTCTTCACGATAGTCCGCCGGCACGGTCGAGTCTTGGAAGCGATCCTTGAAGCGCACCTGCATCAAGTCCCAGTATTCGTCGGCAGGATACGATTGCCATTTCCCATCCCGGTAACGAAAAGGCGCCCAGCTCAGGCTGCCCTGCGTCTCGACCTGCCTGGGCTGCAAGCTAATCGTCGCGGTGGTGCCTGTGATGGCGACTGAACCATCGGTCATGCTCAGGTCGGCGGCGCGGTAGCGCTCCTGGCGGATGAACATGAGCGTCGGCGCGTCGGCCCCCAGATCCTTGTACGCCGTAAAATTGTTGTTCAAGACCTTGACCGTCTCGCTCATCATGATTTGAGCGATATAGTCCTGGTGCGGATAAGCATAGTTTTGGACTTGAAGTGTCGCCGTCAAGGGGATGCCCAACCGGTCAGTGATGGTGACGCCGCCGGCAATGGGAGAATCAAAGCGACGGGCGATGGTGGTCTCGGCCACGGTGACGCCGTCGGTATAAGTAACCACGCCCATATCGCGAATCTTGTCGCCGTCCTGGTCGCGCCCGTTGATGTAGGCGTCTTCCAGGCCGCGCGCCATGAGCCACAGCCAATCGTCAAATTTGCGGTCTTGCTCGCTCTCAGCCGATGGGTCTTCCCAGGCGATGGCGACGTTCAGGCCGTGGTCTTCGCGCGCCGAAAGGCCGGTGAGATACCAGTCTTCGTTGTACACGTGGACGATCTGGGTATTGTCCAACTCCCATGCGCTCGAGTATTCGCACCACTTGAGCGCCCAGTCGCTGGCATAATCTCCGGGCATGGGCTTGCAGCGGTCGGCCAACATCTGCACCATCCAGATGACGCGCATCTTTTGAGACGCTCCCAGGCTTGGCCCGTTGGGCTGATACGGGATGTGAGCGCCAAAGGCAGCTCGCCCGCCGCCCGTCTCGTCGGGCATTACGTTCAGGGGCACATACATCAGCAGCGTATGGTTGGCGTCGCCCTTGTCTCGCACTGAAACGCCATACGTCTTGAGCGGCTCCTGGTCAATCATCTTGTCGGTATAGGGCCCGTTGGGGATATCTCCAATCGGAACACAAACAGGCATGTATCCCGCTTTATGCAAAACGATGACGTGCTTGCCATCGGCCAGGGTGTTCAGATTGCGGTCGAGAACCGATTTGCGGTCGTTGATAATGCTGCCGATGATGGGATATTCCAACGTCCCACCGCCGCCGCACGTGCCCTGATAGATGCGGGCCTCGTCGGCAGTCTGTCCGCCCTGGGTCATAAAGTGCACCAAGGTCTTGGTGTTGTCCTGATAACCCGTCATCACCATCGTCGCGCTGATCCAGGTGGTCAAGACAGGCGGCTGTGTGCTGACGGGCCACGTGGCAGTGATGCCTTGTGTCTGGACGCTCGTCCGCAACGTGGTGGTCAGTGGCAGGGGGATGTTGTCGCCCGATACCTCAATCTCAAGCATGGGAACCAGGCGCAAATCGCCGTTCTGGGGGCGCGAGTCCTTTTCCAGATCCTCCGCGCTCATGTACGTGGCAAAGGTCGAGCTGTTGTCTTGCCGCCGCTGAATCTGGCCCTGTTCGTCGCCGCTAGGCCAGTCCAAAACGTTGAGCGCAAAAGTCAGGTGATCGGTCACGACCGGGCGCAACTGCAAGTCCACAAAGACCGGGTAGTATTCAGTTGGGCTGGAAGGCAGCGGTTTGGGCCTGGTGTTGAGATTATTCACGACGAGGCTAAAGGGATTGTTGCGCGTAAAGGGAGCGGCTTTGCCCAATACAGTTGTCGGCGAAGAGTCAATGCGGTCGCCCACGCCGTCGTTGTCGTCATCCGTATCAAAGACATCCGGCGTGTCATCTGAATCGGTATCCTGGCAGACCTGGCCCTGGGCGATGGAGACAACCTTGCCCGCGACGGTCTTGGTGATGACGGTGGGAACCTTGCCCACGAGCGTAATGTCTTTTCGGGCAGCGCACTCGAGCGGGTCAATGCGGCCATCGCCGTTGCTGTCGGCAGAGGTGGGGTTCAGGTACCACCACTTGTTGTTCTTGTCCTTAAAGCCGGTCACCTCGGCCCCATCGCTGATCTGATCGCCGTCGCTGTCGGCGTTGAGGGGATTGGTGCCTAGTTGCAAGACCTCCCAGCTATCCAGCAGACCATCGTCATCCGAGTCAGAGTCATTTGGCTTGGTGCGCCACTGTTTCTCCTGGCAATCGGTCAGGCCGTCCTGGTCGGCGTCCTTTTTCTCTTCGTCCTCGGTGCAGGTGACAGACGGATTGGACGGACTGGAGGTGGACTGCGATGCCGGAGACAAGTCGCTGGCTGACGACGAAGGACGAAAGACGAAAGACAAAGGCGCATCATTCGTCACTCGTCCTTCGTCGTTCGTCATGGGTCGTTCGACATTCACCGCGAGCGGATTGCGGTGCGGATCCCAATCGGACGTCATCCATTCGTCTTGCAACTCGCGTGAGGCTGCTTGCGCTTTTTGTTGCTGCTCAAGCTCGGTCTGCCGGGCCGCCTGGCGCTCGAAAAAGGCAGCGGCCTGGTGGCCTTCCAAAAGTGGCGTCACGACCATCGAAAGCGTGAGGGTCACGACGAGAACGGCATAGACCTTTTTCGATTTGCCCTGGGTGGTGAGCACGAGCAACAACCCAAAGCAGCCCAAGATCACGCTGGCCTGCCATCCGGTTTCTTGCCAGTCACGCAGACTGCGAGGCAGGCTCAACCCGCTTGCCACACGGCCTGTCCACGTCTCGGAAGCAGCGAGCCGCTGGCGATCAAAGCTGGAAAAATCAGTCTTGACCTGCGCCTCGACCCGCTCGCCATTTTGCTCCTGCGGATATTTGACGTGAACCATCAGACGCAGAGGCAAGCCGTCGCTGTCAATCCAAATCTCACCCTGTCCGGTAACGCCCCGATACAAGGACGAAGAATCCAGGCTCAGTCCTGCCGGAAGCTCGCCTTTCTCGACCAGTTGGCGTTCCATCTGGTCGCGCAAGTGGCGGGCGAACGCGGGGCCGTCCACTTCGAAACTGTAGAGCGTATAGCTTGGAGCGAGCCAAGACTCTCCCTCTTCGCTTTTCGCTTCTCGCTTTACGTTCTTTGCGCCCGCAAGGTACGCCATCAAGTCGCTGCCTGGGGCAAAGGCATTGGAAAAGTCGTTGATCTCTTGCCACATCCCGCCGATCTGCCGGCCATAGGCGCGGTCGCCTTCGATGCGCACCTCGACGCCGTCGCGGGCGTTCAGGACATTGCCGCCGTTGCTCCACAGGCTTAGTAGCAGCGTGCGTTCGGGGAGGCTGACCTGGCCTTCGATGTGGAGTGTGTCCTTGCGGCTGCTGCGCCCCACGTTGACCAGCTTGGGAGCTGGAAAAGTGGTCTGCACGACTTCAGTCGCAAAGCGGTACGCGCCGGATTCTTGTGCGCGCTGCCAAGCGCCTTGTACTGCCTGCTCCGCCGTTGGCGCGGATGCGGCTGGTGGAGTGAAAGGCACACTGGCTAATACGATGAGCAGCAATGTGACGCCGACGATCGGGGCCCAATAAGGGTAGTGGCGAGAGTGTTTCACCGTATCCTCCTTGAGGCGCCATCCGAGGCGCTCAACCGAAGCCTGTCAATTCTGCAGTGGATCTCCGCGAACCGTCCCGTGGAGGGATAGGGCAGCAATCCCGCCGACGGGAGCATAGATTGCTTTGGGCGCTGCTACACTGAGCAGGCAGATTACGGCCAATACGACGAGCGCTGTTCGGGCCTTGAGCAGCGCAAGACTCGTTCGGTATTGCCAGAGGAGGCAAAGACACAAGAATAGTAAACAGGCCACGATCTCGCCATGAAATCGAATAATATTATATCACAAAACTACCGCGGACCGCAACTGAAAAAAAGGTGATAAAAATCGGATGGTTGTTCACGTCGGGGCAGGTCTTGTACCTGCCCCTGGACAGGCCACTGCCCTATAGTGTAAGAATGCAGGACGCATCGTTAATTTCGAACCGCCGAGTGTCGGCCTGCTTTCGTGGGTGGCGGGAGATGGCCCGGACGTGTGGGGGCGACAGTCTTCCGACCCGTCGCGGTGTTTGCTTTGCAGAAGCAGGCTCTGCAGGGCCCATTGAACACACTTTGAATGACCGGATGACCTGGTTCGGTGGAATGGATGTCCATTCCAAAACTATCGCCATGTCGCCCGGAATCCACCGCCGCATTTATCTCAATGCTCTGGGAGCATTACCAAACGACTCTCGAAAAGCTTGGTTTCTTTGCGCCCTTTGCGTCTTGGTGAAAAAGGCTTTTTTGCGCTAGTCGCAACACACATCACGCCTGACCCAACCCCTTGCGCGTCTGCGCCGCCGCATGTCCGGCCGCCGCGCGCAGCAAAAGCGTGTCATTGGCTAGAGTCACAAAACGAAAGCCGCGCTCGGAAAGCATGATCGCATTTTCCGGCGTGTTCGCGTGTATCCCAGGGACAAGATTGTGCCGGGCCGCCGCGTTCAGAATCGTATCCAGCAAGCGCAACAACTCGGGGTTCTTGAAATTTGCCAAATCCGCCAGCCCCATGCTCAAGCTCAAATCAGCCGGGCCGATGTAGAACCCGTCGAGGCCGGGCGTGGCCGCAATATCGTCCAGGTGCTGAAGGGCTTTAGCCGTCTCGATCATCGCGAGCGTAATGACGTTTTCGTTCGCGCGCGAACCATAGTCATCGCCGCCATACACCAACGCGCGAATCGGGCCATAGCTGCGGTAGCCCGCCGGCGCGTACCGGCACGCGCCGACAAACGCTTCGGCCTCTGCGCGAGTGTTGACCATCGGACAGATGAGGCCATACGCGCCCGCGTCCAACAGGCGCATGACGATGGCCGGGTCGTTCCACGGCACGCGCGCCAGCGGAACAACGTCTGTCGTCGAAATGGCTTGCAGCATGGTCAAGGCTGTCTGGTAATCCGCCAACCCGTGCTGCATGTCTATCGTGAGCGAGTCAAAGCCCGCGTGCGCCATCAACTCGGCTGACCACGAACTGGGGATGGTGAGCCAGGCATTGACGACAGTTTTACCTTGCTTCCAGAGTTGCTTGAGTTTGTTTTCGCGCATAGTGAAATTCTACCCGGAATGACGAACGTCGAATTCATCATTCGTCGAGATACCCGTGTATCTTGTACCAATCGAATGTTCGCTCGACCGTCTCGCGGAATGGCGTTTGCGCAAGGTTCAACTCGTGGATGGCTTTGCTCGCATCAAAATAGATAAACTCGGCCGAGAGCCGCATCTGGTCGCCGTTCATCGGCAGCGAGCGACCCGCAATCTTGGCTGCCAGGTCAAGCATCGCCGCGAGCGGACGAATGAGCGCGCGGGGAATGCGCAGACGTGGCATCGGCGCGCCGACGACCTCACACACGATCTGCATCGCCTCTCGATGCGTCAGGTTGTGCGCGGCCAGGATGTAGCGCTCGCCGGTTCGACCGCGCACGGCAGCGGCGATGTGTCCCGCGCACACGTCGGCCACGTCAATGTAATTCGTCCCGCCCGGTGGATAGACCGGCGGCACGCGCCGGCTGGCGACTTCAATGACGATACTGCCGGAAATCAGGTTCAAGTCGCCTGGGCCAAGAATGACCGACGGGTTGACGACGACGGCATCCAGCCCGCGCACCACGAATTCGCGCACCACGCCTTCAGCCAACAGCTTGCTGTGACCGTAGCGGAATCGCTCCG
>Ga0315291_10009780_pt1 | contig 11755 bp, 10 predicted proteins | sample YL17G12_20_MG_FD_203070 | JGI IMG/M metagenome (GOLD analysis project Ga0315291, IMG submission 203070) | Sediment microbial communities from Yellowstone Lake, YNP, Wyoming, USA - YL17G12_20 | ecosystem: Environmental > Aquatic > Freshwater > Lake > Sediment | place: USA: Wyoming | collected...
GGCCCAGGCTCACGTTGAGCGCCCAGAGCAGGTTCACCGGCGGCGTGCCAAAGTAAGCGGGCCGGCGCGCCTCGTAAGCCTGCATGATGGGCAGCCACTCCGTCCAATCGGCGTAATAGTTGCCCACCGGGGCCTTGCGCGAGCGGAAGGCCGCCAGCGCCCGCGGCCCGGCCACGACCAGGGCCAGCCCTGGGGGCGTGCCGATGGCCTTCTGGGACGCGGTGAGCGCCAGGTCTATGCCCCATTCCTCCTGGCGCAGCTCCTCGCCGGCCACCGCACACACGCCATCCACCACGACCAGCGTCCCATACCGGCGTCCCAGCGCGGCCAGCCCCTGCACGTCCGCGCCCACGGCGGTCGAGGTGTCCACGTGGGTCACAGTCATCAACTTGTACCCGCCGCCCTTGAGCGCGGCCTCCACCTCCTCCAGCGCGGGCGCATCGCCGACGGCCGGCGCACGCACCTGGGTCACCGCCGCGCCGTAGCGCTCGAGGATGGCGCCGAAGCGGTCGCCAAAGTAGCCGGTGTTCACCACCAGCGCCCTGTCGCCCGGTTCGATCAGGTTGGCGGCGGCCATGTCCATGGCCAGCGTGCCCGACCCGGCCACGACGAAGGGTTGCCCGCCGGGGCACAAGAACACCTGGCGCATGCGCTCCAGCGCCTGGCCGAACACTGCGATGAAATTGGGGGCCACGTGGCTGGTGGTTGGCATCCCCATCGCCCGCAACACTTCCGGGGTGAACTCGATGGGGCCGGGGATCATGAGGAGTTTTCTGTCTTTCATCGTTTTTTTGCCCGCCTTTCGTTGAGTGATGGTACGGCCACTCAGAGCCGTCCGCTTGCTGCGTAGACACGAGAGCACCTGATGCTCATGCCTAAGCAACCGTTACCGAAGGTGGTACTCTCGTGTACCCCAAAGTATAACCCAGGAGAGACATTCGCGCCACTTTGGAACCAGGGGGTAGCCGAGATTCCTCGCTGCGCTCGGAATGACAGGGCTGCGCTCGGAATGACAGGGCTGCGCTCGGAATGACAACGTTTCCTGTCATTCCGAACGAAGTGAGGAATCTCGGAATGGCAGAGGGCGCAAGCAGCCGCAGTTGCCTTCGACGTCTGCCTCGATTATAATCTCTCCATCGCTGATCTACCCAGGAGGACAACCAATGGCTGAAGGCGCGTTCCAACATCAGTTCCAGGTGGAAGGGGTCTACGTACAAGTCTTCACCGGCAAGCCCGCGCTGGGGGCGGCGGCGGCTGAATTGGTCGCCGCCCGGTTGCGCCAGGCGATCGCCGGGCGTAGGGAAGCCAACCTCATCCTGGCCACCGGCGCGTCGCAATACGAGTTTCTGGACGCCTTGCAGCGGACGGAGGGGGTGGACTGGACCCGCGTCACGGCCTTTCACCTCGACGAGTATCTCGGCCTCTCCCCGCAACACCCGGCCAGTTTCCGGCGTTACCTGCGTGAGCGTCTCTTCGACCATCTTCCCTTCGGCGCTATACACCTGCTGGAAGGGGACACAGCCGACCCGGTCCAGGAGTGCCGCCGCTATGCGTCACTATTGGCCGGGAGGACTGTGGACGTGGCCTGCATCGGCATCGGCGAGAACGGCCACCTGGCCTTCAACGACCCCCCGGCGGATTTTTCTACGCCGGACCTGGTCCACATCGTGAGCCTGGACGAGGCGTGCCGTCGCCAGCAGGTGGGTGAGGGGCACTTTGCCGCCCTCGAAGACGTGCCCAGGCAAGCGCTATCGCTGACCATTCCGGCCATCCTGGCCGCCCGCACCATCTCCTGCGTCGTTCCTGACCAGCGCAAGGCGGAGGCGGTGCGCTGTGCCCTGGAGGGGCCGATTTCGCCGCTCTGTCCCGCCTCGGCGTTGCGCCAGCACAAGGACTGCTACCTGTACCTGGATGGCGACTCCGCGTCGCTGCTCTCATCGGTGAAAGGAGGCAGACCATGACGACACCAGAAGCGAAACCCAGGGTGCTGGGCCTGGCGGTGGACGAAGAGACGTTGCGGGCCGACCTGGCGCGTTACTGCGCCATGGCGTTGGAGTTGGGCGCTGCAGGGGCAGCCATCATCCCGGCCCGTGACGTCGTCATAGACGAGCGAGTACGGCTGAAGTGCGTGGTGCCCCGCTGCTTGCGCGCCGGAGAAACCCCCTATTGCCCCCCGCATGCGTTGGACCTGGAACTGGTGCGGCGGGCCTTGAGCCGGTTCTCGTGGGCCATCCTGTTCAAGTGCGACGTGGAACCGATCGAAGCCTACGCGCCTGGTAGCGGTGCCTCTAAGGCAGACCAGCGGCGCGTGCTCTCCTTTCACCAGAAGAGCAGCGAGGTAGTCTATGCGCTGGAGCGCCAGGCGTACAAGGACGGCTATCACCTGGCCATGGGCTTCGGCGGCGGCTCGTGCAAGGACTATCTGTGCCAGGGGCTGCTCTGCCAGTTCCTGGATAGCGGCCGCTGCCGTTTCCCCCAGCGCGCCCGGCCGGCGATGGAAGCGGCCGGCATGGACGTGATCGCGCTGGTGAACGAGGCAGGCTGGGAGTCCTACGCCCTGCTGGACGACCTCAGCCGTGTCCCTTGCGCCATCACGGTGGGCATCGTGTTCATCTATTGAGCGAGGTATGCTATGGCCCGAGACATCGTGGAGATCGTGGAAGAGTATGCGTCGGAGGATCCGGCCCGCTGGGGCAGGTTGGCCTCCGACGTCCAGTGGCGCCGCCTGACACTCCTCCTGCTGGGGGAGATCCTGGTCGAACTACGCAAACTGAACGGGGAGGGCTCGAAACAGGAGGGGGAAGCGTAACAGGTAGAGTGCCGAGAAACCGGATTTTCCGGAAAAAACCCGGTTTCTTCACTTCGCATCACATAGGACAATCTTTAGTATTTAAGCACTGCTTCCAGTGTCCGGGTGGTGGCTGCCAATCGCTCAGACAGCAGGTAGGCGACGAACTCGTGGAAAGTGGCCGCCAAGGCGGGTTCCCTCTCCTTCATTTCGGATAGCGCCGTGCGGGTCAGCCGGTAGGCAGTGACCGGTGAGTCGGCGATGACGGACGCGGTAGCCATCGTGCCCAGGTATAGGCCCAGTTCACCGACGGCGGTCCCCAGGCCGAGCGTCTGCAGGCGCACCCGCTTACCGCCCTCCATCTCCAGGTAGACCGACACCGTGCCCCGCTCGATAAAGTACAACTCATCGGCCTCGTCCCCCTGCCGGATCAGGTATGCCCCCTCCCCGACGTCTACCCGCTCCAGGAATTCCATCAAGCGGGCGGTGTTGGCCTTGTCGAAACCGCTGTCCGCCAGTTGTGCACCTAGCGTGACCGGCACGTGCAGCGTGGTGACCTGCTCAATCTCAAGCAATCTCTCTTCACACCATTCCAGGCCGTGGTCCAGGTCAGGGAAGACGTGCACCGCCTCATCATTTTCGAACAGGCCACCCAGGTCGAACTGGCGGTGTATTCTATCAGAGAGGTGCGTCAGCACCAGGGTGATGCCCTGCGCCCCGGCCAACTGTTGGCCCTTGATGAAACTGAGCACGCCAGAGGAATCCAACCCGGTTACACGGCGAAAGTCCAGGAGGAGGTAGCGCACGCGGGGTTGTTCCGTGCTGGCCACCCGCGCCCGAATCTGCTCCAGCAGCGCATTCGCCGTCCCGAAAAAGATGAACCCCTGCAGTTCCAGGACGTAGATATGCCGGCCCAGGTCGGTCAACACCCGCCGGTGGTAGGCGCAACGCTCGACGTTGCTATTCATCTCGGCACCGGAAAGCGCATGATGGACGACCTTGATCCGGCTATAGTCCAACACGAACAGGATGACCATCGCCACCAGCCCCACACCCACCCCGATCAGAAAGTTGGTTGCACCGATCACGACCAGAATCAGGAGGACGATGGCGTATTCGGCCCGCGAGAGCCGGCGCCAGGCAACGATGACCCATTCGAAGAGAAAGTCCAACCCCAGGAAGAGGAGCAGCCCTCCCACGATCGGTTTGGGGACGAAGGCCAGCAGAGCCGATCCGGCCAGGAGCATCACCGCACAGATGGCGCCGGCCAGCAGTCCCGGCAGCCGGCCGCGGGCCCCGATCCGGTAACTCAAGGTGGACAGGCTCAGCGCATGGTAGCCGACCATGCCCCCGCCCAAGCCGGACAGGAGGTTGGCGAGCCCGGCCGCCCGCAGTTCGCGGTTGAGGTCAACGTCCTGCCGGATGGCCAGTTCGAGGGCGGAAGCGTTCAGCAACAGGCCGACCACGCTCAGGACGAGCGTGATGGCGATGTTGCCACCCTGCCCCAGGATGGCCGCCCAGTTCGCGGCCAGCAAGTTCTTGAGTGCCAGCGGCTGCCAGACTGCCCCGCCCGACACCTCTCCCAATAGCAGACCCTGCTTGATCGCCTCACCAATAGACGTGCCGGTCACCCACAGCGCGAGGTAAAAGACGGCGATGGCCCCGATCAGAATGCCCGGCATGGCGTGGATGAGTACATCCATGAGCAGGAAGTGGCGGACGCGTCGCAGGCCGAAGAAGAGGACGAGCGCAAAGAGCACGCCCGGCACCCACAGGATCAACTGGCCGGGTTGGAGCAGCGCCGGGACATTCCGCAGGGTGAGCGGGAAACCTGCCATGACGCTAAAGGAGCCCTGCGCCAGCAACCAACCCGTGCCGGCCAGGAAGCCACCCACGACCGGATACGGGACGAAGCGCACCAGCCCACCCAATCTGAAGAAGCCCAGCGCCAGGAAAAAGAGCCCGGTCAGCAGGGTGGTGACGGTGATAGCCACCAGTACGGTGGTGAGTTTGTCTGCCACTCCGGCCGCCGAGAGGGTGCCGACCAGCCCGGCCGCGATGACCGCCAGGATGACCGACGGACTGTCCTGGGTACTACCAATCACGCCCGGCACCGAACTGGTGAGGGAGGTGCCAATCATCATCAGCGCGGCGGTGACCAGCGCGATCCCGATCCCGTAGGGGAGATAGAGGGCCAGCGCGCCGGAGAAGATCAGGCTGCCCAACGAGAGGGCGAACATGACCTCGGTGAAGCCCATCAGCACACCCGAGGTCAGGCCGGGTAGGAGCCTGTCAGACCGGAATTCGCCTTGTAGCCTGTGGAGGAATTTGCGATCGGTCATCTGAGTCATGGTGTCCTCCTCCTCCTTATCTAGGACCAAAGGCGCGGCCTTATCCTTCGCCCATCGCCAGCGCGACCGTTTGCTCCAAAGTCAACGCCGCGCCTCCGGCCCAGGCAGCTTCGAATGTGGCTTGGTCCAACTGGGCGCGCAGGGAGGACAGGTTGCGCTCATGGTCAGGGCGGTCGCCGGCGCCAACGTGGGAGCCGGTGGCTTGGCGCAGGGCCTGGCCTTCGCGCACGAAGCGTTCCAGGATCTCGGGGTCGCGGGCCACCACGCCCGGGTTGAGGGCTTTGACGGCGACGGTTTCCCCGGTTTGGGCATCCCTCGCCCGGTATACGTCGCCCATGCCGCCGCGGCCCAGCAGGTCTTGTTCCAGGTCCTTGATTTCGAAGCGATTGGCAATCAGTTGACTTGCGCTCATGGTCTCCTGCCGAGACCTTCGTCACGTCCCAAACTCGGGCACAACTATATACCAGGATTCCCCCTGGGTCAAGCCACAAGAACAACATAGCCTCGGTACAGCCAGGGGACGCGACGTTAACAGTGGGAGCGTATCGCCAGTTGTTGTCGAGTCTTATAGGTGGTATAATGAAACTATGAAGACCCTGGAAGAGATCCAGCAGATCCTCAAGGCACAGAAGCCTCATCTGGCCCAGGAATACGGCATCGCTGAGATCGGCGTGTTCGGATCCTATGTCCGTGGCGAACAGCGGCCTGACAGTGACGTTGACATTCTGATTGAGTTGGAAAGACCACCACGAATCAGCCTGATAGGGCTGGTGGAATTGGAACACTATCTCAGCGATGTGTTGGGGGTGCAGGCCGACCTCGCCATTAAGAAGAACCTGAGAAAACGCATCGGAAGCCGCATTCTGAGCGAGGTCGTACCGATATGAGCACCGAGTTCCTGGACTATGTTGAAGACATTCTTGATGAGATGAAAAAGGCAGAAACTCTGCTCGAAGGTGTGACCTACGAGCGTTTCGAGGCGGATTTCCGCATCAACTACGCTTTGGTCAGGGCCTTGGAAATCATCGGCGAGGCTGCGAAACGGCTGCCGGAAAATGTGCGCCAACGCTACCCCGACATTCCATGGAGAGGCATGGCTGGCATGCGGGATCGAATGATTCATGGCTATGACCGCGTTGACTTGCAGGTTGTGTGGGACGCCGTCAAGCAAGATATACCGCGCATCAAGCCGCAGATCGAGCAAATCCTGGTGGACTATCAGGGCCAGGAATAGGGAGCTGCAAGAGTCACTGTCTTCCCAACTCGACCAACAGCTCTACCACAGTAGCATCCAGGTCCCGGGCACGGCCGCGGGCCTGGGCCGCGGCCACAATATCGGACGGCAGTTCAGCTTCGAGTTGTGCGACAAGCGGTGTGGCTCGATCCTTCGCCCATCGCCATCAACGCCTCTCGTGCGCGGGCCAGGTCCCACTCTGCACCGATCCCCGCCAGGATCCGCTCCGCCGCTTCCAGATGCACCCGATCCCGCAGTCGCCGGCCCATCTCCAGATGCACTCTGCCCAGGTCGAACTGCTGCCCAGCCGCTTCGGCCAGGGCCAAGCTGCGGTTCCAGTCCCTGACGGCCGCCGCCCGCCGGTTTGTCATCCATGCCAGCCGGCCACGCAGCAGCAACACTTCCGGTTTGCGATGGCGTGCCGTCCAGCTGGCCTTCACAGCTTCCTGGCAAGCGCGTGCTGCTTTTCGCAGCCAGGTCTTTCGTTTTTCTGCGCTGCTCTGCTCGGCGGCAGCGACATAGCACTCGGCCAGGGCCACGGCCAACCCTTCGCGCATTCCATAACCTTGAGGGTTCCTTCGATTGCGTTCACGCGTATCCTCCAGTATGGAGAGCGCCTGGTCCAGTCTTCCCTGCCGCAACAAGCTGCGCCCCAGGCCCGCGCCTGCCTCGACTCGAAATGCCAAATCCGGGATTGCATCCGCGAGTCTGATGCACGCCTCCAAGGTGGTGACGGCCTCATCCAGCCGACCGGCCTTCCACAACTGATGCCCCTTTTTCGACAGTCCCCAACATTCCACGGTCTGGTCTCCACCTTCCTGTGCCGCCCGGAGCATGTCCTGGACAGCCGAGGCGCATTCGGCCAGCCGGCCCTGGTACAGCAGGAAAGCACTGACGAGATTTTCCCCAAAGCCCCATTGGCGCAAATCGTCTTGTTTTCTACCGATTTCCGCTGACTTGTCGGCGAATGTAATCCCTCCCGACAGATGCCCTTCGGACAGACGCAGCAAAGCAAGGCCGAAGTACACGAAACTGAGCCCTTTCGAATCCTGGATCTGCTCGCCCATCCTGACTGACCGCTGGTGATACCCGCCGGCGAGCTTGAGCAAACCGAGGAATTGCAAGATAACGCCAAAAGCAGCAGTGTATCCTACCATGCGCCAGCCGTAGCCGCTATGCTCTGAGACATTGAGCGCGCGCAGGGAAACGTATAGATAGCGCTCCGCATTGGTCGTCACTTCGATCCAGCCCATTGGCTCGAAGCAAGATAACACTTCGACAGCAACGGGATCCACCGGACCGCCAATCGCCTTGACAAGCCAGCGTGAGAACAGCCGGTGCGCGATCTGCACGCCGATCTCACGCACGACGGCCAAACGCAAACGCGCGCGCGTGGTCGGTACGGGGTGCCCCAGGTACTCTAGAGCCTGCTCAAGATGCTCGCGCGCCTGGGCATGCTCCCCCCGGCGGAACTGCGCCTCTCCCATCTTGCGCTCCAGCTCGGCGCGCTGCAGCAGGCTCCACCCACTGCCATAGGCGCGCTCATAAGCCGACCTGGCCTGCTCGTAGTGGTGAATCGCTTCCGTATAAGCCACCAGGTGGCTGGCACGGTCACCGGCCTGAACCAGGTAATCGGCTGCCTGGGCGTCCGTGCCGGCCTCCTGGAAGTGGCGGGCCAGTTGGCCGGAGATTTCTCCCCGCCCCTCGGCATAGAAGCTGTGCAGGGCGGCGCCCACCGCCTGGTGCAAATTCGAGCGCTCGACGGCATCCAGGCTGCCGTGCAAATAGCGCTGGAACAGGATATGTTGAAAGCGAAAGATCGAAAGGCGCCTGCCGTCCACCTGGCGGATGCTCTGGGCGCTCACCAGACGGTGGCGCCTATCCAGCTCATTGCTCAACAGGCTCAGGATTGCCTGGGGTTCTTCACCCAGCACCTCGGCGATCACCTCCGCCGTGAAGGTCTCCCCTTCCACGCTCGCCACCTTCAGCACCTGCCGCTCGGCGTCGTCCAGCCGATCAATACGCTCGGCGATCATGCCTTCCAGGCGGGCAGGCAGTGTCTCCCAATCAAGATTTGGTCCCTCAACCCAAAAGCCGGTTGTATCACGCACCAGGCCGCCGCGTTCCTGCATATCGCGCAGCAATTCGATGGTGCCAAGGGGTTGGCCCTCCGAAAGCCGGAAAAGGGTGGCGCGAAAGTCCTCGCCCAGGTGGTTGGGCTCGCTATCCACAAAGGCGTCCACGAAGCGCCGCCCATCGCTCTTGCCCAGTTCGAGCTGGATGTCGCCAAACTGGCGCTTGAACTCATTGACGATCGGCTCCAGAGGATGGCGTTCGCCCCCACGCCCCAATGCCACCTCCGTCGAGCGGTAGGCGCCCAGGACCATCACCCGGCTGCCCTCGATCCGTTTTCCCAGGTGGAACAGCAGGTTGATTGATCCACTGTCCGCCCACTGCAAATCGTCCAGAACCAGCAACAGGGGCTTGTGATGCGCCAGAGCCCGCAGCAGGCGCGTATATTGCTCGAACAAAGCACTTTGCTGGAAGTTGGGGTCGCTGGGGACGGTCGCCTTGCGCTCGACCAGCTCTTTGAGTCGCGACAGCCACTCCTCACGCTCCGGCCAGGAGGGAAATGCAAGCGCGTGCTTCAGCAGGGCATCGCCAGGTACGAAGATATCCACCAGATCGCGGCCGGACTCGACCAGCGCCTGCACGGTAAGCGGCAGGGCTTGCCACAGCCGGCTGGCCTGCTCTCTACCAATGGCCCTGGCTTCCCAGCGCGATTCGATGTCACCACTCAGCAGACCCAGAATTTCCCGGAACGGCAGGTAGGGGTCGCCGATGCCGGTATATGCGTTGCCGTTCCCACCGGCAACCAGCAATTCAGCCTGGCTGTGCTGCGCACGCCAGGCGAACTCCTGGGTCAGGGCCGTCTTGCCCTGCCCGGGATCGCCGGTGATAAAAGCCACCTGACCGTGGCCCGCCAGGGAGCGGTCGAGAAACCGGTGCAGTTGCGCCAGCTCCGCCTCACGCGTGACGAAGACGGGTCTTTCGATATCTTCCCCGGTGCGCATGAAGGGCGGCTGGCTGTCGGAAGGAGCCGTCCCTGCACTAGCTTTCTGCGCGGTTATTCGCCGTGAGGGTGTCTTCTCGCGCCCTTTCAAGATCCTTTCGAGCTCGCTGCCCACCAACCGCACACTGGGGATGCGCTGCTGGGGATCTTTGGCCAGCATCTGTTGGATCAGGTCGGCCAAAGCATGGGGGCATCCGGCGCCAGCCGCACCAAATCAGGCACCGGTTGGGTGAGTATCGCCGTGATCTTGGCGGTGAGAGACTTGCCCTCAAAGGGCAGGCTGCCGGTCAGCATCTGAAAAAGCATCACCCCAAAGGCCCAGATATCGGAGCGTTCGTCCGGCGGCTCGCCCTGGCAGGCCTCGGGGCTGAGGTAATCCACCGTGCCGACCAGGATGCCCGTCTGGGTCAGGCGGGGGATGTCGGTGACGTACGCAATGCCAAAGTCAGCCAGGCGGGGGGTGCCGTCCTGCGCCAACAGTACGTTGGCCGGCTTGAGGTCACGATGAATGATGCCCAGGCGGTGGGCGCGGGTGAGGGCATCGGCCAGGTCGAGGGCGATCTCGACCACGCGCGTGCCGGGCAGCCGTCCCTGCGCCGCCAGCAAGTCCTGCAGCGAGCCGCCCCCGACGTACTCCATGACCAGGTAATGCCGCCCTTCTTCTTCGACGGCGGCCACCATACGCACGATGTTGGGGTGGTTCAGTTGGCGCAGGGCTTCGCCTTCGCGGGTGAAGCGCTCCAGAATGTTGGGGTCGCGGGAGACAACGCCCGGGTTGAGGGCTTTGACAGCGACGGGTTCCCCGGTCTGGGTATCGGTGGCGCGATAGACGTCGCCCATGCCGCCGCGGCCCAGCAGGTCCTTTTCAAGGTCACCGATTTCGAAGCGCCCGGCAATGATCTGGCTTGCGCCCATACAATCCCCCGGAGTTGCCTGATCCCTTAGATGCCTGACCCTATCCTAAACACATAGTGTAGCACGGCTCTGCCTGGAAGTCAAAACCTCCAATTCTCAGACACTCTTTCCCCTGGTTGCCGAGCAAGCCTCGCACACATATTGGATCCTTGCAAAGTCCGCGTCGGGTGGCGTCGTGTCGGCAATGCTGAGGATCAGGTGGTCGTACGGCTTACACTCGCGAATGAGGCTTTGTATGAACGCCCGAAATTCATCGTCACCGCACGAGTGTTTCAGCAGCAGTACAGAGGGCACGCCGCCCCAGATGGTGAATTTGCCCCCAAACTCCCCCCGGTATTCCGCCAATGTCAGCGCCGTCATGGGCGCGGGACAGATCGAATCGGCCACGTCAAACCTGCATTGCCCCAGCATAGGCAGCAGGCGCCTGTTCTCACCGTCGGTATGCGTGAGCAGATATTTGCCCGCACCGTGCAACCTATCGCCAACCTGGTTCAGCCAGGGCAGAACGTGCCTGGCAAAGAAGGGGGGCGGCGTCAGCGCATCGTCATAGTTGGCTCCAAATAGCACGACCTCTGCGCAACTCTCCAGCACACAGCCAATCATCTGTTCGTATATCCGGCCCAGGCTCTCACTCAACACCTGCACCCGGTCAGGGTAATCCCATTGATCATACCAGAACCCTTCGTACGTCCGCAGATCGCGTAGAATGTGCTGCATGGGACCGGCCGCCGCCGAAAGAAAGGCTACCGCCAAGCCGTCATCCCCGATCTGGTCGTGATAGGCCCGATAGCCGTCCGGCGTGGGCAGAACCTCTACGCCAGACAATATCTGCGCCAGGACCCGATAATCGTCTACTCTCTTGACCGGATACTCCAGTATGTCCGGGATAGACACCCCGGAGGCAAACAGCGCGGGCCCATAGCGAAACCTCGTCGTCACCGCGCCCAGCGAACCGCGATAGGTGACCTGGAGTTCGTCTGGGGTTGTCTCGACCTGGAAGTCCACATTGCGGAAATCCACTCGATAAGGGAAGGCAGGGTTGTTGTAAAATCCTAGCCCACGATGGACCACGCCCTCTTGTGGAGCGGAGCGAATAAAGTCGGGGATCACGGAATGTAGCCCCACGCCAAGTTTGCCCGCCACTTCTGGCAGGGACAACTGTTCATATCCCACAGGCAAAGTCCCTCGGGCTCTGTTGTGATGGTACCAGACGTCTAGGCGCGGGACGAACAACAAGCCACGTGATATCTCACCTCGAATGACGTCCAACATCTCATCTCGAATGTTCATCGGTTCACTCCGTCTCCACCCACACCTGCGTCCCGTCGCTGACGACCTCCACCGTGCCCCGCTCGTCGGTGCGGTAGACCGGCACGCCTCGCCCTTCCAGCCGC
>Ga0315291_10009781_pt1 | contig 11755 bp, 9 predicted proteins | sample YL17G12_20_MG_FD_203070 | JGI IMG/M metagenome (GOLD analysis project Ga0315291, IMG submission 203070) | Sediment microbial communities from Yellowstone Lake, YNP, Wyoming, USA - YL17G12_20 | ecosystem: Environmental > Aquatic > Freshwater > Lake > Sediment | place: USA: Wyoming | collected...
TCCAACCACACCTTGATCTAGATTGTCAAGTCGTTTCTACGATTACATGATCTCAAGATGTACCATTACCCGTCTTTTCCGTCCGTTGGGTCCCTTCTTCGTTTTCATCGAAAACACGCCAATGGTAAGGTTCTTGCTCCTTATCGTAATGAAAGTCACGATCGAGTTATGCGCAACGGTTGAAGTACGGTCGGCATAACTCCTTCACCAAGAATAGAATAACCGGGTCGTCGCGTCAAAGAAGTGCGCTGCCTGGGGTGTGGAGTACGGCGGGCATTCCGGCGGTTTCCCGTCAGACCGGCGAATGCCTGGCAGCCCCTCGAGGAGAAGATATAACTTGACGACATCGAATATAAATGATAAAATTGCCGTGGTGGGGATGGGGATGCCGCATTCCGCGTCCCCGAAAGAGAGTCCATGCTCGGTTTCAGGAAAGAAAAAGAGAAGCAGAGACCTCAGGAGGGAAGGTTGCCTGTGACCGTCCCCTCTCCAGATACTGCCCCCATGGCCAAGGACGGTGTTTCGTCTTCCAGGAGCCCGTCGAAACGGGTAGGGCAGATGCTCATTGAAGAGGGGCTGATTGGGATTGCCCAGGTTGATGAAGCCTTGGCCAAGCAGCAGGAAGAAGGGGGCTTTATCGGCGAGATCCTGGTTCGCCTTGGATTCGTGACCCAGGACGCCGTAGTCTCGTGTTTGGTGAAGCAGTGCAAGATCCCGCACTTGAATCTCCTTGACTATGAAGTGACCAAAGAGGTCCTCCAGATCATCCCGAAAGAAATGTGCATCAAACACAACCTTCTGCCGATAGACAAGCTGGGGCGCATTCTTACCATCGCGATGGTGAATCCTTTCGACACAGAGGCCCTTGAGGAAGTCCGGAGGACATGGCCGGAACTCCGCATCAAGCCCATTCTTTGCGATTGGGAGCACTTCCGGACCGTTGTCGGCCGGGTCTTTGGCGAGGAGAATATGCGGCCGGGGTCCGGTCTGGATGCGCGCGCCTTCAGGCTTCCTTCGGCAAAGCCTGCACCGAAACCGCATCCGGTTGCGGAGACGAAAGCGGCGATCGATGCGGCGGTAAGCTCCATCCTGGAAGAGGCCGAACACCATCCGAAACCTGCCCCGGGGCCGCAACGTGCGCCCGGAGAGGCGAGTCACGCCAAGACTGCCGCGAGCGAGCAGCATTTGTCGGCTATCGTCCGTGAGAGTGTGGGCGGCGCCATTCAGGAGGCCATGGCGACGCTGATGGTCCAGTCGCGTGCCGAAGGGGCGCACAGGAAGACGCTCCTTCCAGCCGTTGAGGGGAAGGAACCTGCCGATGGAGCCGGCCCGATGGCAGCGGCGCCGCCTGGCCCAGCGTCAACGGAGATGAACAAACCGGCGCCCAAGCAAGCCTTTGTCCCGGTGTCCTCGGCGGACGAAATCGCCGAGGCCATACGCGACAGCGTCGGCGGCGCAATGCAGGAAGCATTGGCGCAGATCATCGCGCAAGCGCGAACGACCGCCGTGCAGGGAACGCCGCAACTCGAGGAAATGGTCCGTTCGACGGTGCGAGAGATCGTCCGGGACGGTGAGGAAGCCGCTGTGGCCCGCATGAACCAGCGCGACCTCGCGGCCCGCGACGCGGATCGGTTGAAGCGCGAAAAACACTCCTCGGTAAGTTCGTTTGACTCAACCGGGCGCCGGCCCACCAGCCCGTCGGGCAATCCGGAAGGACGAATCGAGTCGGATGAACGCGTGTTGGCGGCGATGCGGTCCGACCGGTTGTTGGAAGGGTATACATTCGACAGTTTTTGCGTCGGGAAGGGGAATGCCTTCACGTTCCAGCTTTGCCAAGCGGTCTCGGAAACCCCCGGCGCCCAGTACAACCCGTTCTTCATTTACGGCGACGTGGGTTTGGGAAAGACGCACCTCATAAACGCCGTTGGCAATGCAATTCTCGGCTGCAACCCGGGCCAACGCGTGGGATACGTATCATCGAGCCGTTTCGCCTCGCGTCTTGCCGACGCCGCGCGCGACGCCGCCCTGGACGCGTTCCGTGCGAACTATTGCCACTGGGACGTCCTGATACTCGATGACATTCAGTTTCTCGCCGGCCGGGTCGAGGCCCAGGAGGAATTCTTCCACATTTTCAACGTACTCCAGCAGGAGGGCCGTCAGGTCATCATCGCCGGCGACAAGCAGCCGGACCGGCTGGGCCTTCTCGAGCAGCGTCTTGTCTCGCGTTTCGCGGGCGGCATCGTGGTGAACCTCAAGCCGCCGGAGTGGGAAACGCGCATGACCATACTCCGCCGCCGTGTGGCGGAAGCCGGCGTCGAGGTAGACGAAGAAATCGCCTCGCTCATTGCGATGCGCGTACCGAACGACGTGCGCAAGATGCTCGGAGCGTTGACAAAGATCATCGCTTATGCCCAGTTGGTCGGCGAGCCGATATCGAGCGAAATGGCCAATGAGATCCTCTGCCATCTGGGCATCGAGGAAGCGGCCTGATAATTGCTCTAGGTCGATTGTAGGTGAGCAACATGCAGCATAGACGAAGGAACGAATTCAGGAGAGAACGGGTCATGATTTTGGATTTTGGATTTTGGATTTTTGATTGCCACGACGCGAGTGAGGCCGGCGCGAGTTGCTCAACTGACACCTTTCATCTCTTCTGGTTTCCTTCCGAAGGTGGCGCCCAGTTGCCGCGAAGAATCCAAAATACAAAATACAAAATACAAAATCGTCTCCGGGGTGTGGAGGTACTCTAGCCGTGGCGCCAAAGGTTATGAAAAGGCGGTTGCCGGACATGCTGCTCGAGCAGGGCCTCGTCACCGAAGAGCAGCTCAAGGAATGCATTCCTCTGCAGCGGACGACGGGCCAGAATCTGGCGCACATTCTCGTCGAGCGCGGCTATCTCTCTGAGGAAGATCTCGTCGTCACCTTGAGCGAGCAACTGGGCATTCCGCACATCCGTGTCGCCAACTATAACATCCCGAAGGACGTGCTCGAGGAAGTCCCCGAATCGCTGGCCCGGCAGCACCTGATGCTGCCGATCTCGATTACCGGCGAGGTGTTGACCCTCGCGATTGCGAACCCTCTGAACATCATGGCGCTCGATGACCTCCGGATGTTGACAAGCTATGACATCGAACCGGTGGTCGCCGTCGAGTCGGAACTGGCCGCCGCCATCGAGAAGAACTACGGCGGGGGCAAGGCGCACGACCTGTATGACGAGCTTGTCAGCGGGAAAGGCAAGGAGAATGAAATTGATGTTATCGAAGAGGGCGAAGGCGTTGAAGACGTCTCCGAACTCGAGAGCGGCGCCGAGGACGAACCCGTTAAACGCCTTGCGCGGCTGATCCTTTACGCCGCGCTCGAACAAGGCGCCAGCGACATTCACATCGAGCCCTTCGAGAAGCTCGTCCGGCTGCGCTACCGCATCGACGGTTCTCTCGAGGAGGCCAAGGGACCGCCCAAGAGTCTCCAACAGAACCTGATTGCCCGGCTCAAAATCCTTAGCGGGTGCCGGATTGACGAGCACCGGCTTCCCCAGGACGGGCGTTTCCGGATTCGGTACAGCAACCGCGACATCGACTTCCGCGTGGCCTTCCTGCCGTGCAAGTACGGGCAAAAGGTGGTGCTCCGCGTGCTCGACAAGAGCAGTCTGACGCTCAACCTCAGCGAGCTTGGATTCGAGCCGCAGCCGATGGAGGCGTTCCATGACGCGCTCGACCTGCCGCACGGGATGATCTTGATGACCGGCCCGACGGGCAGCGGAAAGACCACTACGCTTTACAGTGCGCTGCACAAGCTGAATTGCGTGGATCGGAATATCGTAACCGTCGAGGACCCGATCGAATACGAGCTGTTCGGGATCAACCAGGTGCAGGTGCATGCGGCCATCGGCCTGACCTTTGCCGAGGCCCTCCGTCAGATCCTCCGCCAGGACCCGGATATCGTCATGGTCGGCGAGATCCGCGACCATGAGACGGCCGACGTGGCGGTCAAGGCCGCTTTGACGGGCCATCTGGTCTTGAGCACATTGCATACGAATGACGCTGCCGGGGTGTTCCCGCGCCTGGTCGACATGGGCGTCGAACCTTTCTTGGTGCAGTCGTCCGTGGCCCTCGCGGCCGCGCAGCGTCTTCTCAAGAAAGTCTGCCCGTTCTGCAAGGAGCCGATCCGCGTGCCGAAGGACGTCCTGGAGCGCATTCAATACGTCCCGTCGGAGGAAGACGGAGAACCCCAGTTCATGCGTGGGCGTGGCTGCTCCAAGTGCAAGAACACGGGCTACAAGGGTCGTGTGGCGGTGGTCGAGGCGATGCCGAACTATCCGGAGGTCCAGGAATTGCTGATGCATCACGCCTCCGGACACGAGATCATGCTCGCCGCTATGCGCTGCGGGATGCGCACTCTGCGTCAGAATGCGCTATCCAAAGCGGCCCGAGGCATTACGACGATCGAGCAGGCCCTGGAACACACTACGGCGGAGTGAGCGGAAGGAGGACGGTATCGTGTCAGAGATCAGCATCAAGGACCTCCTCACAAAGACGATCAAGGAGGGGGCCAGCGACCTGCACATCGTCGTTGGCGCCCCGCCGACGATTCGTGTCCATGGGAATCTCGAACCGCTGCCAGGGTATCCACGCCTCAAGCCCGAACATACACAAGAGCTGATCTACAGCGTCATGAACGAAGAGCAGGTCACTGAATTCGAGGCGGAGAAGGAATGCGACATGTCATTCGGAATCGACGGACTGAGCCGGTTCCGTTTGAACGTGTATCGCGACCGAGGTTCGGTCGTGGCCGCCTTCCGTGCGATTCCTTTCGAGATCATGGCGTTCGAGGACCTGGGATTACCCCGCATTGTGGCGGACTTCGCGTACCGCCCGCTGGGGCTTGTGCTCGTGTGCGGTCCGACCGGCAGCGGCAAATCGACAACGCTCGCAGCCATCCTGGATCGGATCAACCGTGAGCGCAGCGTCCACATCATCACTATCGAGGACCCGATCGAGTACCTCCATCAGCACAATCGGTCGATTATCAACCAACGCGAGGTCTACTCGGATACAAAGTCGTTCAACAACGCGTTGAAACGCGTGCTGCGACAGGATCCCGACGTAATCCTGATCGGTGAGATGCGCGATCCCGAGACGATCCAGGCGGCGCTGACCGTCTCCGAGACGGGCCACCTGGCCTTCGCGACCCTGCACACGAACGATGCGCTCCAGACGATCAACCGCATCGTGGACGTGTTCCCGTCGAGCCAGCAGGACCAGGTGCGGACCCAGCTTTCCTTCGTACTCGAGGGAGTTCTCGTTCAGCAGCTCATTCCGCGGTCAGACGGCGCCGGGCGCGTCCTGGGCATCGAGATCATGATCCCGAACCCGGCCATCCGCGCTCTGATCCGTGCGGAGAAGCTCGAGCAGATCCCGTCAATGATCGAGATCGGCACGGGCGAAGGCATGATGACGATGAACCAGTCGCTATATCGTCTGGCGCGGCGCGGAGCCATCAGCATGGATATGGCAATGAAAAGAAGCCCGAACCCTGAAGGACTCCACCGGCTGTTCGAGAAGGGCCAATAATCCCGGATCAACGGGTCTGAGACCCGCTGCTCCAAAGAAAAACGATGTGCGCATTTGGCATGACCTTCTGTTTGGGAACGGTAGACAAGTCCCCCTTTGAAGGGGGACTTAACCCTAGATTCGGCAATTTGAGCTAATTGGACTTGTCCAAGTAATGGACAGAGTGGACGTTATGGACAGAATGGACGTCACCCAGGAGGTGAGTCTTTTCGGTGTCCATGCCGTCCACAAAGTCCACGCCGTCCATCATTTCGAAAAGCGCCTTTACTCTTGACTGCCGAATCTAGGTTAACAGGAACACATCCTCGTATCTGGGGATGGGCGTACTGAAGTTTCGGTCATTCGGCGAGGGAGTCGCTATGTCACTCATCCAACGATCTCGGCCTGTCGGGAGCGACGCGCCGGGAGCGTGGCTGTGGTTCACGGGAGTCGCCCGACTGGGCGTGCTGTGTCTCGCGGCCGTGGGGACGTATCGATTCGGCCCCCACATAACCCTCAACACCTTCCTGCTCGTTCTTTATGGGCTGGCCATCGGCACCAACCTTCTCTACCTTGTGACCCTGCGGCGCGCCCGGACCGTCCCGCTCTTGCTCACGTGGACGCAGACGCTTGTCGATTTCGGCGTCGTCATTGCCACAATCAGCCTTACCGGGGGCGTGCAGAGTTTCTTCGCGTTCCTGCTCGTGATCGTCGTGCTCGAGGCGGGCCTGCTGTTGGGCCTTTCGCAAGGCTTCCTTTTCGCCACGCTGGCGACGGTGTTCATGGCCGTCCAGGCCGCGGCGCCGCCTCCCGCCCCCGGTCCGGCGTACCTCGGGTTGTGGATCGATCTGTTGTATCGCTTTCTGATTCAGGCGCTCGCGTTCTACCTGACCGCCTTCGTGAGCGGCTACTGGAACCGCCTCATTCACCGCATGGAGCAATTCCAGCGCGACATCCTCGACAACATGAACAGCGGTTTCCTGACGACGGATCAGAAGGGCATCATCATCGCGCAGAATCGCTCCGCGTGCGAGATACTGAATCTGCCCGAAACCAGTGCGATTGGAAAACCCGTGGATCAGGTGCTTCGCGTGGCCTCAGAGGGCGAATGCCCGGTCGTCACGGCGTTGCGGTCGCGCCGGGATTTCATGAGCTACGAGTTCTACGTCGTCACGGGTACGGGTGAGACCAAGTTGCTCGGGCTGACTACGAGCCAGATCCACGACGCGCGCAGGCGCCTGGTCGGAATTATCGCGTCGTTCACGGACCTGACGGAGATCGCCCGCATGCGGCAGGAACTCCAAAGCCAGGATCGGCTCGCGGCGGTAGGCGAACTCGCCGCCGGCCTTGCCCACGAGGTCCGTAACCCCGTGGCGTCGATCCGGGGCGCTGTCGACGAACTCCGAGGCACCCTGGACAATCCCGAGCTGGCGCGGAAACTCGCGGCCATCGCAATCCGCGAGTCAGACCACCTCAATCAGATCGTGGCTGGGTTCCTTGACTTCGCGCGGAGTCCCAATCTCAAGCGCGAGGTTTTTGACCTTCGTGACGTCCTCTCCGAGGTGAAGGAATCTCTGATGCACGAACACGGTGGCGCGCCGGACCTCAAGATCGTGACCGTGCTGCCTAAGGAACCGTGTCTCGTGTCCGGCGCGCGAACGCAGATAAGACAGGTCTTCGTCAATCTCGGCAAGAACGCCATCGAGGCCATGAAGGAAAAGGGAACCGTCACGTTCACGGCCACGCGCTCGGCCGGCTCTTGTGAGATTCGAGTCGACGATGAGGGTCCCGGGATCCCGCCCGACAAGGTCACGCGTGTCTTCGAGCCGTTTTTCAGCGAGAAGGAGCGCGGCGTCGGGATGGGACTGGCCATCTGCTCGCGCATCGTCACGGCGCACGACGGCACCATCCGCGCCGGATCGCGCGGCAGCGGCGGCGCCACGTTGACGGTGCGGCTCCCCGCGGCGCAATAGTGCGTAACGGCCTCGCTGGACTTTCCGGCGGCAATCCTGGATCATCTTACTCGTGGGAGGTTTGCGCGTTCCCGCACAATGACGTGGCATTTTGAACCCAGATTGGGCAGTCAAAGCCAAAGGCGCTTTTCGAAATGATGGACGGCGTGGACTTTGTGGACGGCATGGACACCGAAAAGACTCACCTGCTGGGCGACGTCCATTCTGTCCGTAGCGTCCATTCCGTCCACTACTTGGACAAGTCTTATTAGCTCAAATTGCCGAATCTGGGTTGAACAAGTGAAGGGTGGCTGCAAATGAGTGTTCGATACAAGGTGCTCATAGTGGATGACGACGCAGGCATGCGGGCCGTGCTCGAGGACGTCTTGGGCGAAGCGGGATATTCGGTCAACAGCGCCAGCGTGCTCGACGAGGCATACCAACTCCTGAACAACCGCGCATTCGACGTGGTCCTCACGGACCTGCGCTTCCGCGAAGGCAACGCCAGCGGGATGGACTTGCTCGCCTGGCTGCGGGACAACGCGGCCACCACGCCGAGCGTCATGATTACGGGGCACGCTTCCGTCGAGAACGCCATCGAGGCGATGAAACTCGGCGCATTCGATTACGTGATGAAGCCGTTCACGAACGATGAGATCCGAATGGCGGTAAAGCGCGCCATCGAGCAGCGAAACCTGCTGCGTGAAAACGCCGCGCTCCGAAAGGACCAAGTCGCCCGCGAGAAGGTGAAAGCGTCCCCCGCGAAAGCGCCCAAGACGCAAAAGACCGCCGGGCGCATATTGGTCATGGATGACGAGACGAGCATGCGCGAATTGCTCGAGATCATCCTGTGCAACGCCGGATACACAGTCGTCTCCGCGGCAAACATGGGAAAGGCTCACGAGCGCTTGCGCGAAGATACCTTTGACGTTGTGATCACTGACCTGCGGATGGGCAACGAACGGATGGCCGGGATGGGACTGCTCGGGTGGCTGCGAGAGAACGCACGTATGACGCCGGCGATCATGATCACGGCGCACGGATCCATCGAGACCGCCATCGAGGCCATGAAGCTTGGCGCGTTCGACTACATCATGAAACCGTTCAAGAACGACGAAATGCGGCTGCTCGTGAAGCGCGCCATCGAGCACGGCATGCTCCTGAGGGAAAACGCCGAGCTGCTCAAGGACCAGGAGTCCGTCGGCAAGATCGACAACATTCTCGGCAAGAGCGCCGCCATTCAGGGCGTCATCGACATGATCCGCCGCGTCGCCACGCTGCCCAGCACCGTCGCTATTCATGGCGAGAGCGGCACCGGAAAGGAGCTCGTGGCGCGCGCCATCCATCAGTTGAGCGACCGCGGGGACAAGCCGTTCGTGGCCATAAACTGCGGCGGAATCCCCGAGAACCTCCTCGAAAGCGAACTCTTCGGCCACAAGAAGGGATCATTCACTGGCGCTATCGAAGACAAGGAGGGCCTGTTTGTCGTGGCGGACGGCGGCACCCTATTCCTGGATGAGATCGGCGAGATGCCCATGGCGCTCCAGGTGAAACTGCTGCGCGTCCTTGACAATAGCAGCGTGATGCCCGTGGGCGGCGTCGCCGAGATCGCCGTGAACGTGCGCATCATATCCGCCACGAACCGCAATCTCGAAGAGATGGTCAAGCAGGGCCGGTTTCGCACGGATCTCTACTACCGGCTGAACGTCATTCCCATTCATGTGCCGCCGTTGCGCGAGCGCGCCGACGACATCCCGCTCCTGGCGCGTCACTTTGCCGAGAGTCATGCGGGACGGATGGGGCGGACCGTCCACGAGATCAGCCCCGAAGCGATGGAAGCATTGTGCGCCTTCAACTGGACAGGGAACGTCCGCGAGCTCGAAAACGCCCTCGAACGCGCCGTGGCTCTGTGCAATGGAACGCGCATCGAGCTGACCGATCTGCCGCGAAACGTGCAGACCCACCTTGCCATCCCGAAGAGCGTCACGACGGAGCTTCCCCCGGGCGGCGTTGACCTCGAGGCCCTCGTGGCCGATCTCGAGATCAGCCTCATCAAACAAGCGCTCCACCAGAGCAAGTACTCACAAAAACGCGCCGCCGATCTCCTCGGCCTCACCCCGCGGACCCTCCGCTACCGCCTGCAAAAATACGGCCTCGGAGATGAGTAAGAAGCGACAATCGAGAGGCGGGCCCTATGCCTCGCTCGCTTTCAACGCCTTGGTGAAGTCGTCCACGTCGAAGACGAAGCCGAAGGCCAGGGAGACGCGCCAGAGGGCTACCTCTTTGCAGAGTTCGAAGCGGGCGGTGGCGCCGTTCTCGACGGCAGTGGTGGCTTGGCGCAATGCGGAGCACATCATGCCGTATTGCTGCATTTCGGCCATGCCGCCGGGGGAGAGCAATAAACACCAGTTGATGGCGAACCCGCAGTAGATGAGGTGATTGATCTCTTTCTCTCTGCAAAGGGCGAAGAGTTGCCGGCCGTTTTCGGCGACGCCTTCGTTGTCGATCGGTTTGGCCTGAGGGGGAAAACCGAGCCGGGCGAATCCACGCTTGATGTCTTCCTCGTTGTGCGTGCCGGGAAAGGCGTTTGCCGTGCGGAACTTGTTCAGTTCCTCGCGGATGGGATCCTCCTTGGCTTGCTCGGGTTTCGGCGGTTCAGGGCCGGCCAGTTCGACAGCGTGTTTATATCCCGGCAGGTCTTTGTAGTAATCGCCTCCACCGACCACGTGGAACAGGGGCAGGTCCGATGCGCGGACGGCCTCGAATAGCGGAGGAAACACCTTTTCGCAGATGGCTTGCGACCGCGGGAGGTACGGAACGACGCGATACCATCCCAGGAACTGTTCGCGCGTGCCCGCGTCCCAGGCGTGCATCGACACGACCGCAGTGTGTTTCCGCGAGAACGGCAACGCCTTCTTCTTCCATCCGCCAAAACCTTCTTCGGGCACCTCGCGCGCGTAGTCGGCATCGAAATGCTGGTAATAGTTGGCGGGAATCATGATCGATTCGTCCATAGCGCTGCCTCCAAGTGACTCCGGGTGTTGCGCCAATGTTAGCGTACCTGTTGCGTTAAGAACCACCTCATTCCTTTGAGGCGCCGATGCGGAATCCGCCTTTGAAATCCTCTTTGCGAGTCCCCCTTTGAAGGGGGAAACGGACTTTGGGTTACTGCGTGCACGATGCTTGTGCCCGCGCCGCCGACTCCTCCCGTAGTTGCTGATTCCCGGTGACTCTCTGGTAGTATTGCAGCATTCAAGGAGAGCCATCGAATGAGGCACATTCTGGGCATTATAGGGAGTCCGCGCCGCAACGGAAACACGCATCTGCTTGTTTCGAAGCTCCTCGAGGGCGCGCAAGGCGCGGGAGCGTCCACCGATACCCTGTTTCTGAACGATCTGCGCATCCGAGAATGCGATGGGTGCCACGCGTGCTGGTCGGGGAGGCCGTGCTCGAAGAACGACGACATGAATCCGCTATACGCGCGGCTTATCGAGAGCGATGTGATCGTGTTCGGCACGCCGGTGTATTGGTACGGCCCGACGGCGCTGATGAAAGCCTTCATCGATCGGTTTGTATATTTCAATTCTCCGGAAAATCACGCGAAGATCAAGGGCAAACCGGCTGCATTGGTCGTTCCATATGAAGAGGAAAGCTTGGAAATGGGCGGCTTGGTTGTAACCTTCTTCGAGAAGTGCTTTCAGTATCTCGATATGCGGCTCGCGGGCACGATCCTCGCCCCCGGCGTGACACGAAAAGGCGACGTCCTCGACAAGCCGGAGTTCCTCGAAAAGGCATTCGAACTCGGAAGATCACTCGCCCTCTAGCGTCGGGTTCAACCACGAATCGCACGAATTACACAGCGCGGCATAGCCGCAACCAAAAGATCTGAACAAGGAACGGTGTAAGGATAAGGAGATATGGGGATAAGGGGAGATGAAGGAGATGAGTGCAGAGTGGTCGGTGGATCAGTTATCCCCACCATCCCCCCTCATCTCCCTATCTCCTTTTCTTACATCTTCATCAAGATGAAATCTTGCTCAGAAAACAAGGTTCTGATGGATAGTAGTACGAATGTTATTGCGGCGAGGGTCCATTCGTGGTATTTGTGCAATTCGTGGTTCCCATCTTGATATGTTCGCGAGTTCAGCATTCGCGGGGATACAGTACATGACATAGCGCTTCGGGAGCCACCAACCAAGCCACTCACGGCATGCGAGCATGCTCGATTTCCTTGATCTCTACCCGAAGAACGTT
>Ga0315291_10009782_pt1 | contig 11754 bp, 8 predicted proteins | sample YL17G12_20_MG_FD_203070 | JGI IMG/M metagenome (GOLD analysis project Ga0315291, IMG submission 203070) | Sediment microbial communities from Yellowstone Lake, YNP, Wyoming, USA - YL17G12_20 | ecosystem: Environmental > Aquatic > Freshwater > Lake > Sediment | place: USA: Wyoming | collected...
ATGGAGGGCGCCAGGCGTACCCGCAGGTCGCCCGCCCCCGCCACCGCGTCGCGGCGCACGATCAGCCGCTCGCCGGCCTCGTCGCTGACGGCCCCGCTGCGCCACTCGATGCGCTCGCGGCCGTGCGGCAGCACGGGCACGGGCAGGGCCATGGCGTCGGAAAGGCCGCTCTGCGCCCGGAGGTAAGCGGTGACCTCGCGCTCGCCGGGTGCGGGCGCTTCCGCTTCCCAATTGGCGCGTCTCACCCGATCGCGGCCGAGCTCGAACCGCTGCGGCCGCGCTGCGGACGCGCCGCGCAAGCTCAGCCCCGGCGCGCGCAGCCAGACCTGGAGCGATTGCTGGGAGCGGGTGTAGTTGTGCGCGAGCGCGGACAGCGTGACGCGATCCCCCTGCACCAGGAACCGCGGCGCCTGCAGGCGCACCAGCAGGTCCTTGGAGACCCTCGCCATGGACACCGCCTCACCGACCGCGGTGTCCATGGTGACCCCGCGCACGGTGGCCCGCCAGGTGGTCAGCGTGTCCGGCATGACGAAGGACACCTTCGCCCGTCCCTGCGCATCGGTCACCACCGCCGGGTTCCAGTAGGCGGTGTCGGGGAAATGCCTGCGCACCGAGATGCCGGCCCCGGCCTTATCCGCGTCCAGGTATATCTGCGGGAAGGAATAGGCGGTCTGCACCTGGTTGGCGCGCGGGGGATAGAAGAACCCCAGCATCGGCGGCGCCGACTCCGGCTCCAGGGCGTAGATGGCCTCATCCACCACCCCGACCGATAGCTCGGCCGATACCGGATTTCCCTGCCAGTCGGCGGCGCGCAGCTCGTAGGTCGCGGTCTCCCCCGGAGCATAACGCCGCTTGTCGGGGCGCACGCGCACTTGCAGCTTGCGCTCGACGACCGAAACCTTGATGCGCTTTTCGTCGTTCATGAACTGCTTGTTGCGCACGAACGCGACGGACACGAAGAAGTTGGGGGCGTACTGTGGCTTTACGGTCACCTCCAGGCGCGTGGACTTGCCGCGCAGCGGCACCAGGCGGCGCTCGTACAGGCGCTGGCCCTCCACCGTCAACAGCGCGGTGGCCCCCGCGCTCTCGCTGTTGATGACCACGGTCGCGGTTTCGCCCGCGCGATACACCGGCTTGTCGGCCACGATCTCCAACCGGGGATAGGGGACGCCGAGGTCCGCGTAGGCGCTCCCCGTCACCCACACGTATGCCGTTGCGCGGACCTGGTTGCCGCGCCGGTCGCGGGCGCCGGCGTCGACGCGATAGAAGCCCTGGGTGCGCGGCTTCAAGCTGAAGCGCGCTTTGCCGCGAGCGTCGGTGGTCAGCGTGCGCTGCGCCTCGCGTTCGAGCCGTGACTTATCGCCGCTCCATATCTCCGGCCCCGCCGACGCTTGGATGCGAACTCCCCGCACCGGTCGGCCGTGGTAGTCCCGGGCCTCGATCTCGAACTCGGCCGGCTGTCCCGGCTCCACGACGTAGCGCGCGGGGGTGACCAGGAGCGCGAATTCCCCCTGGGTGACCAGGGTCGAGCCCTCGGCCGTCACCTCCCGACGGCTGGGATCGGTGACCGTGACCTCAATGGTGTAGCGGTAGTCCGACGGCTCGCCGGCTTCCTCGCGGGCGCCATAGAGTGCGGAGCGAGTCGCAACGGAGAACCGGGCGACGCCCCGCGCGTCCGTCTCGGCCGTGCCTTCCTCGATGACCTCTCCGTAGTCGCCGAAGTACGCGCCCTCATAATCATACTCATCGGCCGCCCCAGGGTAGAACCAATAGGGCGAGCGGCGCACCAGGTAGGTCACCTGCGCCCCCGCCACCGGGGCGCCGAAATAGTACTCCGCCGACGCGCTAACCCGGATGCGCTCGCCCTGGGTGTAGCGCTTCTTGCTCGTCGCGACCTCGACGCGGTACTCGGGCTTGCGGTACTCGGCGACCCGAAGCCCTGCCTCCTGCGGCCTGCCCTTGACCTCGCTCACGACGCGGTAATAGCCGGTGGCCGCCTCGTCATTGAGAAGGAAATCGCCGTGATAGGAGCCGAACTCATCCGTCGCCAGCTTGCCGCGATAGACCAGGGTGTCGCGCGGATCCCAGACCTTGACCTCGACCGGCTCGCCGGCGGGAACCGAGTAGGTGTTGTCGGCGAAGCGCCGCGCGATGCCCCTGAAGTGGACGCGATGGCCGGGGCGGTAGATCGGCCGGTCGGTGTAGAAGTACACGCGCTCCTGGCCCTCATCTTCCCCGGGCCACATCGACGAGGTGAGGAAAGCCTGGGAGCCGTCCTGTTGGGCGCGGACCAGCAGGTCATAGCCTCGCCCGCGGGCCGGCGGCGGCACGGTGACCTCAACCAGCCCATCGTTGTCCGTGGTCGCGGCGACGCTCGTTCCCTGGCCGGGCGAGAATTCGACCCGCGCGCCGGCCACCGGCTCGCCGGTCTTGAGATCTGACACGAAGGCGAGAGCGTGTTCATCCCACTGCTTGGTGATGAGGCCGAGACGCGTCACCATCAGCCAGTCGAGGCGCTGAATGGCGCCGGCGCGCGCAACCACCACGTAGATGCCCGGCTCGCGCGCCGGCATGTCGAACCTCTGGCGGAACACCCCCTCCACGTCGCGGCGCGTGATCGGCGCCGAGAAGCGCCGGGCCGGGCTCAGGCCGGGGTTGTCGTCGAGCATCAGGCGCTGCGGCGGCGATGGCGAATACAGCATGCGCCGCAACTCCCCCCCGTATCGGTCAAACAGCACCTCCGGGGCAACGCGATAGACGGCGAAGTCAACCGCCTCCCCGGGCACGAACCCGGACCCCAGCACGCGCGGGGTTTCATCGGGGGTGAAGACGTGCTGGTGCGCGCCCAGGTGGAAAAACGGGGGCACCGGGCCCAGCTCCAGGCTGACCTCCCGGACCTTGCCCTCCTCAACCACCAGATTGGCTGCGCGCAGGCGGTGCGCGCGCGAAGACGCCTCGATGGAGTAGGAGCCGGCCGGCAACCGGCGCGAGCGGAACGTGCCGTCCGCGCCGGTGCGCAGAACGAAGTCGCGCTCGTCATCGGGAGGCGCGGAATCGGCGAGATGGAGGCGGATCATCACCCCCGGCAGGGGCTGGCCGCTTTCCTCCGCAACCGCCTTGCCGCGCAGCCAGCCGGTTGGCCGCTCCTGCTGCACCAGGTAGATCGCCATCGCGGCCAGCCAGAGGATGGCCGCGCCCACCGCGAGCAGCGATGCGCCGCGCTTCATCGCTCAGCGCTCCTCGCCCGCGCCGGACGGCTCGGCCGTGGCCGTGCGCCTTGCGCGGCGCAGTTGGGCCAGACCCAGGCCGATGACCCACGCGACCGCGACCACCGCTATGCCCGCGGCAACGTACGCCTTACCGGCGCGCGGCATCTGGTAGAGAAACGCGAACGTGCGACTCGCTTGAACCGTCACCAGCGCCGTCCCCAGCGCCCACAGCCCCACCGGCGCCTGCCACAGCGCCGCTTGCGGGCTGGCCGCTCCCAGCGGCGTCAGCATGAGCCCGATCACCTGGGCCGCCACCAGGCCGGCCAGCAGGCCGAGCATCGCGTCCGGCCCCCACAGCGCGAGCAGCGCCAGCGGCAAGAGGCCGCCGAGTGCGCCCAGCAGCAGCGTCCGGCGCAAACCGGGACGCATGTACAACGACGAGAAGACGAACGGCAGCGCGATGCCCACGACGGTGCCGATGAGGGCGTAATGAATCGCCATCTCGACTTCGCCCACCGCCGCGCCGGTGCGCTCCAGGAACAGTCGCAGCAGCAGGTAGTTGGCGCCCACCGCCAGAGCCAGCACCGGCGCGCGCGCGGGCGCGCCGCCCAGGCCCATCGCCGCCGCGGCCACCGCCCATGCGGCCACCAGCGCCACGGCCGAGCCGAAACCCGCGAGCAGCTTGAAGCTCAGCACCACCAGGAACAACACCAGCGCCGCCATCAGCGCCGCCGACTGCAGTACGCGCGGCCACTGCGCCTGGTCGGCGGGGGCTGATGCCGCCAGCCAGACCACCAGCGCGGCGGTCACCAGCCCGCTGACGAGCAAGGCCTCGAGCGACTGCGCCGGGTCCATGCGCGAGTCGAGCGCCCCCGCCACCGCGAGCACCACGATAACGCCCAGCGCCGCCGCCAGCGCCAGCAGGGCCAGCGGGTATTTCCCAAGCCGGCGCTGGGCCGACGCGACGTAGGATGCGGCGCGCCCGGCCAGCCACAACGCCGCCAGGGCCGGCAGATACGCCCACCACCCGCGCTCCATGCTGCTGTTGAAATGATAAACCGCCAGCACCGAACCCGCCGACAGGATAACGGCCAGGATCGCCCCGCCCTCCAGCGCGACGACGAAGCGGGGGACGCTGCCGTCACCCAGATGCGGAGACATCACGCGGAAGACACCGGCAACGGCAACGACACCGAGCGCGCAGCCCGCCAGCGCATCCGCAGGGTCGCCGCGAAACGACAGCAGGGTCAGGGAAACCGCGGCCACCGCGAGCGACAGCGCCAGCCCGCCGGGGTACGGCCAATAGCTTGCCTGCGGTCGCCCCAGGCGCGCGCAGCCCACAGCGGCGACGAGAGTGATCAGCGCGCCGATCAAGAAGCCCCAGCCGAGCCCCTGGCCCGGCGAGAACGGCGGCGCCTTGGGCAGCGTCAGCGCGAAGAACGCCAGCGTCAACGCCAGCCCGACGTACAGGCCGGGCGTGATCCGCGGCCTCTCTTCCGCGCCTGGTCCGGGGGGAGCGAGCTTGCCCGCCAACCACGATACCAGGGCCACCAGGATTCCACCCGCCAGACCGATAAGCGCCAGCGTGACTTCCATGTTTGTCTCCCCCGCGTGCTATAGCAACAACGCTGGAAATGCCGCGCGGTATTACCGCATCTTCAACCGTGCGCTTGTTGCGAGCGCGACCCCTCGGGGAGGTCGCGGGTGACGCGCGCGGTGCACGCACCGCGCGCCCATTCCCACTTCGGGCGTGGTCTCAGCCGTAGCGCCCGTGGCGCTCGACCGCTTCGAGCAGCGCCCTGATGTTCTGGTCGGGGGTGTCGCGGCCGCACTGGTCGCCGGTGGAAAGGATGAAGCCCCCGTTCGCGCCGGCGGCCTCGATGGCGCCGCGGGCGGCGGCGATGACCCGCTCGGGAGTGCCGCGCAGCATGACGTCGGTGGTGTGCAGGTTGCCCATGAGGGCGAGGCGGTCGCCGAACTCGCGCCTGATCTCGACGAGGTCGCAGTCGCCCATGGGCGGGGGTTCGAGGGGGTTGATGCAGCCGAGGTCGGTCTCCTCGGCGCAGATGCGCACGAGCTCGCGCTCCTTGCCGCAGGAGTGAAGCATGGTTGGGACGCCGGCCTCGCGCGCCATGCTCGTCAAGCGCTTGAGCGTCGGCAGGCTCAGCTCGCGGAAAGCCCGCGGCGTGTTCATGGTCCACAGGCCGGAGGCGCCGATGAGTAGGAAATCGGGGCGCGCGCCGAGGACCATCTCCGTCTGGCGCACCACGTCGCGCTCCTGCCAGGACACGAACTCGCGCAGCTCGTCGGGGTGATCGGCCCAGGCGTAGGCGACCGCCGCCAGGCCGCCCTCGAACCACGTGAACAGCTCCTGGAACCCCGGCAGCCCGACGCACGCCCCCAGCGCCCCGTCGTCGCCGAGGCAGGCGCGCATGTCCTCCAGCGGCGCCGTGTCGCAGCCGGTGATCTCGGGGAAGAAGTGGCGCAGCTTCGCCATGTCGGCGGGGAAGTCGGTGATCCATTTGCGGGTCGCGGTCGGCGGGTCGGCGACGTAGTAAGTCGTCTCGTGCACGAGGTCGCCGGCGGGGGTGCGGCAGGTGGCGCGGGTGACGATGCGCTCGTCGGTGCGGGAGACGACTTCGCTCGACCACTGGCGCTGGTCGTGGGCGCGATGGAAGGAGAGGGTGCCATACGTGAACCAGCCGTCAATGCCGAAGTGGCGAACGGCGTCCACGTAAGCGCGCCACAAGGGCGGGTCGTTGTGCAGGTAGATATCCCAGAAGGGCTTGCCGGTGAGACGGCAGGGGATCATGTTGGAGATGTCGGGCGCGACGGGCACGCGGTCCGGCCGCCCGCCGGTCATGGCGATCAACATGCGCTCGCGCGAGGTCATGGCGGCGCGATTCGCCGAATCGCACACCCTCCCCTGCCTGACCACCGCCGCGCGCAGCGAGGTGGCATTCGACGAGGCCCCGGGGGCGCGGCATCGGCGGGCGAGATGCCCCGGGGCCCCGTCTTAAGAGAGGCCCGGGGCAGGAGAGCGCCCGCGTCCCCGTGGGGCCGCGGCGTCATGCTGCTGGTCGCGGCTGGCCGACGAGCGGGGCGACGACTCACAGGTGCGCGCGGCTGATGAGCGACAAGAACTCGGTGCGGGTGGCGACCGAATCGTGGAAGCTGCCGAGCACCGAGGAGGTCGTCATGAGCGAGTTCTGCTTCTGCACGCCGCGCATCATCATGCACAGGTGGCGCGCCTCGATGATCACGCCCACGCCCTCGGCGTCGACCGCTTCCATGATGGCGTGCGCGACCTGCTCGGTGAGGCGCTCCTGGATTTGCAGGCGGCGGGCGTACATGTCAACCAGCCGCGCCAGCTTGCTGACGCCGAAGATCTTGCCGCCCGGGATGTAGCCGATGTGGCAGCGCCCGAAAAACGGCAGCATGTGGTGCTCGCACAGGCTGTACAGCTCGATATCCCGCGCGATGATCATGTTGTTGGCTTCCTGCGTGAACACCGCGCCGTTGATCAGGGTGTTGATATCGGCGTGATAGCCGGAGGTCAGGAATGCGAGCGCGGCGGCGATGCGCTGCGGCGTCCTGCGCAGGCCCTCGCGCTCGGGGTCCTCCCCGATCTCCACCAGCAGCTCACTTACCAAGCGCTCGATCTTCGCGCTATCCATTCGCGACCTCCCTCCTCAGCACTTCCGTGTACTCCGGCAGCGGCCGCATGTCGCGCCCATCCAACTCCGCTGCGATTTCGCGGATGGGGCGCCCCGATGCTACTCTGCGAAGTAGCGGGGCTTCTTCGCTACGAAGCACGAGGCCCGGGATCACCAGGTCCGGCGCCAGCTCCCGCCGCGGCAGCGCCAGGAACGGGCGCTCGGCGATGTGGGGGTCGGGTAGGACAGTGGGGCAGGTCCCTAGGCCCCGACAAGTCGGGGCCGGGACGGCGGCCCCCACAGGGGGCTTAGCCGTTTGAAATGGCTAGGCGGCGATGCCGCCGCCATGGCGGCCCGAAGGGCCTAGCCACCTGCCCCGCCCGCCCGCGCCATCGCCCTACACGCGCCTGCGGGTGATCTGCACGCCGACGAAAGCCCGCGCCATCGCCCTACACGCGCCTGCGGGTGATCTGCACGCCGACGAAAGCCCGCGCCATCGCCCTACACGCGCCTGCGGGTGATCTGCACGCCGACGCTGCGAGCGAAACGCAGCGCCGACGGCTTGGTCACCGTCACCTGGGCCTCGCGCACGCGCGGATGCTCCAGGCAGATTTCCGCCACGCGCTCGGCCAGCGCCTCCACCAGGTGGTACTGCGAGCTTTCGACCATGGCGAGGATGCGCTGCTTGAGGGCGCGGTAGTCCACCGCGTCGGCGAAGCGGTCGGTCTTGCCCGGCGTGCGGGTGTCCACGCCGAGGGAGATGTTGATGACGACGTCCTGCTTCTCGCGGCGCTCTTCGTCGCTGACACCGAGGACGCAGCGCGCCAGCAGGTCCTCAATCAGGATGCGGTCCATCCGCCTGCTCCCCCAGGTGTTGCCCGCCGTCCACATGGATGACCTGGCCGGTGATGAAGTCGCTCTTGATCAGAAACACGACCGCCTCCGCGACGTCCTGCGGCCCGCCGTGGCGCTTGAGCGGAACCGTGGCCGCCAGTTGCCGCAGATAGCCCTCGTCCTTGCCGGGCGGGGGCAGGATCAGCCCCGGCGCGACCGCGTTGACCCTGATGTCGGGGGCGAATTCGAGCGCCATCATGCGCGTGAGCAGGGCGAGCATGTGCTTGCTCAGGATATAGGCGACGTGGGAAAAGTCGTAGCCCTGGACGCGAGTGTCGAGGAAGTTGACGATCTTGCCGCGCCCCACCCGCTGCGCGAAGGAGCGACTGAGGACGAACGGCGCCCACGCGTTCAACTGCGCCATGGCCGTCACGTTTTGCAGCGTGACGTCGTCGAGCGTGTCGGCGGCAAAGGCGGCGGCGCTGTTGACCAGGAAGTCCAGGGAGCCGGCGGCGGCGAGCGCGCGCGCGATCAACGTCTCGTAGTCCTGGGGTCGCGCGAAATCGGCTTGCACCGCCCACGACCTGACGCCGCGCTCGCCCAGCTCCCGCTGCAGTTGCCGCGCTTCGTCGGCGGAGCTGCGGTGGTGGACGATGACGTTGACCCCCTCCGCGGCGAGCGCGAGGGCGGTCGCGCGGCCGATGCGCTTGGCGGCGCCGGTGATGAGGGCGGTTTTGCCGTGAATGGTGTCTCCGGCCATCCTTATGGTTCCCGCGGGCGCGGCGCCCGGCGTGCGCTACAGCAGTTGATCCACCTTGGCCGCCATGATGAAGTCATTCTTCGACAGCCCACCGATGTTGTGCGTCGAGAACTCCAGGCGCACCTTGTCGTACGAGATGTATATGTCCGGATGGTGGTCCTGCTCCTGCGCCAGGTCGGCGACGTCGTTGACGAAATCCATCGCCTCCTGGAAATCCTCGAACTGAAGCTCGCGCTCGATCGCGTCGCCCTTGCGCGTCCACGCCGGGACCTGACGGGCGAGCTCCTCGGCTTCCTCGGGCGACAGGGGCTCCATGCCCGCCACCGGTGCTTCGCATTCCTGCTCCGCGAGTCGCATCTTGTCCTCCCGTCGCGGCTGCCGGTGAGCGGCCTACCGGATGGCGCCCCGCAAGTCGTCCGGCGCCATGGGCGCGCCCTTGCGGATCAACTCCCGCGCGGCGTCCACCTTGTCCCAGACATTGCACATCATCGCGCCGCGCACCTTGCCGTCCTTGAGGTAATAGATGACACCGGTGTCGTTCTCCTTCCGCCAGTCGGCGAAGACCTCGAGCCTCGCATCGACCTCGCCCACGGCCTCGTAGCCGAACTCGAAGAGATCGGAGAAGAAGTACGGCATGTAGGTGAAAGGCTCGCCGGCGCCGGCCATGTTGCGCCCGGCCCATTTCCCCTGGTTGATGGCATTGTCCCAGTGCTCGATGCGCACGCGCTGTCCCAGCGCCTGGTAGGGGAAGAAGGCGTTGTCCCCGGCGGCGTAGATGTCGGGGTGGGAGGTCTGCAGGTGCTCGTTGACGACGATGCCGTTTTCGAGCGCCAGTCCCGCCGCGGCGGCCAGCTCGGTCGCGGGGACGATGCCGATGCCGGCGATGACGATGTCGCTCTCGACGGTCTGGCCGTTGTGGGTACGGGTTACGAACTTGTCGCCCCTGCGCTCGAGCGACACCGGCCGATCGCCGGAGAGCATGGTGACGCCCCGCGCAATGAATTGCTCCTGGAGCGCGCGCCCGAGCGACTCGGGAAAGACCCGCGACACCAGGTAGGCGTCGGGGAATACCATGGTCACGTCGAGTTGGTTGAGGTTGAGCGCCGCCGCCATTTCGGAGCCGATGAAGCCGCCGCCGATGATCACTGCCGACTTCCCTTCCGCGGCCGCCTGCCTGACGGCGAGGTAATCGTCCAGGTAGCGGTAGTAGCGGATGCCGTCGAGGGCCGGGCGGGGACTGTCCCTACGTGGACTGTACCCGCCCGGAAGGGGACAGTCCCCATTCGGGGACAGTCCCTGCAGGGTTCGCGGAACGCCACCGGTCGCGAGCAGGAGCTTGTCGTAGCTGCACGCGTGGCCGCCGTCGTCGGTCGCGCGCTTGGCCGTGGGGTCGATGCCGGCGACGGTGGCGCCGAGCGCGAGGTCGGTCCAGTTCGCCGCGTAGAAGGCCTGGTCGTGGATGAAGATGTCCTCGACCTTCTTCTTGCCGAGCCACAGCTTTTTCGACAGCGGGGGCCGGTCATAGGGCAAGTGCTTCTCGGAACTCACGAGCAGGATGCGGCCCTCGCCGTCGATCTCCCTGATGCCTTCGACCGCCGCCGCGCCGGCCAGCCCGCCGCCAACGATGATGTACCGGTAATCCTCGCTCGCCATCTCGACCTCCGCATTCGCGTTGCACTGTGGCGCAGTGTAGCAGATTGCGGCCGGTTTCCGTGTGCGAGCGCGGTACAAAGAGGCAGACAGGCCCTCGCTGCGGACGGCCTGCGGCATGGACGGGGAATAGGGGCAAGGCGCCGCGCGCCGTAGGGGCACGCGCTTGCCCCTTCGCTGCGCTCAGGGCAGGCTCTGAGCCTGCCGAACGGGGCCGTGCGCCCCTACCGGGGGTGCGCCAGCGCGCCGACGGCGTCGGCCATGTAGTCGAGGTCCTCTTCGCTCAAGCGCGGATGGATGGGCAGGGTCACCAGGCGCTCGAATGCCGCCTCGGCGACGGGGCACTCGCCCGGGCGGTGGCCGCGCCGCCGATAGGCGGTGGTCCAGTTGAGCGGGATGTAGTGGGTGCCCGCCTTGATGCCGTGCTCATGGAGCAGCCGCCTCATGAGTTCGGTCTTGCCCATCCCGAATCGCTCCGCGTCCACCAGCAGCAGGTAGAGGTGGAACACGTGCTTGACGTCGGGATCGGCATGGGGCGTGGTCACGCCCGGCACCCGCTCCAGGCGGGCGGAGAGATAGTGTGCGTTGGCGATGCGGCGCGCGTTGAGCGCGTCGAGCTTGCGCAACTGCGCGCGGCCGACCGCGGCCTGCATGTCGGTCATGCGGACGTTGTAGCCGGCGTCGTCGAATTCCTGCCACCAGAAGCGCTCGTCGCGGCGGACCTTGGTTTCGTCAATGGGCAGGTACTTCAGGCTCCCGCCGAACACGCGCGCGCAGTGCGAGCGGTAGAGCGCGACCCGCTCGGCCAGAGCATCGTCATTGGTCGTGACCATGCCGCCCTCGCCGAGGGTGGACATGTTCTTCTGCTCGTGGAAGCTGAAGCAGGCGATGTGGCCCAGGCCGCCCGCCTTGCGCCCCTTGTATTCTGCGCCGGGCACGTGGGCAGCGTCCTCGACGATGGCCAGGCCGTGCTTGTCGGCGAGCGCCATGAAAGCGTCCATGTCCGCGCACTGGCCATAGAGGTGCACGGGGATGATGGCCTTGGTGCGCGGCGTGATCCTGGCCGCCGCCGCGACGGGGTCGAGGTTGAGGGTGCGTGGATCGACGTCGGCGAAGATCGCGGTCGCGCCGCGGGTGACGATGGCATTGGCGGTGGCGACCCACGTCAGCGGCGTGGTGATGACCTCGTCCCCCGCGCCCACGCCGAGCGCGGTCAGCGCCATCTCCAGCGCCGCGGTGCCATTGGTCACGGCGAGGGCATGCTTGACGCCGACGTAGTCCGCGAACTCGCGCTCGAACGCCGCGACCTCCGGCCCGGCGGTGGGGGCGTCGCGCGCCAGCACCGCCATCACCGCCTGCGCCTCCTCCAGCCCGTAGGCGGTGCCGAAGCGGGTCTGCAGGTCTCGAACGATCTCGGGTTTCTTCTCCGCCACGATGTCTCCCGTCTGTCGCCCGCGACCTAACCACCCATCACGCGCGCGAGGCCGCGGTCGGTATCGAGCAGCTTGGTGCGCAGCATGTGGTGCGCGCGGGTGGTGTCGAAGGACACGTCCTTGGGCCGCGGCGCCCGGCCGGGCAGCGTCTGCGCGCGCCGATCCTGCACCAGGCGCTCGTCCACCCCCAGCCGCCGCGCGACTTTGAGCGC
>Ga0315291_10009783_pt1 | contig 11754 bp, 9 predicted proteins | sample YL17G12_20_MG_FD_203070 | JGI IMG/M metagenome (GOLD analysis project Ga0315291, IMG submission 203070) | Sediment microbial communities from Yellowstone Lake, YNP, Wyoming, USA - YL17G12_20 | ecosystem: Environmental > Aquatic > Freshwater > Lake > Sediment | place: USA: Wyoming | collected...
TGCGGACCTTTGTCCAGGACGATGCCCATGTGTTTTGCACCGTGCCGCAGATTCAGGAAGAAGTGATCCGAGTGCTCGATCAGATCGACGAGGCTTACAAAGCACTGGGATTTGCTAAATACCGCATCGAGCTGTCGACCCGGCCGGCTAAATCGATAGGCTCCGATGAAATTTGGGCGCAGGCCGAGGCGGCCCTCAAAGAGGCCTTGGACAAGACCGGACGTGAGTACAAACTGAACCCTGGGGACGGCGCTTTCTATGGGCCGAAGATCGATTTCCATCTGATCGATTCCTTGGAGCGCAGCTGGCAGTGCGGTACGGCGCAACTCGACTTCTCTATGCCGGGTCGATTCGGCCTGGAATTCATCGGCGCCGATGATAACAGCCACACCCCGGTGATGATCCACCGCGCCGTGCTCGGCAGTTTAGAACGTTTCATGGGTGTCTTTATCGAGCACTATGGCGGGCATTTCCCGCTATGGGCTGCCCCCGTGCAGGTCAAGATCATCAACATCACCGCAGACCAGGAGGAGTATTCGCGCCAAGTCGCCGCCGAGCTAGAGGCGGCGGGTGTTCGGGTGGAGGTTGACTTGCGCAACGAGAAGTTGGGCTACAAGATCCGTGAAGCCCAGCTGATGAAGGTCCCCTTCATGATCGTCATTGGCGATAAGGAGAAGGAGTCCCGGACGGTCGCCGCCCGCCTACAAAATGGGCAGCAGCTAGCGGCGATGCCTACGGCTGCTTTTCTCGATCATTTAAAAGAGACGGCAGGTTCACTTTGGGGGTTGTGAGGTCTGGTGCTGGCCCTTTTTTCGGTCTGGTTCTTGGTATCTGTGCGGCTGTGATTATTCAGGGCTGGCGCACCCGCAAGAAGGGGGCCCATCAGGCTCACTCGGCTTTATCTCCCGGTCCACAGTACCGGGTTTCGCAATAGGTGTAGTTCGGGGCATTCGTCACTAAGGTGACGCAACTCTTAGCGCCTAGGCTGGCCACCGCAATTTTTGCCTTCAAGCATCGCAACAGGGATCACCACAGCGGTATTGTCGCCTGCCGCTGCGGTCACTGGTGGCAGTGAGCGGACGCCACGCATAAGAGTAGCTGCTTGCTTTATGTCCCGCTCTAGCTCCTTACCGCCGAGATCTTGATCCGCCAGATTTTCTCGAGCGCCAGGTACGCCTCTGGCAGATCCGACGTAGAGGAGCGCCGATTTGGGCTTAATGACCGTAAATTGAAAATAAAACAAAGAGTCACCCTGGCCGGGGTGATCGCTCCGGTTGAATATGGCATTGAAGTCCGCCGGCTTTTTCCCGAGACAAGAGCCCGCCTTCGCCGCATCGGCGCAAAGAAACAAACCAAACAAACCGCCTTTTGCAACCTCTACCGGCAAATCTACGGTCACGCCCGCGAAGATTTCCTTCATCGAGAGCAGTCGGGTGGCTGGCTTGACTCCAGTTTTGCCTGCACCCAAGGCTTCAAGGCTCAGCAAGATGCCGCCGCCGTTGCCGACGGTTAAGCTCATTGCCTCATAGTCCCCAGGGTGACAAACGGCCGAGGTCTTAACAGTCACCTTTAGGTTATTGTTGCCTTGGTCATCGATCGTATAGCCGACTCCGGCAAAACCCGCTTTGGTATCCCGCGCCTCTTGGGACAGCTTGCTTTTAGGCTCAGCGACCAACGCTGCGGCCTTTAGCCGTTTGCTTGGGACCGCGACCGCTGTACTTGCCGGCGTGATCGACTCAATATTACTTGGGTGTTTGGCCCTTTTTTGCATTAAAAAGAATATCACCCCGCAGCAGGCGAAACCCAAAAGAGCTAGCTTGCCTGGACGCTGCATAAATTCCTCCCATACCAGAGTGGCGATCCCTCATCATGATTATGCCATAGAATCCGTTCGGCTCGTGCCTTGGCCTAAAAGCTCACCTGGCCTCTAGCCGAACGTTGCCAAAGTTATCAAAAGGCATAACCACGGTTCGCTGGGTAGTTTTTAAGACATCGCCTTCGAGATCTTGATTTAAGGCGTAGGCTCTCTGATCGATCACCAGCGGTGCGATGCCGGTTTGCTCAAAGCAAACCGACATTCCGAGCATATCGGTGAGGCGAAAGGTTGCTGCCGACTGAGCTCCATTATGTGGGAAGCGGCGGTCTGAGGCGGCATTCGTCTTCGAAGTAAAGGTGACCACGGGCAGTTTACCCGGCTTGCATATCAGGCAATTTCCGCTCATTGCAGCGCCGATGTTGAGCGCAGTTAAGCGGCTAAGGCCGGTCACGGCGCCGGGCGCTAGACACTGATTATCAATGGTAATCCGCTCGGTAGCACCGCTGCTTTTAGTGATATCTATCACGAGTTTCGTGCACCTGGTAGTGCAGGGCTTGGAGACCGCATCGAATAGTGAAAAGCCTTTTTGTGTAGCGGTGTAGCTGCCAGTGAATCCTGGCGGACGGGTACGCACGACCCAGGAACGCAGCAACGTGCTCGTGACCTCTGTCATCTCGGCGCCCAAACTTTCAGTAGCTTCGTGGGATTTAGCGGCGCGATTATAGCTGCGCCATAATCCGAAGGCGCCCGCCATGATGATTGTCATTATAACCAAAGCAATCATCGTTTCGACCAGCGTGGTGCCAGACTGCTGGGAGGGTGCTAGGCTAAAGCGTGACATTGATAGAACCCACCTTAGTCTTATAAAGCAGCCCTTGGTTGCTGTTTAGTACCCAGTGTAGCGAATAGTAAATCTCGACGCCGTAACCGCTAGACAATGTCTGCGAGCTAGCCACACAAGTGGTGGGGAGGTCGGTACGCAGGTCCATGGGGTGTACCAGCACTTCGATAAATGCGCCTTGATTAGCCAGGAATGACGCTTTGTCTATCTTGGCTGCCTTATAAGGCGGGAGCGTTATTTTATAACAACGATAAAAGGCTGAAGATTGTGCTGCGGTGCTGGCACTAAATGGCGTGATTTTGCACCTCAACCTGTCGCCGCCACTGCTACCGCCTGAGGCACCGGGTAGCACAATTTTTTGCGAGGCAGTTAGCTTAGCCAGATTGCCGATTGCAATGGTTTCGATTTTGGGTTTCAGAGCGGTCCCGCATTTGCCCTGCACATAGGCGCGATAGCCTTCAGTCACACTTTGAACGATGGCGCCTTGAATATCACGCTCTGCAGATGAGGCCGCTGCGCTACGCCTGGCGGCATAGAGGTTATTGTAGCCAACGCTGATCGATGCCACGGATATGCTGATGATCGCCATCGCCACGACGACCGCTACCATAGATACGCCTGCCTGCTGGCTCAGCCTAAGGGGACTGGGAATGATCATAGGCTCGACTCGGGGTTAAATTGGGTTGATAGCATCGGCAATGGCAGCAGTACGCTGCGATTACCCGGCATGTGTTCCTGCAGGTACAAATCCCCGGTAATGAGGCCATCAGCTAAAAGGGCGTGATCTTCTGGCGCTGTTGAGGCGGTATCTAGCTCAATATTCATCACTGATAGGGTTGCCACTTCACGAGTCACCTTATCGATTCGCTGCCAAGCGCCGTTTTGATTCATGATTTCGTCGCCTGCATGCAAGCTTATGGCTGTGACCACGCCGTGGGGGGTGATCATGGGGTGCTTCGTTGTGACTTTAACTTGCAAAGAGCCCGCAGTCAGAACGACTAGCGCTTCCTTTTCTGGGCCAGATGTCGTCCGCTTGACCTTCATCGCACGTTTATTCATTGGGTTTAGAACCAAATCACCCCTGTTGATCTGACTAATTTCGCGGTCGCTACCGTCGGCCATGCGTATTTTGGTGTGGTAGGCAAAGCAGCCCAGGTTGATCCGGTCTGACACCGTAGCAGTGCACTGCGCCGAATTAGCTGGCTGTACGGTAACGAATGGCGTCCGAGCAGTACCAAAATCCACTGCAAAACAGCGGGCATCTGCTGGGCAGCTAGTCACATCATATGGCGAATTAGCAACCGCTTCGACTTCCCAGCTGGGTGCGCCAGGCTTGAAAGTAAACTTATCCCGATGTACATCACCATAATAATTAACAAGCAATGTCAAATCTTTACCGTATTTGGGATAGCTGGCGCCAAAGAACGGACAGGGATTGGTCCCAGCCGTGATATGAGTGATGCACGAATTCGTACTGCCATAGTTATCTTTGACTGATCCGCGTACCACGTAATCGGTGGGAGCTGCCTTGGCCTGGATGGCCGCATTGGTGTATGTCGCTAATGAACTTGGATCAAATCCTGAAAGCGCTGCCAGTGTCTTAGAAGAAATATTTTCCAGAATGCGAATGGATGTCAAATCTACGGCATAAAGCTTGCTCAAGGTATCCGCATCAGTGCTATGTAATGCATCCTCCTGATCCTTCGACAAGTCTCGCAAACCAGATATTTTAGAAAATTTCAATTCAGATAAGATACTCAATTGACTCGGCGATAAATCAAGCAACGCCAACACCTGATCAATCGTCAGAGTGCGCAGCGGCGACTTTGATGGAAAGGTCTCGTTTAGAACACTCATCTGCTGGCGCATGGCCGTTCCGACTGCAGACAGCTCCCCGACGCTAAAAGACTTTAAAGTTGATTTATATAGATCCAAAGTCCTTTTAGGAATAGCACTGGTATCGCTGCTGCCAGCCGATGGTAGGGCGGGCGTACAAAAACGGTAGGTCGAGGCGCTGATCTTACTAATGTTGCTCGTATAGTCTTTGCCGCCAAGATCGGTTGCCGTTAAGGCTAACGAACCCCGGACGACACTGCCGATGGTGCCGTACCTGATGTCTGAGCAAGAGCCCGGGGGCACCGAGGCCGCGCTAGTCCATAGCTTGCAAGTCGCTGGGGCTGAGACCAGGATATCGAGCGTGCATTTTTGAGTGCCGGTGTCGTCTGCTGCTTTGACAAAGGCGGTAATAGTAAATGGGACGGTTCCGCTACCATCGACGGCAGTCAACGGCCGCGGTGCCGGGACCGACCAGCTAAAAACGTTTTTAGGGGTAGTATTGCGAATGCTCGTAGATTTCGCTGAAGTGTCGACCATTTTGTAGCCGGTATAGTCGCGGTACATCGAGCCATTGACTAGCTGCTGCGTGGTCGTAGGCACGAGGGCATTTAAAGCCACCCCAGAGACCGCAATCGTGAGACTGATCATGTTGTCTGGTTGAAATAATTTTTGGCCATTTTGAGCAGTAATCGTACACTTAGGCGGTGGCATGCGCGGCACGGGAACGGTGGCGATCGTCGAGACCGCGGTGCTCCCTGCGGTCGTCGTGGTCACTTCGGCGCGGTAGGCACGTATCCATTTTGGATGAGCTGTGTCCATGATCGGCGCCACAAAGGTCACGGTGGCTTGCTGCCCAAGGCCTGGGCGCCGGCCTTCAGTGACGTATTTTTTGAAATCAGCGGCCTGCAAACTGGCGCTTCGGCTGGCGTAGAGGTTTAGGTTAGGCGCGCTGAACTGCCACGAGGAGGCCGTGGTCGGAGGATTTCTGATCGCTCCGAATGAGGAGCTATTCAAGTATGGATCGGGAAAGATATAGGGTAATGCCGTCGCATCGTCGGCAGCAGGGTTCGGCTTGGTATAGGCCATCAGCGCGGTGAGCTGAGCGAGGCTTGAAACGTTGACTTGAGCGGAACGCTCACGGGCACTAAGCGATTTTTCATCGCGCTGCTTCAAAACAGTCTGATCCACCGCGTAGTAAAGTGTCGCGCCCATGCCGGTCGCAATGGCCATTGCCAAGATGAGCGCGGCGCTACCACTCTGACTTTTAAGATGTTTGAAGTGTTGCATTGGAGGATCGTCCTTCATTTGTACCGACGGGTTAATATCGATTTGGTGCGGCGCCGGATCCTAGAGTGGCTGCAATTCACGAGTTTGTTCTTCACAATGCTCTTATCGACCGACCACAGAAAAACTTTAATCCGCTTATGATATTTGCTGGATTCGCGACGAAATATTCGTGATTCTAGTAAGTTCCGCGAGCCTAGCCAGCATGCGAGGCGAAGCATTAAGGGCCAAGTCAAATGATCTGCTTGGCAGGCCCACCATCCGCTTAAAGCTCGGCGCTCAAATGTACATTCTATAAGCAGCTCGAGCAAAATCGCGGATTGACCGGGGTTTTCTGGCCCCACCCAGCGCCGAGCGTTCATTAATCCCCCGGCTTTAGATGTAACATACTAGAATTATTAATAAATATTAGCTATGCTGCGGCGTTCAATTAAGACCTGTTTATTGAACGTTTTCCGCTCCTCCAGGTGATTTGCGCCAGGAATTTGGTAAAAATGCACATAAATGAGTATTTTCTAAACAACAGCAACACCATTTTTGATGGCGGTGATTACGAATTATTCACACAACGCCTCTTTTGCTGGCGTTGTTGTATAGGCAATGCGCAGATCCGCAAAAATAGACCCTAGGCAAAGCGCAAAAAACCCACCAAACTAGTAATGGTCCATCGGAGAGGTTTATTGAACGAACGAGGTAGGCAATGCCCAGCCCCGACCGGGCCTATAAAGATGCCCTGAAAGTCCTGCACAGCCTAGAAGCGGCGGGGTACACCGCACGCCTAGCTGGAGGCTGCGTCAGAGATCGACTGCTCGGGATAACACCGGCTGACTACGACCTCGCCACGGATGCCGCGCCCGGGGTGGTCCTGCAACATTTTCGCACAGAAGGGCGAACCACGGTGCCCACAGGCATCGACCATGGAACCATCACGATCGTGATGCCGAGCGGACCGATTGAAGTCACGACCCTGCGTAAAGACGTCGCAACGGATGGCCGCCACGCCCAGGTCGCCTTTGGGAGTAGCTTCAGCGAGGACGCTCAGCGCCGTGATTTCACCATCAACGCCATGTTTGAGGACGCCGACGGCCGGATCTACGACGAGGTTGGCGGCCAAGCCGACTTGAAAGCTGGGGTGCTGCGCTTCGTCGGCGAGGCCAGCATACGGATCAGGGAAGACTATCTTAGGATCCTGCGCCTGTTCCGCTTCTGGGCAAGGTTTGGCTTCACTCCAGCAGCTGGGACGATTGATGCCATCAGCGCCGAAAAGGACGGCCTCCGCCAGGTGAGTCAGGAGCGGATCACAGCGGAGCTGATGCAACTATTAGACGGCACGAATGCCTACGACGCCTTGAGAGCCTTGATCTCCACGCAGGTGTGGGCAATAGTCCTGCCCGAACTTAACGCCAAGCTGCCAGCGCCAGACCAGATGCAATCTTGGCACGACCAGCTCGCCGCACCGCAGCGCACCATCGCCATACTCGGGGGCCTCTGCCTGCATTCTGCACAATTAAGCGCGGCAGACCTGTTAGGCCTCGCCGTGAGGCTGCGCTTATCGCATCAGCATGGCCGTTGCTTAGCCTTCTTCGCCGAGGGTGCCGAGCTGCTGCTCAGTATGCCATTCCAACAGACCGCCGATCTCCTGGATTTCATCGACCGCTGCGAGCATGCCGGTGGCGCCGAGGCCTTTTTGGCGATCTACGCACCGATTTGGCATTGGCATGACCGATTAAAAGTCACTTGCTCAAAATTATCCCAAGCCGAGGCTCTGCATGGACACCTTCGTCGAGCCAAACTGCCGCTGACTGGGCGCGACTTAAGTGCCATACTGGGTCTCCCGCCGGGGCCTGAAATCGGCAGAGTTCTCGCTGAACTTAGGCGGGGCTATCGCAATGGAGACTGGCACAGCAAAGGCGAGGGGATTGCAGCAGCGCTGCGAATTACGTCTGCAATAGCCAGATGACCATCGGTCCCTGCGACGATAGAGACCTATCTCGCCCTCGCCCATAGATCCATAGCGCGGGCGGCATCCTAATGGCAGCCTACCGGTGCATCAGCGCGATCCTGCCGCCACATCCGGCTTTCGCTATAGGTATTCTGCATCAGCTTCTGAATAGCAGGCAGGCTGAATCCCTCTTGTGCATCCCAATTGGTACAATAGACCAAATCTGCACGTTTCAAGGCAATACTGAGACTGCTGGCGGAATCTTCGGTAGAGAAGAGTGCATCCAATAGCTTGCTAAAACCAAGCTGGCCAGCGATCGCCTGGGCAAATTTTGAATCTGGACCCTGGCGGGTTAGGTAGATAATTTTTTGGCACTGCCCGGCCGCCAGGATATTAACCGGCGATAAATCGCTCCACCCGCCAAATGAGACGTAATCAGACGCCGCCTTAAAAGGCTGCGCGTTTGATAAACCAGGCTCGGCCGGAGATATGGCGAGCATGTCGCCCCACGCCATTTCGCCAAGATAGAGATACTTTTGACTGCGTAAGTCCACCATGCCCTTGACGCCTGCACTGATCTGGGCAAACCAAGGGCTGGGGCCAGCATAGCCAAAGCGGAAATCATCCGCTGTCAAATTTAGAACCATGGGGCGCTGGCCATAATAGTCCGCCTTGGTGAATTCAAATCGGTCCAAACCATGAACCAGGGTGGCCGTCGTTACCGCCACGGGTAGGTGCCTACCAATGGCCTCATCAACGCGATGCAAAGAAATAGCGCTGCGGCTATTCATGTAGGCAGCGACCAGGCTGTCAAAGCGGGCTTTGCACTCCGACCCATCAAACTCCCAAGGCTGCTTTTCCAGCGCGATTTTTGTACATTCCTGAAATAGCGGCTGCCAGAGTCTGCGGGTACCTGGCGCGTAGCCGGCATAGAAATCACCGATATTGCCAATCAGGCGACCGACCGCACGAAAATCGATGATGCCTGGACGTACGAAAATTGCAGGTGATGACGCATCAAAGGTGCCGAACTGTTGAATCGACTTCTTCGCTTCGCTAGCGCGAAAGCGTAGGTTGGCAATGCCATTTTTCGTCCCATCTTTAAGCAAGGCCTCATCAAAAACAAAAGAAAGGAATTCCTTATTCACCAGCTCTCGCACGGTTGCTGAAGCCAAAAGCTCGTAGAGCGAGCGTAGTCCTGTTTTTACCAGTTCTATATTTTCGGCGCTTAATTGACTGACGTCGAAGTCGCCGAGTCGATTTTTCAGTGTCCACACATGAGCTAACGCTGCTCCCTCATCCGTCGAACCGCTGATCTGCAGCCAGTAGTAAATGGACTTAATTAAAAATGCCGCACGCTGCCCTACCTCCGCATCCGTGCAGTCCCCGGCGGTGCAGCCTCGGCGTAGCTCTGGATTTGTCATGATACTTTCATAGAGGAAACTACTGATCGACGCCGAACTGCCACCAGCAATGCCTTTGATTAGGCCTTCCGTTTCGAGGATGCGAGCGATGCCACCGAAGTGGCCCCAAATCAACTCGCCGTTACCACGCACGGCCAAGCATAGATCAGGTCCAGTGGCACTCGCTGGAGATTCATTAATGGCTAAGGCCTGGCCCTTCCCGGTCGTTTTGCAGCCCAGCGCAGTAAATAGAATTGCGATGATTAGACTCGGGGCGCGTAAAGACTCAGCGAGTGCCATTCCTGCTCCGCTTGAGCCAAAAGGGAAAGAAGGTTCGTGATTTTTTAAATCATGAACCCTCATTATATCATCAGACTGACTTTCTTGCCCGGCAAGGGCTAGCGAAAAACCGACGTTGGTCAGTCCAGGCTTGGAGCCTCGTTCAGCCAAGCAGGCTTAGGCGTAGTTAAAGACAATCGGTGCTTTAACATCAGGATGCAGACTCTTATGCACCGGGCACTGGTAAGCTGCACGCTCGAGCTTCTCCCGGCTTTCTACCGGCACGGTTTTAGGTAGTGTAACTTGCACCTCTAGTGCGCCAATCCGCCTGGTTGGTGTCACCACCATTTCCTTGCCTACAGTCGCCTTGGCGCCGACCAGCGAGATTTGATCGCGCTCGGCGACGATAGCCATCGTCGTGAGTATACAGCTAGCCAAGGCCGCCCCTACCAAATCCGTCGGAGAAAAGCGTTCACCCTTGCCCATGTTGTCTTTGGGTGCATCCGTTTCGATTTGTGAACCCGAAGGCTCGTGCGTCAACTCACAATGTAAACCACCACCATATACCGCGTGCATTTTAACCACGTCAGCTCCTTTAGACTTGAGTATTGCGCCATTACACCATTGATTTGGCTATCATTCAAAATACTTAGAAATTTTACCTTAATATTGGGTGGTAAGCCACCGATAGCCTACTTGGGGGAGGGAAGCACTTGAATCCAGTTTGCAACCATAGTCGACCAAACATCACTGCGCGCTGGCGCGGGCTGTTGATCTGTGCCGCCTTGCTAGGGCCTCACGCTAAAGCTGATACCCAGATCACAACCTACGTGATCAAAACCCAAGAAGAGCGCCAACAGACCCGTTGGTCGATGACAGAGTGGCTGCGGATCAAGGAACGAATGAAGATGATGGATGTCTGGCTCGCGCTATTTTCCGACCCCAAAAAGGACAAGTTTCAGCCGGAACTCATGCTCAGCGCGAGCGCCAGCCGGAGCACGTTTAAATATGTGGCGAGCAACGGCCAGACCGCGGTCGGACCATTGTCTGGAGGTGCGTTCAAAGGTCAATTGTGGTTGACCAACTTAATTTCAAGCACCATCGGTATCCGGACGCTCAATGTTGACCTCGGCGCTTCAGCCTATCATCGCCGCAGCAGCAGCTTTGTGCCTGAATCTAGCGTCGGCTCAGGCCCCAGCGCGTCAACGCCAGCAGGTGCGCGGAAGTTTGAGCTTGAGGCCTACAGCGGCGCTATGCGGATCTTCGGCCGCAACATTCAAGATTCCTCGTTAGTGCTTAACTATGGTCGCTATTCGCTGCGAAACGGGATTACCGATGATATTAGTGGCGCCGGGGGTGACACCGTTACTGGCCCGATGATGGCCGCTGAACTGCAACTCTATGTGCTGCATTCCATCGGCGCCGAAGGAAACTACGTTCAGTACGGCCAAGCTAGCGAAACCGGCGGCTTCAACAAGGTCAACGGTAGCTACTATGACTATCAAGGTTTTATCGAAATTTCGCTGTTTCGCCTAGTCGGCGGCCCATATTTTGAGCAATGGGATTTAACCACTGTTCTTGGTGATACGATAAAAACTAAAGAAAAAGGCTTTATTGCTGGACTTAAACTGCAGCTATAAAAAGCACGGAACAAACAGATTTTTTGGAATCTTCAAGCTATGAGCCAGATCGGCCAGGGTCAAATCTCGCCACCCTACGCAACAGGCTGATATTACAACATAACTATTTGGGTCATGCTCGACCAAGCAGGCCAATTTTTACTTAACATTATTCGTTGTTCAATAAAAACAAATGGTTAAGGAATTGAAAAGATGTGATTTAACCTAAGCATTCAGACTCCTTATCATGTAAGCAGAAACCACTTGGGAGGCTCCACAGTTACGGCACTTTAGAAAGTGCATCATCACTCCCAGACCGCCGTTGTCCGCCCCCGCCTTAGCTGCTGGCTGCTTAGCCCTTGTCCGCCTCTTGCTCAGAGGAATATCCCCTACAGCCTCCGGTGGTTTCTAAAATGCCTAACGGCATTGCGCCGGGTTCGCTTCTCGTCCTAGATACATCTTCTATGCTCGGCCGAAAAGCATTAATCTCGCCATCCCAATAACCCTAAATTCAGCGCGAGGTATGTTCTTCCTGCTTGAGTTGCTTTATCACGGTCATCAGATCATCGCCGTCAGCAAACCAGTTGGCCTCCTATCACAGCCAAGTCAGCAGACGGCGGAGACGGTTGTGAGTGCGACTCTGGCGCTGCTGGCCAAGCAGGGGCAGGCCCAGCGCGAGTTGCTGCTCGTGCACCGCCTGGATCGCGACACGTCTGGGGTGCTGGTCATGGCCA
>Ga0315291_10009784_pt1 | contig 11754 bp, 10 predicted proteins | sample YL17G12_20_MG_FD_203070 | JGI IMG/M metagenome (GOLD analysis project Ga0315291, IMG submission 203070) | Sediment microbial communities from Yellowstone Lake, YNP, Wyoming, USA - YL17G12_20 | ecosystem: Environmental > Aquatic > Freshwater > Lake > Sediment | place: USA: Wyoming | collected...
CAAAAGGAAACGGGATTTCTTTTCAAGCTATAAGCTATAAGCTAAAACCTATAAGCTATTATATTTATTCATCGCGGCTTCGAGGCCTTTTTCTGCCGCGAGTATCACACTGTCTTTAACTTTTGCAATAACTTCGTTGATAATTTTTTTCTCATCCTTGTTAAATTTCTGCAAGACAAATGCGGAAGAATCGAGCGTGCCGATTTCTTTTTCGGAGGTGGAAATGCCAATGCGGAATCTCGGAAATTTTTTGGAGCCAAGGCTGTCTATAATTGATTCGATTCCCTTGTGTCCCCCGCCCGAATGTTCGCCAAAAGAAATTTTCATGCGTCCAAGTTCAAGGTCCAAATCGTCGTGGATCACCCAAATATCTTCGGGACCGATTTTGTAAAAATTCGCCAGTAAAAAAACACTTTGGCCGGATAAATTCATAAAAGTTTGCGGCTGAACGAGGATTATTTTTTCTTCAGCAATTTGTCCTTCAGAAACAAAAGCTTTAAAGCGATTTGAACTTTGCCAGTCGGGAAAATTCAAATCAAACCGAATTTTTTCCACAACCATAAACCCCGCGTTGTGGCGGGTGTTTTCATATTCTTTGCCCGGATTGCCTAAACCGACGATTAGTTTCATTAGGGTATTTAGGGAATTTAGGGTATTTGGGGACTTTACATGCCGGGGAGGCCGAGTTTGCCGGCGATGGCTTTCATTTTTTCAGCTGCGATTTGCTGTGAGCGGGAAATGGCTGATTGGATCGCGTTTTTGAGGGAAATTTCCAGATTCCTTTTTTCATTTGGCGAAAGAAGCGATTCATCAATAATCACTTCTTCAATCTTTTGCTCGCCATTAAAAACAACTCGAATCTTTCCATCGAGTTCTTCGGCTTCGATCAAGGTATCGTGCAATTCTTTTTGAATTTGCTTGGCTTGCCTTTGCAAAGATAACATATCTTTGGCTTGGCCCAATTTATCAAATATGCCCATATTAAACTCCTTTCGTTTACTTAAGTCGCTTAAGTCACCTAAGTAACTTAAGTCAAGAATCATTTAAGAGGAAGGGTGCTGGTTTTAATGCACGTGCTGATAAAATCTCGAAAGAGTGGATGCGGTTTGTTTGGCCTTGATTTGAATTCGGGATGGAATTGGACGCCGACCATAAAAGGATGGTTTTTTACTTCGACAATTTCAACCAATTGTTTGTCAGGCGAAGTGCCGGCGATCAGCAATCCGGCTTTTTCCAGATCTTTTCTGTAGGCATTGTTAAATTCAAAGCGATGGCGGTGGCGTTCAGAAACTTTTTTTTCTTTATAAGCTTGGAATGAAAGCGATTTTTTGTCCAAAACGCAAGGATAAGCTCCCAATCTCATCGTTCCGCCTTTGTCAGAAACTTTTTTTTGGTGCTCCATAATATGGATGATGGGATGTCTTACTTGCGGGTCAAATTCTTCCGAATTGGCTTCTTGCGACTCAAGCGCGAAGCGGGCAAATTCAATCGTCATAATTTGCATTCCCAAGCACAAGCCCAAATATGGCACTTTATTTTCTCTGGCAAATTTGGCGGCGGTAATTTTACCTTCGATGCCGCGCGAGCCAAAACCGCCCGGCACGCAAATTCCAGATAAACCTTCCAGCAAAGAAATTCCTTGTTTTTCAATTTCTTCTGAATCCACCCATTTCAAATTAATATCAATTTCATAATGCCAGCCCGCCGCTTTTAAAGCCTCAATCACAGAAATATAGGTGTCAGTCATCCCCATATATTTGCCAATCAAACCAATGTTGAGTTTTGGCTTTTCTTTGGCGATAACGGCGTTCAAATTTTCCCAAGAAGAAAGATCTGGCTTTTTTTTGGGAAGGTCAAGCAAATCGCAAACAATCTCTGCGACGCCTGCGTTTTCCAGATGCAAAGGCACAGAATAAACGGATGTGACAGTTTCTAAAGGCACGACCGCCTGTTCAACAACATCGCAAAAAAGCGCTATTTTTGAAAGGGCGTCTTTAGGAATGGGATAATCCGCCCGGCAGCCAATCAAATCCGGTTTGATGCCCATATCGCGCAAATCTCTTACTGAATTTTGCGCGGGTTTTGTTTTGACTTCTTTTGAAGTGGCTAAAAAGGGCAAATAAGTGATGTGAAAATAGCATGAATTTTTTGGCCCTGCTTCAAGCCGCATTTGCCTGGCCGCTTCAATAAAATGCACTCCTTCGTAATCGCCTATCGTCCCGCCGATTTCAATAATGGAGATGTCAGCGCCAAATTTTTGGGGCGCCTCGACCATATGCTTTTTTATTTCATTGGTGATGTGCGGAATAACTTGGACTGTTTTGCCCAAAAAATCGCCTTTGCGCTCTTTTTCGATAACAGTAAGATAAATACGGCCGGTCATCACAGAAGAATCTTGCGTTAAATTTTCGTCTACGAACCTTTCATAATGGCCTAAATCCAAATCTGTTTCCGCGCCATCGTCCGTGACATAACATTCGCCGTGTTCGTGGGGGTTTAATGTGCCCGCGTCTACATTAATATATTGGTCAAATTTTTGAATATAGACCCTAAAACCGCGGGCTTTCAAAATTGTCCCCAAAGATGCAGCTGTGACGCCTTTTCCAACTCCAGATAATACCCCTCCTGTGACGAAGATGTACTTCATAGCAAATAGCTAATGGCAAATAGCAAATAGTTACTTCTTTTTTGTGGGTTTTGCTTCGGCTTTTGGCTCGCTTTCAGAAACGACGGAAATCTTAACTTTGGCTGAAATCCCGTGGCCTAAATGAATCGTAACTTCATAATCTCCCAAAGCTTTGATGGGTTCGGGGATCTCGATCTGGGATTTTTCAATTTCAGTTTTGGCTTCTTTGGAGAGTATTTCGGCAATTTCCGCGGTTGTGACTGAACCGAACAATTTGCCTTCCTCGCCAACTTTAACAGGAATGGTTATGGGTGTTGCGGCGATTTTTTCCGCAAATTTGGCCAGTTCGGCCTGTTCGGTTTCTTCTTTGGCTTTTAGCTCGGCGATCTTTTTTTGCACTTCTGCTTCAGCCTGCGGAGTGGCAAAAATCGCCTTGCCAAAAGGGATAAGATAATTGCGCGCATAACCGGGCTTAACTTCAACCATTTCCCCAACCTTGCCCAGCTTCTCAATCGTTTCCAATAATATAACTTTCATAAAACCTCAAAAAATTAAAGATTAAAAATAAAAATTAAAAATTTCAGTTAAAAGTTTAAAATTTACCGTCATTTTGATTTTTGAATTGAAATTTTGAATTTTGCTCTTTAAATTTTAAATTATTTCAATTCCTCAACAGCTCTCTCCAACTGTGGGTCTTTGCCCTTATTAATATCTTCGTCGCTGATGGTAATAGTTATATCAGGAGTTAAACCTTCATCTGAAATTGATTTGCCTTTGGGCGTGAGCCATTTGGCGATGGTGATCCGCAAAGAAGAGCCGTCTTTTAAGCTGTCAATTTCCTGCACGGAGCCTTTGCCAAATGATTTTTCGCCGATTAATTTTGCTCGGCCGTTATCTTGAATTGCTCCCGCGACAATTTCTGATGCGGAAGCAGAACCTTTATTTACCAAGATGACCATTTTCATATCTGAAAGTTTGGGTTCCTGTTCCCCTCGGTATTCTTTTTTGGTGCCATTCTTGTCAACTTCGTAAACAATAACTTCGCCTTTTTTAAGAAAAGCGTTGGCGGTGTTGATGCCTGAATCAAGCAAACCGCCTGGGTTATTGCGCAAGTCGAGAATTAAGGATTTTGCCCCTTTGGAAATAATTTCGCCCAAAGCTTTTTGCAAAGCCGCATCGGTATCGTCTCCAAAGACGCTGATTTTCAAATGCGCGATATTATTATCAAGCATTTTCCAAGATACGGAAGGAATTTGTATTACACCGCGCGTGATTGTAATTTCCAAAGCTTTAGCTTCGCCATCGCGCAAAATTGTCAGCGTAACTTGGGTTCCTGCATTGCCGCGGATTTTCATCACCGCGTCCTCAATTGACAAATTTGTCGCATCTTCGCCGTCAATTTTTAAGACTGCGTCGCCAGCCAGCAGGCCTGCTTTTTGTGCTGGGGAACTGTCGAGAGGCGTCAAAATAATTTGGCTGTCTTTTTTGGAAACTTCAGCGCCAATTCCTTCCAATTTCCCGGACAAGGCATCAGAAAATTGTTTGACTTCCACGGGGGGCATAAAAGACGAATAAGGATCTCCTAATCCTTCCACCATCCCCTTTGCCGCGCCATAAAACATTTCTTGTTCGTCAACCTTTCCCACGTATTTTTCTTTGACCAAATTCCAGGCATCCCAAAATACTGAAAAATCAAGATTTTGGGGTTTGTTGAGGTCAACGTTGGTAATTTTAACGCCGCGAGTAGAAATTGAAACCGCCCCTGTGCCAACAAAAATTCCCAGCGCGTAAGCACCGACCACAAAACCGATAACAATTAAAAATAAAACTATATTGCGGGTGTATTTTTTCATCAAATTTGACCAATTGGACAAATTGGACTAATTAGACCAATTTGTTACTAATAAGGGGGCAGAATTTCCAAATAATCGTGGGGGTTAACGGGCGTGCCGGGAATTCCCGAATAATCATTAATATTTTGCGGCGGAGCAGTTGAAGACGGTTGGCGGATTTCAAAATGAAGATGGGGTCCAGTGGTCTGCCAGCCGGAACCATACCCGCCCCACGCGCCCCCTGTTAAACCAATCTGTTGGAATTTGGAAACACTTTCGCCGTTTCCAATGTAAATTGCTGAAACATGCAGATAAACCGAGATGTAGGCGTTATCGTGGACAATGACGATAAATGACAGTCCTGGCCCCCCAGAATCGTGTACAAAGGCCGTTCCACTGGCGGTGGCATAAAGCGCCGTCCCCTGATCTGCGCGCAAATCAACCCCATAGTGGGTGCCCCAGCCATATAAGGGGTCCATATAATCGCCCCCAACGCACGAAATCCTTGGCTGGCCGGGCAAAGGCGAGCCAAAATAGCCAAAATCAACCGGTGGCGCGTCTCCCCCGTTTTGCTGCCATTTTTTGTAATATTCATCGTAGATTAATCTGGAAATTTCCTGATCAAGCGCGGATTGCTCTTCTTGCGCCTGCTTCAAATAATCTTGGTAAGCTGACTCCTCCCCTTTCGTTTGCTCCAAAAGCGCGTCTTTGGTTTGCTTTTGGTTCAAAAGGTCTTTTTGCTGTTCTTTTAATTCATTTTGATCTTTTTCTTTTTCGGCTTTGTTTTTTTCGAATTCTGCCTGCGAGGTTTCCAGTTTTGCCTTGGCGCGGTCCAAAATTTTCATTTGGCGCTTGACTTTTTCTTCTAATCTTTCCTGATAGGTTTTTGTCTGGTTATATGAAGAAAAGTCATCGCTGGAAAACAAAAGCTCGAGGGAAGTTTTTTCGACTGCCATATAAAGCTGGCGGATTGTTTCATTAAAATATTCTTTTTGGCGCTCCCAAGCCGCTCGGTTTGCGTCAATTTCAGCTTGGGCGGCATCGATTTTTGCTTGCAAATCATCAATGGATTTTTGCGTTTCGGCAATTTTTTCTTCTAAATGGGAAATGTTGCTGTCCATCCTGACAACTTCTTCTTGGAGAGTCCCGATTTTGTTTTGCGCGTTTGAAATATTTTGATTGGCCTCATCAATATTCTGCTGAAGTTGGTCGCGCTGCCCCTGCTTGTCGCTAATCTCATCTGCAAAAGCAAAACTTGCAGTGCCCAGAACAAGCATCGCCACAATAATTAAAAGTTGAATTTTCTTAAATATTTTCATCTTCCCTATAAGCTATAAGCTATAACCTATAAGCTTCTTCTATACCTTCAAGTATTTGCGGATGGCAAAAGTTGAGGAAATTAGTGACAAGACAACGCCTACTCCAAAGGACAGAGCAAAGAATTCTACTCCGTGGCTATCAAACAAGCCCAAGATATTGACTTGGGTGTAAGCCAAAATTTTGGCACTTGAAAGTGTCAGAACGAAATAACTTCCTACCAAGGAAATCGCACCTGACAAAAAGCCGTAAAGCACCGCTTCGGTCATAAACGGCCAGCGCACGTAAGTGTTTGTTGCTCCCACCAGCTTCATTATCTCGATTTCGTCTTTGCGGGTATAAATTGTGATGCGCATGGTGTTATAAACTATCAGGATTGCCACCACAATGAAAAATGCAGATAAAATATAGCCTGCATTTCGGGCATTTTTAGTCGTTTTGACAATGTTTTCAATAACGGTTTGGTCATTGTCAGTGCTGATGGTTTCGATGACATTGGCGCCATATTGCGACTTTAAGTCGGTGGAAAGCGCAAGCAATTTTTCTGGGTTATCAACTTTGATTTTGAAGCTGGCGGGAAGCGGATTGTCTTGGGCAGACACTGCATCTAAAAATTGCGGCTTGGCAGCCATTTTTTGCTTCCAGATCTCGAGCGCCTCTGCTTTGGAAATAAAGGTAACCGATTGGATGTCCTTGTTATTATCCAGCGTGTTTTGCAGATCTTGCACGTCTTTTGACTGGGCATCGTCCATCAAGAAAATTTCCATATCAATTCTTTTGTTGATATTTTGGACAAAAGCATCAGCGAAAAAATTGAGCATCATTATCGCCATCAAAGTAATCAGCGTCAGAGTGGTAATAAGCGTGGACGCCAAAGACAAAAGGCGGTTCCGCCAAAAATTCTGCCAGGCTAATTTTAGGATTCGAAAAAGTTTCATCGTAAGTTACTTAGGTGACTTAGGTTACTTAAGTCAAAGCATATATTTACCGACTTTTTGGTCGTAAATAATCTTGCCTTCTTCCATCGTTACTACGCGTTTTTTGAGGGCGTCAACAATGTCGCGATTGTGGGTAGCAAGCAAGACCGTAGCGCCGTTTTGGTTGATTTTCAACAGCAATTGGATGATTTCCCATGAGTTCAAAGGATCAAGGTTTCCTGTGGGCTCGTCCGCGATTAAAAGTTTGGGAGAGTTGATCAGGGCGCGGGCAATGGCAACTCTTTGCTTTTCCCCACCCGAGAGTTCCTTGGGGAACGCGCCTGCTCTTTCCCTCAAACCAACCAAATCCAAAATCTGGGGGATGAGGCGCTTGATATCAGCTGATTTTTTGTCTGAAACTTCCATCGCAAAGGCGATATTTTCCCAAACATTCCTTCTTTGCAAAAGTTTGAAATCTTGGTAAACCACCCCTATTTTTCTGCGGTAATAAGGAATTTGCGAAGGCTTAAGCTTGGTGATGTCGTAATTGGAAATTAAAATTTTGCCAGAGGTGGGCCTTTCTTCCAGGGTTAACATTTTGACCAAGGTGGATTTTCCTGCCCCAGAAGCGCCTACCAAAGAAACAAATTCGCCTTGTTTAACGCTTAAAGAGACATCTTGCAATGCCTTGATATTGCCATAAAATTTTGAAACGCCGCTAATTTCGATCATGATTGCTTAGGTTGTTTAAGTTACTTAAGTGACTTATATCTTAGGAAGGCCTCGACGAATAAATCAATTTCTCCGTTTAAAACGGCTTCGGTGTCGGAGGTTTCTACACCTGTTCGGTGGTCTTTTACCATCTGGTAGGGGTGCAAAACATAAGATCTGATCTGGCTCCCCCATTGGGCGGTTTCGTATTCCCCTTTGGCCTTTTTGACCTCGGCTTCTTCTTTTTCCTTTTCCGCAGATTCCAATCTCGAAGCTAAAATCTTGAGCGCGCGTGCCTTGTTTTGCATTTGCGAACGTTCGTTTTGCACAGAGACGGTTATTCCGGTCGGAAGATGTGTAATACGAACAGCCGAATCCGTTGTATTTACAGATTGGCCGCCATGCCCTCCTGCGCGGAAGGTATCGATTTTTAAGTCTTTTTCGTCTAATTTAAATTTGGGTTCGGCTATTTCAGGGATAATCTCAATCAAGGCAAATGAGGTTTGGCGCAGATGTTTGGCATTAAAAGGTGAAAGGCGAACTAAGCGATGAATGCCTTTTTCGCTTTTTAGCCAGCCAAAAGCATCTCGGCCGGATACGGAAATAATGGCGCTTTTGATCCCTGCTTCCCCCCCCGGCGAAATATGTAAAATGGTGGTTTTAAATCCTTTGCGCTCGGCGTATCTCATTATCATTCTTTGGAGCATTTCTGCCCAATCTTGGGCGTCTGTGCCTCCTGTGCCCGCATGGATTGCCACAATCGCGTCTAATGCGTCATATTTGCCTTTAAGGTATTGTATAATCTCTTCCTTTTCAAATCTATTTTGAAGCTTTTTGATGTCTTCTGCAAGCTCCAGAAGCTCTTTTTCACTCCCCTTCTCTGTTTCGTGGAAAAGATGGGCCAACTCGGATAAATCTTGGGCTTCTTTTGCCATCCCTTCCCAAGTGTCAATTTTTGTTTTCAGGGCTTTTTGCTCGGCGAGATTTTTTTCTACCTTTTCCGGGAAACCCCAAAAATTGGGATCAGCGGCCTCTTGCTCCAACTCTTTTTGGCGCAACTTCAAATCTGGGAAGTCAAAGAGACTCCTGTGTCTTCCGGATCCGAGCCAGAAGATTATCAATTTGTTCAATCAAATCTGAAATCATATAACCGATCTCCTATTTAAAATTATAACAAAAAAACGGCCCGAAGAAAACATCGGACCGCTTTTTTGTTTGTATCCAGTTTTTTCCTAAACCTATAAGTCCCGATCGCGAAGCGATCGAGGATCCTCGACGCCGACTTTGTCGGCGTCGGGACTATAACCTATAAGCTAATTGCAATTTCTTGCTTCAGCAACTCTTTCAGCTTTTTCTTTTCCTCAAGATATTTCCAGCCTGAAAGGATTATTCCAGTCAAAGAGATGGTGCCGATTGCATAAGGCAAAAGGCTATCTATACCTGTTGGAGGAAGCACGGTTGGGACATTAATTCCAACCGAAACCGTATTTCCATAAGTATTAGTCATTGTGTAATCATTGCCTTTGCCCGCGGGAATGGCATTATTAACCTTAACTGTCACAATATAAGTGAGAGAAGAACCGGCAAGGATATTTCGAGATGGCCAGCGCATAATCATATCTTGGCCAAGAATTCCCGAACCCGTTACTCGCATAATTTGAGAATATTCAAGCACGTCAGCCAAATTATCTTCAACAATTACGCCGCTTGCAGTAACATTGCCTGTATTGCGAGTGATAATTGTAAAGGTTACTTCTTCGCCAGGGTTAACCCGAGAAACAGAGGCGGTTTTTGACCTTTCGATATTAGGCTGATTGTTGTCAGGCACAAATACGATAGAATTCGCTTGAGCTGAAATTGGCTCTGTTCCAGATGCAGAAAGCTGTGAAGTGTTAACGATATTTTCGTTATTTTGCACTGTACCAGAAACTTTTGCCCTGAAAGTTTGCGTTATATTTTGTACGTCTGAACCCAAGGTGCCGATATTCCAGATCAATTTGTGTTCAGTTGAAGAATAAAGCGCGTTGCCTGAAGCCGAGCCGTCAATATAAGTGATATTAGTTGGCAAGTTGTCTTCAAGAATTACTCCTGAAGCAATGCCGTTGCCAAGATTGCCGTAAGTTAAAGTGTAAGCAACTTCGTCGTTTCTTTGGACAACTTCTTTGTCAACTTGCTTAGCAAGTGTCAAAGCTACGTCGGCAATAATAGAAGTTTTAGTTGAGGAAGAGGCGCCGATTTGATTATTTTGATCGTTAGAAACAATGCGCGCGACATTTCTTACTTCAGTATTTCCAAGAGGAAATCCTGCTGGGTTGACATCAACTGTAAAAGTGTGAGAAATAGCGCTCAACTCGGAATTGTTTGAAGTTGAAACTGTGCCATAATTGCCGTCAAACGGGCTGATATTTACATAATAATTAGTATTGCCCGCGGTGACATCATCTTCAACTTTAACAGATGTTGCATTTCCGTCGCCCGTGTTCCAAACCAAAACTTTATAGCTCAAAGTTTCGCCGGGAGCGGCTAAGAGAACTTGGCCATCTTCGTTGTAGTTTAACCAAGTTGAACCGTCTTTGCTGACATATTTTTTGATGTGCAAGTCAGGGTTAGTTTGAATTGGCACAAGATAAGTAACCAAAGTAGTCGCGACCGCATTTTTGGGGTCAAAATTTGCGCCTTCGATTCTGGCGGTATTTGCCACGCGGGTTGTCCCTTCAGGCATATTTTTGGTTAAGATTGCCTTAAAAGAAACAGAACCTTTTTGATGGGCAGAAAGATCGCCTAAATTCCAAGCGATGGTTTTATTAACCACAGTGCCGCTTTGTGAAACGTCCGAAACGCGATCAATATAATTAGAAAGAGTGTCGGTAATTTTTGCCGCGGAAGCGGTAACATCGCTGTCATTTTCATAATAAATTTTATAAATTAAAGTGTCGCCAGCTTCGGCAGTTTGCTTGTCGACTGATTTGGTAAGCAAAAGATTAGCTTTTTGCGTAAGGACTTCATCAACTTTCATTTTGAAAGTGACTACTCCCCTGTGGTCCCAGCAAGATTGAATATCGCCGATATTTAAACCTGCTTCAGATAAAATTTCTGAACCATTTTGGCCATTAGCCATTGTGGTAACAGGGTTAGCGTATCCTTTGATATTAACGTCTGGATACCATTTAATTGATCCGTCAACAAAAGAAAATTTGACTGGATTTTGCGAATTGACAGAGATTTTACCCAAGTCAGTGGCATATTTTGTCCCTTCGGGATTATGCGCATCATAAGGAGCATAGTTCATAGAGTTGTCAGCCCAAACATAAGCGGTTGCGTTAATTTCAGCAACGCCGTTTTGAGATGCAACTGCTTGCGCGGGAACATCCACACGCAATTTGGTGTTATAAGCAATAGTAGGCAAAGTGGTTGTTTTAGTGCCTTGCGAAATAACTAGTTCCTTGCCGTTGTGGTAATAAACATAAAAAGAAACAGTGTCGCCGGGTTTAATGCCGGAAACATCGTTTTTCCACGCATCGCCAGATTTGGTGACTTTCAAAGTTTCCGTTTTTTCGTTGATAGTTTGATCAACAACAGAGTTAAAAGACGGATACAAAGTCACGTCCAACTCTTTGGCTTGGACGGTCGCCATTGGCGCCAAAATCGTTCCGATTAAAGATGTTGCGCAAACAAGCGAGATCACTTTATGACCCCACTTTTTTACAATAATTGATTTAAATTTGTTTATAATATTCATAATATTTACTCCAAATATGTATTTAGATTTGTTACCGATTACCTTCCTCTCCCCCTATGGGGAGAGGACCGAGGTGAGGGGTAGACATACATATTTATTTGTTATCAAATGAGTGTATCATATCCAATACAGCTTGTCAAGTAGATTCTTGGCTTCCAAAGCCAATTGATTGAGACCGGATCTCAATCAAGGATATTAAAATCCCCCGGTCGGATGACCGGGGGGAGCATGGCAGTAGTTAAGGGGGCTACCATGCAAAAGAAATTTTGACTCCCCATCTCCCGTCTATAAACGGAGTTTCCAGTTGGAGTGAGGAAGTGCTATTTGTTTTAAGTTTGAGAGGAGGTGCAGAGGATGGAATATTTTGGGAGGGTGGGTCTTTTTGAGAAGTGTTTGTCACCGGGCAATCATATTTGATTACAATTGGCTCGGTGTTGTTATTGTTAACGTTTGTTACGGTAACAACAACGTTTTTGTCACCTTTGATATTACTCCCATTCCCATTTCCATCATCACCAGTTGTTGCTGCTACTTTCCCTATCTTCTTCTCTGCTTCCTTCTTGCCGTTGGCCTTACCCTTAAAATAAAGGGCACTCCCGTCGGCAAGAATTG
>Ga0315291_10009787_pt1 | contig 11752 bp, 5 predicted proteins | sample YL17G12_20_MG_FD_203070 | JGI IMG/M metagenome (GOLD analysis project Ga0315291, IMG submission 203070) | Sediment microbial communities from Yellowstone Lake, YNP, Wyoming, USA - YL17G12_20 | ecosystem: Environmental > Aquatic > Freshwater > Lake > Sediment | place: USA: Wyoming | collected...
CCTCCCGTTCCCACCCCCATGAGGATAGTCACTTCTCTCGGTTGTTCTCTCTTGATGGGTGGTCTCTCCCTTACCACCCTCCCCCCCCTCACGGGGGATATGCCGCCGATGCCGCCTCCAGCACCCGGATCGCCCCCGCCTTGTCCAGCGGGGTGTTCTCGTTGCCGCACTTGGGAGAGTAGAGGCAGGCCGGGCACCCCTCCTGGCACCGGCAGCCGGTGACGACGTCGTGGGCCAGGGAGGCCAGTACCCCGAACCGTTCAAACCCCTTCTCGGAGAGGCCGATCCCGCCCTCGTACCCGTCATAGACAAAGACCGAGGGTGCACCGGTGTCCGGGTGGGAGGTGGTGGAGAGTCCCCCGATGTCCCGCCGGTCGCACATCAGGGGGAGAGGGGCGACGCCGATGAGGGCATGCTCGGCCCCATGGAGGGCCCCGGCAAGGTCCACGCCCTCCGCCGTGATCCGGGCGGAGAGATCAGGCGGGAGGGTGAACCAGAATGCGCGGGTCGGGAACTGCAGAGGGGGGAGGTCCAGCGTTTCCAGGGCGACGACGGTGTCGCCCTTCACGATCCGGTAGGCGGTGTACTGCTCCGTCACCTCCACGCTGCCGAAAGAGAGGGGGAGGGAAGCCGATTCCCGTTCCGACTGGACCCCCGTGACCCGGAGGTCCACGCTCTTCACCGGCTCGGTGTGGTAATCCACGTCGGCGGGGCTCACCCGGATCTCCCGGGTGGCGAGGTTCATCTCCTCCACGAGGTACGTCTCCCCCTGGTGGAGCACCACTGCGCCGTGGTGTGCCTCGCGGTAGGCCTGCCCCCGGTCCAGCGTCTCCAGGATCCGGCCCCGAGAGACCATCCGGAAGGTCTCGCTGGAGACGGAGTCCAGGTGCACCGCCTCCTGCGCCCTCCCCCGCCCGCAGTATACGTACCCCAGCGGGGTGGAGCGGAGCAGCCGGGCGGCTTCCAGGGTTTTCGCCACGGGCTCCGGGTCGCTGCCCCAGAGGTCCCTGTCCCGAACAGGCGAGAGGGGGAGCTCCGACGCCGCGCAGAGCAGGTGGCCGGACACGATGTAGGGGTTGTGCAGGTCAACGATGGCGTGCTCGGGGGTCTGGGCAAAGAAGGCGTCCGGGTGGTGCATGAAGTACTGGTCCAGCATGTCCTGGAACGCGACAAGGATGGCCACCGAGTCGTCCCCCCGCCGGCCGGCCCTCCCTGCCTGCTGCCAGGTGGAGATGATAGAGCCCGGGAAGCCGGAGAGGATGGCGGCATCCAGGGACCCGACATCGATCCCCACCTCCAGGGCGTTCGTTGAGACCAGGCCCCGGAGGATGCCTTCCTTCAGCCGCCTCTCGATCTCCCTCCGCTCCTCGGGGAGATACCCGGCCCGGTAGGCAGCAATCGCCTCCGGTGGCATGGCTGCCCGGCCCCGTGCCAGGTTGGCCCGTGCCCGGAGGGCTGCCAGCTCCGCCATCCTCCGGGAGACGGTGAAGCAGAGCGTCTGGAGGCCGCACGAAAGAGACTCCAGGAAGAGGGCCACGGTCTCCCGGTGGGGCGAGGCCATGGTGGCCCCGCCGGCGAACGGGTTGTAGAGCACGAAGTGCTTCCTCCCGCGGGGAGACCCGTCTTCCGAGATGTGCACGAAGGGCACGCCGGTGATCCGCTCCGCGAACTCCAGGGGATTGGCGATGGTGGCGGTGGAGAGGACGAACTGCGGGGATGCACCATAGAAGGCGGCGGTGCGGCGGAGGCGGCGGACCAGCATCGCCACGTGGGAGCCAAAGACGCCCCGGTACCGGTGTGCCTCGTCGATGACCACCACCTGCAGGTGCGAGAGGAACCGGCTCCACCGGTGGTGCCAGGGGAGGACCTGGTGCAGCTCGTGGGGATTGGAGAGGATGATCCGGGAATGCTCCCGGATCCTCGGCCGGCGGGATACCGGTGTGTCCCCGTCGTAGATGGCAGGGTCGGCCGCAACCCCGATCCCGTCCGCCAGCTCCCGGATCGCTTTCAGCTGGTCGTTGGCCAGGGCCTTCGTCGGGTAGAGGAAGAGGGCGGTGGCCTGAGGGTCCGCGAGCAGGCGTTCAAGGACCGGGAGAGTGAAGGCCAGGGTCTTCCCCGATGCGGTGGGGGTGGTGAGGACCAGGTGCTTCCCCGCCCGGATCCGGTCCAGCGCCTGTGCCTGGTGCGTGTACAGGCGGATGCCCTGGCGGTCCAGGAAGTCCCGGATCTCCCCGGGCAGGGGCGCGGCGGGATCCGCGCACCGGGCCTTCTGCGGCGGGATCTCGCGGATATCGGCGACACGGGACCGGTACGCGGGAACCTCCCGCAGGACACGGAGGAGCTCAGCCGCCGCCATACCCCTCCGAAAGCATCCGGTAGAAGAGGAGGGCCAGGCTCACCACGTCCTGCCGGTTGTGGAGCACCACCGGGAGCAGGGGGCCGGGGTTCCCGGACCGCTGGTAGGCATCGTAGAACTCGGGCACGAGCGCGCCGGGCACGTCCATCTCCCGGGTAATCCCGAAGAGGTGCCGCTCCAGGGTTGCGAGCCGGAAGTTCGGCAGGTCTCCCTTCCACCGGCGCCGGGAGAAGTGGAGCAGGTCGTAGTGGAGCAGGTCAAAGGGGGGCGGCATGCCGTAGTACACGGCCCGGGCGGCGAGGAACGGGACATCGAAGGCCTTGCCATTGAAGGTGACGAGGGCTGTCCGCTCCTCCTCCCCTGAGGCAAAGGCGGCGGCGAGGGCTGCCGGTTCCTCCCGGATGTCCCGGAGCAGGTACTGGGCCACCTCCAGCCCGCGGCGGGAGACTTTCCCTACCCCGATCAGGATGATGGGCCGGGAGAAGAGCCCCATGGTCTCGATGTCCAGAAAGACCGGGTCCCAGCCCCGGTGCAGGCAGGCGGTCTGGAGGAGGGCGGGGTGGGAGCGGGGGTACCAGCGCCCGACCCACTCCAGGACCTCCCGGGGATCGGCGGAGTCCAGCACCTCCAGGCACCTGCGCGCCGCGCTGCCGAACCGGCGGTGCGGGAGAAGGTCCCGGATGGCCCGGTAGCCCCGGGCACGCAGGAGCCGTTCGGTGGCGGGGCCGATCCCCTCCACCAGGGTGAGATCTGAGAGCAGGCGTCCCTTCACTTCAGCGGGGGAGGGGAGCCGCACCTCCAGCGGGTGGGTGCTGGGGATCCGGAAGGCAGGGCCGCAGGGGGTCTCCACCTCATCCCCGCAGAAGAGATCCTCAGGCGTGGTTCCCTGGTGCTCCTCCATCAGGTGTGCCTTCAAAGCCTGGGCCTCGCGGTATTCGGAGGTGAAGAGAAAGGAGCCCAAGAAACTGGTCCGGAACATCTCCCCGTCCGGTACAACCTGGTACTCGGGTACGGCATCCAGCCGTTCCCGCCATGCCTTCCCCAGCCGTTCCAGGGATGCGGAGAACACCGGTGATCACTTCTCCGGTGGGGAGCGGTTCATTTATACGGTTCGGGATGCAGGGCGAAAGTAAAGGGATTCCCATGAACCAGTGCGGAAACCGGTACAAGGCCATAGAATACCGATCTGGCCCTGAAGGAACCAGTATGAACGGTATCTCCCCTCACAGGAGCCTTCCCTGCACAGTTGTTTGTTTATCAAAACAGTTTTAAAAGGCCCGATAGGTTTATCTGACACTGTATAATATACAATAAGCTAGAAAAGGCAATAATCATGCCAAAATAAAATAGCAACACTTAAATAGTATATGTGTATAATGATATTTTGCTACGGAGATGACCAGAATGACTCAGCACACCCATCCATCCAGCAACTCTCTCTTCAATTCCACCCCCTGCGGCACACGATGCGGCGACCCGAAAGGCACGCGGTCCCCCCATGCCCGGTCACGTCCCGTATATAGAGTCCTCCATGTAGCACTGCTGATCTCATTCCTCCTGGTCACTCTCCCCACCGTTGCAGGCGCCGCCCTGGTAACAACCACCGAGACCGCCCCAACCTCCACCAATTACTACCTAGGGCTTGGTACTACCTACTTACAGCAGGCCCAGTCGGTGAAGGCGACGGGAACCGAGATCTCGCAGATTTCTGTAGCGCTCATTGTAGGAGAAGGCACGCCCCCCATGGACATAACACTCTACGTGAAGAGCGGAAGCGTGAGCGGAACTACTTTGGGCAGTACCACCATCAGCCACGGCCTGGTCACCTCCACCAACTACGCGAGCCCTGACTGGGTCACCGTCCCAATCTCCGTAACCGGACTCTCTGTGGGCACTACCTACTACATTGTCTTGAAGACGGCCACCTATGATTCGCACAACTACTACAAAACTCCCGCGAACACAGGCAATCCGTACGCAGACGGCATCCAATATAGGAACACTGCCGGAACCTCGACCACCGCAAACGACCTGCTGGTGAAAGTCTGGTTCAACGATATGAATCCTCCGGTCGCCGACTTCACTGCGACGCCGACCTCCGGTTCAGCACCCCTTTCCGTCCAGTTCACCGACACGTCTACCAACTCCCCCACCGCCTGGACCTGGGGCTTCGGTGACGGCACGAATTCCACCACCCAGAACCCCAGCCACACCTATGCCCCCGGGACCTACACCGTGACGCTGACCGCCACCAATGGCGTCGGGAGCGACGCTGAAACCAAGGGCGCCCACATCACGGTCGTGAAGGGGACGCCGGTGATCACCTGGGTGAACCCGGCGGACATCACCTATGGTACCGCCCTCTCCGGCACCCAGCTCAATGCCAATGCGAATGTTGCCGGGACCTTCGTTTACACGCCGGCAGCCGGTACGGTGCTGAGCGCCGGGTCCCAGACCCTGCACGTGGCCTTCACGCCCACCGATACCACGAATTACAACTCCGCCAGCAAGGACGTCACCATCACCGTCAACAAGGCGACGCCGGTGATCACCTGGGCGAATCCGGCGGCCATCCCCTATGGTACTGCCCTCTCCGGCACCCAGCTCAATGCCAATGCGAATGTTGCCGGGTCCTATGTCTACACGCCGGCAGCCGGTACGGTGCTGAGCGCCGGGTCCCAGACCCTGCACGTGGCCTTCACGCCCACCGATACCGCGAACTACAACTCCGCCAGCAAGGACGTCACCCTCACGGTCACCCCACCCCCGCCGGGCGCCGCCTTCTCCGCCATACCCACCTCAGGTGTTGCACCCCAATCGGTCGCCTTCACCGACGAATCCACCAACACCCCCACCTCCTGGTCCTGGAACTTCGGCGACGGCCAGACATCCACCGCCCAGAACCCCGGCCACTCCTACGCCACCCCCGGCACCTACACCGTCACCCTCACCGCCACCAATGCCGCCGGAGGGAACACGCTGACCCGGACCAACTATGTCACGGTCACGGCCCCTGCTCCGGTCGCCGCGTTCACCGCGACCCCCACCTCCGGTGCTGCACCCCTCTCGGTCACCTTCACCGACCAGTCCGCCAACTTCCCGGCCTCCTGGTCCTGGAACTTCGGTGACGGACAGACATCCACCGCCCAGAACCCCAGCCACACCTATGACACCCCCGGCACCTATACTGTCACCCTCACCGCCACCAACCCGGCCGGGAGCGACCCTGAAACCAAGACCGGCTACATCACGGTGACCATCCCCATGCCCGTTGCGGGGTTCAGTGGTACGCCTACCACCGGTCCGCTCCCCCTCATGGTTGTCTTCACCGATCAGTCCACCAACTCCCCCACCTCCTGGTCCTGGAACTTCGGGGACGGCTCCACCTCCACCTTACAGAACCCCAGCCATAATTATATCACCCAGGGGTTGTTCACCGTGACCCTCACCGCCACCAATGATGGCGGAATCGACTCGGAGATAAAGATCGGCTATGTCACGGTCGGCAATCCGTCCCAAAGCCTCGTCTTTCTCACCAGCACGGACACTGACCGGAAGACAGCCAGGAAGGGCGATCTGGTCAACGTGAGCATCCGGCTGGTCGCGGGCGAGGCATCACCCGTCGACGGCATGATCCTGCTCGACCGGAGCGGCGACAGCATGCGCACCTGCATGAAGTCTGTCAACGGGGTCTGCCAGTATTACCGCTGGGACCTGGCCAAGGAAGGGGCGCTCGCCCTCACGGGCAGTATGTCTTCGAAGAGTAATCTTGGCGTCGCATGGTTCGCGACCCGGGGCGATATCGCGCATACCCTGGACAACAGCCCGGTCCAGGTTTCCAATGAGATCCAGGCAATGGATTCCGTCCCGTACGGCTACACGACCGACCCGTATACCGGCCCGGGCACGGGCGGGATCGCAGGGATGTCCAACCTGCGCGACGGCCTGTACAAAACCATCAAGTACCTTGGGGAACGTCCGCATGAAAACCTCAGGACGAGGGCGGTGATCATCTTCACTGACGGGTACTTCAACTGGTACGGCTCACCCCTCGCCCACGGGCGGGGCTACGCGCTCAGAACCAAGGTCGCTCAGGTCGACTGCTACAGCGGCATCTGCGAGAACGGAGCGGAAACCAACAACAGGCCCTACAACCCGGCGAACGTGAACTCCTACTGGGAGGACCGCATGTGGTGGCCCGGATCCAGTGAACAGTATGAACAATTCCCAAGCCATGATTACACCTTCTACAACTGGATCAAGGAGAACCGGCCGAACGGCGGGTGGCTGAACTTCACTGGCCTCAAGTGGAACGGCATGGATTCTCTGGGTGACGGCGCCCATATCCACATCCCGACCTACACCGGGAACGGGGAGAGTTATATCAGCGGGTGGCCCGGCTCGGGTGGCTATACGCAGTGCGTTGAGTCCCCGTACATGCATTGCGATTCCGAAACATACTCCCAGCGCCAGCTGGATGTCTGTGCTCCCGAATGGCCGTACATCGATGGCAGCGGGGTTCCCCACGGGAACTGCGAGCAGACCGAGCAGAACATGACCATCTTTGCCCGGGACTCCAATATCCGCCTGTATACAGTGGTAATCCGGACCGATGCAGATACCGGCACCACCATGCCCTCGAGCGTTGTCACCGCAGATGACATGATGAAGACACTGGCCTACACCACGGGCGGGAAGTACTATGCGGTGAGGAACCAGGCGGACCTGGACGTGGCCATCGCAGACATCTCTGCCGACCTCGCCTCTGCGGCAACGAAAGACCTCACCATGGAACTCGAGGATACATCGGTGGACGTGAACTCCCTCCTGACGGTAAACACCAACAACGAGGTCTTTGCCCATGTGCACCGTCCGGTTATCTCAACTACTGTCCACTCTTGGGATATGAATGGAAACACCAAAATGGCACTCACCACCATTGCGGAACCGCAGGACTGGCTCTCCACCCACGGGCTCCACTACTTTGTGGACGACCTTAATGTCGGAGACGCCTTCGAGATGAACTTCACGGTGCAGGTGAACGCCAGGGGCCGGATCAATGCCATCGGACCGGACTCCAGGGTGACCTTCAAGGATGGGTTCGAGCTGGCCCTGCCCCCCACCTACATCGATGTGGAGAACGCCCCTCCGGTCTTTGACGAGGTGGGGCAGCAGACCGTGGACTTGCTGGAGACCCTGACCTTCACCATCTCGGCCACGGATGGGGACAATCCGCCGGATCCCCTGACCTACGCATCCGTCAGCCTCCCGCAGGGCGCCACCTTTGACATCAACACCCTGACATTCGAATGGACACCCGAGAACAAGGGATCCTACGTGGCTACCTTCTCGGTGACCGATGGCTTGGCCTCTGACACCCTAACCGTCCCCATCACCGTGACGGACCTCAGGCCGAAAATCATCATCCGATGATCCCCCGGACCCCCCCGGGGGGGACGGGTTCTCCTGTCCTCCCCCGGGAAAATCAGCTGCTTCCCATTGACCCGGGGATGATCCGGATGGGGGGGGCTGCAGGCAGGCATCATCCAGAAACGTCCCTTTCAGATAAATAAACGTTTTAAAGGGCTATTATGCTAAAAAGAGAGATAAATAGAATTCATTTAAATATATGTGGGAGATTTAGTAAATGAGAGATTACGAAACATTTATATATAATGGGCATCTAATAAATCCCAAACGAGTGTGGTCGAAATGAGACTTTCACGCCTGTGCTGTATCCTCGCGGCCCTGGTGCTGCTCACCAGTGCCGGAACAGCACTTCACCTGGATATCAAGGGCGAAAAGCAATGGCTGGTGGCCGGCGGGGATTCCGCAGGGCTCAGCCTGGAGATCACAGGGGGGACCGGCTCCTTCACCATCACGGCGACGGTTCCTCCCGACGGCCTGTGCACGGTGACGCCGCCAACTCTTACCACCACTTCCAATAACCCGCCCCCGATGCAGGTTACGAGCAAGGAGATGAGTGGCGTCTGTCAGATTGACATGCGCATCACCGACACTAGTGGAAATACTGAGACCCAGCGGTACCTGCAGAAGATCGACCACACCACTCCGATATACGTTGACAGGGTGCCGTTGCAGGGTGCCACGGTGGGCACCGTCGTCCCGGTGTGGGTCAGGATCCAGGACCTGTTCCATAATAATGTGGATAACCGGAATATCGCCGAGAGTGTGACCTTTACCACCAACGGCGGTTCCGGTTTTGTGAACGGGGCCGCTACGAATGTAGAGCCCAGGGTGGAGACCATCACCGTACAGGTGGATGAAAGTGGTGTTGCCTCTGTTCCGTACTATGTGGGGAAATTCGAATCTCCCAATTACATCACGTACACACCTCCCTCCCCCCTGGGTCCTGGTACCATCGCCATAGAAGGGCTTCTGAACGGAGTGCCGGCTTCTATCACCTCCCAGATCAGCCCCAATGCCGCCACACCACCCTGGGTGTACGCAGACGGGAGCAGCAAATTCACCGTCACTTATGCGGTGTTTGACACCAACGGGTTCCCTGTCGAGGCAGTGAAAATCCAGGGTAGGACCAGCGAAGGGGCGCCCTTTGGGCTGGTCACCAATCGTCTGGGCCAGGCCAGCTATTACTATGGTCCCTTCTCCACGGCGAGGCGGCACACGATCACCGCGTGGCTGGCCGATTACCCCTCCGTACAGGTGACGGACATCATGGATTTTATCTCCATGAATCCGGAACATCTGCTGGCCACGGGGAACCCCACCTCCATGCCCAGCCTCGATGTCAGTTCGACCAGCAACTCCATTATCAACGGCAGGGTGAGTGATCCCAAGGGGAACCCGGTGAAGGGCCAGCAGGTGACCTTCCAGATCACGGACCTCAAGGCATCCAAGGCCCTTCAAAAGGAGCCGTACCTCATCAGTCCCGATGGCAAGGGTAAAAAATACCCGATGGGGAAGTTGGTGACGGTGGTCACCGATAGCGACGGGAATGCTATCATGCACTTCATTCCGGGCGAGTTTGCGAGATCCAAGTCGGAAGATTCGGATTTTGACCCCCTGGCGGAAGGCACTGCCACCGTAACCGCCACGTGGGGGTCCAAGACCGAGACAATCACGCTCACCTTCAAGAGAACAGCCTACCTCTCTCTGAAGACGAAAGTCGCGGACACCAAGGATGGTGACCGGACGGTGGATGTGGGAGGGTCCTTTGACGTCACCATTGAAGTGACGGGGGACGGCTCGATGATGACCAGTTACCCCGTCGAGGTGATGCTCGTTACCGACCGTTCCGGCTCCATGGAGACATCGATGGAGGGAAAAACCCGGTTCGACTGGGTGAAGGAGGCATCCCATGCCTTCCTGGACAGTCTGAACCCGGGAAAGGACAAGGTGGGGCTCGTCTCATACCATACCTGGGCAACCCATGATGCCGATCTCACCCAGGATTTCACCAGCCTCGGGAATACCATTGACCAGCTCCAGATACCCCGGGCGAACGACTGGGTTCCGAATAAGGGCCCGGTACGGCTCACCAACATGAGGGACGGCATCTTCAATGCCACCAGTTACCTGAAGATCTACGGGAGCAAGAGTCCGAAGGTTGCGAAGGCCATCGTGCTCCTGACGGATGGCTATTGGAACTGGGGTGGCACCCCGCTTGCCCAGGGGAGGGGCTACGCCGAGAAGACCCGGCTGGTCGTCTGGACCGATACCTACTTCGGGAACGACTGCGGGTCAGAGTCGGCATGCGCAAAGAAATATTTCACGGACAGGTTCTACTGGCCAGGCGCCACGTCCTTCTCCATGTACACCTACTACAACCCGGAGCTGTACACGGATCTGCAGGGCAACCCCGTGATGAGCGATCCCGGCCCCCTGGCCTTCACCGGGCAGGGGCTCGGGACGGCACAGCGGTTCAACGGGCCGGACGGGGCAAACGGCTACCTCTGCCATCCCGTCGTCGGGGCAAAAGACAGAGGAGCATCGTGGGCCTATTACATGTGCCCCAAGGATGCCGGCATCTGCAACAGCAACATCGGGTGTGACGGTCTCGACAAATACCGGGTGGACGTCTGCGATAAGACCTATACCGGTAAGGATTGCTCATCTTCCGAGCAGAATATGGCCGTCTTTGCCAAGAACAACAACATCCGGATCTACAGCATCACCTATGCCGGCGATTTTAACCCCAAGGTCGCCAACGACAACCCAGCCCGCACCGGGACCATCGCTGCGCTGAAGATCCTCTCGGACTCCACCGGAGGAAAATACTTCAATGCGGCCACGGGAGAGGAACTGAAGAAGGTGTACGAAGACATCGCAAACGATCTGATCACCTCCGCCGGCGTGGAAACCTCGATGCTGGCTGACAACACCAAGGTCCCCGAGCTCCAGCAAGGCGGGAGTGTGGATGGTGCAAAGGTCTTCGAGTACATGCCCCTGAAGGACGTTTCGACCGTGACCCGGAAGTGGGACAAGGCCGCGAAGCTGATCGAGGGTCCCTCATGGATAAGCCAGTGGAATGAATGGAGCCAGACAAAACAGCTCTCGTTCCCCATCGGGTCCATCGAGATAGGGCAGAAGTGGCAGATGATATACCGGATGAAGGCGAAGCAGAAGGGGACCTACGATGTCTTTGGTGCCCTCTCCCTGCTGCGCTGGACTGACTGGAACGGAGACTCCAAGGAGCTGCCCTTCCCCGAGACACCCGTCACCGTGCTCGAACCCGGGACACCGCCGAGCGACGCCCAGCTCATCCTCTGGGGCCTGCACACCGAGACCGACGAGGGGCCCACCGACGTGATCAAACAGGACGAGGCATTCACCCTCACGTGGATGCTGCGCTTCACCGATACCGATCCCAATGGAAAAGCGAATCTGAAGGTCCGGGTCTTCAGCAGGGACGGCCAGTCGTACGATTCCGGGATAAAGAACTATCCCGACGAGAAAGGGCCCAAAGAGGAGGACATCCCCTTGTCTTATCCCTGGCCGGGTCTCTCCAACGGCCTGTATACCGCCAAAGTATGGGCGGAAGGCGGAGGCAACGCTGCGGTACCGGTCACCCATGATTTCGAGGTGACGAGCGACCCCGACAGGCCGAAGATCATCATCCGATAAACCTCTTTTCCCCTTTCTTTCAGGCGTGGAATGGATGAGAACTTCCCCGCGCCGCCGCTGTCACTCCAGCAGCACCAGCCCCACCGTGTGGATATCCCCGTGCAGGATCTTCCCGTACTCCAGGTCCTTGCAGGGGATGGTGGTGAGGTCCCACCCCACCTTCCGTGCCGTGGCAAAGACATCCATTCCCACCGCTTCCATGGAGGGGCGGACCAGGTCCTTGTGCCGGCAACGCCTCCGGACGGACTCGTCCACGATCCCCTCCATCTCCTCTGCCACGCAGTGCTCGTG
>Ga0315291_10009789_pt1 | contig 11751 bp, 9 predicted proteins | sample YL17G12_20_MG_FD_203070 | JGI IMG/M metagenome (GOLD analysis project Ga0315291, IMG submission 203070) | Sediment microbial communities from Yellowstone Lake, YNP, Wyoming, USA - YL17G12_20 | ecosystem: Environmental > Aquatic > Freshwater > Lake > Sediment | place: USA: Wyoming | collected...
AATGAAGCGAAGAGAAGCAAGAGAGATTGTGTTCAGAGTCCTTTACCAATCCGAGATGGGAGTGTTTGAACTTGAGTCGACCCTTTCTCAAGTGCTTGAGGAAGTGAAGCCGTCAGCAGAAGTCTCGGCGTATGCTTTGCTTGTTGTCGGGCAAATAAAGACGCACGGGGCTGAAATAGACGGTGTCATCTCAGATGTGTCCAAGCACTGGCGGCTTGGGAGAATGGCAGTGACGGACAGGAATATACTGAGAATTGCAGTCTCTGAGCTTCTCTACATTCATGAAGTCCCCGCTCGAGTGGCCATCGATGAGGCGATCGAGTTGGCCAAGAAATATGGCGACGAAGGCTCGGGTCGTTTTGTGAACGGAATACTGGATGCCGTAGCAAGAAAGTGCAGGGCTCAAGAGCTTCTACAGAGAGGAATAGAGGACGGACCCAAGCAGGCATGAGATACGCGATCATTTCTGATGTTCACGCAAACCTTGAAGCGCTGGAGGCCGTGCTGAGGGAAATAGACTCCCTAGCTGCTGACAAGATTCTCTGTCTGGGAGACGTAGTCGGCTACGGTGCAAACCCGAATGAGTGCACTGAAATCATCAGAGATAGATCCTGCGTTACTCTGCTCGGTAACCATGATCATGCAGCCACGGGTGGAACAAGCATCGAGTGGTTCAATCCACATGCCCGCGCCGCGATCCTCTGGACGAAGGACGTGCTTAGAGCTGACTGCGCCGAATTCCTGAAGAATCTCCCTTACACTGCTTCGATAGATGGAGCCTACCTGGTGCACGCAAACCCTTCGGAGCCGGAGAGCTGGAACTACATTTTTGAGCCAACCGAGGCCTTGTACGAATTCAGATGTTTTGGCCAGAGCGTCTGCTTCATCGGACATTCCCACTTTGCCCTTTACTTTGTCAAGGAGGGCCGTTCTTGCAGGGCGGCGCTGCCGGCAACATTCACGCTTGAGCAGAACAAGAGATATATCGTGAATGTAGGAAGTGTCGGGCAGCCAAGGGACCACATCTCCGCGGCATCATTTGCGACGCTGGACTTACCCGAAGGCGTCGTAGAATTCCACAGAGTTGAGTACGACCGCCGGCTCGCGTACGAGAAGATTCTTGACGCGGGGCTACCGCGTTTTCTTGCCGAAAGGCTTCTCGTTGGGGAGTGAACGTCGAGTATTTGGCCTTATGAGAGAATCTACAAGAGATCATTGGGAAAAGTACTGGGAGGTCCACGCGGATGCCGATGAACTCTACTCAAATGAAGATAGAATCATCAACCAGCTCGCATCCGCCTGCCCGATAGAAGGGCAGAGAATCCTCGAGGTGGGGGCTGGCTCCGGAAGGGACAGCGTGAGATTGGTCAACATGGGCGGCAAAGTCTTCGTGCTTGACTACGCCGAGGGATCCCTGGCGGTGGTGAAAAGAGAAGCTCTGGCCGCTGGAGTTGAAGTTTATCTGGTGTGCGGCGACGCCACCGGCATGCCTTTCAAGGATACTTGTTTTGACGTCTTATTTCACCAGGGGCTGATGGAGCATTTTAGAAACCCCTCTCGCCTTCTAGACGAAAACAGGAGAGTCCTGAGAAAAGGCGGAATCGTTTTGGTCGACGTGCCCCAGCGATATAACATCTACACGGTTGTCAAACACCTTTTGATTCTTCTCGGGAGATGGTTCGCCGGCTGGGAAACAGAATACTCGGTCGGCTCTCTGGAAAGGCTGGTTGCGTCCAGGGGATTCAGGGTGGAGTCTTCGTACGGGGACTGGATGGTGCCCGGGTTTTTTTACAGAGGGCTCAGGTACGTACTCAGACAGCTGGGCATTGCCCGACTTCCCAAGTATCCAAGAGCCATCCCGCTGTTTTCGAAGCTGTCAGAGAGATTCAGGGAATGGTTTCGCAAGAAGCGTCTTGCGTTCTACACCTTTGCAGTTATCGGGACGGTCGGTCGAAGGGAGTGAGAGCTAATCTTGAAGAGCCTGAGAGTGCTTGCCTTCAACTGGCGAGATATTGAGAACCCGGATGCAGGTGGGGCTGAGATCCATCTCCACGAGATCTTGCGTTGGCTCGTTGGGCAGGGGCACTCAACGACTCTCTTGTCAAGCTCCTTCAGTGGTTGCAGGCCAAACGTTGAGATTGACGGCGTGCGAGTTCTGCGAAGGGGAAAGTGGTTCAACGCCAACTTTGCACTGGCCTTTGCTTACCTCAGGGAACTCAGGCACGACGACTTCGACATCGTGCTTGAAGACATCAATAAGATCCCCTTCTACACGCCTTGTTTCGTCAGGGCCCCTGTTCTGGCCATCGTCCCGCATCTCTTCGGCACGACGGTGTTTCAAGAGGCTAGCTTTCCTTTTGCAATGTATGTATATTCCTATGAGTTGGTTATCCCTCTTGTCTACCGAAATGTGAGGTTTATGGCCATATCGGAAAGCACAAAGCGTGACCTCGCCAAAAGGGGCGTGAAGCCTGAGAAGATTGGTGTCATCGAGTGTGGCCTCGACCACAGCCTCTATAAAGAGACGGGCACCCCCAGGGACCCGAAACTCGTCCTTTATCTCGGAAGACTGAGGAAGTATAAGTGTGTTCATCTTCTCATAAGAGCGATGGCCAAGGTCAGAGAGTCTGTGCCGGACGTGCGGCTTGTCATAGTAGGAGATGGGCCACATAGACCTCAACTTGAAGACCTTGCTCGTGTGCTCGGTCTGGGTGGAGTTGTTGAATTCAGGGGGCACGTGAGTTCAGAAGAAAAGGTGAGTCTTCTGCGTCAGGCAGCGGTTGTGGCTAATCCCTCTCCCAAGGAAGGATGGGGCCTTACAGTCGTCGAGGCCAATGCCTGCGGTGTGCCAGTTGTTGCCAGTCGAAGCCCGGGCCTTGTTGACTCAATAAGGGACGGAGAAACGGGTTTCTTGGTAGAACACGGAAATGTGGAACAACTGGCGCAAGGGCTGGTAGAAGTACTTGTGAACAAAGAGCTAAGGGAAAGGCTTTCAAAAGGTGCCGTTAGGTGGGCGAGTAGGTTCAGCTGGGAGGGTTGCGCAAGAAGGACTGCCGAGCTGATAGAGCAGGTTGTTGAGGCTAGCTAGATTGGGTCATTCCCCGTGGACCCTCAGGGTGACTTCAGGTAACTTAGAGTATGCCGATGAGCGAACTTAACGACGCGAAGCAAGCCAATTCAAACGAAGCCTGCGTTGCGAGCCCCGAGAAAAAAGGATCCGTTCCGAGGCGAGGCTACATAAAGAAGATCTTCATCGCCGCCAAGATGCTTGTAAGTCTCTCGCTCCTGGCCTACATTCTTCACAGAATAGAGCCTGGCAATGTCATCGAGACAATATCAAAGGCCCGTGCGAACCCGCTCATCCTGGCGGCCCTGCTTTTCTTCGTCAGCAATATCCTGGGAAGCTTGCTCTGGGGTATGCTTTTGAGCTCTCAACGCGTGCGCATACCATTTTACAGAGTGGCGTCTTTCTACTTCGTAGGTCTCTTCTTCAATAATTTTCTGCCCGCAAACATAGGCGGAGACATTGTGCGCATCTATGACGCTGCAAAGTACTGCAAGGACAGGAGCGCTGTTTTCATAGCTACCTTCATGGACCGGGTGATCGGCCTGCTGGCCATAAGCTTTCTGTCCGTTGTCACGTCCTTCTATGCTCTGGATCACTTCAAGATTTTCTTGCTCTACCTCACAGTGGTGTTGGGTTTCTGTGGCAGCCTTCTTGTTGTGCTAAGCATCTTGAATCGAAGGATACTTGCCGTATTTGAGAAGCCGTTCAAGCTGGTCAAGGCGTTCGACCTGGAGCGTCGCGTGGTGAAGCTGTTCGACGAGCTCCACTCGTTCAGGGAACGAGTGCCGCTTCTCATCGCCGTCCTCTCTCTCGGAATCGGCATTCAGCTTTTGCGCGTCTTTGTTCACTATCTTGTTGCACGATCGCTGGGAATAACGATCTCACCTTCTTACTTTTTCCTCTTCGTCCCTGTTCTTGCTGCCCTGTCCGCGCTGCCGATTTCCATAAACGGTCTGGGCGTGAGGGAAGGTGCGGGAGTCGTTCTGTTTGGCCTGGCCCACGTAGCGCGAGGGCCAGCATTTCTGATAGAGTTCATAACCTATCTCATTGGAGTTGCGATCAGCCTAACTGGAGGTGTGATATTTCTTATGAGAACGCCTCTTGAGATTCTGAGGAAGCGCAACGCTGCTGGCACAACGCCCACTCCGATGGGCAATAGCATAGACGGGAGGAGATAGATGTACGCCGAGAACAGGAAGGATTGGTACGTTGCATTTGTTGTTTTTGCCATCGTTCTCGCGGCCTACATAGAAACCATGCCTCTCACGACGCCCTTCTGGGACGCCGGTGAGTTCATTGCCACGAGCTACATTCTTGGCATTCCACACCCGCCCGGCACTCCTCTTTACGTGCTGCTTGGGCGAGTCTCCTCTCTCTTTCCCTTTGCAAACGTGGCGACTCGGATCAATTTCTTGTCTGTTCTGTCGAGCGCTCTTGCGGTGCTCTTCACATTTCTTGTAACGGTTAGACTGGCAAAGATGAGCTTCAAGGTTCAAGGGTGGAAAGCATGGCTCGCTGGAATTGTCGCCGGCTTCTTCATGGCCTTCTCCAATACTTTCTGGGAGAACGGCACAGAGGCCGAGGTCTACTCGCTGAGCAGTTTTGTCATGGTTCTGACCCTCTGGATGAGTTTTCGATGGTGGGACTCCGTGGGGAAGGACCATTCCGACAGAATGCTGCTTGCAATAGCCTACATATTAAGCCTGTGCGTGGGAATACACCTGGGGACCCTTCTGGTGGCGCCAGGTATTCTTATCCTGATTCTTCTCGTTGACTGGCGCACCATCACAAAATCCAGACTCATCACCACTGTCTGCGCCCTTTTTATTCTTGGTATAAGCGTTCACCTTTATCTTCTGATTCGCTCCCGTCTCCACCCCGCCATTAACGAAGACGACCCCACGACGTGGCATGACCTGTGGCTTGTTCTCAAACGAGACCAGTACAAACCAGGAAGCATATTTGTGAGGAGAGCTGACTTCAGTTTTCAGGTAGCGATGTTCTGGCGCTATTTCTCGAGTCAATTTACTATGTGGGGTGGAAAACTCGAGACCCTCGGTCGCTACCTGCCGATCTTGCTCGGGGTGGTGGGGGCTTACTTCCATGCCGTTGGAAACAAGAAGACCTTTGCGGTTCTTTTGACCCTGATTCTCATATTGAGTCTCGGACTCATAATCTATCTCAACTTCACCGACCATGAAGTCAGGGAAAGGGACTACTTCTATGTTGGTTCGTATCACTTCTTCGCAATCTGGATGGGTATCGGTGCAACCGGTCTTCTTTTGAAGCTTCTCAAGGCCACCAAGGAATACGTGAAGCACCAGGCATTAAGCGTTGCTGCCCTTTCTTGCCTGTTTATTCTGGCGGCTGTCCTGCCGTACTTCTACTTTCATTACTATCACGACCGCAGCAAGGACAGGATTGCAAGGCACTTTGCGTACAATATGCTCATGCCTCTCGAAAAGAACGCAATCATCTTCACTAACGGCGACAACGATACGTTTCCTCTTTGGTACATACAGGAAGTCGAAGGCATCAGGAAAGACGTTAGGGTGGCGAACCTGAGCCTTCTCAGGACTCCGTGGTACGTAAAGCAGCTCAGAGACTACGAGCCCAAGGTGCCCATTACCCTCAACGACAACCAGATTGATGGCCTTGTTCCTTACCGTGACAGCGCAGGAAAGATCTGGCAGACAAATGAAATCATGGTGCACCACATAATCGAAGCCAACAACTGGGAGAAGCCTCTTTATCTTGCCGTGACGGTGCCGGATCAGATGAGCCTTGACAGACAGCTCGACCTCGAGGGGCTTGTCTTTCGCATAACTCCAGAAGCGGTCGGCTTGAGGCTGAACGAAGCGAAGATGACGAGAGATCTTAACGAAATCTTCAACTGGGAAGGGATACTCAAGCCTGACGGCACGAGAGATGATTCTTTCCACAAGGATGAGAACGAGTCAAAGCTTATACAGAACTATGCCGCGGCCTACTTTACTCTCGCGTATTGGTACAGGCAGACCGGTCGAATGGACCTGGCCGTAAAGGAGATGGAGAAATCGCGAGAGGTTTCATCCATATTCGTAGATGCTGCGCGCGCGTTGGGGCAGTTCTATATTGAAAACGGCCAAGTTGACAAAGCGGAGCGACACTACCTGAGTCTGATCAATGAATACCCTGCTGATGCTGAGATGCGCTACTGGTTGGGGCGAGTGCATTTTGTCATGCGAAAAATGGATCAGGCCATTCAAGATTACAGGCGGGCGATCGAACTGGATCCCGGGTTTAGGCCCGCCTACATGGGGCTTGCGGATCTTTACACCACGGTCGGAAAGCCTGAGGAGCGAAACGCTGTGCTGAGCGCCTGGCTCCAGATCCAGCCTGGGGACGTGGAGATCAGGAACTATCTTGAGAAGTACGGGGGTACTCGGTAAGTAGTGCTTGAAGCGACTTGCCGAGGCTCGGGACGCTTCCGACATGTCATTACTTGAAAGAGTCTCGTTCCGAGCGCCTCGTTTGTTTTTCAGAAGCATCCGTTTGCGGTGACTTCTCGCTGGTCAACGCGCTTCTCGCTGCGCTTTTTCAAGCCGAGCGTCACTTTCTGAGAGGTGTTGAGATGGAGATTTCGGCAGTAGTTCCTGTTTTCAACGAAGCAGAGAGTCTCAGGGAGCTTCACGGGCGTCTCGCGGAGGCTTTGAAGGGCGTTACACACGACTACGAGATTATCTTTGTTGACGACGGAAGCACTGATGAGTCACTAAAAATCCTCAAGGAGCTTCAGGCCGCTAACGATCAAGTCCGCGTCCTCAGCTTCAGGAAAAACTTCGGGAAATCTGCAGCTCTATCGATCGGGTTTGGCGAATCTACCGGACGCATAGTCGTCACGCTCGATTCTGACCTTCAGGATGACCCCGCGGAGATTCCCAGTCTCGTCGGAAAGCTCAACGAGGGATATGACCTTGTATCTGGATGGAAGAGAGAAAGGAAGGATCCGCTGTCCAAGACTGTACCTTCGCGCGTATTCAACTTTGTTGTAGCGTCGATCACGGGAATCAAAATACACGATTTCAACTGCGGCTTAAAAGTGTACAGAGGCGACGCGGCACGTGGTCTGGACCTGTACGGGGAGCTTCATCGTTTTATTCCCGTGCTGGTTCAGTGGGAGGGCGGCAGGGTGGGAGAGAAGGTAGTGCTTCATCATCCCAGGAAGTTTGGAAGGAGCAAGTTTGGGGTCGCTCGCTTCATCAATGGCTTCCTGGATCTCTTGAGCGTAATGTTTCTCACCACCCATGAGTCCAACCCTCTTCATCTTTTTGGAAGGCTCGGTCTTTTCTTCCTGATAGTTGGCGTCGTCATCAACGTCTACTTCGCCGGTCTGTGGGCTGCAGGGCAGCCCTTGCGCGTGAGGCCCCTTTTGCTATTCGCAGTGGTGTTAGTCATACTGGGAATTCAGTTTATATCAATGGGGCTTCTGGGGGAGATGATTGCGAGATCCGGAAAACGCAGGGAGTACCCGCTGAGAGCAAGATTGGGATTCGGGATTGAACACAAGGACGCCCAGTCATGAAAGCCCTTGTCCTTGCGGGTGGAGAGGGGCGAAGACTGAGGCCGGTCCTGGGGGATTTGCCGAAATGCTTGGCACAAGTCCAGGGCAGACCCTTCATCGAATATCAGATCGAGCTGCTAAAATCAGAGGGCATTAGAGAGTTTATCCTGTGCGTGGGTCTCGGTGCAAATCTGGTGCAACGAGTTCTGGGCAACGGCGAGAGGTTAGGCGTTTCCATCAGCTATTCTACTGAGGAAACACCACTGGGTACGGCTGGAGCGATTAAGAATGCAGGGGCACACATTGACGGAAGGTTTCTTTGTACAAATGGGGACACTCTCGTAGAATTCTCTTTGAAAGACATGGAAGAGAGTCATGTAAACGCTGGAGCTGTTGGGACAATTGTTTTTCGAATGAACGACGCCACTGGAAAGGGGACAATCAAGATAGGGCCAGGAGGACTGGTTCGGGGTTTCGAGGAAAAGACTCAGCACGGTGCTGCCGCCTTCATCAATTGCGGTTTCTACCTGATGGAGAAAGAGCTTCTTGAGCATATTCCTTCCGGACAGCCTGTCTCTCTGGAAGAGGAGATCTTTCCGAAGCTCCTCTCTTCTGGACTGAAGCTATTTGCTTTTCCTGCGCGCGGTGTCTTTGTCGACATTGGCACTCCTGAAGAATACTTGCTCATACGAGAAAAGGGTTGGAAGCAATGAAAAGAGCTATGTACAGAAGCAGGGCTCCCCTGCGGATCAGTTTTTGCGGTGGGGGCACGGACGTTTCCCCATACCCTGAAGAGCGCGGGGGAATCGTCTTGAGCGCTACCATAAACAAATACGCGTATGCTTCTCTTTCTCCAAGGGCCGACTCTCGAATAACGATTACTTCGCTGGACTACGACATTGTCGCCAAGTACGAGCATTCTGAGCGCGTTAAATTCGACGGCAACCTTGACCTTGTCAAGGCAGTGATCAAAAGGCTGGGTGGAAGCTCCGGCCTTGACCTTTTCGTCCACAGCGATGCTCCACCCGGGTCGGGACTGGGGTCATCATCTACGCTCGTTGTAGCTCTTATAGGAGCCTTCAGAGAGTGGCTGTCGAAGCCTCTTACAGATTACGAGATTGCTGAGCTTGCGTACCAGATAGAGCGTATCGACCTGAAGATTGCCGGTGGTAGACAGGATCAGTATGCTGCGACTTTCGGAGGTTTCAATTTCATAGAGTTTAGCAAGGGCTACACCGTCGTCAACCCGCTTCGCATCAAGCCATCGACACTCAACGAACTGGAATACAGGCTGCTTCTTTGTTACACGGGAGAGACCAGACTCTCCGCGGGTATCTTGAAGCGGCAGATTGACTCCTACGTATCAAGAAAGAAGGAAGTGGTCGCGGCCCTGGATGGGCTCAAAGCCGACACTATTCGGATGAAGACCGCCCTTCTTCTGGGCAAGCTTGACCTACTGGGAGAGCTCCTGCACGAAACATGGCTCAAGAAAAAGAAGCTCGATCGGGAGATCACGAGTACCAAAATAGATAAACTCTATTCGGTTGCGCGGAAAAACGGGGCCATAGGAGGAAAGATACTGGGTGCTGGAGGTGGAGGTTACCTTCTCACACTCTGCAAGTTTGACAAGAAGCACATTGTCGCGGAGAAGCTTGAAAACGCCGGCGGCCAGATTGTAGAGTTTGGCTTTGAGTTCAGAGGACTGGATACCTGGACAGCATAGTAAAAGAGGAAAGCCCAGTAGTAGGGGGAAGCGGTGTGACAGGGAAAGCCGAGTGACAAGGGGTGACTGAGTAAAGGGGGGCTACTGGGTATCAGGAGGTCTATTGGCCGAGAAGCTAAGATTCTGCATTGTTGGCCCGGCTTATCCTCTCAGGGGTGGGATAGCCCAGTATCTCGCCATTCTATACTCGCACCTTGAGAAGAATCACGACGTATCCTTTGTATCCTTTAAGAGACAATATCCTTCGTTTCTATTCCCTGGCGAGACACAGATAGACCCAGGAAAGCCAAGGATCGACGTAAAGCCGAAGGCATTAGTTGATTCAATAAACCCTCTGAGTTGGTACACTACTTTCAGGTACGTGAAGAAGCTGCGACCACATTTGCTCGTTTTCAAATGGTGGATTCCCTTCTTCGGGCCGTGCTACGCCTCAATATGCTTTCTTGCGCGGAAATTCGCTGGGGCCAGGGTGCTTTTTATCTGTGACAACGTGATACCCCATGAAAAAAGGATAGTGGATCGTATCTTCACAAAGCTTGCTTTCTCTCAGGTAGATTACTTCGTTACGCTTTCCAATTCAGTCTTGCAAGATCTTAAGTCCGTCAAACCAGAGGCCGTGGCCGTCGAGATAGCTCATCCCAGCTACAGCTACTTTACCTTTGGCAGAATGGAGTCAGCCGCAGCCAAGAAAAGGTTAGGGATCGGCGGCAGGGTCATTCTGTTCTTCGGATACGTCAGGGCTTACAAGGGAGTCCGTTACCTACTCGAGGCATTTGCGAAAGCCAGGAAGAAAGTGGACGTGACTCTAGTGCTTGTCGGCGAATTCTACGAACCCCGCGAACCGTACTTGGAACAGATCGACAAACTCGACATCGGGGAAAACTTAGTCCTTGTCGATAGATATGTGAGCGACGAGGAAGTGGGATTGTTCTTCTCGGCAGCTGATGTAGTTGTTCTTCCTTATACGTCCGCCACTCAAAGCGGGGTTGTACAGATAGCTTTTGCATTTGAGAAGCCGGTGATTTCTACCAGAGTCGGAGGGATTCCCGAAGTCATACAGGATGGGGTAAATGGTATTTTAGTTCCTCCTTGTGACAGCGAGGCGATGGCACGGGCTATCGAGAAATTCTTCGGCGAGGATCTCTCCGGCGCGTTTGTGAAAAACATACGTGAAAGCAGTTTTGTTTTTTCCTGGATTCCTCTTGTGAACGCTCTGGAACGTTTTTGTTCACAGAGTGCAGGAGGTTGAGAGAATGACAAGGGCGAGATGGCTTGGTTTAAGGCTCTTCATATTCTTCCTGAGTCTCTATCTGCTTACCAGCGGCGGTAGAATAGTCTCGAGCGACGGCAATACGATGTTTCTCCTGACGCAGAGCATCGTCGAGAGGCACACGATCGCCATTCCTTACGGCAACGGCTATGTCGGTCACGACGGTAGGCTCTATCCGAAGGCTGGAATCGGACAGGCAATTTTGTCTGTTCCTTTCTATGTTCTGGCGCGCGTCGTATACCACCGTTCCGGGTTCGGTGAGCTGGAAAGCGGTTACATTCTGAGATTCGTAACCTCTCTGATCGACCCGATCGCCGCGGCCATCGCCGTCGTGCTCCTCCTTCACATTTGTTTTTGCTTAGGCTACGGCGTCAGGACTTCGGTCGCCCTTTCCTTTGCATTTGGACTCACGACGCCCATGTGGATCTATTCAAAGGATTTTCTGACGGAACCCTTGGCCACTGCTTTACTCCTTGGCTCGATCCTCGGCCTACTGGCGTTCAAACGAAGCGGGAGAAGACGGCATTTGTTTCTCTCAGGATTGTGCGCCGCCGTTGCCGTTCTTACAAAGTATGCAATGGTACTCGCCGTTGTCCCAATCATCGTTTTTTTTATAGGTTCGTGTCTTCCAATGAAACACAGATCATCCGAACTGAGTGGTTTTTCCGCAGTATGCCGCCTGCTAGCTTTTGGCACGACTCTCGTGGCCTGCGCCGCAATCGCGCTATGGTATAACCACGCCAGATTCGGCAACATCTTCGAAAGTGGCTACAGCATTGAGACCACAAGGGAAGGTTTCGGCACGCCCCTTCTCGTCGGGTTATACGGACAGCTATTTAGTTCTGGCAAAAGCCTATTTTTGTATGCTCCGATTCTGGTGCTCACATTGAGTGGCTTTTCCTTGTTTAGACGCAAGTTTGGGGCCGAAGCCCTTCTCTTTGCCTCGATCTTTGTAGTCAACGTTCTTTTCTACTCAAAGTTTATCTCGTGGGCGGGCGACGGAAGCTGGGGACCGCGCTACCTGGTACCTTTCGTGCCCTTTCTTATCATCCCCGTTGGGAGTCTCCTTTCGAGCGAGACTGCAGGAAAACTGCTGTGGGGATTCTTCATATTTCTGGCAGTCACTGGCTTTCTCATACAGGTGGGCG
>Ga0315291_10009791_pt1 | contig 11751 bp, 24 predicted proteins | sample YL17G12_20_MG_FD_203070 | JGI IMG/M metagenome (GOLD analysis project Ga0315291, IMG submission 203070) | Sediment microbial communities from Yellowstone Lake, YNP, Wyoming, USA - YL17G12_20 | ecosystem: Environmental > Aquatic > Freshwater > Lake > Sediment | place: USA: Wyoming | collected...
GTCTTGGATCCCGATCACTGTGGCAGGGGGTGCGGTAGCATGAAGCTCACTCTGGGGGTCACGGTAAACCTTCAGAACTACGAGAACCTGCGGCTCGAGGTGGAGGACGAGGTTGGAGGCGAGGGGGGGTTGACACTGTCAGACCTGGTCGCCACCTTCGCGGACGTGATGAAGTTCTTCGGGCGGAAGGATCCGCACGCGAAAGCTGCCATCGACTCCTATATCTCCCGGATCCTTGGAGTAGGCGAGCCGCCCCAGGAGCTGGGTGGGGCGGAGAAACCGGCGGTCCAGCCGGAAACTCCTCCCGCCCCAGTCCAGCCCGCGGGCATCTCCCCGGTTCCCCCCGCCGCTACACCCCCGGTACCAGCGGAGCCACCTGCACATCTAGTAGCAAAGACCGCGGCTGATGCGGTTAAGGTGCCGCCAAAGGCGAAGCCCCCCAAAGAGAAGAAAGCGGAGGCAGCGGCGCCCCAGGTAACACTTGGCGAAGGGCAGGAATCGGGGACGATGATCGGGGGCAACTGCTCCGTCTGTGGGGAACCAGTCCCGTACACGATCTGGAAGGTCTCGATGCTATTCCTTGGGGCAGGGTACTGCCAGGGGCACATGGACACGGAGATCGACAAGGCCAAAAAGAAGAGGGATGAGAAGGCCGGGAAAGCCGGGGGTGGCGGATGACCGGGCTGCATTTCGTGAAGATCAACGGGCATCTGGTCAACGTCGACAGCATTGTGGAGATCTTTCCCTCTTACAACGAGGAGAAGGGGGTGTACCAGGTTCTCATCGACATTCATTCTACGGAAGCTGATGAGGAGTCCGGTGACCAGGTTCCCGCCTGCCTCATCGTATGGGTCACGAAGGACGGGACAGAAGCCGGGCAGGTCGCCGAGGCTCTCGCCAGGATGATAGGGAGCGTGGTGGAGTTCGACCCGGAAGCGGTCGTGAAGAAAGGGTGAGAAACAGTGAACCAAACTGATGTAATGAACGCGGTGACGCGGGACGAGTACCTGCTCGTGGACAAGGAACGTGGGCTCCTGCTGGTCTCTGACAGGGAAATGGCGGATAAGCACGGCATGAGCATGCTCAGGCGGGCGTACCGATTCAAAGAACCGGGATCGGATGAAGTGGAGGAGATTGACTTCGACAAGATGATCAACGACATCATTGATGCCGTGGAGGGCAACATCGACATTCGAGAGTTCTTGCGCCAAGCGCTCCGCTCCAACTTCCCCGAGCAAACCATTGAGGCTCACGAGCTCCTCATAAAGCACCCGGAGGCCGTCAGGACTGCAAGGGTCAGTCCCGGCTGCATTGAACTGGTGATGGAGGATCCGGAGCCCGGTAAAGATAAGGTCATCATCTCGTTGAGGGGCTGACTCATGACCGACTTACGAAACAAACTGTGCCCGTTCATCGTGCTGGGCGAGGGGACCATCTGCAACAATGGGATCCCGTATGAGGTGGACATTGACGCGGTTAAACCGCTGGAAGACCCAGAGGCGAACATCTGCAAACCCGGCATCGAGTGCGGGGCATGGAGAGAGGAGATAAGAATTGGGGAGGGGGAGCGCATAGTTCCCCAAGGGTGCAAGAGGCTCGAAGGAGGTGAATGATGGAGCAGAAGACGACGGCGATCATCAAGGGTCGCGGCAAGGAGATCAAGATCTACCTGGACTCGGTGGCGAAGGGCCTGGACGAGAACGGCGAGTACTCCTTGGACCTGAAGTTGTCCATGAGGATCGCAGGCCCGGAGTGATGGCCATGGCAAAGACAGACAACCTGGGGCCGTCGCTGATCGTTGTCGCGGTGATTATCACGTCCGCGGTCTACGGGTGGAGCTGGTGGTATATTCTACCGCTGATAGCGGCATACTGGTACTCCCAGAGTATCGAGGAAACCTACAAAGGCGCCCGGGATCTCGCGAAGGAAGAGCAGAGGCTGAAGAACGAGCATCTCCGCCTCCAGAACGAGAAGCTGGAGGTTGACATCGAGATCGCGAAGCTCAGGAAGGACGCAACTCGTGAGCGGCTGCACAAGGGGGATTACAGAGTGGGGTCAAGGGGTGCAAGAAAGCGCCCGGCTTCAGCCGTGGTGATGAATTGCACGCTCTTGCCTCGACACCGGGTACAGATGGTTGGAATACACCATGCTGCCCGGATTTCAAGTGTCCGGTCTGCGGACACGTTGATCATGCCGGCGCGAATGCGGCATTCAACATCGCACTCCGTCAGAAAAGGCATGGTCAATCGTGCAGTGTCAGAGAGCTGCACGATGGGCGCATTGATACCCCACTGGAGCTCCGGTTTGGATGCAACCGACTCTGAATCTCCCGACTTTAGTCGTGGAGAGTGTCAAGAGAAGAAGGTACGGTACATCAGGAGGATCCTCGAATCCAGTCGGCCGCTTGATAGCCAGGAGATAGCGGTCCTGAATAACGAGGTAGTGCCCTACCTCAAGACCCTGAGGCCGCTTGAGGGGGTGCCCTGATGCCGGAGATGCCGGAAGCAGGCCCGATGGGTACGATAACCCGGGAGCAAGCGGAATATCTGCGAGATCTTCTATTCCAGTTGCGGGAGACGAGGTACTCCACCATCACCGTGGACTTCTGTCTCGAGGACGGGAAGCGGAGCGGGGATGTGTACCTTGATGGGTACCTGCAACGCGAGATCCCGCCGTTCAAGGCTACGGGAATACTGAACGAGTCGTGGCACTGCAAAGTCACGGATATGTACTACGTCACCTTCTACATCGACAAGCAGGGAGGACCAATCATGCAGAGATCGTCCGAACTTCCCCTACCCCTTGATGGGGCAAACGATGAACTGAAGCGGCTGTTGCCGAAGTTCCCAAGAGCAGAGATCGTCTCCTGCCGCGACGTGTGCAAGGGTTGCCTGTACGGAGGTCCGTAATGGTCGCGGTCTCGTTCTCGGTGGTCCTCGACGAGCTGCTGGCCGGGAGGAAAACCCACACGATTCGGCGGCTCAACTTCACCCGCATCGAGCAGTCCGCCCGTCTTGGGATGCAGATCTACTGGCACCAGAGGCGCCCGGACTGCAGGTTCCTCTTCAACTCGAAGTTTGTCAAGGCCCAGATCCTGGACTTCACAGACGAGTGGTGGCCATGCGCCATGGGGTGGATAAAGCCCATGCCCTCTGGCCATAGTCTCCACGTCAGCCAGTGGCCAGCCTCGATCACGATGACAGAGGTAGAAGCGGGCGCCTTGGCCCGGAGGGACGGCTTCGATAGTATCTCCTCAATGCAGGCCCAGTTCCAGAGGATGTACGGCTCCAAGCATGAAGGGTTGTGGGCCGGGATCTACTTCACGCCGCCGAACGAGGTCATGAATTGAACCAATTCGTATTCAGCGATGGGAGCGCCTTTGAGATGCCGACCGATCCGGATCAGAACATTGCCCTATGGGAGAAGGCCCTGGTGCTGAAACTCAGGGATACCTACCAGACTGAGGAGGATTTCAGGAAGGGGTTCGAGATCGCCGTCGAAGGCTACTGGCATCGCAAAGTGGTTCCGACCAAGTTTGGCACGGGGCCCTGGGAAAAGCCGTATGCGAACCTCGCCGAGCTGGCGAAGGATGTGATGTACCAGTACCTGCGGGCGTATATCATGGCGCTTGCCTTTGAGTGGATGGCCAAGGAGACGGACAGGAAACCGGTGAAGGTCGCAGTCCTGGAGGAAGGCGGTGGCCTTCGGGAGATCGACACACGACCCACAGATGTGGGGGGATAACGCAGGTGGCCGGTACAACCACCATCACGGCCATCGAGATCGATGGGATCCTTGCGGATGCGAAGGCCCTCCGCAAGCGGCTGGATGATGCCGAGGGACGGATCCGGGAGCGGGAGAAGGTAGTTGGCACCATCGTCAAGTCTGTCGAGTCGATTGGGGGGGTCGACGGCGAGAAGTTCAGGGCGTTCTTCAAGAAGCCCTACGTGACCCTGCCGTTCAAGGGCAACGAGATCCTGGTGGTCGTGCCACGGTTCATCGACTTCCAGGTGGGCTGGCTCCACCAGCAGACCGAGACCTACAACATCTTCCGGTTCAGCCAGTATGCTGCCTGGCTGGGGGAGGCCCCCCAGGATCTCCTTGACCTGGTGGGCGCGAAGCGGGAGGTTGAGGGCACCGTCATTGGAGAGACGCTCCAGTTCGAGCCGGATGACTCGTCCAGGATCAAGGCAGCGCTGGGGAAGCACCTTGAGAAGTATGGGGAAGGGACGGCGAAGATCAAGAAGGGGCACGAGTTCGAGCTCATCGCCGACATGATCCAGAAGGGATGCCTGCCATTCCGGCCGCACCCGGTAGAGGAGGCCGACAGGAAAGCCCCGGAGTCCACGTTCAAGCTCCGCCCGTACCAGCAGAGGGCCTTCAACAGGTTCATGGAGACCGGGGCCATCGGGGTCTTCCACCCGACAGGGGCAGGGAAGTCCTACGTCGCGTTGAAGTGTGCCGATGCGCTGAAAGGGAAGAAGCTCGTTATCGTGCCCACCATCACCCTCAAGGAACAGTGGGAGAACTATATCAGGGCCCTTCTCCCCACCCAGTTCTACCAGTTCACCATCGCGACCTACCAGACCCGGAGCAAAGAGATCCTCGAAGGGAAGTACATGTTGATGTGTCTGGACGAGGCCCAGAAGCTCCCCGCGAACACGTTCTCCCGGATGGCCTTGGTGAACGCGAAGTATCGGATCGGCCTGTCAGCCTCGCCATTCAGGGAGGATGGACGGGAGGCGTATATCTTCGCCCTGACCGGGTGGCCCGTGGGGCTCGACTGGAAAGAGTACATGAAGGAAACCGGGCAGGAGTACCACCCGGTGAAGGTCTGGGTGGTGAAGGACGAAGAGGCGAAGTACCGGCAGATGAAGCGGCTGCTCGACCCGGCGAAGAAGACCCTGATCTTCTCAGACTCCATCGAGATCGGGCAGAGGATCTCGGCAGCCCTCAAGATCCCGCACGTCTGGGGCGACACGGCAGACAGGATGAAGACCCTCTCCGAGAGCCGTGTCGTGGTGGCATCACGGGTGGCTGACCTGGGGATCTCCATCAAGGATCTCGAGCATATCATCGAGGTAGATTTCCTTTTTGGATCCCGGGGCCAAGAGCTCCAAAGGACTGGGCGGCTGATGCACACGGAGATGGAGAAGGTCAGGCACGACATTTTAATGACCAAGGAAGAGGTTGAGAAGTACGGGAAGCGGCTCTGGTCTCTGCAGGAGCGGGGGTTCCATGTCGAGGTTGAGGAGGTGAGGTGATGAGGCTCCTCGTCTATTTGAGGTTAGGATCGGATGGGAGGAAAATCTATGCCGCGGCAAGCACCAAGCCAGACGACAGGCCGTTCACAAAACCGGGACAGGGCTCGCTCATCCCCACGGTGTTCACAGCGCTCGAGATCGAGATCCCCGATGAGGTTTTCCAGCCGTCATTCCACCGGATAAGGCTGGACATCCCGGTGCAGGCGGTCCAGGCCGTGGCAACAACCGAACACCCACAGAGGCACCTCAAGGCACATGATGATGGGATCACAGTGGGGAGCCAGGTAAAGCAGGTGTATGGCACAGGAGCGACCGATGCCGTGGGGACTGCCATAGAGATCACGAGGACGATGGTGAAGGTGGAGTTTCCGGATGGTGTGAGAGCCCTCCCAAGACACTGGCTCGCGGTCCAAGCCAAGGTTGAGGTGGTGAAGTGATGCCGGACAACTGCCAAGCCTGCGGGGCGCCGATGGAGCGTTCCGGCCTGATCGATGAGGATCCGGACGGGAACCTGTTCGAGCACTGGCACTGCTCAAAGATATGCGAAGATGGCGATCAGGATCAGGAGTGGCGGCCAGCCGGGCGAAAGATGACCGACAAAGAGCGGGCCATCACAGTTCTTGGTCATATCCTCTCCTACCCGGACGATTGGTATACTGATGAAAGTTATGCGAGAGTTGAGAAGACCATGGCATGGATCCGAGGATTGCCATGACCGTTATCTACCTTCAGTGCCAGAGGGAAGGGTGCCGGGGCCTCGGGACCAGGACCAAGACGCGGGAGCGGTGCGAGTGCTGCGGCCACACGGTAGATGTGAAGAATGAGGTGTTCACCTGCAGGCTCTGCGGCGGGAACATGATCCAGGTGGAGACCGCGGACTGGGATCTCCTCTGGCACTGGATCGGAGAGAACGGGCAGCACCGGGGTAGCGGCCTTCGAGGAGGGCTTCGACTTCATCCTGTTCGACAACGATCCGGAATCCGTTGAGGTTGCGAAGCTACGGTGTGCCCAGGAGCGACTGGGGGAGGGTTGATCAAGGGATGAAAAAAGACCGGAAATGCGAACTATGCAGCGACACAATCCCACAAAAGAATAGGGACTCGCTGATGGATCTCGGGTACACCGGGGTAGACATCCGGGCACCGGTCAGGAAGATGATGTATTTCTGTCCGAAGCACACGGCCCAAGAGATCACAGCCCGTATCGAGGCAGTGATCCGGCCAGAAAAGACAGAAAAATGCACCAAGACTGACTGCGAAGCTAACCCATGGATGTGCGATATCCCAGTCGAGATGATGAAGGACGAGTGTCGACAGCAGATCGATGAGGACAAGGCATGGGCACATTGGGGGGATCCCGGACCAGAGCCGGAAGATCCATGCTGAACCATCCTTTAATCTCCTCCCAGACCACATACCAGCATGAGGTGTGACAATGGTGCAGATATTCACGGAAGAGTTCAAGAAGGGAGTGCAGGCCGGTGCGGCAAGGCTCTTCATGGAAGATGGAGGTGTGCCGGGGTGGGTTGTATTCCCAGCCATGGTCCTGTTTCTCTTGCAGTTGATCCTCTGGAGTATCGGGAAAACAGTCATTCCATTCCTGCTTGACAAAGCGGGGGTGTATCTCGAGATGGGGTTCCCGGGTGTAAACTACACCATGCTGGCCCCCTGGTGGTTCCTGGTTGTGGTGTACATGCTGTTCGCACTCGTATGCCTGGGGAGCATGATGTTCTACCTGTACCTGATTATCATGGCTGCAGGGCGGGTCTGGGTTGTGAGGAAGGCTAGGGATGATAAGGTATTCGAAGCGTGGGTGGTAAAGAACAGGCTGATCTGCCCGCCGGAGAAGAAAGAGGTGGGTCAAGGCTGATGGTGCCGTATCTGAAGCAGGAGCACCCGGTCAAGGGATTTGTCAGCGGCATACATGGGATGAGCATCCGCGACATCGTGGAGAGCATCGTCTTGGCGACCGGGTTCGGGGCGCCAACAGTGATTGGGGCAGTCTATATCATCAATCAATTCCTGCTGGGCAGGGCGCTTGAAGTAGAACCGCTCATTGGTATATTCCTGTTGCAGCTCCCGTGGGCACTCTTCCTTGGTGTATGCGCAACGATCGATGAGAAGCGGAGAAAGGCAGGAATCGCCCCCACAATGGAAAAGAGCACCATCCCTTAATCTCCTTTCAGACCACATAGGAGTATGAAATGGAGTGCTTGGTACTGAAATGCCCGAAACCGGATTGCGGGCATGTATGGCCGTACACAGGAGGGTCGACAAGCCGGGTCGCATGCCCCAGCTGCAACGCCTATGTCACGGTCCGAAGGAATATGGTGGGTGCCGCGGAGATCACATACGTCGTGACGCCGATAGACCCGGAGGCGGTCCTGGAACGGATGGAGAGCAGGCCTAAGCCAAGGAAGGGCATCGGCCCGAGGTACCTGCGGCAGGATCCCACCTTGGTGGAGGCCCTGAAGCAGCTCGTGAAGAAGACCAAGACCAAGTAATCTGATCCGGGATCGAAGAATCCGAAGAATCGCAACCTTTTTATTCTCCCACACCACATAGGGGTATGTGAGCAAGGGGGCGTAACCGCATTGCAGGTCATCACGAATTCCATCCGTAGAGCCAGGATGAGATTATGGCGTGTGGCGGCGGGGATCGAGATGGTCGTGCCTGCGCATGCAAGTGGGAAGGAGTGCATATTCCTGATCGGGGATCTCCATTTCGGCCATAAAAATATTATAAAATATTGCAGGCGGCCATTTCTCATCGGGGACTCCCAAGAAATGGACCGGGTTCTGATTCGGAACTGGAACCTAACAGTCCGGAAGAAGGACACGGTGTATGTCCTCGGGGACTTCTCGTTTAGCAGGATGAACGAGTGGTGGTACTACGCCAGGATGCTCAACGGCCAGAAGGTGTTCCTCCAGGGGAGTCACGACAATTTCGGGGAACTTAAGGTGCTTGATTCTGTGGAGTTGTTTGAATGCGGTGAGAAATTCCTCCTGATCCACAACCCAACGGATGCACCACCGGATTACACCGGGTGGATTGTCCACGGGCATCACCACAATAACCATCCCAACACCTCCCCCTTCATTTCCTATGCAAAGAGGACGGTAAATGTCTCCGTGGAGCTCATCGGCTACCGCCCAATCGACTTCGAAAAGCTTGCGGGGCATCTCCACCAGGGCGTGCTTACCGGGTTGATGGGCACACAGGCGAAGGTGGGGGTACCAATGGAGGGATCCTGATTATATCGACTGCTGGGAACGTCAGCTCAGAGACCATCCAGAAATACATCGAGGCGCAGAGCAAGAAATGATCCTCACGTTCAAGATTCGGCATGGGCGGGACTTCAGCAACGAGCTGAAGAAGGCGTTTGAGGTAGCGGAGTTCACCGTCAGGAACAAGATCAAGTCTCCCAATACAACGTTCGTGAAGGATATCCGGGGCACCCTTCCCTCTACGATTGCCTGTCAGGTGATGAAGAAATATGGGCACCAGAGGACCATCAAAGAGGTTCACAAAGTCAACATGATAGTTCCCGGGCAGGGCGTGAGATACTTCAAGGAGACGAATTCCATCTGGATCCCCTGCCTGAAGATCCATCTGGAAAACACCATCCCCTACACGTTCACGAAGATCAACCAGGTCGAGCTTGACAGGGAGTTCGCCTACATCGCGGTCACGGTGCCGGAACAGCCGGAGATGATACCTCGGGCGTTCATCGGGGTTGACCGGAACACGACGGGCCATGTGGCAGTGACGGCGAACCCGGATACCGGGAAGGTCGAGAAGCTGGGGAAGAAGGCACTGCACGTCCACCGGAAGTATTCAGCGATCCGGAAACGTCTTCAGGAACAGGAACGGTTCAAGGAACTGAAGGCGGTCAAGGATCGAGAGAGCAGGATCGTGAAAGACCTGAACCACAAGATCAGCAGGAAGGTGGTCGAGATGGCGAAGGTCCAGCACGCAGCACTCGTCTTTGAGGATCTGGGCGGTATCCGGAAGACGAGGAACCAGAACCGCTCGTTCAAGTATGCCCTGCACAGTTGGTCGTTCTACCAGCTCCAGCAGTTCGTAGAATACAAGGCCAAGCTGCTGGGCGTCCCCGTCCTCTACGTTGATCCCGCCTACACCTCGCAGGATTGCTCAAGGTGCGGTGCCTGGGGTCAGCGGAATGGAAAGGATTTCAAGTGTCCGGTCTGCGGACACGTTGATCATGTCGATGCCAACGCCGCATTCAACATTGCGTTACGTCAGGTGAGCATGGTCGATCGTGCAGTGTCAGAGAGCTGCACGATGGGCGCATTGATACCCCACTGGAGCTCCGGTTAGGATGCAACCGACTCTGAATCTCCCGACTTTAGTCGTGGAGAGTGTCAAGGAGGTAACCACGGGCTGCATGCACCATGCTACGAGAGAGAAAATGGTCCCGCTCGGCCAGGGCTGGGTCCACCGTGCCGTGGAGGACAGCGATGAGTGCTGGCATAAGGACCACAAGAGTGAGAAATGCGATGGGAAAAACGAGAGATGCAAGGACTACGCGGAGAAGGAGATACCTGAATGACCCGCCCCCGCCATCCCGATCTTGATAAATCCTGCCAGCTTGATCTTGACAGCTTTGCGAAGAAGGAGCCGGATAGCCCCCAAGTAGCCCCCAAGAAGGCCCCCGGCAAGAAGGAGGTCCAGAGGCTCCAGGTGGTCTACGAGCCGAAGGGCAAGGCCGCGGAGTACTCGGGTCTCGCGGCGAACCTGTATAGGGGCTGCGATCATATGTGTATCTACTGCTATGGCCCCCAGACGCTTCACATCCCACGGGAGGAGTTCATCCATCCGGTACCGAAATCGGATGACGTGATCTCGAAGTTCCGGGAGGACTGCCGGATCCTACAGGCCAGGGGAGAGAAGCGGTATATCCTCCTCTCGTTCGTCGCCGACCCGTACTGCCTGCTGGACTCCTCGCTCAAGATCACCCGCCAGGCACTGGAGATCCTGGCCAATACGGACCTGCGGTTCACCATCCTTACCAAAGGGGGGGTGCGGTCCATGCGGGACTTCGACATCCTGGAGCGGTGCAAGGACAGATGTGAATATGGGGTGACCCTGACCCTCACGGACGAGGGGATGCGGAAAGTGTGGGAACCACACGCGGCCCCCACGCACGAACGGATCACGGCCCTGATGCAGGCCCACGCGATGGGGATACGAACCTGGGTCTCCTGTGAACCTGTCATCGATCAAGAGCAGACGTTCGAACTGATCCGGAAGGTCGCAGGTTTCGTGGATGAGATCAGGGTTGGGAAAATGAATTATCACGAACTCGCGAGGCAGATCGACTGGAAGAGGTTCGGGGACCAGGCCATCGAACTGCTCGAGGAACTGGGCGTGAAGTACATGATTAAGGCAGATCTGAAGAAAGCGATGGGGATTGGAGAGGATCCAAACGGGGTAGCACCATGAGTACGGGAGCAATCTGTGGTGGTGCCGAGAGTTGGAGGAGGTCAATTCACCGCTGCACGGTCTGCAAGCGGAATACCAGGCACATCCATGGTGTGGTGTATGGCGGGTACGGGTCAAACGATATCTGCCTAGCCTGCGGAGCCCTGGTAACAGATCTGGAATGTCTCCACAAAGGGACGAAAGAGGAGCGGGAACGGCGCATGCAGATGGCAAAAGCGATCTGGGACGACCGTGTGAGGTACCCCCAGCTCACCCTGCGGGCGTACTTGCAGAAGTACGTGCACGGCCCGATGGAAGAGGCGCAGGCGGAGATGAAGGGGGCAACTCAGGTGAGACCATGATCGGTTGGTTCAAACGGAAATACCACGAATTTCAATTCAATCGGCAGATGAGAAAGCTCAGGTATCTGGATGCCCTATCGCGGCGGAGATATCCGTACCAAGTTCCAGCGAAATCCCCGTACCGGGTAGAGATCCAGGCGGCAGTCACTAAGGCCAAACGGCATCTCGATTTGATGGAGGGGTTACCATGATGAAGCCCACGAAACTGCCGGTCATTCTCTACGTGGACTGCCCGAAACTTGATCGTAGAGTTCCGGTGGATGAGGCATGCCGGGAACCATGCGGTGATTTTCGGGGTGTCCACTCCACCGGGCATGTTATCTGTGATCACTCAAAAACACAGAAAGGATAACTTCAATAGGGAAGCACACATACTGGCATGTGGACAAGGGGGCGTGAACATGGAAACATTCGACGTTGAGATTGTCTTGAGGTGCCCGCTGAAAGGGTACACCAAGGAAGATGCCGAGGACCAGGTCAAGAAGTTCCTCAGGGAAATGCCGAGCTTCATGGAGGCCATGGAAGACTGCGGAGTGCGCTTCGACCGATTCGAGCTCGTGAGCGCGGGAACTGTGGGGGGAACCGAAGGCAGTGCGAGGAAGGAGATCATCACCAAGAAGGAGCTGCTGCACCTGCTCACAGAGCAGCACGAACTCCACAAGATGCCGTCCTGGCGGTATC
>Ga0315291_10009792_pt1 | contig 11751 bp, 9 predicted proteins | sample YL17G12_20_MG_FD_203070 | JGI IMG/M metagenome (GOLD analysis project Ga0315291, IMG submission 203070) | Sediment microbial communities from Yellowstone Lake, YNP, Wyoming, USA - YL17G12_20 | ecosystem: Environmental > Aquatic > Freshwater > Lake > Sediment | place: USA: Wyoming | collected...
CGATCCCACTATTATTGGCTATCTTTTTTTCGGGACCACAGTTGCTCAGCACCACTGGTTTTACGCTCACCAGTGGTCTGGCTCCATACTGACGGACGACAAGAAATATGTTCCAGGCCTCTTTATTCACCAGGCCTGCTCAACCTCCACAACGATTCTCAACCTCTGCGCATTAAATTTAGAGGCTGGTGCTTACGAGGTGGGTTTTGGCCTGATGAGCGACCGTTGTTCCAACGGGCCCCACACCATATGGCCTAATCCCTTGGGTCCAGGAGGTGAGCCGGAGAGGGAAGACTGGAATATGGACAACTTCGGTGGAAACCCTCGTGTGCCCGTCGCCATGATGGAGACCGCCGAGAACGTGGCCAAGGAAATAGGCATCACCAAGGAGGACTGCGACGCCTTGGTCCTGAGGCGCTATGAGCAATATCAGACGGCGCTCGCCAATAATAGAGCATTCCAGAAGCGCTACATGTTCCCCGCAGAAGTCATGGTTAACAAGAAACAGACCAAGCTGGTCGAACAAGACGAGGGTTGGACCCCTACCACAGCCGAGGGCCTGGCCAAGCTGAAACCGGTAAGGCCGGGGGGGAGTCCACAGCTTCGGCGCCCAGACGTTCCCCGCGGACGGAAACTGCGGCATTATCGTTACCACGAGGGACAGGGCCAAAGAACTGAGCGCGGATCCCAGAATAGAAATACAAATTGTCTCCTACGGCTTTGCACGGGTGAAGCCAGCCTACATGCCAGCAGCGCCTGTTCCAGCTGCTGAAATGGCCCTTGCCATCGCAGGCCTGAAAATCACGGACATGAAGGTCATCAAGACCCACAACCCCTTTGCCACAAATGACCTTAACTTAGCTAAGAAAATGGGCATTGATGTCATGAAGTTTAACAACTATGGATCGTCCCTGATCTACGGCCATCCTCAGGGACCCACTGCAGGCAGGGGCATTATCGAGATGGTGGAAGAGGTGGTACTCCTCGGTGGTGGCTACTGTCTCTTTACGGGTTGCGCAGCAGGGGACACCGCAGCCGCTATGATCCTTAAGGTTGGCTAAAATCTCTGAGGGAGAGTCCACATACCCCGCCTTCTTATGGGCCGGTGCAACGAAGGGGCAGCGGCCCTTTTCGTCTGTGCGTCTGGCAGGCTCCTCTAAAAAGCAGAGGCAACATGGATTACAGATCACTCAAGATTGATGGACCATGCTTCAATAAAAGGGAGAGGGTTGAGGAATAAAAATACTGGCATCTTTACCCTAACCTTTCAACTTAAGAACATCTATTCTTATTATTCGATGAGACTCCGGATCACCTTCATATTTTTCAGATCCTCTACCGTATCTTTTCTCGGAGTCTCCATGATGCCAGGAAGATGTTCTAATAAAGGATGATTGACCAGATATCGGAATCCCTCAACTCCAATATATCCCTCACCGATATGCCAGTGCCGATCTTTTCTCGATCCCAAAGGAGTCTTTGAATCATTAAGATGAAGAAGATGGAGTCGTTTTAGACCGATCGTTTGGTTAAAGGCCTCAAGGGTCTTTTCAATTCCGTCTTTGTTAGAGAGATCATACCCTGCTTCAAAAGAATGGGCTGTATCGAGACAGACACCCATTCTTTGGTGGTCATGAACTCCTTCGATAATTTTTTTGATCTGGTCAAAGGTATAGCCGATCTCTGTCCCTTGTCCTGCTGTATTCTCCAAAAGGAGAATGACCCCATTCTTCACCTTTTCAAAGGCCTGATCGATCCCTTGAGAAAAAGCCTCAATGGCTTGATCTTCCGTTGATTCCATTCGGTGACCCATATGGATGATGAGGTACTGGGCTCCCAGCTGCTCTGCCCTTTGAAGATCTGCGACGATCGAATGGATGGACCGCTTGTAAAATTTTGACTTTAAGCAAGCAATATTGGGTAGATAGGGCATGTGGAGAAAGACAGGGGAAAGGGTAGAGGATTGAATGGAGGATCGGAATTCCTCCACCTCCTTCTTATTCAAAGGGGAATATTTCCATCCCCTTGGGTTTCTGGAGAAGAATTGGATGGTCTCGCAGCCCCTGACATGGGCTCTTTCAGCCACCTTTGAAAACCCTCCAGCAATGGAGATATGGAACCCAAACCGCATCGATGCTCCTTGAAGAAGGATTGACTGGAAGTTATAATTAATTATGTAAATCCGTTAATTATTGTCAATAGGAATTTGAAGCGGAAAGTGCGATTTTTCGCTTGACAAAAGAAAGCGTTTGGTTTAGGAATGAGGCGTTCAAATTAAAAAATTCACAAGTTCTTTAACACCCTTTCCTTTTCAACCGAGTCAAGGGATATAAGTTTATGTTCCTCAAGGTTTCCTTATACATTTCCCTGGTCATTTTCCTGATCGCTTTGATTTATAAAGTATCGACCTGGTTCCGATACAAGATCGGGATAGGAGCAGAAGAGATTTCAACCTCCACACGGTTTTTTTCTGCCATCAAGGGAATCCTCTCGACACTTTTCAGTGTCAAGATTCTTACTCTGCTGAAAGTCTTTGTTCTCGATGTACTGCTCCAATTCAGGATATTGAGGGAGGATTTTCTCAGGTGGGTCATGCATATTTTTATCTACGGCGGTTTCATGCTTCTTCTCCTGATGCATGCTCTGGACAAAACCATCACCATAGCCATATGGAAGAACTATTATTCTACGATCAATCCTTTTATGTTTTTAAGAGACCTCTTCGGCGCCATGGTCATCGTTGGAGTGATCATTGCGATTTATCGCCGATTCATTTTGAAGGTCCCCCGCATGTTCACCAATGCCATGGATATTTATACCATTCTCATTGTGGCAGTCATCATGCTCTCCGGTATCTTTTTGGAAGCCACCAAAATGGTCGCCTACTCCGATTATAAGAGGATGGTGGATGAATATTCTGGATTGAGTGATTCCCAAGAACTAAAGTCTTTGGAAGCCTATTGGGTGAAGGAATTTGGAACGGTTTCTCCAAATATAAAAGGGCCCTTTGATAAAAAAATCTTAGAGAAAGGCAAAGAACTCCATCAATCGAGTTGTGAGGGATGCCATGCTCGGCCCCAATGGGCATTTGCAGGTTATGGAGCAGCTAAGATCATTAGCCCCATCGGCCTTAGCCTTGACAGGGCTCATCTACCTCGCGTGCTTTGGTACATCCATGTCTTAGCCTGTTTGGTAGGACTTGCTTATCTTCCCTTCAGTAAAATGTTCCATATCTTTGCCAGTTCAGTAAGCCTCCTTGCCAATGGAGTCATTGGAAAAGAAAAATTAACTCCAGCGAACCGGGCCACTCTTCAAGCCATGGAACTGGATGCCTGCACTCATTGCGGAACCTGCAGTTTGAGATGTTCGGTAATCATGGCCTTTGAAGAAATTACAAATATGAATATTTTTCCTTCTGAAAAGATCGCTTCCATTAAGAGGCTTGCCTCTGGCAAGGAATTGAGTCCGCAAGAACTCAGGCATATTCAAGAAGGAACCTATCTCTGTACCAATTGCTACCGTTGTACCGTGGTGTGTCCGGTAGGAATCAATTTGCAGGATTTGTGGTTCGACGTAAGAGAAACTCTCCTTCAAAAGGGATACCCAGAATTTCTTGTTCTCTCCCCTCTTTCTTTCTACCGTGGATTAATGAAGGAAGAAACGGTTCCGAAAGATTACGAGAAGCCCTTGATCCAAGCGAGAGAAGCGATTGTGGCTCAGTGTGATTTAATGAAGAAGAAAGATAAAGTTTTACCTCTGACTCCCACAAACAGAAAATTGCAAAGTGGACTGAACCTTTCTGCTCAGGCAAAGACCTTCTCCGTTTGCTTTGGCTGTCAGACCTGTACGACCGTCTGTCCTGTGGTGGGTAATTATGAAAATCCTCAGGAAGCCCTGGGGCTACTGCCCCATCAAATTATGCATGCCGCTGGTTTAGGGTTGAGGGATCTCGCCTTTGGTTCAAATATGCTTTGGGATTGTTTGACCTGTTATCAGTGTCAGGAACAATGTCCGCAGGGGGTCTGCGTCACGGATGTGCTTTACGAACTTAAAAATTTGGCGGTCAAACAAGTGAGAGAAAAGACCCTGCAGCCCATGGAAAGAAAATGATGGAATTTGCCTTGTTTCTCGGCTGTACTATTCCAGCCCGTCTGAACCAGTACGAATCTTCCTCCAGAGCTGTTCTCGAGAAGCTCGGTGTGGGATTGGTCGATATCCGAGAATTTAACTGCTGCGGATACCCCTTGAGGAATATTGACTTTAAAGTTTTTATCCTCTCTTCAGCCAGAAATCTGGCCTTGGCGGAGAAGAAGAATCTCCCTGTGATGACGTTGTGCAAGTGTTGCTACGGCAGCCTTAAAAAAGCAGACTTTCTCATGAAGGAGAATGCTTCTTTGAAAAAAGAAGTGAACGCAACACTCGAGAAAGAGGGTCTGAAGTATGAGGGAAGGGTCGAAATCAAACATCTTCTTTCCGTTCTTCATAAAGATATAGGCATCGAAGCGATCAAGGGGAAGATGGTGGCGACCTTTAAGAGGCTTAAGGTGGCTACCCATTATGGATGCCATGCCTTACGCCCCAGTCAGGTGGTGGAATTTGATAATGCCGTGGCACCCTCCCTATTTGATCAACTGGTTGAAGTGACGGGTGCCGAGAGCATTGATTGGCCGATGAAACTTGAATGTTGCGGCGCCCCTTTATGGGGAATCAATGACAGGCTCTCCATGGATTTGACTTTAAAAAAATTGACAGATGGGAAAAAGTCTGGTGCCGATTATGTTTGTGCAGCCTGCCCATACTGCCACATCCAGTTCGATAAGGTCCAGAAGATGATTCTCTCTCAAAGAAATGTGAACCATCCTCTTCCCTCCATTCTCTATACCCAGCTCCTGGGATTGAGCCTGGGGATTGATCGAAAGGCGCTTGGATTGGAGATGAACGAAATTCCTATCACCGGTATTGAGGAATCATTATCAAAGGAGACAGAATTAGCAGAGGAAAAAGAATTAGCTGAGCAGAAAGAAACAAAAGAGAAAACAGAATCAACAAAGGAATAGATAATCTAAAAATATCCTCCCCCCTTGCGGGGGAGGATTCACCCTGTTAGATACGTAGTTTTTTCTCGCAGAGTTACACAAAAAAGCCTTATCTAACAGGGTAAAGGTGGGGGGATTAAACAATGGCCACCCCCACCCTCTCCCTCCCCCATCGAGGGGGAGGGGAAAGTTTGCAATTTTTCATGGTTCGTGGGTGACAATATTATCATGTAAAATTCGGTTTTAGAAGGTAGGGGTCAAGATGGCACAGAATAGAATCGGTTCAGTGATGGTGGTCGGTGGAGGCATTGCCGGGATGCAGACCGCATTGGATCTGGCCAATTCCGGTTATTATGTCTACCTTGTGGAAAGGTCCTCCTCCATCGGTGGCGTGATGGCCCAATTGGACAAGACCTTCCCCACCAATGACTGTTCCATGTGAATCCTCTCGCCCAAACTGGTCGAGGTCGGCCGGCATCTCAACATTGAGCTACTAACTCTCTCTGAAGTGAAAAGCATTTCCGGGGAAGAGGGGAATTTTGAAGTCAAAATCGTTCAATCCCCACGCTATGTGGACCCAGCGAAGTGTATTGCCTGCGGTCTCTGTGCTGAGAAATGCCCGACCAAAGTGGATAGTGAATATGATGCGGGTCTCGCCAAGCGAAAATCCATCCATGTGAAATATGCGCAGGCCGTTCCTCTGAAGTATGCCATTGACCCAATCCATTGTATCTTTTTTACGAAAGGGAGATGCAAGGCCTGTGAAAAACTCTGTCCAGCCAAGGCGATCAATTTTGAGGATCAGGAAAAGGAATTGACCATTCAAACCGGAGCGATCATCATTTCCCCTGGATGTGAGGTCTTTGATCCAAAGGCTTATGATGTCTACGGCTACCAACGCTCCCCCAATATCGTCACCAGCCTTGAATTCGAAAGAATGCTCTCTGCCTCCGGGCCCCTTGGCGGGCATCTGATCAGGTCTTCCGATAAAAAGGAGCCGAAAAAGATCGCCTGGATTCAGTGCGTGGGTTCGAGGGATGTGCACGAAGGAGCCAAAGCTTTTTGCTCAGCGGTCTGCTGCACCTATGCCATCAAGGAAGCGATCGTGGCCAAAGAGCATTCAAAAGAGCCTCTGGATACGGCCATCTTCTACATTGATATGCGAACCTTCGGCAAAGATTTTGAGAGATACTATAACCGGGCCAGGGAAGAGGCGGGAGTGCGTTTTATCAAATCAAGAATCACCCAGATTCTTCCGATAAGCGATACAGAGGACCTTCTCATCCGCTATACAGACGAGGCTCAGAAAAGGATTGAAGAGACATTTGATTTGGTCGTCTTATCCGTGGGATTTGCCGTTCCCAAAGAAGCGGTGGATCTGGCGAAAAGATTGGATATCCATCTTGATTCCTACTCCTTCACGACCACCAGTAGCTTTGAACCTGTTCGAACCTCAAAGCCGGGCATCTTTGTCTGCGGAGCCTTTCAGGGACCCAAAGATATTCCTACTTCTGTCATCGAATCGAGTGCCTCGGCTGCCATGGCTGAGAGTATCTTAGCTGATTCTCGCTGGTCCATGACGAAGACCAAGGTCATCCCCGAGGAGATCGATGTCCGGGGCGAACTTCCACGGATTGGCGTATTTGTCTGCAAGTGTGGAACGAATATCGCAGGCGTGTTAGATGTTCCAGCCATTGCTGAATATGCACGATCCTTGCCAGGTGTCGTTTATGTGGAAGAGAATCTCTTCAGCTGCTCTCAGGACACTCAAGATAAGATGACAAAGATCATCAAAGAACAGAAATTGAACCGGGTGGTCGTTGCTGCCTGCAGCCCATTGACTCATGAAGTTCTCTTCCAGGAAACAGTGGTCAATGCAGGCATCAACAAATACCTCTTTGAGATGGCGAATATACGCAATCAATGTTCCTGGGTACACAGTGGGGATGCAGAGGCTGGTACAGAGAAAGCCAAAGATCTTGTACGCATGGCCGTGGGTAAAGTGGGTCTCTTTGAACCCATGTCCGAGCCTCAAATCAAGATCAACCCGACAGCCATGGTCATCGGCGGTGGTATTTCAGGTATGAGCGCTGCTAAAAATCTGGCAGCGCAGGGATACCATACCTGCTTAATTGAAAAGGGGGGTGCCTTAGGAGGACAGGCTCGAGACATCTATCAAACCTGGCGAGGCGAGGATGTTCAACAAAATCTGGCTCAACTGATTCAAGAGGTTCGATTCAATCCAAAGATCGATGTCTTCCTGAACACTGAATTGAAGCAGGTGGAAGGGTTTGTGGGTAATTTTAAATCCACCCTTCAGACAAATGGAAACGAGAAGGTATTAGAACACGGGATTGCCATTATTGCGACCGGTGCATCGGAACTAAAACCGGATCAATATCTCTATGGGAAAGACCCTCGTGTTCTAACCAGTCTCGATTTAGACAATAAATTTATCCATCGTGACCCCTCTTTGAAACAGGCCCACTCAGCCGTTTTTATTCAATGTGTTGGATCGCGCATCAAAGAGAGGCCTTACTGTTCTAAAGTATGTTGTACACATTCCGTTTTAAGTGCACTCAGACTGAAAGAGAATCATCCGGAGATGGATGTCTTTATCGTTTACAGAGATATGCGCACCTATGGACTTCGGGAGGATCTCTATCGGGAAGCGCGGGCCAAAGGTATCCTCTTCATTCGTTATGACGATAACAAAGAGTTAAAAGTTGACAAGGATAAAGATGATCTTCAGGTCCTCTTCACCTCCTATGTCCTGAACCGAGAGATCGAGATTCGACCAGACTTATTGATTTTGGCTACGGCCATCATCCCTCCGAAGGAAAATCCCGTTGCCAAATTATTCAAGGTTCCAGTGAATAATGATGGTTTCTTTGTGGAGGCCCACGTCAAACTTCGACCCATTGATTTTGCCACGGATGGAGTGTTTGTTTGCGGCCTGGCCCATTCTCCAAAACCGATTGACGAATCTATTGCTCATGGTCTGGGTGCAGCGGCGCGCGCCGTGACGCTTCTGTCCCAGAAGGAGATGTTCGGCAATGCGATTGTCGCCTTCATCAATCCTGAGAGTTGTGTGGGTTGTCAGGGATGCTTAAAGGTTTGCCCCTATGAGGCCATTCGATATTTGGAAGACAAAAGAATCTGTGAGATCAATGAAGTGATCTGTAAAGGATGTGGGGCCTGTGCTGCCACCTGTCCATCGGCCAGCGCCCAGCTCAAGCGTTTCACCAGCAGGCAGATTTATTTTCAAATTGAAAAGGCCATGGCGGCCTAGTAGGTGATCATTGCAAAATTCAAATTGTAAATTGCAAATTGAAAATTGGTAATACTTTAGCGCTTTGAAAATCCCTCCCTGCCTCCCTTTTCCAAAGGGAGGAGATATTAGCTTCCCCCTTTGAAAAAGGGGGATAGAGGGGGATTTTATAGTGATTCTTTTAATTTTTTTGGCTTTTGAAATTCATTTTTCAAAAGGCTAAACTGATACGAAAATTGAATAAAATAAAAAAGGAATTTTGCACTTTGCATTTTTCATTTTGAAATGGGGTTAAACATGGCAGAGGAGTTCAGACCGAAGATCATTGCTTTCCTATGTACCTGGTGAGCTTATGCTGCCGCTGACCTGGCTGGGGTCAGTAGAATGCAGTATTCAACATCGATCCGGGTCATTCGGGTAATGTGCGCCGGGACGATATCGCCTCATTATGTCCTGAAGGCCTTGCAGGCAGGGGCAGATGGCATTTTTGTGGCTGGCTGACGTCTCGGCGAATGTCATTACCAGTCTGGTAATGTCATGGCTAATAAAAGGATGACCTTCTTGAAGAAGTTGTTGGAGTTTTCTGGCCTTCATCCAGAGCGGGTTAGGACGAGGTGGGTCTCTTCTGCAGAGGCGGTGGAATTCGTTCACGAGGTGTCAGAATTTGTAGAGGATATAAAAAAGTTAGGGCCGAATCCTTTGAGAGCGAAAGCAAAGGAGGCCGCCTGACCATATAAAGCTAAGGTCAAGGTTGGGGTTTGTAGCCGCAACCTTTAGGTTGCGGCATTTTCGCAGGCTAAAGCCTGCGGCTACCATTTATGGTTTGTAATTGTATTTCGGAATCACTCTATTAGGGTGAGATTGAGAAACGATGAGCACTAAGATTAAAGAGGCTGTTCGAACCCTTTTGGCCGGAGGAAAGATCAAGGGATTTCTCGGATTGAGAGAAGACAACGGCAATATCATGCCACATCTTTTCTGCGATCCCAAGGAGCTTGATGCTCTCTCTTTGGGTGATTGGAAGAAAGCAGGGGATACTCGTTATCCTTTGAATCAGTTGATGATTCGATTGACCCTTCAATATCCTGAAGAGACCTTTGCCATTCTGATTCGAGGCTGCGATGAAAGAGGACTTAAAGAGCTCTTCAAGTGGAAACAGTTGAACGAAGAGAAGGTCGTCCTCATTGGGATGGGTTGTCCTGATGAACTGGCTAAGGCTTGTGAATGTGAAAAGCCATTTCCGGATAGTTTGATCGATGGTCCACCAGGAGCCAAAGCAGACAGCGAAAAAGTTGCTCGTGTCGAAGCCATGGACCTGGACGCTCGATTCCAGTATTGGAAGGCGGAGTTTGACCGATGCATCAAGTGTTTTGGCTGCCGAAATATCTGTCCGATGTGTTTTTGCAATGAATGCTCCCTTGAAGAGGATCAATTGGTGGGGACTGGGGAGATTCCGCCTGCCAATCCTACTTTCCATTTGGCTCGGGCCATCCATATGGTGGGTCGTTGCATTGACTGTGGCTTGTGTGAAGAGGCCTGTCCAGCAGATATTCCTTTAAGAACGCTTTATAAAAAGGTGGGAGAGATTATCAGCAAGGAATTTGGATATAAGACGGGCTTCAGCGTGGATGAAAAATCACCCTTCAATATCATTGAGGTGAAATAGTTTCATGGAATTCAAAACCGTTTTGAGTTTCTGCCCTTACTGTGGATGTGGGTGCGGATTGCTTTTAGAGGTTCTCGATGGAAAAATCGTTGGGACCCTTCCTTCCAAAACCAGTCCTGTGAATCAAGGCAAACTGTGTGTGAAGGGTTGGACTGTCCATGAATTTGTCACGAGCCCCAACCGATTGATCAAACCCATGGTGCGCAAGGCCGATGCTTTAGGGGAAACCTCATGGGATGAGGCGCTCAATCTTGCGGCCACACGCCTGAAAGAGATTAAAGAAAAATATGGTCCGGATAGCATCGGTGTGTTGACCTCTGCCAAGTGCACCAATGAGGAGAACTATGTTTTACAAAAGTTTACTCGGGCCGCCATTGGGACGAACAATATCGACCACTGCGCACGTCTCTGACACTCCTCCACCGTGGCCGGGCTGGCCGCCGTATTTGGCAGCGGGGCAATGACCAACTCCATCGAAGAAATTGAGAATGCCGATTGTATCTTCATCATCGGTTCCAATACTTCCGTGGCCCATCCCCTCATTGCCACCCGTGTCTTCCGCGCCAAGACTAAAGGAGCTAAGCTCATTGTCGCGGATCCCCGAAGGATCCCGATCATCCTCCAAAGTGATTTACACCTTCAACAGAATCTTGGAACCGATGTGGCTCTCATCAACGGTCTGATGCACATCATTTTGAAGAATGGGTGGCAAGATCAGGCATTTGTTGATGAACGTACAGAAAACGTTGAGGAACTGAAAAAGGTGGTTGAGAATTATCCTCCTGAAAAGGTATCGGAGATCACAGGGATCCCGGTGGCTGATCTGGAAAAAGCAGCAGAATATTATGCCAAGGCGGAGAGGGGAAGTATTCTCTACACCATGGGCATTACCCAGCACACCACGGGTGTGGATAATGTCAAGTCCCTTGCCAATCTGGCGATGCTGACCGGGAATCTCGGCAAGGAATCCACAGGCATCAACCCTCTTCGAGGGCAGAACAATGTCCAGGGCGCCTGCGACATGGGCGGGTTACCGAATGTTTATACGGGTTACCAGGCAGTGATTGATCAAGCAGTGCGACAGAAATTCGAGGAGGCGTGGGGAGCGAAACTTTCAGATAAGATTGGATTGACGGCGACTGAAATGTTTCCTGCTGTTCTGAATGGGAAAATGAAAGCCATCGTCATCCTGGGTGAAAATCCAGTGGTGAGTGATGCGGATTGCCTTCATGTGGAAAAGGCGCTCAAAGCCCTTGATTTTCTTCTGGTCATTGATATCTTCAAAACCCCTACTTCAAATCTGGCCCATGTGGTGTTGCCCGGGGCTGCTTTCGCAGAGAAAGAGGGGACTTTTAGCAACACAGAGAGAAGGGTTCAGTTACTTCGAAAGGCTGTGGAACCTCCTGGGGAGTCCAGACCAGACTGGCAGATTATCCAGGAGCTGTCGAGCCGTTTTGGTTATCCCATGGATTATGCTTCTCCACGTGCTATCATGGAGGAGATTGCCAAGCTCACTCCATCTTATGGCGGCATTACTTATGATCGACTTCAAGGCGGGGGGTTGCTGTGGCCCTGCCCCAATACCGAACATCCTGGAACTAAATTTTTACATCAGGGCCGATTTACCAGGGGCAAAGGTTTATTTAGTGCCATTGAATACAAACCCGCTGCAGAGACGGCTGATGAGGAGTATCCTTTCCAATTAACCACCGGAAGAGTTCATGTCCATTACCACACCGGGACGATGACAAGAAATTCTCCTTCCTTGGAACGGGAGA
>Ga0315291_10009793_pt1 | contig 11750 bp, 18 predicted proteins | sample YL17G12_20_MG_FD_203070 | JGI IMG/M metagenome (GOLD analysis project Ga0315291, IMG submission 203070) | Sediment microbial communities from Yellowstone Lake, YNP, Wyoming, USA - YL17G12_20 | ecosystem: Environmental > Aquatic > Freshwater > Lake > Sediment | place: USA: Wyoming | collected...
TGGAACCAAGTCTTGGTACTACGATGGAGTTCATTACCTATATGAAGATGGTATGGGATTTTTGAAGATTAAACCCTGAGCAACGGCTCCGATTCCTTTTCCACGTCGTTCTTCCACGCCCATATCCATACGCCGACTTGTGACAATATCATGAGGATGACTTGGGTCACATAGGCCCATGTCGGAGGCTCGATGGTCAGATAGTCGAACTTGGTCCAGTCCTTGATCTCGTAATTGGACATGACCTCATTCTCTATTAACGGCAGGACTTCTGGAACAAACCCTTTCTCGACTACGATCCCCTCGATCAGGCTTTTTGTTTGGAAGCTCTCGCTCCACCCGAACACGTGGACCCATGTCGGCTTCTTCGGGTCGCCTCCGAACGAGATGACCAAGTCGTTCTTCTTACCTCCAACCCAATGCGCCTCCTGGTACTGGCCAAGCATGGAGTCCTCGCCCAAGCCGACGGCGATCAGGTTGACCTTCTTGACGGGACCCAGCCTTGAGTTGAGTTGGTCCCATTCCCTGATGGAGACTGAGCCTGCGGAACTTCCGAGGAGTCTGTTGGACGATTTCCATCCGTCTGCTGGTTGAGGGTATGACAGAACGGGTACGCTCTCCGGAACCTTGGCGAAGCTGAACACGGAAGGACATGCCTTGACCCTGTTGGTCCAGCTCTTGGTCGTCGTCGTAGGGTAGACGTATCCAGTCTGGTTATGGACGAAGTACGTCTCTGGAGAGCCCGAGTCAAAACCAGACTTTAGTCCCTTCCTCGTCTCTTGGTTGCCCCCGAAGTTGGCCTTGATTTCCTCGTATGTCTGCCGGTTGATGTCGAATCCTTGTCCCAAGGTATCCTTGGCGTCCCATTCGTCTGGATGGGTCCTGTGCCTAGTCTCCCAATGGCTGAAAACGCTCTCTGTATACGTTTCGGTCCTGCGGTTCTTACCCGACCCTACCGTCCTGTGCTTGGTGACCGTCGTGTATATGGCTACTTGGTACTCCTCGACCCATTCAGGGGAGAACCTCGCTTGGCTGATCTGACCAGACCAAGTCTCGACGTCTCCAGTCATCCCACAGATGGAAATCAGGTGTACGATGATGGTGACTACGATTCCTACCCCGAAGGATAGCCCCCATTCGGGGAGCGTAATTCTCTTGCTCGTAAGCCAGAACGCCATCCCGATGACCAATGGGATGATCGCCATCACGTAGCAAATCCACATGTTACTTGCCTTCCATGACGATCAGGTAATGCGACGGGACGTCACGGACGGTCGTCTCCTTCCAGAGCGGAGTCACGGACACAATGCGCTTATTTGTCTTGGAGACATACCCCTCTAAATCATCTTTCCCTACCGTGACGATTTCTTGTCCCGATGGGAAGACGGGGGACTTCTCCGCTTGGACTGGCATTACGGGGATGGCCCCGTCCTTGTCCTTTTGGGCGGCTTCACGGACGGACTGCCTTGCTCTGCTCAGGACGGGCAACAACAGCCCCGCTGCTATGGCGATGATGGCCACGAGAACCAATACCTCGATCAGGGTTAATCCCTTACCCTCAGAGGGCCATTCCCCGTAGAACTTCCGTCCGTTGATCCACTTCGACCCGTATCTCATGTTACTTCTCCGCTGGCTTTGGCTGCTTCTGGAAGACATCTACGTCGTCGTCCTTGCCCGTCTTGAAGGCGTCCTCGGTCCGGGTCGAGGTGACGATGGTAATCTCAATCTTCTGACGACCCAAAATGGACATAATCATGCTGGATGGGAACTTGTCCAAGAGGATGTCGTGCTCCCTTTTCAGGTCAATCAGCTCCTTCTGCCGCATGGTGAACCTGTCCCTTGACCCGGTGATGATAGACATCAACTTGTTGAATGTAGAAGTATCGACGTTGGGAATCGACTCCTTGATCCACGCCATCATCAGGTTCTTGCTCTCGACAGCCCTGGCCTGGGCATGGGCGACGAAGATTTCCTTCAGGGCGTTCTTCTGGGCGTCCGTGACCTGCGCCGTCTGGGCGATGGTCTTCCACATGCCATCGTACTCGTTGGTATTGTCCTTTTGCTTCGCTACGATGGTATTGCGAAGGACAACCTCCTTGTTGTTGACTGAGACCCCGTACATGAACATGATCAGCAGGATCAGCAGCCCTACGGCGGCGACTGCCCCGCATCCAATGCCCGCTACCTTCCAGTTCATCTGCATCTGTCTCTCCTTGAGAGTATGGTTAGTTAGCCTTTTCGGCAGGCAAGCCTTGCCCGCAGCTACTGCACTTGCTGTTGACGGCCTTCTGATAGACGATCAAGAACGCGCTGGTTGATCCATGCCCGTTCTTATCGATCCCGCAAATGGAAACGACTCGAACGCACTTATTGGACTCCAGCCATGCCCTCAGGGACGAGTACGGGATGGTGATAACTACTTGGCCGGAAGAGTTCTCGACGACGATGGGAACTTTGACGTCTCCCGACCCGTCCGTATCAAGGCCGTTGGAGTCAGGATCGCATCCAGACAGGATAACTAGGCTAAGTACTAACAAGAAGCATCTCATCTGCTCTTCCTCCGAGGACGGGGATTACGAGTCGCCTGTAATTCCTTTCGCCCTGTCAAAAATACTATATTTCCAGTGCGAGTCAACTGCTTTACGTCATGCTCCTGATCGTCGTTCGTACCCATGGAAGTCTGGTCTCCGGGATTGGGTCCTCGATGGCGTCCCCGCCTCCTTCTCTGTGGTCCAGGCCGTCCCTGAGCCAACGCTTGAACCCGTCGACGTCCTCCATAGCCGGGCCATGTATCCTGTGAAGGAAGCCTTGTTTGTTACTCCAAAACCGGTCGCCATTGTCGGAATGGCATGGACGCTTGCTCATGGCATGTTTCCCTTCACCAAGATCGTAGCAAGACGATTCTTTGGGTCAAGCATTTTATATAGGAGGAATGCGGGTCAGGATAAATCTCGTCTCCTCCAGATAAGGGGTTATGTCGGATACTTTTTCGAGTTCTGGATTTCCTCCAAACCTGCCAAATGTCTGGACTAAGAAGATGCTGCTGCTTCGGTCATGGGGCATCGCAACCATTCGGAGCTGTCCAAGGAACCACCACTCAAGTTGCATTACCCCGTCGAACGCCCATTCTATGGATGGCCCCTGATCCCTACAATGGACCCCTCGAATCCACCATTCCTTCCCGCCGCCCCTGAGCTCTACGGCGGGTCCATTCCTCCTGCTAAGGAGGTTATTCGAGTCGAGCCATTCCCTGCCCTCCCGGCTCCTTACGACGGGCTTCCTCATGGCTTGGTTATCCTGACCATTACCTCGCCCAGCGTCGAGATGGTGACCGTGACCTTCAGGTACCCCATGTCGTCGTCCTCCTCGTTACTCTCGTATACATATACTGGGACGATCCTGTCCTCCAGGACGATCCTTTCGTAGATGTGCTCGGCGGCGTCGGACCGGCTGGAAAACGAGAGCCGGCGCTTGGTCCCCTTGGAGTACTCAACGAAGACAGTCTTCTTGGACTTGACGGGCTTCCGAACCAGGCAAGCTCCCTTGGGCATCTTGATCGGCATTGCAATCCTCCTTTTCCAAGTCAAGCATACTATATCCCCCTCCTAGTGCAAGTTCAGGATGTAGAAGACACATCCATGTCTGCGTTCATACAAATGAGGGAGTACGCAAAGTACCCCCATTTGAAAAGGAGAAGGACATGATTCATCGAGTAGCGTTGGTGCTAGCTTTCCTGGCGTTGCCCCTGTTCGGCGGGGAGGCCGAGGGCAAGGGCGAGGGGCCACGTCCCCCAAGGCCAGGCATGGTCATCAAGTTCGTATTGGACCACGCCCAAGAGCTCGCCTTGACCGACGACCAGAAGGCGAAGATCGAGGCGCTGGTCAAGGAGCATGCCGGAAAGAGGCCAGAGGGTAGGCCTGAAGGCAAGCCAGAAGGTCGCCCGGAAGGGAAGCCGGAGGGCAAGGATGGCAGGCATGGGAAGGGACCGCTGGCCGACATCCTGACAGAGGAGCAGTCCGCCAAACTGAAGGAACTGCTCAAGGCGGGCCGCCCGGATCGCAAGGAAGAGGAAAAGCCGTAGGTTATAAGGCAATAAAGATCCTCCTCGCTCGTTTAACGAGCGAGGAGGATCGCAAATGGAAACCCAAATCCCTGAAGTCCAAGACGTAGAGGTCCAGGACGTAGAGGTACAGGAGTCTGAGCCCAACCAACTCCTGAGCGCATCCGCAAGCCTGCCGTGGTGGGTCGTCTCGATCTCATTCCATGTCCTAACCATCCTCCTGCTGACGCTTATCACGTTTGCGTCGCCTGTCCTTCGGGACGAAGCCATCATAATTGTTACCACGCTCGAACATCCCAAGCACGTCGAGACGATCATGGACAAGCAGCAGTCCGACTCCCTCAGTACTCTCGTTTCTGGAATTGACACGCCTCCCACCGACCCAACCTCAGCCATCTCGTCCGACGTCTTCGTCCCTCCTGAGATTCTGGAGAAGGCCGAGCTTGGAGACCATTGGGAGACCAATAACCCGGACAAGCCCGACAACAAGAGTGCCTTTGGAACAGAGGATGCCCATATCTTCTACCTGGAGTCCGGGTCTGACGACAAGGCCGGAGGTGGAGGAGTTGGCGGAGAGTCCTTCGACGAGATCATTGGGATCGGATCAAGTGGTTCTCCTGGAACCGGCGGAGGCTGGGGCGGTGGGGACGGCGAGGGATACGGCAGGGACAAGGGACCTGGAAAGGGATCGTTCGGTACTAGGACAGGGTCTGGACGAAAGTTCATGGTCCCAAGGCATGGAGGCTCCAAGGCTACCGAGGGCAGCGTCGAGAAGGCGCTCGCTTGGCTGGCAACGCACCAGGAGCTGGATGGCCGCTGGGACGCCAAAAAGTACGAATCAGGGGAGAAGACCGATACGGCCATAACAGGGATGGCATTACTTGCCTTCTTGGGCGCCGGGCATACGGACAAGGTCGGCAGGTACAAGGAAAACGTCAAGAAGGCAACCGTTTGGCTTCGGTCCAAGCAAAACGCCGATGGCCTCGTGTTTGATCCAACGGATGCCGGGGCGCACCGGGGCATCGGATACCCGCACGCCATAGCAGGCATGGCCCTGGCCGAGGCGGCAGGCATGGGCAGGAACCCCGAAACGATTACGGCTGCCCAGAGAGCGATTGACTATACGATGAAGCACCAGACCGGGGACGGGTACGACAGGCGTGGATTCAGGTACAGCGCCAAGCAGGCCGGAGACTTGTCTGTAACGGGATGGTTCACGATGCAACTCAAGTCGGCCAAGGTCGCAGGCCTCAAGGTCGAAACGCAGGCGTTTGAGGGAGTCATCAAGTTCCTCGACAGCGTCGAGATGAAGGGTGCTGGAGGGGACAAGGGATATGGGCCGGCATCGATTTACAAGTACACCCAAGAGGACGCCGCGGAGAGCAGGTCCCACAGGCTGACGGCCATCGGCAACCTATGCCGCCAGTTCATGGGATGGAAGAAAGAAGACCTACAGTCCAGCGTGAACTGGTTCGTGGAGAAGGGTGGCCTGCCGAGCGCATGGGGCCCGGAAAAGACCGACCTGTACTACTGGTACTATGGGACCCTCTGCACGTTCCAACAGGGTGGGGACGTATGGAAGAGCTGGAACGAGGCGATGAAGAAGACGTTCGTGGAGAACCAGCGCCAAGGCGGGGACGAGAACGGCTCGTGGGACCCGGTTGGAGACTACTCGACCGAGTGGGGTAGGGTCGGGCAGACTGCCCTTAGCTGCCTCTGCTTGGAAGTTTACTACCGATACCTGCCAGTTTACAAATAGTCAAAAAGAAAGCCCCGGAATCCTTGTCGGATCTGGGGCTTTCTTCATGTCCTCTGGACTACGACTGCTTTTTGATTGTCTTCGTGATGCTGACCTGCTTTCGCCCGGGTCCGCCCCTCATGTTCATGCCGGTAATGACGTAGTCCCCCTCGCCCCTGGTATCATGGGCGAGGGCAAGGATGTTGGAGGCCAGCCTTATGGCGTTCTCCCTATCGAGGGTAATAGACGTCATCTTGGCCATCCGTGGGTAGATTACCTTGGCCCGGCAATTGGACTTCATCCGGACCGATGCCGCGGAAACCTTGTTCGAGCTCTGGTTGCGCTCCGGGCGCAGCAGAAACCCTCCTCCGGGCTGCTTCTCGAGCCTTGGCTTTGATCTCAACGAACCCTCCTCTTCGCCGCGGACATCTCCTCCTTCATGCGTTCGAGATGGTTGGCGACCAGGACGACGTTGGCCTGGAGGGTCGTGAAGGCCCGCTTGGCCTTCCTCATCTTGGCCGACTGCGAGACGACCAAGTCAACCAGCTTCTTCTTCTTGTCGGACAGGAGGCCAGCCACCAAGGAACTGGCCTTGTTGAGGGTCGCGACCAAGGCGGTATCGTCCCCGGAGTAGCGCTCGACGAACTCCCGGGCCTCCTTGTACCCCTTCTTTTTGAAGATGGCATGGGCGGCGTGGTTGTCCCTGATGAGGGGCCATGCCCGGATGTCCCGCATCTTGGAAATCTTGCCACTGGCGATCAGAGGTAGGAGGGTAGAGGCGTCCCTGTTGTGCTTGTTGGCGACCTCGTATACATGGGACCACTTCCTGGTGTCGTTGCATCCCGTCTCCCGCTCGAGTCTCTTCCAGAGCTTGAGGGTACGGAAGACCTTGTCGGAGTACGAAGGCGACCAGCCGACCTCGAACGCGGCCTGCCTCGTCGTCTCGGACTTGTTCAGGCGAGGGTTCTGGGCCCTGATCGAGCTTAGAACCTTCTCTGCATGAAGAGCCTTGTTGACCGAGCCCCATTCCTTGATGCCGGCCAAGTGGCGCTTGTTGACGAGCTGGTTGAGGCGCTCGTATGCCTCCGGCTTGTCGGGGAAGACGATGGCATAGATTTGCTCGAACTGGGGCTTGCCATCTTCGACCAGGCGTCGGCAGGCGACTACCCGGCGGTTGCCCTCCCAGACGACTCCATGGGCGTCGACGTATGTGTCGAGGCCGACTACGTCAGCGTCGTCGGTGGTCTTGCGAGTCTCGTCGAGGGACACCATGAGCTTGGGGAGGTCGGCGGAGAGGGACTCCTCGATCTCCCTTTGGCTTCTCCTTACCCCGTCGTAGACGTGTGCCGTCTGGTTCCTGGGATTCTCGGTCCAGAGGGTCAGCTTGTCGACCGGAATCCTGCCCATCTTGACCGGCATCCCGGCGTACTGAACGACGTCGCCTTGGAAGCGGTCGTAGAACGTCTTGGCCCGTCTTGGCATCTTCGTCCTCCTTGTATGGTCCATTCGACCAGTCCCTTTCCCGGGATGGCTGAACGAATGCTAGCACATCCCCGAAGGCGTGTCAACATGCTTTTGGTGCTTGACTGTCATTCTTCTTTCTCCATGAACATGCCGCCCATGCCGCAATGCTTGCAGTAGCAGTACCCGTCCTTGCGCCCTCTCCTGTCGAACTCGTGCTTCTGGCAGGACGTGATCTTGACGTACTTCTTCCAGCAGGACGATTCCGCCTCCTCGACCGTAGTCCCCTCGCCCCGAAGGAATGTGTCAGGGAACTTTGGGAACGCCTCGAAGAAAGCCGTCCGGTATGCTCCAGGCAAGGCTCCGGAGAGTCCCTGGGCGATGGGGGTCAAGTCCCCCTTGTCCAAGACCGCACCCATCGTGCCCCTTGGGAGCACGAGCCCATCTCCGCCACACTGGACGAAGCAGTCATGGGGCCATGCTTGGACACAAGGATAAGGGGATTCCTTGCTGAAGGTTCCCCTGCTGGCCAGCTTGGTCCCCTTTGTCCCGCTGTATGACTGGATCATGATTGGTCTCCCATGTACTGAGCATATCCCCAAAGAGGGACTTGTCAAGGGTTTCAGGTGCGGTATGATCCCATCTTGGGAGGCAAGCCATGAAGTCATACTTTACCGTCGAGACAATCAAGATCATCGGACCGTGCCAAGAGGCCATCGAGAACATCAGGAAGCACAGGCTCGGGCGCAAGACGCAGGTTTTGGAGAAGCTCGTCGCCCGGAAAAGGGCTAGCTTCTGGATCGACCACCCCTGGAGGCATTACGTCCTCGGGCAGAAGCCCGAGTACGACGTAACCAAGTTATTGGCATGCGATGATGCCAGGAGAGAATTCTTCTCTGACTTGGGTTTTTTTGCATCCATGGAATACTCGTTCTCGTGCGGATCCGGTAGCGAGGCCGAAGAGGTTTGCGAGAAGCTCCTGGCCTGCGGCAAGATGTGCAGGGACATAGCGGTAACGGTCGACGACTGGAAGATGGTATGCGACTGGGCCAAGCAATGAAGAAGTGGCTACGCTGGAACGTTCTCGAACCGGTTCTCAACGTATTCGGCGCAACCATGTACAGAAGGCCGTTGAAAAGCAGGCCAAAGAGATATGCCCGGATAGCCGGAGCACGCCTTTGGATCGACCGCAGGAACGGCAACTTCAGGCTACATCGACTTCATGGGCCGGCGGCGGAGTGGGAGGACGGGCACAAGGATTGGTATTATCGTGGACAACTTGATCCTCCGCCGTAGAATCCATGCATGATGAACGTGGGGTCACTATTCTCCGGGATCGGCGGTCTGGAACTTGGGCTGGAGCAGACCGGGCACTTCAAAGTCAAGTGGCAGGTTGAGATTGACCCGTTCGCCAATGAGATACTAAAGAAGCACTGGCCAGACGTCAAAAGGTTCAGTGACGTCCGGGAATTCCACCCAACCGGCGAAGACATGGTCGTAGATCTGATCTGCGGGGGGTTCCCCTGCGTCGACGTATCCAACGCCAAGACGGCGCAGGAGGGCGGCCCGCAGGGGCTGAAGGGGGCACAAAGTGGACTTTGGTTCCAATACCTCAGAGTGGTTCGCGAGGCTAGACCAAGATGGGTCCTTATTGAGAACGTCGGGGCTCTGTCCATTCGCGGACTCGGAACCGTACTGTGGGGACTTGCCTCCGAGGGGTATGATGCTGAGTGGGCAACTATATCGGCTGCGTCCTTGGGTGCATCCCACCTCCGCAAGCGGCTCTTCATTGTCGCCAGAGTTCAGGACCCCGACCGCAAGGGACTGGAAGGGCCAATCGGCCAAATCTTGGCTCAACCGAGAGCATGGAGACAAGACGCCAACGCTGCCCGATCAGCTTGGCGGGATGCCGAACCCGCCGTGGGTCGAGTGGCTGATGGGCTTCCCAAAGGGGTGGACGGAACTGGAAAGCCTGGAAACCGGAAGTACCCCAAGCATACCAAAGGACGACTCAAAGCACTCGGAAACGCAGTCGTCCCAGCCATCGCCAGGTTCATAGGGGATCGGATCTTCCAAGCAGACCACGCATACTGTTCCATGACGCCGGCCTCGGCCTCGGAAAGCCATCCTCGTCCCTGATGACCTCGCCCTTGACGAACCATGCCTTGTATCCGTTCTTGTGCTCGTAGGCTGGACCATTTGTCCTGTGCTTGATACCCCACTTGTCGAACCAAAGGCGACTGTCGCTCGACGTCCTGTTTGGCTTATTCATCAATTCTCCATAGGAGGCGACTTCCTAGTTCTCCTCTAATCAATTTCCCATGGACTAACCAGACTTTGTAACCAGTATGACACTCACAAGCAGGGCCGTAACGCCTATGCCTGCGACCATCCCTGTCGTACCAAAGGCGGTTGCCCGCCGGCGTCCTGCGCGGATTTTTCATTACACCTTCTACTTATCCGGGATGTTGATCTTTCTGTACCTTAACACGATGGACCCTTTGGGGAAGGCCGTGCAGTCGTCGCATACCCCTCGAGCCTCGTTGATGTCCCCGATCAAATACTTCGCGACGGCCTCAGGGTCATACTGCGTACCCTTGACCTCAACCATCGTACCAACAAGCACCAAGCCCTCCTGATCGAAGTCGAGCCAAGACTTATTGAACTTGATCCACTTCTTCATGGGCATTCTCCTTAGCGGGTCTACGGTTGAGCGCCAGAGTCAGTCCCACCACGACAACACGTTCTTCTTCATCCCGTCGAAGGCGATGGCAAGGTCCTTATGCCTCTCGTCGTCGGCGTCCTTGAAGGCCCGCTTAATCTCAGCGTTGTACGCCTTTTCGTCGAACGTCCCGTTCTTCTTCCTCGGAAGGGTAGCGAATAAGCATTTCCCGTTTTCTTCCTTGGTCCCGAACTTCACGTCGTACTTCTTGTGGATGACGTCGATCCTCTTGACGCTGTAGTCGTCATCGTCGATCCGTCCAAGCGCCTTCTCGACCTCGAGCATCTGGGCGCAAACCTTGTCCGCATCCGCGCTGTAGCCACCCTTGAGCGCCTTCCTCATCCTGGAAAGCTTGTACTTGATCATCCTCAGGAGGTAGGAGAAGTCCCAGTCGAAGTCGTCAGCGAGAAGCTCGTTGACGTATTGCTGGATCACGGGCTTCAGCTCCTTGACGATGCAACCCTTCGGGACGACGATGCCGATGGTAGTTGGCTTCTTCGTCCTCGTCTTCTCTCGTTTTCTCTTGCTGGCCTCGAGCACCTTGTTGATCGCGTCGTACGAGTCCTCAACCGGCTTGGATTTCCTCATTTACGGCTTCCTTTCTTCAAGACTGTCTGATTCCACCCATTGGGGTCCGCCGAACATGCCCAGCCTTCTGAATCCCCCCCGCATCAGCCAGGCGACGAGGCGGTTGTCCTCCATGGCCTTGTGCTGGGTCATGACGGGCATGCCGGGAAACATCATTTGCATCCTTTCGGCGCAAGTCTTTGTATCAGGAGGCTTGTCGTCGGACTCCATGACCCATAACCCGCCTGGGTCAAGCTTGCGGCTGTAGAAGAACTGCCCAAATTCGGAGTTGATCCTCTTCAGGAACTTCAGGTCGAAGTCCGAGTTCTTCCCGGCGACGGTCATCCTCTTCTGCAACGGGAAGTGGTTCTTCTTGATGGCGTTGGCAAAGAGGGAGAAGATCGCCATGAGCTTGGCCGACTTGACGACGTAGAAGTCGTCGGCCACCTTAAGGACTTCCTTCTTCTCCATCGCCTCCTCGTATGAATCCAGTTCCCTCCAGAGGTCGGCATGCATGGCCAATACCCGCAGCTCTACGGTCAGAGCCCTCTCCGGCATGACCAAGATGCGGAACTCGTTGGTCAGGTCCGAGTATGGGCTCAAGGACAGGTCGGCTACGGCCCCGGCGACCTCCAGGACGACATCCTTCTCGTCATCGGTCCCAGTCGTCTCAATGTCGAGGCAAAAACACTTCATGGCAAATCCTCCTCTTTAGGCTAGTCTGGTGTCATCCCTTCAAGGAATTCAGCCCCCGTGCATCGAATTCAACCAAGTGCAGGAACAGGAGCCGGAAATGAGCCCAAGCCAGTCCCAGGAACTCAAGCAAAGAGCCCTTGACCTTGAGGCGCAGGCCGAGGACTCGACCAGGGGCGAGGCCGAGATCGGCCGAATCGCCTTGGAGGCCGCCAAGCTGCACTTCCTCCTTGCCAAGGAGCTCAACGAGCCACCCGACCCGACACGGGGTAATCTACCCGATCCCAACTCCCATATCAACCGTGCTTTCCTGCTAATCAAGCGGGTCAAGGCAGCGTCAGCCGAGGGACAGTTCAAATGGGGTCCGAAAGAGCAGCGATTCCAGGATGAGGTCGACGAGCTCTACTACAAGAATCGCACGTCGCAGCCCATGATTGGCAGCCAAATTGGGCTGACGGAAGACTACGAGCGGATTGATAGAATCAAGGACAAGGGCTTGCCCGAATCCC
>Ga0315291_10009794_pt1 | contig 11750 bp, 11 predicted proteins | sample YL17G12_20_MG_FD_203070 | JGI IMG/M metagenome (GOLD analysis project Ga0315291, IMG submission 203070) | Sediment microbial communities from Yellowstone Lake, YNP, Wyoming, USA - YL17G12_20 | ecosystem: Environmental > Aquatic > Freshwater > Lake > Sediment | place: USA: Wyoming | collected...
AATTCGGCAAAGAAACTTGTGGATTGTAATAATACGAAGCAAGTGAATTTGTCGACGAGAATTGCTGATTCTTAGAGTCAATGAAAAACTTGTGCATAGAATTTAGTTAGCTGTACCAAGAACCAACACAGGTGCTCTAGCTGAAAAGGCTAAGACATGAAAGGTTAATCTGATTAAGGGAACTCGGCATATTAGCCCCTTGGCTTCGGTATAAGGGGTGTCTATTTTTATTCTTGATATTAGAGAGTAAAAGTAGATTTCAATAACAAAGACTGTCCGACTGTTTACCAAAAACATAGCCAACTGCAATGCTGAAAAGCTGTGTATAGTTGGTGAGACCTGCCCAGTGGTGGTGTCTAAAACTCTTTTTCAAGAGAGCTAATGCCCATCAAACGGCGGGGGTAACTATGACCCTCTTAAGGTAAAATTATTTGCCTTACATGGAAAATGTTCATTTAATTTTGCATTTTTCATGCCCTGAAAATTTTTTAAAATTTTCAAAGGGAAAATCTAGCTAAATGCTGGAAAATCTGAGAATATTTAAGTACTCGTTGAGAAATCGGCAGTAAAAATCTTAAATTGCAGACAATCAGCAGGAAAGATTAGAATTAATCAGATAAAGTTTATAAAAGAGTCTGTCTTTTATTCCGCATGGTTGAAATAGGCGAAGAGAATAGATTGAAAGGAGAGGAAGTTGAAAAAAGATTTAAGGAATGGTTGGATAAACACAATATTCCTTATCTATATTTGCAACAAGATACACAAACAATTTCTCTTGCATTCAAAAAATATTTTAGTGGAAAAAGACCTGATTTTTTAATACTGATTCCAAATTTGGGATTTATATTTGTAGATGTAAAATATAAAAAATTACATCCAGAATATAAAACATATCCAATAGATAGTGAAGAAACAAAAAGATATTCTTCACTTCAAAGAAAATTTAATTTGAATATTTGGTATGTTCTCTCAAATGAGGATTCGGATTATAAAACATGGTTATGGATTCCAATTTCTAAAGTTTTTGAATCTGGAAGGCCTATTTTTATATCAAGCAAATCAAAAATGGAATTTTATGCAGTTCCGCCGCAGGAATTTATACAAATTGCCATTGATGATTCATTAGATAGACTGCTTTCAAAATGTTTTATAGAAGAAACAAAAAAAATAAAATAAACTTTATTAATTTAATACAGAAAATAATCTTCTTTAGTATTGTTTTCTGTATCCTAAAAACCCAATAATTAAACAGGGTTTTTTTGATTCTAAAATCCTCAGAGACTATATGCTAGACTTGAAATTTATTAATTCAAGAAGATATAGTCCGAACTGAATAGCGATATTCAGAGTTAATAAGAAATTATTAACCATGTTGATTAGAAAGATTTAAAAATAACTAAATCAAAAGAGTTTTATGGAAAACAAAGGATTAATAAAAGTTTTAATAGAACTTGGAATGACAGAAAGAGAAGCTGAAAAAGAACTTAGAAAAGTTAAAGATACTTATCAAGTTCCAAAAGCTACTTATTTTCTAGGTTATGATAATCCTAACACTATGTTTAGTTAATTTTATTTCTAAGCAACAATAGTAACATAATTGAACGTAATACCTTGTCGTCTGAATGGCGACTTGCATGAATGGTTTAACGAGATAGTCACTGTCCCTAATCAGCACCTTCTGAACTCACTGACCGGCGAATATGCCGGTGACGTCTAGTGGGAAGCGAAGACCTTGTGGAACTTTACTGCAGCTTGTTGTTGTGATTTTTTGAATAATGCATAGAATAGGTAGGAGCGTCGAAGTTAAGCTTAGGCTGAAACTGAGCAAAAGTGTAATACTACTTATTGTTTAAAAAATTGCTAACTCGAAAGAAGACAGCATCATGTGGGCAGTTTGGCTGGGGCGGCGCCCTGTTGAAAAGATATCAATAGGGTCCAAAGACAAGCTCATCCAGCTTGGAAACCTGGAGCAGAGCACAAAGGCAAAAGCTTGTCTGACTGTTTTTTGAAAAGCAAAAAAAGCAGAGATGAAAGTCGGGCCTAGCGAACCCACGTAGTTTTTTAATAGAACTCGTGTGTGACAGAAAAGTTACCCCAAGGATAACAGGCTTGTCGCGCCTGATAGTCCATATTGACGGCGCGGTTTGGTACATCGCTGTCGGCTCTTCCTAACCTGGTTGTGTACAAGCAACCAAGGGTGTCGGAGTTCACGCATTAAAAGGGATCGTTAGCTGGGTTAAGAACGTCGCGAGACAGTTTGTATGATATCTACTAGATGTGTTGTTGTTTAAGTGGAACGAGTCAGTAGTACGAGAGGAACCTGACTTGGAAGCCTCTGGTGTAGCAGTTGTTATGAGCAAGCTGCGCAGCTACGCTTTGTATGGATAAGAGCTGAAAGCATCTAAGCTCGAAGCCATCCGCAAAACGAAACAACAAAGGCCGCAAAAGAAGATTGCGTTGATAGAGTTGGTGTGTAAGATCCAAGAACCCGAGGATTTCAGCACGCAACTACTAAAAGCCTCACTTTAAACTTTAAAAAAGTTTAAAAAATAAAATTTAAGTTATTCTACTCGTTGATTGATTTTTGAGAATTCTAATATAACAAGACAGTATAATATAGTATAATAAAATATAAATAGTGATATTTTTTTATAAAAAAATGTTATGGGAGTTATTTTGGACAGCACTTAATCTTGGTAAAGATAATCAAGAAAGGGAAAAAGGATTAGAAGGACTTACAAGTGCTGAAAAAATAAAAGAATTAAGAAAAATAGAAAAAATAGTTATGGGAACAATAGGTGTAATAGAGGCTGGTAGTGCGATATTAACTTATGTCGGGGGTTATATGGGGAATATTACCTTAACAGGTATTGGGTTTGGAATAATGGTTGGTGGTGGAGTTGGAGGCGCTGCAGTTGCGATGAATATAGGCATGTTATATCCCTCTAATTATTATAGAGAATAATTTCATCTCAAGAAAAATTCAATGATTATAAAAGAAACATAAACTAAAATCAAGAGGATGCCCTCGCGCAAATCCATTTCTTTGTCGCTGCGCGCGAACAAGCTGAAAATTAAAGCTGAAATGAACATAAAAATTGCTGAAACAAAAAAAGGTGAAACCTTTGTTGTAACAATTGATGGTGAGAGTAAAATGACTAAGCCAAGAATTAAACTCATTTTAATGAAAGTTGAGCCAGCCTGATCGCCTATTGACATGCTCTCATGCTTTAACATAACAGCATCTATTCCAAAAACAAGCTCAGGCAGGACAGTTGCAATTGAAATTAAAAACAAACCAATAAAAATCTCAGGCATTTTCAAATCAATAGCAAGAAGAACAGAATATTTTACAATAAAATGCGATGCAAAAAACAAAACAATTAATGCAATAACAAATATGAAGAAATATTTTTTTATTTTTATTTTATGCTCTTTAGCCTGCCTTTTTTTATTTTGATGTATAATAGTTATATCCTTTATTTTTCTTTTTCTTAAAATAATATAACTGCATACTATAAAAAACAAAATTAAAATCATGCCATCAATTTTTGAAAAACCACTGCCGATTAAATATAAAACAATAATCAAAATTATGCTTAAAAGCATAATAACAAAATCTCTTTTAATTTTTCTTGTGTTTAATTTAATTCCTCTTGCCAAGACAACAAAAATTCCTGTAACTAAAGTTAAATCAAGAATATTTGAGCCGATGACATTTCCCACGCTTAAAGCAGGCTCGCCTTGTAATGCAGAAGAAATTCCAACAAACAATTCGGGAATAGAAGTAGCTATTCCCATTATTATAAAAGCAGCTGTAAAATCTGATATATGAAAAAATTTTGCAATCTTGCTGAGAGATTTAACTAAATAAATTCCGCTTATCATTAAAGCAATTCCTGAAATGATAAAATAAATTAAATTTGATAACATGTTTTTTGTTTTTTATCCTCAATTTTATTTATTATTAATGAATAATCTTCCAAGTTTTTAATGCTTGTGCTATTGTTCCTCTTTTAATTATTGTTGTTGCTTTGCTATTTAATGAGTTTTTTATCTTAATTATTTATTAAATATTTATTCCCCCTCGTCTTCCTCGCCTTTTTTACCATCTGTTCCAGCGCCTTTTTTTCGTATTTTAATTTTGTCCCATAACTTGAAATATTTTGCACCTTCAAAAAATATCAAGCCAGGAACAGAAGCTGCCAATACAAAAAGCCATTCTTTTCCTGTAAGGCTGACAATGCTGAAATAACCTGCAAGAGGTGTGAAAACTAAAATTGCCTGCATGGCTATCATTGCTCCAACTGCATATAAAATATATTTATTTGAAAAATATCCAATTTTATGAATTGGCTTGTTTGAACGGCAGGAAAAAACAAAAAAAACTTCAAAGCCAATTGTTGTAAACATAACCATTGTTCTTGTTTTTTCTATGCTTAAATTACCCAAGCCATAATGAAAAATAAGGAGCGAGGAGGCTACAGAAATAATTCCTGCAATCATAACAAACAAAAATATATCATTTAAAAGAGAAGCTTCTTTTCTCGGCTTTGTTTTCATTACATTTTCTGGATTTTCTCTTGATAATGCCAAGGCAGGAAAAGCATCTGAAGCAAGATTTACCCATAAAATTTGGATAGGTAAGATTGGCAGAGGCAGGCTGAATAAAATAGAATATGCAATCAGCAAAATCTCGTCAAAATTGCTTGCTAAAAGAAATTTAGTTGCCTTTTTGCTATTATCATAAACAACTCTTCCTTCTTCAATTCCTTTTAAAATAGATGCAAAATTATCATCTAATAAAATCATATCAGAAACATCTCTTGCAACATCGCTTCCTCTTTTTCCCATTGCAACTCCAATATCTGCTTTTTTTAATGCAAGAATGTCATTTATTCCATCGCCTGTAATAGCTATTTCTTCGCCTTTTTTTTCTAAAATTTCAACTATTCTTAATTTTTGGCTAGGAGAAATTCTTGCGAATATTGCAATTTCATCAATCTGCTCTATTAATTCCTCATCTGACATTTCTTCTAATTCTCTGCCTCCAACAACCTTGCCTGTAATTCCAATTTCTTCTCCGATTGTCTTGGCTGTAAGCATAGAATCTCCTGTAATCATTTTTACCTTAATCCCTGCTTGCTTGCACAATTCAATTGCAGGCTTTACTTCTGGCCTTGGGGGGTCAAGGAGAGCCATTAATCCTGCAAATGTCAGCCCTTCTTCAGGATATTTGTCGCTATGAGTAAATTTGTATGCAAAAGCCATAACACGAAGCCCTTTTTTCTCAAGAAATTCAGCTGTTTTTAACAATTCCTCTTTTCTTCTCTCGCTTAAAGAAAAAAGCCCATTATCTTTATATTCAAAAAAGCTTTTTTCAATAACCATTGAAGGTGAGCCTTTGCAATAAACAACATTTCCCCTTTCTACTTTTCTTAAAATAGACATCATTCTTCTTTCAGAAGAAAAAGCAATTTCTCTTATCCTCGGCTCCTGTTCTGTCAAGAATTTTTTATTTATTCCTGCATCAAGAGCAAGAGAAACAAAAGCAGATTCTGTAGGATCGCCTATAATTGTATATTCCTTGCTTCTATCAACTTGTTCAAATCTTGCATTGCTGCTGAGAATGCTTGTTTTTATCAGAGTATACAGCTCTTTATCATCATCAATGCCAATTTTTTTATTTTTTAAAAAAATTCCTTTTTCCTGTACTTTATAAAATTTATTATTGCAGAATGCAGTAACAACTGACATTTTTTCCTCTGTCATTGTCCCTGTCTTGTCAGAGCATATTATAGTTACACTTCCTAAAGTTTCAGCAGCAGAAAGCCTTCTTATTAAAACATTATTTTTCAGCATTCTTTTTGTTGCATATGCCAGGCTTATTGTTATTATTGCAGGCAATCCTTCTGGAATTGCAGAAACAAATAAAGCTATTGATGTAAGAAACATTTCAATTTTTTCTTTTCCCTGCGCTATTCCAAGAAAAAAAGTTACTGCAACAATTATAAAAATAATAAGGCTGATTTGCCTCGCGAATTTATCAAGTTTTTTCTGCATTGGAGTTTCAGGCAGAGCAATCTCCTGCAGCTTCAGTGCTATTCTACCGAATTCTGTCGCCATTCCAGTTGAAACAACAACTGCTTTCACCTTTCCCTTTACTAAAATTGTTCCTGCATAAAGCATATTTATTCTGTCTGTAATAATCCCATCTTCCCTGACAAGGGTGTCATATTTCTCAATGCTGTTGCTTTCTCCTGTTAAAACAGCTTCATTAACTTCAACAACCTCTGTTTCAATAATTCTGCAATCAGCTAAAATCTTATCTCCTTCTTCAAATAAAATTACATCTCCTGGAACTATGTCCTGAGATGAAATAATTTTCAATTTTTTATCGCGGAAAACTTTTGCCTGTGGAATAAACATCTGCCTTAACTGCAAAATTGATTTTTCTGTTTTATACTGCTGAATAAAGCCAAGGCTTGCATTTAATATTACAATTGCCGCGATTACGCTTCCATCAATATAGTGTTTTATTAAAAAAGATATTGCTATTGCCAGCAGCAAAACATAAACTAAAAAAGATTTGAACTGTTTTAGAAAAATTTTAAAAGGATGAACTTTGTAAACTTCTTTTATTTCATTTTTTCCAAACTGCCGCAGCCTTTCCTCTGCCTCTTTAGAGCTCAAGCCGCATGAATCTGATTTTAAATGTTTAATCACTTCCTCTTTTTTAATTGCATGCCATTTCATAAAATATGAAAGAAAAGAGTATATAAAAATCTTTCAGATTTTATTTTAGTATCAACTAAACTTACTTTCATCAATCCAACTTCCACCCATCAGATATAATGCAGATAAAAAACATACTCCTCCCCCAGTAAGAATACCACTTAAACCTCTTGTATTTCTTTCTTTATTATATTCTGGGTTTTGTTCTATTTTTTTAATATCCTCTCCTACTGAACTTATTATTTTATCAAGAGAGCCTTCAGCTTCTTTTTCTTGGACAAAATATTCTTTTAATTGCGCTCTTGTTTCTTGTGATACCCTCTGAGGCAGATTTTTTTCATCAAAATTGTCAGAATAATTTTTTCTTGATTCTAATGAATTAACTACCATCCCCATATTTTCTCTTTGCATATGTAAGGGTTGTAGAGAAGGTTTATGATAATTATCTGTAAGGAATAAAATAGTAAGTCCAGCAAGGACCCCTATAAATGATATACAAAATCTTCTTACCTGTCTTGCTATATATTTCTCTTGAATTTCTTTGCTTTGATGTTCAAGCTTCTTTGGTATTCCCATTTTTTCCTTGTTATTTTTATTAATTTTAATCTTTAAAAACATTTATATACTCTAAAAAACACAATAATTTTGAGCAAGTTGGATAGCTAACTTCGGGCTTATAAAATAAAAACTTCGAAATGAAGTTTAAGCCTGAGGAAGGTTCACACATTCAAGAAGAACCAAGGTTCTTCCTTGGACCATCTCCTTTTGAAGGAATGGTCAGTCATCCTCGGAAGAGGAAAGTCGCGAGGCTTAGCTCTGCTACAGAAATGACACAGCCCTTGATTAATTGTGGGTAATAAGCCAATACATTTGTGGTAACATAAATGCAAGCTTGTTGAAGCTGCAAGTTCATAAGTTCGCTTATGAATTTCAAGGGAATTGCTGAAACAGGCATCTTGATTAATGCAAGGTCAGCCTTATAGGCAATACCGCTTAGTAGGATGTTAGCACAAACTGTTTGCCGAAAGACAAAGTTTGACAGAAAGTGACCTATTTCCAACTTGCTTTTTCATTTTCTTAATTTAAAAATTATCATTATTATCTTATATTATTAATAATATATCCACTAAGTTTTAAATGCTGATTAATTAATACTTTTTCTTTTTAATTAATTATCTATATTTTTCTATTTAATAATTATTATCTAATTTATTAATTCTATCTTTTAAAGATAATCTTTAAAAACTGCTAATCCCATATTTTGATATGGGATCCTAGCTCATTGGGAGAGCACACGGCTGAAGTTAACTTTCCTGAGATGGAATAAAGATAAGAAACCGTGGTGTACCGAGTTCGATTCTCGGGGGTCCCATTTTTTAAATGGTGTAGAAAGAAAACCTTTATAAATGAAAAAGATATAATATAATAATGGCAAAAAAAATAAAAAGAGGTAAACAAAAAGAGGCAAGAGTCAACAGAAAAGTTGTGATAATTCCATATTTTTACATAGTCGCCTTGGTTATTTTTGTCTATGGCTTGCTTATACAGAAAATGGGACTTGTAATTTTAGGAATTTTGATTGCAGTTGTTTTCTTAATTATACAACTAGTTACTAGAGCTGTTAGGAAAAGAAGATAAAATGAGGAATAGAAAAGGGGCAATAGAATTAAGTATGAGTACTATAGTTATTGTTGTAATTGCTGTTATAATGCTTATAATGGGTTTTGTTCTTGTAAGAAAAATTATGTGCAGTGCTATTGGCTTGACAGGAGATATAGATCAAAGAGTCAGAGGGGAAATTGATAAAATATTTGGTTCTGCAGGCGGTGAGATACAATGTCTTGGAAGCGAAGAAGCTGTAAAAATGATTCCTGGGAAAACAAATTATGTTATATGTGGAGTTAAAGCTAGCGAGACAGCAGAATATTCTGCAACCTGGACAATTCATCCAGACTCATCTATTGATAAAACAGATATAGAAGATTGGATTGTAAGTGAAACCTGGGAAAAACAAATTGCTCCTGGAGAAATTTCTTATCAAAAAATAATGAGAATAAATATCCCTGATACTGCAGATGAAGGAACAATTGTTCTTGATTTGCAATTTGAAAAAGACGGGAAAGCAATTCCGTCTCCAACCCTTGATTTTGCAGTTGCAAGACAAGGGATAATAAGCACTGCTGTTTGCTGAGATTTTTTATCTGTTTAATTTTTATCGTTAATAATGTATAAATCTTATATGCTCTGGATATTGTTTCTTTATTTATTAATGTAATTATCTTTATTTATTAATGTAATTATCTTTATTTATTATTAATAAATAACCTGCCATGCTTTTATGCTTTGGCTGTTGCTTTTGCTTTTCAATTATCTGTTTAAGTATTAATATCATTATCTCTGTTTCTATTATTAGTAAATTTAAAATTAAAAATATTTATTAATGCATTTATCTTAAATTTATTATGGAAGGGCTTGATATTATAGGCAATATTGCAATTTTAAAATTTTCAAGAGGAACGAGCAAGCAGGAGAAATTTAAAACTGCAAGAGAAATTATGAAAGAGCATAAAAACATAATTTCTGTCTTGGAAAAAAGCGAGAGGATTAAAGGCAGGCTTAGAACATTTAAGACAGCTTTTCTTTTTGGAGAAAAAACAAAAGAAACTTTGCATAAAGAAAATAACTGCATTTTCAAGCTAAATGTTGAGGAAACTTATTTTTCTCCAAGATTAAGCAATGAAAGACTTGAGATTGCAAAACAAGTCAAAAAAGGCGAGAAAGTTTTGGTTTTATTTGCAGGAATTGCTCCTTATTCAATTGTAATAGCAAAGCTTGCCAAGCCGAAAATTGTTTATTCAATTGAAATAAACAAAAAAGCATGCGAATATGCAAGAGAAAATGTCCAGCTTAACAGAATAGATAATGTTAAAATAATCCAAGGTGATGTGAAAAAAATAATTCCAAAGCTGAAAAAAGAAAAAAGACAAAATTTAAAATTTGATAGAATTGTTATGCCTCGCCCGCAATTAAAAGAAACTTTTTTGCATGAGGCTTTCAGTATTACAAAAAGGGGCGGAATAATAAATTATTATGGCTTTGGAAAATTTGGACAGGATATTGTAAATGAAGTTGAGCGCGAGGCAAAAAAAGCAAAAAAGAAAATCAATATAATTAAAATAAAGCGGGCAGGCGAGCTCGCACCTTATAAATTTAGATGGAGGATAGATTTTAAAGTTAGATAATTTTTAATAAAATTTATTTAGCCATTTGATATGCTTGAGCTGGCCTGAAAACTTCACAATCATAAACATCATTTCTTGGATTATCTGGATTGAAGGTTAAATTTGTATGTTCTCCTAGTATACATTTAATATCTCCTGAATTATATAAAGCATGAGCAACTAATGGAACTAAATCAAATTTTTTTCCAACAATAATTCTTTCAGAAAATCTTTCTCCTGTTTCTGGATTTAAAAGATAAACAGTGATTTCACCATCTATAACAAAAAAAATTTCAAATTTCTTCTTATGAAAATGATTTCCTGAAGTATCTCCTGGAGAAAGATAATGATATGTTACTTGCCCAAGCTTGCCGATTTTTTCTTCTATTTCTGCTATTCCTCTAAATGCTTCTACAAGATCCCCATGTTTTGCAATATTATCTGGCTCTCTTACAGCTAAACTTTTTTCCAAACTTATCATTATAATTATTTAATAAAAATAAACTTTTAAAGTTTTATATTCTATAAAACTACTTTCGAGATGTTAAATAATTAAATCCTCTTTTCAACTTTGATGCTCGTTGGAGCCTCACCACCATGCCAGGTAAATCTCGGGCGGATTCGCATTGGATAAATTCTTTCTGAATTGTCATCAAGAATTATTGCACTGCCTTTTAGATTAGGCAAATCATCAATTGATTTTTTTATGCTTTCAAGAAGATATGTCTGCATTATTTCATTTAATGCAGTTATGTCAGGCTGAGCTGTAACTCTATGGCTTATTACAATATCTGATTGTGTCATAACATCTTTGTGAATTTGCCCTGGCTGTTGTGTTGCTAATACAAGCGAAATGCCAGGCTGTCTTCCTTCTCTTAACAGTTGAATTAAAGCATCACTTGCAGATGTTTTTCCTTCCCTCGGCAGAAACTCATGCCCCTCATCTAAAAAAATCCAAACAAGAGGCATTTCTCTTGCACTTTTATAAGCTAAATAATCAATTCCATGCCTGACAGCTTCAATTTCTTCTTTTTTTCTTGCCATTATTCTTTCATTAAATAATTTTTTGCTGATTAATCCTATCACAAGTGCGCGGACATTAAAAGCACCAATAGAACTATAACAGCTTAAATCTAAAATTGTTGTTGTTCCTGCTGTAATTAAATCCTTTATTTCTGTCCCTTTTTCTCCTTTTGCTGAAAAAACTCCCCAGGTTTCAGCAGCTTCAAATAAGCCGACAGCTGCATTTTTATTTTCATGGCTTGCACTTGTATCTTCTTTTATTTCATGAATTATATCAGTTATATCAAAATCTCCTCTTTTTTCTTTTAATTTTGTTATTGCTCTTTCAATCAAGACAGCAACAGGCTCAATAATATTTAAATTAAAAGTTATAACCCAATCTTCTGCATTTAATTCAGAAACTTTTAATGCAAATTTTTCATCAATTGGCAGTCCTTTATTTGTATATTCGTCAAAAAATCCAAATGGAACAAAAATTTTTGTTGGAAGTTTTTTTGGCTTTAATCCATATTCTGAAAGCAGTTCTTTTTCTTTTTCATTTTCAAATTTCATTGTCCAGAAAATCCCCATTGTGTCAAATATTAAAGAAGCTATATTTTTTCTTGCTTCATCTTCTAAATTTGAAATCTCTTCTGCGATAACGCCGAGGGTATAGCTTTTTCCCGAGTTATGGCTTATTATTCCATTTGCAATAAAAGAATGATTTTTATTTACAGATAAATCATAAACTTCACTTATCCCTCTTATTTTCTCTATTTTTTTTATTGATAA
>Ga0315291_10009796_pt1 | contig 11749 bp, 11 predicted proteins | sample YL17G12_20_MG_FD_203070 | JGI IMG/M metagenome (GOLD analysis project Ga0315291, IMG submission 203070) | Sediment microbial communities from Yellowstone Lake, YNP, Wyoming, USA - YL17G12_20 | ecosystem: Environmental > Aquatic > Freshwater > Lake > Sediment | place: USA: Wyoming | collected...
TGACAGGTTCACGGAAGCTGCCTCCTTTAGGCTCAACCGCACCTATTCGCAAGGGTGCGAAGCCCATCCTGCTTGGGGCGCGATGGCAACACGCCGGCCCTGGCGGGCGAAGGGCGTGGCGCGCAACAGGGGAATCGGCTCTCGGGAGGGTTACAGCGACCCCGCCCTGCAGGAGGAGAACAATGGCTGCTCTGCAGGAGGGCGCAAAGGCGCCCGATTTCACGCTCGACGGCTCGACCGGCAGATTCACACTGAGCGAAGCCTTGAAAGGCCACCGCTTCGTGATCCTGTCGTTCTTCCCGCTGGCGTTCAGCCCGGTCTGCACCGATGAGATGGCGGTGTTCCAGGAGGTGCAGGATGAGTTCGAACGGCTGGGCGCGATGACGGTCGGCATTTCGGTGGACAGCAAGTACGTGCAGCAGGAGTTCGCCCGCAAGAGCAGCCTGACGTTTCCGCTGCTCGCTGACTTCCATCCGAAGGGAGCGGTCGCTCATCAGTACGGCGTCATGCGCGATGACGGGATCGCCGAGCGGGCGCTGTTCATCGTGGACTCTGATGGCATCATCCGCTACAGCTACGTTTCCGAGCTGCGCGTGAACCCGGGAGCAGACCGGCTGCTGGAGAAGCTCGAGGAGCTGCAAGGCAGGTAGCGGTGACCGCTGACGTCCATGTGCTCAAGCAGCCCGTGACAGAGGCGGACTGGGTACGCGGTCCGGCGGAGGCGCCGGTGACGCTGGTCGAGTACGCCGACTTCGAGTGCCCCGACTGCCAGGCTTCGTATCCCGTTATCGAACGAGTTCTCGCCTCGTTCGCAGATCGAATGCGGTTCGCGTTCCGCCACTTCCCGGTCGTCAGCCGCCATCCGCGGGCGCAGGGCGCCGCCCTCGCCGCTGAGGCCGCCGGCAGACAAGGCAAGTTCTGGGAGATGCACCACCGGCTATTCGAGGCGCGCGGGGCGCTTTCCCCGGAAGACATTCGCCGCCAGGCGAGGGAGTTGGGCCTGGACCTAAGGCGGTTCGAGCAAGACCTGGCCGATCCGGAGCTGGCTACGCAGATCCACAAGGCGAAGCTGCTGGGCGTGCGCAGCGGCGTCAACGGCACCCCGACGTTGTTCCTGAATGGGCTGCGTCTGGAGCGCGCTGAGCCACCGGTCACGGAGGCCGAGCTGCGAGCGGCGGTCGAGCCCCTGCTGGGCGGCCCTCCGGCCTAGGGTCGCCCGCAGGAGGTGAGACCTGCCGGCAGACGGAATGAACAGGCGTGTCGGGACCCAAGAAGCAAGCCAGCCGCAGCCGGGAGATCGGGCTGTTCTTCCTCTACCTCGGGCTCGGCCTGTGCAGCGGCGCGGTCTGGATGAGGATTGCGGATGTGCCGCGGCTGCCATCTTGGCACATCGAGATGCTGACCGGGGCCGCGCCCGCGCCGAACCAGTACCGGCCTCTTACCCCCTGGCTGGCCGAGGGTTTCCGGTTAGCCCTGCCCGGACAAGACCTGTTCCTCTCCTACATGCTGCTGCGCGGCATCGTGACCGGGATTGCCCTTTTCGCCTTCGACCGCTATCTGCGGATCTGGTTCGCGCCGGCCGCGGCAGCCGCGGGAGCGCTGGCTCTGGCCGCGATCATCCCGTTTACCTACTACCGCGTGATCCAGGAGAGCGACCCGATCAACCTCCTCGTCTTAACGCTCTGCTTCTGGGCGGTGGCGCGGACGCGCGATCTGCTGCTGATCCCGCTGCTGTTCGTGGGCACGCTCAACCGCGAGACGACCGCGATGATCCCCGCCGTCTACCTGCTGGCGCGCTGGCGCCTCCAACCGTCCCGCAAGGTTCTCTTGTGGACCGCTCTCCTTTTCGCGGTTTGGGCCGCAGTCTACTTCGGGCTGATCGGCATCTACACGTGGCGGGAGTACTACTGCGATAAGGTCATGTGGCCGCGGAATGTGGCTTCCACGTTTCCCACGCTCCAGGTCGTGCTGGTGTACGGTGCGATGTGGCTGCTCGCGGCGCTGGGCGCGAGGCAGGCGCCGACCATGCTCAAGCGCGCGCTGTGGCTCGTCCCACCGTACGTTGCTCTGCACTACGTGGTAGCCATGGTCAACGAGGTACGCCTGTTCCTGCCGCTGGCGCCGATCATCATTCCGCTGAGCTGGTTCGTATTGTTCCCGGAGGCGCGACTGGCATCGGAGAGGCCGAGGAAGACAAGGTAGCCTGAGGTCAGGAGATACTCGCCATGGCTCATGCGCTGATCATCGCCGGACTGATCGTGCTCGTGGTCGCGATCCTCATCAAGATGTTCGCGCTCATCCTGGCGCTTGCCATCCCGATAGGTCTGATGCTGCTGCTCGCGGGCGCCGTTTGGCTCATCGCCGAGCGGGCTAGAGGTAAGCGCTAGGCAGTTCGGCTGCCCGGTCGGGCGCAGCCGCGGGCATGTCCCAGTTTCTCGACATCCGGGGGAGACTGCAGGGAATGTCTCGTTTGCACTGGAGGGAAGGGAGCGCTGCAGTGGGTCAAGAACTGGACATCAGGCTACCGGCCCGATCAGAGCACCCGTTTGACATGTGGCAATAGCAGGCAGGCGAATGCTGCTCGTGCAAACGAGCCAGAGGAGAGGGCGGGGAAGGGCTCCTCGCATGGGCGCGGCGGCAGTTGTAGGGCGGGCATTCGCCGCTTGCGAAGCCCTGCCGAGGAGCGCTTGCCGCGCCAATACTTGTGCATGAGGGGAAGTGATAGGCCGGATTGCATATCGTGGGTTGCCGCAGGCGACGCTCGCCCGGCAGGCGACGCTCGTCGCAGGGCGAGATCGAGCAGGGCTGGCGAGTGGTAGGCGCGCTCGTCACATGGGACTGGAGACATCTGCGAGGAGAAAGATATGAACAAGTCTGTGCCGACGTTGCTGGGAATCGTGATAATCCTGTTGGTGGTCGTGCTGGTCGTGCTGGTGTTCAACTACAAGATGACGCAGGAGATCGGCAAGGGCGGCATACCCGTGGGGACCGTTGGCGGCGAGATGCTGACGGGCGTGGATACACCGAAGGAGCAGATCGGGACCAGCGAGGTGCTGGGCGCCCGAGAGCCCGAGGTCCAGGCGCAGCCTTCGCCAGCGATGAGGCCGGGGACGCGCGCCGGCCGGATGGCGGAGGAGCGGCGCGGCCCGGCCAGAGAGGGCCGTCGCGCCCGTCGCGCACGGTAGCTGGGCAAGCAAGGCCTGTGCCAGCAGGGCAAGTGACGAAGGGCCCGGCGCAGGCCGGGCCCTTTCGATGCGCCAGCATCAGTGGAGGTCGGCAACCCCAGCCGAGCGACAAAGAAGCTTGCGTTTTCGTTCACGGCATGTACACAGATGTGTGGGAAGCTTTGGCCGATCGGACAGCTCGATCAGAGTGAACCCTCTGGCCGCCCGGCCCCGTGCCGGGCGGCCGCCGTTTTGTGGGGGGCAACGAACCGCAGGCGACGCTCGCCCCGCAGGTAACCGGCTCGAGGAAGCCGAACATGCCGCGAGTCCTGCGCGAACTGCGATGCTCGGAGAGAATCATGACCACTGAACCCCCGCTCGATAAACTGCGGCACGACCACGCCGCTGCGACTCAAGCGGTGAAAGCCGTTGCCGATCTTGTCGCCGACCTCACCGGCGCGCCCTCCACGGCCTGGCCGGGTATCGGGGAGCGGCTGAGGAGCAGTATCGAGGGACTGGCGCAGAATCTGCTGCTTCACTTCCGGCTTGAAGAGGAAGCGCTCTTTCCGCAGGTGAGGGCCATGATGTCCGAAGGGGCTCCCGCGGTTGACATACTTTCGCAGTTCCTGGACGGCGAAGCTGACGATGATCTGACAGCGCACTTCCTCATGCGCTCCCGCCTGCGGGAACTGACCTCGGTTCTGGACGCCGGCCAACAGGCCGGCGGGCTGGCCGCCGACCAACTCGCCGCCATTCGCACGACGACGAATCTGCTTGCGGACATCCTCCGCCGCCACGCGGACAAGGAGCATAGGCTGATCTTCCCGATGATCGAGCGGATGCTCGATGCGGGGCAAATGGCGCAGGTGGCTGAGCGGATGAGGAAGATCGGCCCGGCTGTGTGATTCACTGCCGCCCGCCTGGTCGTGGCTCGCGGAGGGCCAGAAGATAGCGGAGCGTCCGCCGTGGCGGACGCTCCGCTTCTGTGTTCGCCGGTGGCTGTATGGGCCTAGTAGATGCTTGGCAGTCCGGGGTAGAGGTCCAGGAAGCCACATTCTGAGGTGGGGCCCCAAGTATCAACGCCCTGGAGTTCCCCTTCCTGATAGCGCTTGATGACGGCCTCCGACTGCACCCAAGAGGCGTGTCCGTCGAGGAACCCCATGTTGACGCCGCCAAGGTGGCGAGAGTAGGGCTTGCGGGCCTCAGGATCTCGGAGCATACTGCCGTCACTGGGAGCGTGGAGGAAGATGCACTGCACGCAACCGTCGTTGTCAGCAGAGCTCGGACAGGTTTCCCAGTCTGGCGCGCAGCAGACGCCGGTAGAGCACTCGAGCGCACAGATGTCGGGGTAGGCGAGGCTTCCTACGTTCTGGTCCGTCGTCTTCGCGCCACCATCGCTGGTGATGACGAACTTAACCGGATCTTCAACTGCGGCCAGCTTGAGTCCGTACACGCCTTCGAGGATGGCCACGGACATGACGAAGGCTTTCTGCTGTACGTCCTGGCCCGTACCCGTCTCGGGCACCGCGTTCATCCCCTGGGCCAACGTATCGGTGACAATGCCGCCCCACCCTGGGGGCCACCCGATCATGCAAGGGCCTGTGAAGTAGTCGGCGACAGCGCCCCATTCGCCTTCGTGGGCACGAACGTACGCGAACCAGTCAGGGCCAGGAACGATCCAGGTCGCCCCCTGCACCATCTTCGCGCTGGGGCACCGCCACACGTCGCGGTTCTTGACGTATTCATCCAGGACGACTGCCCATCGCAGGTACGGGTTCGACTGCCGCGCACACCACGCATCCGAAGGGTCCGGGGGCTCCTCGGTGCCTCCGGGGCCAGTGACAAAGTAGTCTATGACCTCCTGGCGGTGTTCATCCGGCGGCAGCGTGTCATTGTTGTCTGCCATGTACATCTGTATGGCCAAGGCGATGTTCTTCACATTGCTCAGACACACCGCCTTGCGCGCGGACTCGCGCGCCCTAGCAAACACGGGAAAGACCATCGCTGCCAGGATCCCGATGATGGCGATCACCACCAGCAACTCGATGAGGGTGAAGCCCTTCTTCCTCCACATGATGCGGATCCCTCCTGTTGTATGGATTGCCCGGCGCGTACCATATGCGGCTTCCGGGCCATGCTTGCCCGCCAGCGACCAGACCACCTGCCTCGTGTCACCTCCTTTCCTGAGTTAGTGTACCCCGGACCTGGCGGCCCACGCGTGCACTGCCGAAATCCAACTACGTATTGTAGCACACTCCCCGCTCCACGCCATTGCGCAGGCGGCCGAAAATCCTGTAGAATCGTCTGGACGGGGCAGTGCGCGGAGGCCCGGTTGGAGACCTACTCGGTTAGACATCCCAGGCTGTACGACTTCCAGTTGTCCGCTGCCGCCCCTCTCTACGCGGACAGCAACTACTTTCGCCACGAGACTCCCCTTGAGATAGAAGTGCATGCAGGGGCCGAGGTGGGGGTCATCCTCGCCGGATCGGAGGAGCATCACCTCGAAGACTGGGTTCGCCGGCTCGTGCCCGGAGACGTATGGCTCACAGCAACCTGGGAGCCGCACGGCTGGCGGGTGGCCGCGCCCGACACAGAGGACGTGCTGGTGATCTTCTTGCCGCAGTTTCTGGGTGAGGAGCAGCTCGGGGGCCTCTCGTGGTTTGACCTGTTCGCGGTGCCGCCCGCTCAAAGGCCACGGGTCACGACCCCGGAGATGAGGCAACGCGTCATCGCCCTGGGACATGAACTGCGCCGGGAAACGGAGCAGCGGAGGCCGGGGTGGGAATCGGCAGCTCGGCTTAGCCTGCTGAGCCTGCTGCTCACGCTCAGCCGCGAGTGGGGGCCGCCCGACCGAGCGCACCTGGGGCGCCGCACACGTGCCACCAACCTGCCGCGGATCATGCCCGCGCTATCGTTGGTGCAGTCCCAGCGCGCCCGCCGGGTGAGCATCGCCGACGCGGCAAGGGCGTGCGGGCTGAGCCGGGCTCAGTTCTGCGTGACCTTCCGCACCACAATGGGGATAAGCTTCGGCAGATTCTGTCTGCGCTCGCGCCTTGGGTCGGTCGCCGAACTCCTGCTTACCACCGACCTGCCGGCGGATGCCATCGCGGAGCAGACCGGCTTCACGGACGGCAGCCACCTCCACCATTCATTCGTGAAGCAATACGGGTGCACGCCCGGCCGCTACCGCGCGGACAACCGCCCACGAGGCGATCCCGTTCGACAGGCTCAGCGCGGGCCGGCCAGGCCGGCGCGGAGGAGCTACCGCGCCTCTCCCAGGGCAGCGCGATAGGTGGTGAGCTTCACCCCGCTCTGGGAGATGGCGGCCGCCGCCTCCGGGCTGATCAGCGCAGCCAGCTCCTGCTCCCACCGGTAGCCCCACCCGAGCTCAGCATCAACGCCATCATCATCACCCGGGTGGCACCCGATCTCCGTCAGCCCTGATTCCAGGTTGAAGATGGTGTCTGCCAGCGAGTCCGAGCGCCAGTGGCCGGCGTCGGTGAAACCGTGGAATTCATCTGGTACCAGCAGTCCGTTTCTTGCCAGCAGCGGCCGGGAAAGGCCGCACGCCGCTCGCAGGGCGAGCAGCTGTGCGAGCCGGCGGCTTCGCGGCCTGCCAGCAGCTCGGCGCTCGTTGGGGCAGCGCACCGCGCCGATGCCGTAGTGATCGGCAAGCCGCACAACGATCGGGAGCACGCGTGGCAGCATGTGGATGTGCTGGTGGCTGTCCAGGTGTGAGAAGGAGAGGCCGGTTGCCAGCGCCTTCTCGATCTGCGCCCGAAGCTCGAACTCGATCTCAGTTTCGCGGACGCGCTTGCGGAGATAACGGGACAGGAAGGCACGCCAGTCTTGATGCAGCCGGCGGTCTTCGCCGATAAGGCTGGGGATGCGTTCCGCGGGTGAGACGGGCCGGGTCTGTATGAGTGACAAGTGGATGCCAAGGTCGAGGCGGGGCCGCGCCCGCGCAAGCTGTACGGCGTGGTCAATGGCGTCTCCGGTCGCGAGCAGGCTCGCGCTGGTGACGATTCCCCGATCGTGGGCAATGGCGATGCCCCGGTTGACGGCCTCGCAAAGGCCGAAGTCATCGGCGTTCACGATCAGGTTTGCCGGACCCACCCGCCCGGCGCGACGCCTTCGCCAGTAGCGCCACACCTCACCGAAGATGCGGAAGACCACCCGGTAGCTTGCGGCGGTGGAGACCCCGGCAGTGCGGCTGTGGTAGTGTATGCCCACCTCTCCGATACGCGCCCCGAGCCGCAGCGCCTCGAGGAGCAGCTCCGCGTCAATGAACGACCCCTCGCTCCGCAGACGCATCTGCTGTAGGAGCGACCTGCGGATGAGCTTGAAGGCGAAGTTCACATCCCGCACCCGAAGGCCGAAGCTCGACCGAATCAGTCGGTTGTAGGTCCAGGACATGATCTCGCGGCGCGGCCCTTCGGCTCTTCCGATCCGATAGCCGACGAGCAGATCCACACCGTCGCTGAAGGCCTTCAGCGCGGCGCGGGCCTCGTCAACGCTGACAGGGAAATCCGAATCCATGTAGAGAACTAGGTCCTGGGTGGCGTTCGCCAGGCCTGTCCTGATGGCGGCGCCGAGACCGCGGTTGCGGTTGTGGTGCACGGGCCGCACGTTCGGGTGGTTGGCGGCAAGCTCGTCAATGAACGCACCGCTGCCATCGGTGCTTCCGTCATCAACAAGCACGACCTCGTGGTCAGACGCGATGCCGTCCGCGATCCGCTGCGTCTCAGGCAGCAGCCGCGGTAGATTCTCGATCTCGTTGTAGACTGGATACACGAACGAGAGGTTCATCTGATCTGTGCAATCTGCGCAATCTGCGGATAACGTCTTCTTGACCAGGCGCTGGGCCTATCCACTCGCCCTGCTCGCGCTCCGCGGATTCCTGTTCTTCTGGCGGCTCGGCGTAACCCCGCTAGACGATTTCGATGAAGCGTACTACGCGGAGGGCGCGCGAGAGATGATCGAGCGCGGCGATCTCGGCACACCCTACTACAACGGGCAGCCTTTCCTGCTGAAGCCCGCTTCGATCTACTGGCTAATCGCCGGCGCCTTCCATCTCTTCGGCGTGACGGAGTTCGCCGCGCGGTCGGTCTCCGCCTTTTTCGCAACTGCCATCGTGTTGGCGACGTACTGGTTTGGGATAAAGACGCTGGGCGCTCGCGCAGGCTTGATGGCGGGCCTTGCCCTGGCGCTGTGCTACCTGTGGGTGGACACCGGGCGCGAGGCGATGATTGACATGCCGCTCACGGCCGCGGTCGCGCCCGCGCTGTTCCTGATCTTCCTCGGCACACAAGCCCCGCCGGAGCGCAAGGCGCGCTGCTACCTGCCAGCCTATGCGCTTATCGGTGTTGCCCTGCTTGCCAAGGGGCCGGCCGGCCTGGTCTCGCTCGTCGGCCTGGCGGGCTACCTGCTGTGGTCGCGCCGGCTGGCGAGCACACTGAGGGAGTCGTATCTCCTGCCAGGCATCGTTCTCCTCGTTGCCGTCGCGGTCCCGTGGTATGTGTACGAGGGCATCAAACACCCGGGCTTTCTCCAGACCTTTCTGCTGCGTGAGCACTTCGGGCATCTGCAAGGCGAGCTGGCGCGCGACGACGCCTGGTGGGGCCATCTGAGGAACCTGCTGGTCGGCTTCTATCCCTGGGTTGCCTTCCTGCCTGCCGCTCTGGCCTGTGCGTTTCGCCGCGGACCGGGCGGCGGTGCGGATGCGCCCGGGGGCGACATCCGCACCCTACAGGGTGGCCGCGATGCCCTGCGGTTCTGCGCCTGGTGGGCGTCGGCCGTTGTTGTCCTGTTCTCGTTCGCGGGCGCGAAGCTGCCGCACTACCTAGTGCCGGCGTTCCCGCCGATGGCGATCCTGATCGCGGCGTGGTTCGACGGCTGGGTGGGCGGCCGAGCGGCGACAACTCGCGTCCCGCACTGGCTAGGGATCGCCCTACTGGCGCTGATCGGCGTGCTGTTAGCCGCTCTCGCCGGCATCGCCGCGCTGATGCCCCCAATCGTGCGAGAGCGTACAGCTGAGCAGTTGGGCTCCTGGACACCCGGGCTGGCGCCGGTGGTAATGCTTGCCGCGCTTGCCGCCGGCTCTTTGGGCGCGGTGGCGGCGACCCTCGGCCGGCAGCGCCGAGCGGTGTTCCCGATGCTTGCGGGCGGAATGCTCATCGCGATCACCGCCCATGTTGGCTGGTTCAAGCCGCGGCTGGCGCTCATCCAGTCCCAGCCGCGCAAGGAACTGGCGCAGCTCGCAGGGGTGACGGTGCCGCGGCATGAGCCGCTCGGCGTCTACAAGGCCAAGCGCAACGCCACGATCTTCTACGCGCGCCGGCCGGTCGTGGACCTGGGGGAATGGGAACCGGAAAGGCTGGTGGCGTTTCTGTCCTCCCCCACTCCGGCGACCGCGCTGACCGACGCGAAGTCGGCCCAACAGGTCGGTAGGCTGGTGCCGAGCATGCAGGTCCGGACGCGTCGAGGGGACTTCGCCCTGGTTTCCAACCATCCTTTCCGCGTTTTCGAAACCGTAGGGGCGACTCCGCCAGCGGCGGACAAGTCGGCGAGTCGCCCCTACTTCAGATAGCCCAGCGCCTTGAGGCCCCGCCGCATCTCGGGGGTCACCTCGATCTCGTTGGCCTGTGGAAGCTCTTGGGGGGGCGCGTCCGGATCCACGAAGTCGAGCGGCGGGAGGCGCTGTGTCAGCGCGAAGGCGCGGAACACGCTCATTAGCTTCGCGGCCTGTTCTGGCCGCTGGTCGAAGACGTTAGTGAGCGCACGCGGGTCGTTGCGAAGATCATAGAGCCCCCGCATCGGCGCGCCTCGCAGGCGACGCTCGCCCTGATAGAGGAGCAGCAGCCAGTCGTGATTCCGCACGATGTAGCTCGGTGGCTGGCCGGCGGCGCGGGCGAACACATAGTCGTTGACCTCGCTCTTCTCGCCACTCATCAGCGGCAGGAGTGACCTGCCCTGCGCGTGATCGCGAGGATAGCTGACGCCGAGAAGGTCCATGAGCGTCGGCAGAAGGTCCACCGTCTGGGTCAAGCCCTTGATACGCGGAGCCGGCGGATCGAGGCCCGGCATCTGGACGATCATGGGGATGTGAACGCTCTCATCGAAGGCCGAGAAGGTGTGGCCGCGATAGCCATGCTCACCGAAGGCCTCGCCGTGATCGGAAGTGATGATCAGGATCGTGTCGCCGTGGCCGGTCTCGCTGAGCAGGCGCTCGACTTCACCAACCGCCCAGTCCGCGTAGCGGAGATTGCCGTCATAGGCATTGATGAACGTCGCCTGCGACCACGGCCGCTGCCGCTTGCGCGCCTCCAACTCGACACCCGCAAAGGGATAGGGCGACTCCCATGCCCCGGGCGGCGTCTGGTTGGCGTACCGGAACTTGACCTCCGCCGGCGCCAGGTAGGGGTCGTGCGGCGGCATGAAGTGCAGGTAGAGGAGGAAGGGCTCGGGGGGCCCCTTCCTGAGCCAGGGCGCGAGCAGCTCGAGCAGGGCTTCGGGCTTCCAGATCGCCGGGATGTCTCTGCCCGCTTTCTTCAGGTCCGGCTCGTAGACGGTTTCATCGAACTCGGTCCCGAGGCCCCACATGGGGGACGCGTACGCGTTCGCGCTGAAGAGCGCAGTGTGGTATCCCGCCACCTTCAGGCCCTTCGCCAGCGTGAAGCTGTCCTTGTCTATCGTGCGCGGGCCGTAGGCGAGGTGGGTGTCGGGATACTCGCCCGTGAACAGGGAGGCGGTGGATGGCTTGGTCTCCGGGAATTGGGCGAAGTGGTTCTCAAAGACAAAGCCCGTCTGTGCAATGCGGTCAATATTCGGGGTCGTGTCGCGCGAATAGCCATAGCATCCGACATGGTCGGCGCGGGCGGCGTCGAGGATGCAGATGACGATACTCGTGCCTTTCGCTGCCCGCCTGAGGCTGTCGGTCGCCGAGCGCCAGTTAGCGCGAGAGGAGCTGGCAACGCGCCGGCCTGCGTTCTGCTGCCGATGTGAAGCGCAGCCGGCCGCAACGAGAAGCAGGGATACGACCAGCGCAGTCCACGAGCGGCAAGCCAGGTATCGGCGCCTTGCTGTCGGGGTCAAATGATCGGGTCGGGAGTGAAGCCGCGTCATGAGCCCCTTAGTTCCTGGTCCCTACTTGAGGTACCCGAGGGCCTTCAGCTCCCTCTTCATGTCCTCGCTCGGTTTCACCTGTTCGCCCGCGGGCAGCTCTCCCGGCTTCGCGTTCGCTTCGACGAACTGGAGAGGCCGCGTTCGCTGCGTGAGGGCGAATCGGCGGAATGCCTCGGCCATGCGATCTGCTCTTTTGGCTTGTCGGCCAATGATGTTGCGCCTCTGCCAGGGGTCAGCGTTCAGATCGTAGAGTGCCCGCAGCTTGCCGCCCTCGAAGAGCAGCAGTGAGTAGCGCAGGTCGCGCACCACGTAGCAGGCTGGATCCCCGCCGGTGCGAGAGAAGAGGTAATCATGGACGGCCGTCTTCTCGCCGGCGATCAGGGGCATCAGAGATCGGCCTTCGACCAGCTTGGCCGGCACGGGAAGGCGAAGCAGCTCGTAGATCGTTGGCAGGAGGTCGA
>Ga0315291_10009798_pt1 | contig 11748 bp, 12 predicted proteins | sample YL17G12_20_MG_FD_203070 | JGI IMG/M metagenome (GOLD analysis project Ga0315291, IMG submission 203070) | Sediment microbial communities from Yellowstone Lake, YNP, Wyoming, USA - YL17G12_20 | ecosystem: Environmental > Aquatic > Freshwater > Lake > Sediment | place: USA: Wyoming | collected...
ATTATTACCTCACCAACCCCGGCAGGGGATTTGCCCGGCCCAGGACCGAGGGCGGAAAGATGGACCCCAATGTTTGGTCGACACCCCGGGCCAAGAGAGAGTACTGGGGTCTGAACCTTTCGATTGAGAAACGCTTTAGCGACAACTGGCAGGCCGGTATTAACTACACCTGGAGTCGGGCTTCCGGCAACTACTCGGGCCTGGCGAGCTCTGACGAAGACGGGCGTGTGTCGCCGAACCAGGAGCGCGACTTTGATGGCTGGTTCCTTGAATATGACCTCAAGGGCAATGAGCTGCACGGCCCGCTGGCGCATGACAGAACTCACTATCTCAAGGCGTACGGTTCCTATGTCTTTCCCTTCGGACTGATCGTCGGTGTCGTAGCCTACGGCAGGAGCGGGTTTCCTCTGACCACCATCCTTAATTTCAGAGACATGGGCTATTACCCCAATAACCGTTTCGACACGGGAGAGCGGCTGCCCTTTACCTTCTGGTCCGACATTTATCTTGAATACAACCTCAGGCTCGGCAAGAAATACAGCGCCCAAGTCAACCTGACTGTTTTCAACTTCACCAATACGAAGACGGCCCAGAGCAAATATATGTGGCTGAACAGGAACAGCATTTGGGCTGAAGATTCGGAAATCACGACCAAGACCTACGATTATAAAGCCCAATTGGCCGAAGCTAACCCGGATCCCCGTTTCGGCAAATTCTCCAGTTATTACGGACCTTGGTCGGCGCGCCTCGGCGTCAGATTCTCGTTCTGATTCCGGCTCGAATCTGATATCGCAGCATCCTGAACCCGCCCCCAGGAGAAGGGGGTGGGGTTTTTCAGAGAAAAGAAAGCCTGAGCGTGGAGCGGTTCTGCTTAACCGGGGTGGATTCTATTATGCCGGATTCCCTCCGGTGCGTGACCCGCTCTATCAGGCAGGTTGAATTCCCCGTGCCGACAGCATTGATAATGAGTGGGCCGCGACGCTTGGCGGCACCTGACCTTCGGGAACTCACCCCTGGCTTACTCCCCTTAAATCGACCCTTCTTCGCAGCGCGCCAAGAACGTGAGCGAGATACTCAAGGAATTGGATAAGCCCAAAAAGCAAGCGCTGGCGAGGCTGGTCTTAAGTCAAGTCAATAAGTTCGATTCTGATCCGATGGCCTTCTCGTCAAGGCGGCGGCGTAACCGAAGGCATAGAAGTAAGCTCTCCAGCTTTTATCTGAAGAAGCATATTGATTATCCCCGAGGAAATAATCCACGAGAGTCTCGCGAAGCCGGGTCAACTCGCGGAGACGGCGGCTGTGGCGGGGGTCGGCGATCGTAAGGTCAAGAAGCTCCAAGGCTCGGTCGAGAGCCAAGAGGCTGTAATCGGTGTTTTGCTTTTGGCGCCAATTCAGCGCCCGCTCGACCTCGCTCCCGACGTTGGCCAGCTGTTCAACAAAGGACAAACTCCGCCATCGTCCGGCCGCTAGATCCCGATGCTGAATGGTCATGTTGATATCAGGTTTTGGACCACTTGAATGATCTTTTCCCGGATTTCTATATTATCGACGCCCCGGGAGCGATTCCCCCGAGAAGGCCGGATGTTGATCATCGAATCGAATTCAATCCGGTTCGCGCCTTCAAGCTCGGGATAGATGTTGATCCCCCACAGGTTCTTTTGCTGGGACCCGTTCTCGAGAAGCAGCGCTTCCTCATCCGCATGGAGCTCGCCGTCGACGGCCATGATCTCGCGATCCACGTCGACCACGGCCTTTACCAGGTTCCCGAAGCCGTCTTGGGCCATGGCCTTCAGGTCTGTCAAGGAGACGGGCCCGTTGATAATTTTCATGCCCTCACTATAGCATACGCACTCTCACGGGACAAAGAGCCGCATTGACACACGCAATATGTTACCCAAATCCCATAAAGGATAGGGTAACGTGCATTGGATGGACATGCGATCTCGAGAACAGCATCTGAAAGCTCTCCTAGGACGGTATCTCAGGGCCCGAAAAAGGAGTAAAAGCGCGCTTTTGAATGAGTGCTGCCCTAAGACGGGCATGGCCCACAATTCGGTCCTCCGGAAGATAGTCGGCCTCCTTAGGGGGAATCCCCGCCCCGGAAGCCAGAGACGGCGCATCCCTTAGAAGGGATGCGCTCGACCACCTCCTTGACGATCGGACGGGAATAGCCATGCTCCTTCTCGAACCGGCCCTCATATTCCGCCAGGAAGCGCTCAAAATGATGAAAGAGCACCCGATAGAGGACTGTCCACTCCGGATATCGAGGACGATAGACTCCCGCCATAGCGGGAGAATGACCTCAAGAAAAGGGCCAACATCACGAATAGGACCGTGTCTACCTGGAAAGCCATGATGCGGCCGGCTCGAACGAAGGATTACTTGCCGCTCCTGCGAATCGCCGGCAGCTCAACCTGGGATGGATAGACCGGGTTCCTCTGGATGGTGAGGACCGGGATGCCTTCCGCAGGATGCCTATCCTTAAGCGCATCGTCGTGACCGGCGATCGCGATGCGGATGAAATGTCCCTTTTTAAAGACCGTCGAGATCGGAAGCAGCGTAATCGCAATCTCGGCAGTTTCGCCCGGGACGAGAGGCTGGGCATCGGCTTTTCTGAAGGTGTGATACACCCCAAGCGGCACGTACGGCGCTGTCGCCGGGTCGGCCTTTTTTCTGTGTATTGCTCGCAGCAAGCCTTCGGTCAGATAAGAAACCCTTCCGTCCGGCCCGACATCCTCGAGATAGACGAAGAAGGCCCCGTCCCCGTGGGTGGAGGCGACATAGAGAGTCACCGTCGGGCTCCCCGTCACTTCGAGGTCATCGGCCAGCGGAGCGGAGGTGTATGTGAGCAGCTTTTTATCCTCATCTCTCCGGTCCCCGTAGTGGACGGGCTTTCCCATTTGGCTCATCCAGCGGTTTTCGAGCCCGGTGGTGGCTGTGAAATCAACGGTGTAGGAATCACTCCCCTCTTGAGGGGAGGCCGGCTCCTGAGCCAGATTATGTTCCGGCCCGAAATACCATTTCTCGTTCGCGACACCCGGCGGCGGCCAAGTCTCGGTCTCCCTCCACTTGTTCTCGACGTAGGTAAAATAGATGATCCGTCGTCTTTCCTTGTCCTCGCCGATTCCTTTCAGATGCCGGTCGAAATAATCGAAGAAATCGTCCTTTCCGAGCTCGCTCCCGCCCGGGTATTCCGGCGAGTTCTCCCCGAACGGGTTGACGAATTCGTTCTGTGGATGGCCGGCCGGCAGTAGGACGACCTTTTGGGGAGTGTTGAGAGTCAAGAATTTCTCCAGGGCGCCTTCGGCGACACCGGCGTCCATCCAGCCGGCCCGGGTGTTGGTGTTCACCTGGGCTTTTTCAATTTTCTCCCTGTACTCATAAACGCTGACGTCCTCAAAGCCGGGAGATAAATCCTCAGACAGGCTGGAATCTTTGAATTCCATCCGACGGACAATGTCTTCCACGTCGGGTGTGAGCCTGTGGTCCTCGAGCGCCTGCTTAAAGATGGCCCGGTCCTTCCCTCTCGGACGCTGCAACCCTCTGATCTGGGACCGGAGATAGATCATCTCAAGAAACGACAATTTCTTGCCCGAATCCATGCTCATGACGGCGGCGAAGTCATCGGCGTCCATGGCCTTGACCATCCCGCCCCAAGTGCGGACAAATTCCGAGGACCCGAGGCCTCCCGGCTTGACGGTTTGTCGGTAGTCATCAAAATCTGGAGCCTTGGGATAAACCGCCTTAAGCCCGGGCCGTAAAGTAGCGCAGGCCATGTCTGCGGTCGTGCCCGAATAGGACGCTCCGAATGCGCCGGCCCTCTGGTTCGACCAGGGCTGGCGGACGATCCAATCGACGGCCAGCCCCATGGCTTCGACCTCATTGGGCGGGTATTCGCCGAGCCGGGGACCACTGGACTGGCAGGAGCCCGGAGACTGGACCCAAATAAACGCGTACCCTTTGTCGAGAAAGCGTCGGGCGCTCTGATAGTTACGGTTAGGACTGAGGGCATAGGTTTCAAACGCTCTGGCCAGCCATCCGGGCTCTAGTTGCCCTGAATAGCGCGAGGTCGTCATCAAGGCCGGGATTTTTTCGTCGGTCTTCAAGTTTGGAGGCAGCCAGACGCTGATCCAGACGTTCGTCTTCTCGTCGAGCGGCAGGTAATGAGAGCTGTTAACCGGGAATCCGGCCGGCGTCTTTTTCTTGGCATAGTCCGGCACCAGGGCTATGCCGATGACGATCAGGATGACAACGAGTGTGATCAACCCCGCCAAAGCGAGACCGATCTTTTTCAGGAGTGATATTTTTTTCTTGGACTTCATGGAAAAACTATAATTCGAGTCATCGCTCGATGTCAATCGCCGCAATAAGCGCGGCGGAAAAGCATGTTGGGGCAAAAAACCCTCTCGCACCGGCTGAAAGACGATAGAATTTCCCTTCCGGTGAAAATGAGATGATCAATAATAGTCCGCGTTGTCATCGATGAAGGAGTTGGCCCCGACGCTGATCTTATGGGGATGACGGAAGGTGATGTTCCGGAGATACACGAGGCACGGACTCATGAGCTTCGCCGAGGAGAAAACGAACTCCTTCGAGGTCAGCTTGGGGAAAGTGAAGGTCAGGGTTCTTGGCCTAGCCAGGATCATCAAGAGCAAGGAAGCCGTCCGGCGGCCCAAGGACCTCCTCGTCCTCCCCGTGCTCAGGGATACCCTGAAGACGCTCAAACGGGAAAAAATACGAATATCGTCGCCATCATGATCCTCATCATTATCGCCATATTATCCGGTTCCACCCCCACCTCCACCTCCATTTTCTGGTGACTGAAGGAGGGCCGGACGAGGCGAGTGTCTTCTACGAGATCCCGAAGCCCATGCATTATCCATTCGCACGGGACAAAGTGGAGCGGGGGTTGCGGCTAACATAAAGGAGACCATTGAAGGAAATTCTTCCTCGGGCGTCCGGGGCATCCGCCTCAAACCCAAGGAACGCGTCTGCTCCATCGCCAAGGTCCGGGAAAGCTGAGCCGGCGATATATTGCAATTACTTAACATATATGTTAAGTTATCTGCATGAAGTGGGAAGGCTTCCTGAAAGGATTCTCGGACCGGCCGCTTTTCCATTCCTCCATGCTTCGGATTTTCGACGATGCCCCGGCCCAAATCGAGGTCCAGCTTTCGCGTTGGTCCCGGGCCGGCAAGCTCTGCCGGGTCCGCCGGGGCTGGTACCTCATCGAGGAGCCCTACCGCAGCCGGGATGTTTCCGAGGCCGTAATCGCGAACATGGTCGTCCAGCCCTCTTACCTCTCGCTCGAATGGGCTCTTGGTTTCTATGGACTGATCCCGGAGGCGGTCTTCAATCCGACATCGATCACGACCGCCCGCGGCATCGAATTCACCGCCAAGGACAGGCGCTATTTCTACCACCACGTCCAGCCGGCTTTTTTCACGGGTTATGAGAAAGTCGAGCGCGGCGGCGATGTCTTTATCATCGCCGGGCCGGAGAAGGCCCTGCTTGATAAAATGTACATCGCCATGCGCATCGGCAAGTTTTCAGCCGATTGGCTGAAAGGCCTACGCCTCCAGAATCTGGATATCCTGGACGAGGACAAGCTCAGAACCTGGGCGGTTCTCGTGAGCAAGCCGGGTTTCGCCGCGGCCGTGGATGCCGCAGCGGCCTACATCCGGAAAAACAAGGAGGGGCAAAGGTGAAGGACATCGCTCTCCAGGTCGCCCGCGAACGTCCCTCTCTCGGGCTCCACGCTCTGCGGGAATATATCCAGAATTACGTCCTCTGGCTCATGCAAAGGGAGGGCCTCAACACGCGGCTTTTCTTCATGGGGGGGACCGCTCTCCGGTTTCTTTGGCGTATCGGCCGGTTTTCGGAGGATTTGGATTTCTCTGCCGGCCCGGACTGGGAACCCGAGGAGTTCACGGCCGCGATGCGGAGAATCAAAAGCGGCCTGGCCGCGGCCGGCTACGATGTCTCCCTGCACCTCGGTAGGGAAAAGACCGTCCAACGGGCCGTTTTCCGGTTCGCGGAACTTTTAGCGGAGCTGGGGCTCGTCGGGCGGAGGGAACAGAAATTATCCATCGCGCTCGAGATCGACGCCAGACCGCCGGGCGGAGCGACCGGCGCGAAAACACTCGTCAACGTGCACATCCCGGTCCTCATTCAGCACCACGACCTCCCTTCGCTCATTGCGGGTAAAGCGGCGACCATTCTGACGCGCGAGTATATCAAGGGACGGGATTATTTCGATCTCTTCTGGTTCCTGTCGAAATGGCCGAAGCTCGAACCCAATCCCCTTATGTTCAGGAACGCCTTGGCCCGGAAGCGGACGGGGGACGGGATCGACAAAAACGCGAGGGACGGCGGGAAAGCGCGAGACGCGGCCCGAGTGAGACAGATCGGCCAGGAGACGAATTGGCGGGCCATGCTGAGCCGGGCTGTCAACGAGACGAGATGGCCGGTCATCGAAATGGATGTTCGGGCGTTCATCGAAGACCCGGACAGCCTTTTGGCCTTCACACAGGAGAATCTCCTCAGGCTGCTCGGATAGAAGGGTGATCCACAAGACCTCAAGAGAAGGCAAGAGAAGAAAGGAGAAGAAAATAGAAAAAACCGCTTGCGTCACATCATCATAGAAGGAATTTAATTTTTCGCGGCGCACCGTCTTCCATTCCCTTAAGCTCGGAATCAGCTACATCCTTCACCAGAAAAGGATTTTCCCGAATGCTGATCGATGTCAAGAACGAGGAATGGCCGCAATTCACGCCGTCCGGACAGATCTTCGTTCCGAACGAACGCGAATTCCTCTTCCTAGACCTTCCGGATCATTTCGGCCCAACACTTGGAAGGGATGCGCTCGGCCCGAAGAATGGAAATCGAATGTTAAAGCCCGGAAGGAACTTGGATTCGAACCTACGGTCAACTTCAGGAAGGGGATCGAAAGAGCGGCCGCCTGGTATCGAGAGCAGGGCTGGTTATAGCGCTTTGCGCGCGTTTCAAGGATTCCGGCGGTCCTGGATCTTCAGCTGGCGGGCGCCCCGAGCGAATGAATACTCCGGGATGGGCCCCGTGACCACCGACCCGGCGCCGACAACGCTGCTTTTCCCGATCGTCACCCCGTCCAAAACGATGGCCCCTGCCCCGAGCCAGACATCCTCCCCTATTTGGATCCCCCCCTTGGAAAGCGACGGCTGGAACATGATGGGCGTCGAAACATCCAGAAAGCTGTGATTTCCCCCGGCCACGAGGTAGCAGTTGCCGGCCAGGAAGCAATACCTCCCCAGCCGGATCTCGGTCTCCGAAAGGAGCGTGCAGTTGGCGGAAACGTTGCAGGAATCGCCGACGAAGATCGAGCCTTCCTTGCAGCTCAGGACGGCGCCGCGGCCGATATAGGCGTTCGCGCCGATGACGATCCCCTCGTTGGCCGAGCCTTTGGCGTCCAGAACGGCGTTGTCGTCGATGAAGGAGTTGACCCCGATCCTGATCTTATGGGGATGGCGGAAGGTGATGTTCCGGCCGAAGGCGCAGCCCTTCCCGATTTCCTTGAAGACCCGGGGGAAGAATTGCTTTCGGAGGAGATAGCCAAGTGCGCCCGGCATCCCGGCGATGAAGGTCGTGATGAATTCGTATTTAAGGAGGTTCCAGATCCCCTTCCTGCCGGGGAAGATCGCCACGTATTTTCCGGCCAGGGAAGCTTCCCCGGCCGTGAGCTCCTTCTGGATGCTCGCCCGGAATTCATTAGGGTCCATCGTCTTTCGCCCGGGGATCATTATATCATGATCCCGGGTTCCCTTCTTCCTTTAAAAAAGGGAGGGCCGCATTTCCTTTCGTGCGGTTAGGGCCATGGCGTAGGGGAGCGGGCGGGAGCCGATTGTCTTTGGCGCCGAATTGTGGCATAAATGGAATCAGGGACATCCCGATGACGAACACCGTTAAAGACGATTGCGTTCACTTCCGCGGAGACAAGCCTTGCCGTTTCAAGCGCTTCTGCGAGGGCTGTCCGCATTTCGAACCGTTCTCCGGCCGGACAAAGGTCCTCATCCTCAAGTGCCGGGCCCAGGGCGACGTCCTGAGGACGACGCCCCTCCTAGCCGGGATCAAGAGGAAATACCCGAAGAGCTTCATCACCTGGCTCACGGACGAGGAGAGCGTCGACCTTCTGGTGAACAACTCCTTCGTGGACAGGGTGCTTCCCTACGGGCTGGAAACGGTCCTGCCCTTGACCGCCCAGAGTTTCGACGTCCTTATCAGCCTCGATAAAGAACCCGGGATCACATCCCTCGCGACAAAGGTCCGGGCCGGGCAAAAGTTCGGCTTCGGGATGAACGAGTACGGGAACCTCATGATCTTCAACGAGGCCGCGGCCTACGCTTTCCGCCTCGGAGTCGATGACGAGCTCAAGTACCGGACGAACCGAAAGACCTACCAGGAGATTGCCGCCGAAGCCGCAGAGGTCGACAACCGGCGCGATGAGTACATCTACGAGCCCGGAGAGGACGCGAAGGTGAAGGCCCGGGAATTCATGAAGGCGCATGGGATCGACAAGGCCAGGCCCTTTGTCGGTCTCAACACCGGGGCCGGGTCGAAGTTCAAGACCAAGCAATGGCCCAGGGAGCATTACATCGAGCTCATTCAGGGGCTGACATCGGGAATCAAGGCAAACGTGTTCCTTCTCGGAGGAAAGAGGGAACGGGAGCTTAACACGTTCTTGGAGAAGACCTCGCCGAGGAGAATCCACAACACGGGAAACGACAACACGCTCCCCGAGTTCGCGGGTTTCATTTCCTTCATGGACGTCGTCGTCACGTCGGACACGCTGGGCATGCATCTGGCCATCGCCGCGAAGAAGAAGATCGTGGCTTTTTTCGGTCCGACCTGTCCCCAGGAGATCGACCTTTACGGCCGCGGAGCGAAGCTCTTCAGGTGTGTCCCCTGCTCCCCCTGCTATAAGCAGACGTGTCCCGACGCGAAGTGCATGAAGGAAATCCTGCCGGGCCGGGTCCTCGAAGAGATCAGGAAGCTCATCGTCTAAGACGCCATGAGCGAAATCACGAAAAAACGCGTCGTCGTGATGATCCCCACCTACAACGAGGCCGGGAACATCGGCGGCCTCGTCCGGGCCATCCTCGACCTGCCCATGGACGCGGACATCGCCGTGCTCGTCGCAGACGATGAATCCCCGGATGGGACGGGGCGGATCGTCAAGGACTTGTCCCGCGAGGACGGCCGCGTCCACGTCCTTATTCGCAGAAAAAGGCGCGGCCGCGGGGCCGGGGGTATCGACGGGTTCAAAGCCGCCCTCGAGCTCCGGCCGGACTGCGTCGTGGAGATGGACGGCGACCTCTCCCACCAGCCCAGGTTCATCCCGGACCTCGTCGAGGCCATAGATAACTGCGACGTCGCCATCGGTTCGAGGTTCATCAAGGGCGGCAGGGACGCCGACCGCGGTCTTCACCGGAGGCTCATCACCGCCCTCGTCCGGAGGTTTCTCCGGAGACAGTTCCGTTTTCCCGTCAAGGACGTCTCCTCGGGCTTCCGTTGTTTTCGCCGGGAGGTCCTGGAGCGGATCGACCTCGACGACATGATCTCCGTCGGACCTTCCATCGTTCTCGAGGTCCTCTACAAGGCCTCGCTCCTGGGCTTCCGGATCTCGGAGGTCCCGATCGAGTTCGTCGACCGGAAGCGGGGAAAGACCAAGCTCAACCTCCTCATCCTCCTCGAGACCCTGATTATGGCCATGAAGATCAAGCAGCAATACAAGCCGGCGCCGGAGGCCCGCTAAAGGGACCGGCCCGCGGACAGGCGGAATGAAGCGGACAAGGCGTCACGCGCTCGGTCAGCACTTTCTGGCCAACAGGTCCGTCCTCCAAAAGATCGTCCGCGTCATCGCCCCAACCGAAACCGATGTCATCATCGAGATCGGGGCGGGAAAAGGGGCGCTGACGTTCGCCCTGGCCGAGGGGGCGGGCCACGTCACGGCCATCGAAAAGGACCCGTCCCTTCTTCCTTTCCTCCGCGACAAGGAGGGGCCGCGCCTCACCGTCATTGAAGCGGACGTCCTCGATGTGGACTTCCGGGAGGTCCTAAAGAGGGCTGGGGCCCGTCCGGGCGGGGCCAAACTCGTCGGCAACCTGCCCTATTCCATCTCCTCCCCCATCCTGTTCAAGGCCCTCGATTCCGGGGATCTTTTCGCGAGGTGTGTCTTTCTTATCCAGAAGGAGGTCGCCGAAAGGGTCTGCGCTCGGCCGCACTCGAAGGATTACGCTCCCCTCTCCATCCTCGTCCAGAACGCCTTCGAGACCCGGCTCGAATTCAAGGTGTCTCCCGGGTCGTTCTCTCCCCCGCCCCGCGTCGATTCGGCCGTCATATCTTTGACGAAGCGGGCCCAACCTCTTTATCCGGTCGCGGACGAGGTCCGCTTTCGCGCCCTCCTTTGGGCGGCCTTCGCCCACCGGAGGAAGTTCCTCATCAAGAACCTGGAGATGAGCGGCATCGCCCGCGCGCGCATCGAAGAAGCTTTCTGCGTCGTCGGCCTGGCCGGGAACGCCCGGGCCGAGGAGCTTTCCATCGGCCGGTTCGCCGATCTCTTCCGCTCCCTCGGTTGATGGCCGGCGCCATCCATGCTATAAATGACGGGCGGACGGGACTTCAATGACCAAGCACGAATACTACCGGAGGCTGTGGGAGATCTTCCGGAACTACAAGAAAAAGGCCACCTTTCTTCCCTACCTGCCGATCCGCCTCTGGATCGAACCGACGAGCTTCTGCAACCTCAAGTGCGTCATGTGCCCGAACAAGGACCTCGACAGGAAGGACAAGGGATACATGACGTTCGACCTCTTCCGGAAGGTCATCGACGAGGCCAAAAACTTCATCCACGAGACGAACCTTATCCACCGCGGCGAAGCCCTTCTTCACCCCGAGTTCTTCGATATGATCCGCTATGCCGCCGCCGCCGGAATCGTGACCAAGCTTCACACGAACGGCACCCTGCTCGACGAGACGAAGGCCCGCGCCCTGTTGGGGTCCGGGTTGGACCAGCTGACCTTTTCCTTCGACGGCTACGACAAGGCGACCTACGAAAGCATCCGGGTCAACGCCTGCTACGAGAGAACGATCGGCAACATCCTCGGCTTCCTCCGGCTCAAGAAGAAGCTCGGAGCTAAGAAACCTTACACCATCCTGGAGCTCATCGACTTCCCTGACGTCACCAAGGACGTCGGCCGGGCGGAGAAGAAAAGGTTCCTCGCCCAATTCGACGGCCTGCCGTTGGACAGGGTCCGGGTCAAGGAAATGCACAACTGGGCCGGCGAGATCGGAGGGGTGGCCAAGGGCCGGAAGTACTCCCCCTGCACGTTCCTCTGGGTCTCACTCATCATCTTCTGGGACGGGGCAGTCCTCCCCTGCACCCAGGATTTCTTCGGCGACATAGCCGTCGGAAACGCCAAAGACTCGACACTCGCCGGGATCTGGAACAACGCACGCATGATCGAACTTCGCGAAAAGGCGGTCAAGGGAGACATCGGGGACCTCAAGCCCTGCTCCGGCTGTGACAGGCCCTGGAGGGAGGCATTACTGGGCATCCCCCGGGAATACATCTGGAAGCTCCTTCTCAAAAAGATGCCGTAAGACGCTTTTAGAAACAATTCTGGTTCTCTGACGTTTGTTGCGGGTCGCTGAACAGTAAGATGGGATGAGACCGAAACGGCCTTGGAGGGCCGTGATGGGAGGGCATAGGGA
>Ga0315291_10009799_pt1 | contig 11748 bp, 10 predicted proteins | sample YL17G12_20_MG_FD_203070 | JGI IMG/M metagenome (GOLD analysis project Ga0315291, IMG submission 203070) | Sediment microbial communities from Yellowstone Lake, YNP, Wyoming, USA - YL17G12_20 | ecosystem: Environmental > Aquatic > Freshwater > Lake > Sediment | place: USA: Wyoming | collected...
CCTGGAGCCCCGCCAGAACGATCCAGAGGACATGGATGCCCGCGAATATCTGCGGCGCACCGAAGGGGAAGATAGTCAGTGCGTTCAGGAAGTTGCTGGCGTACCCCACCGGCACGCTGACAACACCGCCAAGAGCGCTCAGGATCGTTATCACAGCCAGCTCCCTGACCGTGAAGTAGCCCGGTTTCTTCGGGGCTTCGCTCCCTGAGCCGACCATGACGGGCAGAATAGGCTTTTCATGATATATTCTTATTGGGTCTGGCGTTTCAGTCGGATCGTTCAACCGTTTCCACTTTCACTCATCTCTCCCCAGTTGATATGCTGGAACGGACGTAAAGCATAAATCTGCTTCGGAGGAGGCTCACGCATAGGGGTTACTATCCTTGGGCGAGGCGAGGAGCGTTTTCGTGGACGAGGGCGTCCTCGACATCAACTACATACCGCAGAGGCTGCTCCACAGGGATGGGGAGCTGAGGCTCCTCGGCCTGATGTTTGACCACATCCTCTCCGCCCCGTACGAGATGAGCCAGAGGGCGATCATCCTGGGCGGCGTCGGCACCGGGAAGACGGCCCTCGCCCAGCTATTCGGGAGGAGGCTCGTGGAGGACGCGAAGAGGAGACGCGTGAAAGCCCGCTACATCCACGTCAACTGCAGGGAGCTCAGGGGGAGCCTCTTCATGGTCCTCAGGAGGGCGGTGAGGTCCATCCGCCCAGACTTCCCCGAGCGGGGCTACGCGGCGAACGAGCTTATGGAGACCCTGATGCAGCTCCTAGACGAGGAGGACGCCCAGCTTCTCCTCTGCCTCGACGAGGTCGACGCCCTGATAGAGGCGGAGGGTAGCGACGCCCTCTATAACCTCACCAGGGTCCAGGAGGGGCGCCCGGAGGGGCCCAGACGGCTGAGCCTCCTCTGCATCTCAAAGACCGCAGACGCCTTCAGAAGCTTGGACGCGAGCACCCTGAGCAGCCTCCAGCGGAACGTTTTGACGATGAGCGAGTACAGCTCGCCGCAGCTCTCAGACATAGTGACGAGCCGGGCCGAGGTAGCCTTCAGGAGAGACGCCATGCCTACTGAGGTCGTCGACTTCATCGCGGAACTTGCCGCGGCGGAGCGCGGCGACGCCCGATACGCCATAGACCTCATCTGGAGGGCGGGGAAATTCGCCGACAACGATCAAGCCCGGCAGGTGACCCCGGAGCACGTAAGGAGGGCCGCCGCCGGCATCTTCCCCGCTATGAGGGAGGAATCGATGGCCCAGCTCAGCCGCCACGAGCAGCTCGTCCTCCTCGCCATAGCCAGGTTCTTCAGGCACAGTACCCGCCCACACGCGACGACGGGCGAGGCGGAGGAGGCGTACAGGGTGGTCTGCGAGGAGTACGGCGAGGAGCCGCGCGCCCACACCCAGTTCTGGAAGTACCTCAACCAGCTGAAGGGGCTCGCCGTCGTCGATATAAGGCTCGACGCCTCGCCGCAGGGGAGGACGCAGCTGATAAGCCTGGGAAAGGTCCCCGCGGGGGACCTTGAGAATGGGGTGATGAGGGCGATTGAGCAGAGGAAAGGTTGACGCGGAGGAGGTCCTCGGCTCCCGTGGCAGGATCAGGGTCCTCAGGGTCCTCGCCAAGAGCGGTGAGCTGAACATAAGCGAGGTCAGCCGCCGGACGGGGCTCAACTACACCAGCGTCGAGCGCCACCTGGTGAAGCTGGAGAAGCTGGGCCTCGTCAGGGAGAAGCGGTACGGCAAGATCAGGATCTTCCAGACCCTCTTCCATGTGCTGACGCTGAGGCTCGAGAAGGGCGGAGACCTCACCCTGGAGATGACCCGTGCGGAGGAGTAGCCCCGCCAACTCATGTGGCTATGGATAACGGAAATTTTTTTTTCCGGCTCCAGGCGTCTATGCGGGGGCCTTCGCTCGTCTGGTAGGTGTTTTCGTTGTTTTTGTTTCGTGTTGGGGTGGGGGGAGGGGGGTGTGGTCGTCGTCGCCGCCTCGCCCGGCTCGGGCCTGTTCGTCGGGCGCCGGGGGCTCTGGATGGGGGTCAATGATCGGCTCCCCGGCTGCGCACGCTGGGGCAACGACCCAATATGGCCACGGGGGAGGCAACGCGGGGACGTTCAACAGTGAAAGTTCCCTGGGTCTCGTCTCTTTAGGGCGAATCTCTTGTGAATCGTGGGCCGTTCATCGTCCGCGGGTTCCATGAATCCCTTCATTGGAGGCTCTCAAGTAGATCGTAAATCTTGGATCGCGGCGCCGAAGCCCTGCGTGCAGCCTCCCCGGCTTTCGACCCGCTGACCGCCGGCGGGGCGAATCATTCTTTCGTCTTAGTCGCACGGTTCGTATCCATGTAGCATCTCGATGACCTCGTGCTCCTTGCCGTTCATGACCTGCCTGTACGATACATCCGTCGGGTAATTGCGGGAGGTCCGCCATCTGCTCTCAAAGAGAGAGGAGAATGAGCGGGCTGACCATGAGAAAAAATGGGGAAGGGAAAATGAAGGCTCCATTTCTATGATTTTGAAAATGTTTTAAGTAAAAGATGTTTATTATTACTATAGTTCATAGAGGGGTTCCGGATGACAAGACACTTAACTATCCGAATGGCGTGGCACGACAACAAATGGAACGGGCGGATATGCAAGGATCCTGAATCAAACATATACTGCAATGGAACTCACTCTTTGCTTTCTTCTAGAATTGAAAGGGAAAAGAACGTAGAAATTGAGGTTAAAAACGCCGGAAAAAAGATCGATTCAATTGATAACTACCAACCCCCCTGTTTTTGGACGACCAACTCGTTTTCAGATATAAAATGCAATATCCGGCACAAGCATCCATTTGAGAATCTTAATTTGGATGAAATCAACGAAGTACTTCTTCCCTATTCGTCTTTCACATGGCCGTTCAGGTTATCTTTCAGTCATAGTAAGAAAAAGAAACTTGAATGGGGAGGTTATCCTCCGCCAAAACTAGTCGAAAAAAGAATCGATAATTTCTTCGGTCAGCTCGATAAAGGAGCGAGCATCAGCTTTTTCTACCTCAATTACGATAATCCAATATCAGCAGACGAGGGAAAATACGTCCTACTTGGTTGTTCTATAATAAAGTCAGTTGGGAAATCTCATCATTTTAATGATAAAGACGGGCACCTTGAGAAGATACGTAATAATAGCAAAAGTATGAAAAATTTAGGAACTAATAACTGGGCCATTCAAGTTAGCCATGATTTCGAGAATTCGGGAATTCTGTTACCCTATAGCGAATACCTTGAAAGAATTGAGAAGTATCCCGAGGAAGAAGAGAGACTTAGAGAGATGCGCGTCATCATCGATGAGGAAAGCATAATCCAAATTTCAAGTATGTTTCGGCACATTTAGACGAGGACAAGTGTCTCTACCTTCTATACAAGCTAAAGAAATCCTTGAAAATAATCGGAGAGCATGGCCTTGTAGATGTTGAGAGAGAACAGAAAATTATCGAGAAGCTCATCAAGATGTCCTGGGAACGAAGAGGCATTTACCCCTCACTTGGGACCGTTCTGGATATTATTGTCGATAATTCCCCAGAGGATGAATCGATAGGTAGAAAAATTGTAGAAAAAGTCGTGGAAGAAAACGGTAACGACCCGAGTAACATTGACTCTGTCTTTCATCTGTTAGAAGATAGCACGACAAAGATTCCGGGCTACCTGAAGGAATTTTCTTCCGAAATTAAAGACATGCAGCAAAATTTGAAGCGTTACGTGACCAAAATCGACCTCCTAAAGAAGCTAAGCCTCTTTACATTGACTAGGCATCAGTTGGAGAGAATCGTTTTCCAAAAAGACAATCCTTTCAAAAAGACAGTCAGTTCGAAGGAGTTAGTCGAGAACCCCTATTTAATACCCGAAAACTATGTCCCGGGCAAAGTCGATGTTGATGAAGCCGAGATAGCGGACGAAGAAATCGATGTTTCTAAAATTGACATCGGAATGATTCCCGATAAGAAATACCTAAAAATCAGGAATGATGACCTGTAGAACCTTACCCAGACAAGCCCTGAAAGGCTTAGGGCAATCCTGATTGACTATTTAAAAGTAAGAGGGAGAAATGGGGACTGTTTTGTCACCGTTGACGATGGATATAAGGCAGTAACGGATTATCCGATATTTTATAAAGAAGAATTGAATATTGACAAAAACGAATTAACCGAAGAAGCGGGCGTCTACAAAAGGCATCTATTAGGTCGTCTAACGGTAAAACAAAACGAAGGGAAAGATTTCCTCTATCTGAACGAAGTCTATCAATCAGAGCAGTTAATCAAGAAAACGATTCAACGGCTGCTCGATAGACCTGATCACGAAATTCGGATAGATTGGATTGATAAATACATCAACGAGGAGATACAGGAACTTAAAAAAGAGGTCCCAGAATTCGAAACCGATTTTTTCCGTGAAGAACGTACGAAGCTCCTCACCAACGTATTCTGCAAATCCTTCTTCATAATATCGGGCAAGCCTGGAACCGGCAAAACCTTTGTTCTCGAAAAAATATTGCCTGAATTACGGCGTAGAGGCGAACTAATCACCTTATTGGCGCCGACAGGTAAAGCCGCTTTAAGACTCAAGGAACAGACCGGATTCTCCGGCGCTCAGACAATTGATATGTACCTCCATAAAAATGGCTACTCTGAGTTCTTAGACGATTTTGAAAACATCATCCTCAAAACGGCTGGAAAACAGAGAATTGACAACTTAATCATCGACGAGACTTCGATGGTTGACCTTCAGAAACTCACAATCCTATTTTCAATACTTAACATGGATGAGCAACCTCGTGTAAAAAGAGTGATTCTGGTCGGAGACGAAAAACAGCTCCCGCCTATCGGTTTTGGCAAACCGTTCATCGATATCATCGACTTCGTGAAGTCAAAGGAAAAGTATATTGACCATTATATCCGTTTAAAAACGAACTGCAGACAGAGATTCGACAAAACGATACTTGAGCTTGCAGACATCTTCGCAGACAACAACAGATACTATGAGGAAATTATTGATAAGGTATTAAAAGGTGGGCAAGTCTCCACGGGACTTAACGTAGAATTCTGGAAAAATAAAGACGAGTTAAACGAAACGCTTGATAGAAATATTCAGGTAAGCGTAAAGACTGAACTTGAAGAAAGCAACCAACCTGATCCCCAAGACAAGGCAAAGGCCCTGAACCTGCTTTTCGGACTCTACGACACCGGGAACGTTAAAATGAACTCTACGGAGACGCTTAAGCTCGACAACCTACAGCTTCTTACTCCTTATCGGGCTGGGTGCTTCGGAACTCTTGGGATAAACGAGTTTGTGAGGAATGAATACAGAGATCTGCATCATGCCGATACATACCGTTTCGCTTCTTCATCCTTCAACCACGCAGACAAGATAATCCGGATCAACAACGAGTACGTCTGGGAAGATGGTGTTAGACGGTTAAGACTGTCAAACGGGTCAATTGGCATAATCAATAATAAACAAAACAAGGAAACAAGGCGATTTTACAGATCCTATTATTTCTTAGACCAGCCAGAGCCAATCAACTACATAGATGATGAGGAAAATTTTGAATTAGCTTACGCAATAACAGTCCACAAGGCTCAGGGAAGCGACTTCAAGAACATCTACGTGGTTGTTCCTCAGAAATCAACTCTGCTTTCAAAGGAGTTGTTGTATACCGCATTAACTAGGTCGAAGTATAGAGTGGCTCTTCTCTTACAGAAAGTAAGAGGTGTAAACCCACTTATGGCTGCAAGGGAGCGGTCGGATGTTCTTACTCGTAATACTTCGATATTCAAAGAGCCTGAAGACAACAAAGGTATCTTCGAGCCAGAAAGGGGGGTCTTTGTCAAGTCGAAGGTTGAATACATCATCTATTCGGCTCTCAGATCAAAGGGGATTGAATTCCAATACGAAAAGGAGCTTGTCCTGAAAAATAAAACCTACCAGATACATCCTGATTTCACTATCAAGGCAAACGGGAAAACCTACTATTGGGAGCATCTGGGTGAGTTAGACGCCAAAGGCTACTATGAAAACTGGCTGCGGAGGAAGGAAGACTTCAAAGAAAACGGTTACTATGAAAAGCTCATAACAACCGATGACTTAAAGGGGATTAGCAAGGATTTACTTGAAACTGTAATACATGACATAATAGCGGACGCGCCAATAATCTCGAAAGATGAACGTTTCTCAAAACATCATTACCAATTGAACCTCTGATTTTAGAAAACATCCAACTTCTTTTCTAGGTATGCAGCGTTGTTTACTATGGAGACTTCAATCTGCTTATCCAATTCCCGTGCATCGATCCTCTTCTTCAACTGAGTCCTCAAGTAGTTGGCTTCCCTGCCGGGAACGTCGACCTTGACGAGGCTCGACTTGTCTTCGCAGAACTTTTTTATTATCAGGTCGTACTTGTTACCTTTTTCCCTGTATCTTCCTGTTAGTTGGATTTCCAATCCCTAAAGATACTCAGACCCAGATCATGGATGCCTAGGGGGAGGGGGTACCCCCAGATATTCCTGAATCGATCCCCCCGGGTAGAAAGGCGGCAGAAAACAGCCTCGTTCCGGATCGTATCTATACAAAAGGGGCGTCTATTCCATGCTGCGGACGCTTAACCTGCATACTTCCCCGGGCTGTCACGACCTCGAAGCCGGTGAGGCACATCGTCTTGGCGCAGGTCACCATCTCGTCGATGCGGACATGCTTCTCCACCTCGTCAGGGTAGCCACGTGGGCCGTAGAGGCAGCACTCTATACCCGCGTTGGCGAGGTGGGCGGTATCGTTACCGCAGTAGCTCCTCGGTATGACGGCTCCGACCTTCTTCGGGTAGCTCCCGGTAACCCTCCTGTGGTTCTCCTTCAATAGCTTCACGACCTCCGCGTCCGGGCTCACACCCATAGGGGGCATCACTATCCCGCCGACGCGCCACTTCGGGTCGACTGGATACTCGAACTCATAGCGGAACTCCGGATCATCCCTCTTGATCTCCTCGAGCATACCGATCATCCGCTCGTTGATCTCGTCGATTGTGTAACCCGGCGGGTACCGGAAGTCCACGATGATCGTGCAGAAGTCGGGGATGTTGTATGGCCCCGCGAGATCGTAGTCCCTGTTCCTGCCGCCGATGATGCTGCCCGCGACCCAGCGGGGCGCCCCGGGGAGGTCCGGGTCCCGTGCCTCGAACTCCATCCCGTCGAGCCTATCCAAGACCTTCCTCATCTTCGTGATAGCGTTCACCGACTCCTCCATGCGGCTGATATGCTCACTGCGGCCGACGGTGTGTATCGCGAACGTGTGGACGCCGACGCACTTCGTCAGGATGTTGTCGACGCTGTACGGCTCGGGCACTATCGCCATGTCTGTCCTGACGCCCTGCTTGAGCATGTGGACCGTGCCCACGCCTCCCTGCAGCTCGCCTACAACCGTGGCCACGACGAGGTCTCCCCTCAGTTTGGCGCCTGATCTCTTTATCGCCAGCGCAGCTGAGAGCATCGCCGCGTCCCCACTCTTCATGTTGTGTATACCGGCGCCCCAGAGCCTGTTCCCGTCGACCCGGGGCTCGTATGGGTCCCAGCGCCAGGACTCGACTATGGGGTCAATGTCCAGGTGTCCGTTGAACATCATGCTCCTTCCCGAGCCGTCGCCATTCAGCTTTGCGATGACCTGCTCCCTGCCCGGCTCGACCTCCTGAAGCTCAATCTCCTCGAAGCCGTTCTCCTCGAACCAGTCGCGGACAAAGTTGACCGCCGGCCCCTCCTGCCGCGTCAGGCTCGGCTGCCGGATCAGGTCGCAGCCAAGCTCAACGATCTCATCTCTCTTCAAGTGGTCGAGAACGTTCAAACAGGCTCACTGCCCTATCAGCAGCTAAACCGGCATTTAGCATTTAAGAGCCCGGAATGAGACATCTTAGGGTAAGATGAGCGCCAACGCCGATGTCGCCTCCGTCCTGTACGAGATAGGCGAGATACTCACGGTCAAAGGCGACACCTTCAGGAGCAGGGCCTACCAGATGGCGGCCCAGAGGATAACCGCCCTCACAGAGGATATCAGGGCGATCAAGGCGCAGGGCGAGCTCGAGAGCATCCCCGGCGTCGGGAAGAGCATCTCAGCCGTCATCTCCGAGGTCCTCGATACCGGGCAGTCGAAGATCCTAGAGGAACTCCGTGAGAGCCTCCCGAAGGGGGTCCGCGACCTGATGGAGCTCGAGGGCGTCGGCCCTAAGCTCGCCATGAGGCTCAACCAGGAGCTCGGCGTCGCCTCCATAGACGACCTCGAGAAGGCGGCCAAGGAGGGCAGGGTCAGGGAGCTGAAGGGCTTCGGCCCGAGGAAGGAGGCGAACATCCTGGTCAGCATCGACGCGTACAGGTCTAGGCAGACCCGCTTCCTCCTCGGGGCCATCCTGCCAGTCGTCGACCAACTAACCAAGTACATGAGGAAGTCAGACGCCGTCCTGAAGGTCGAGGTAGCAGGCTCCGCCCGCAGGAGGAAGGAGACCATAGGCGACCTCGACGTCCTCGCGTCCTCCATGAAGCCTGAGGAGGTTACTCAGCGCTTCATCACGATGCCGCCCGTCATCCGTGTCGTCAGCCACGGCACGACCCGGAGCACGGTCGTCCTTGAGGGGCAGATACAGGTCGATCTCAGGGTCGTCGCACCTGAGGAGTACGGCTCGGCCCTCCAGTACTTCACAGGCAGCAAGGAGCACAACGTCAAGCTCCGCACCATAGGCGTCAAGAAGGGCTTCAAGCTCAACGAGTACGGCCTCTTCGACAGGGACACGGACAGGCGCGTCGCCGGCGAGGACGAGGAGGGGATCTATAGGGCGATGGGCATGGACATCATGCCTCCTGAGCTCCGAGAGAATACGGGTGAGATAGAGGCCGCGATGGAGCACAGACTCCCAAGGCTGGTCGAGGAGAAGGAGATCAGGGGCGACCTCCACATCCACACCAAGTGGAGTGACGGCACCGCGACCGTCGAGGAGATGGCGGAGAAGGCTCGGTCCATGGGGCTTGAGTACATCGCGATCACTGACCACACCAAGTCCCTGGGCATAGCCCGCGGCCTCGACGAGGCGAGGCTCAGGGAGCAGGTGAAAGAGATAGAGCGGCTCAACAGGAGGCTCGAAGGCTTCACCGTCCTCACCGGCACGGAGGTCGACGTCAAGGCGGACGGCTCCCTCGACCTCCCAGACTCGGTCCTCAAGGACCTCGACTTCGTCATCGCAAGCATACACTCAGGCTTCAAGTCGAACGAGGAGAAGATGACTAACCGCCTGATAGCCGCCATGAACAACGAGTACGTTGACGCGGTTGGGCACCCGACAGGCCGGATCATCCAGAAACGCAACCCTTACGAGCTGAACCTTGATAGGGTCTTCGAGGCCGCAGCCGGGCAGAATGTGATGATGGAGATAAACGCCTTCCCGGACCGACTCGACCTGAGCGACGTCAACTCTCGAGCGGCGATGCAGGCGGGATGCGTCATGGAGATAGGCACAGACTCGCACGCCTCAAACCAGCTTGATTTCATACCCCTCGGCGTATCCGTCGCTAGGAGGGGCTGGCTAGAGTCTGAGGATGTCGCCAACACGATGCCGATCGAGAAGGTCGTCAACTATCGCCACTAGGCACAAACTTCTCTACGAGACCGAAGATATAGTCCCTGCTCGGCCCCCAGGTTATCAGGAACGTGAAGGCGATACTCGCCACCACGACGAGAGCTGAGGCGGTGAGGCCCCCGACGGCGCCGATGAGGACCTCGAAGACCCTGCCTCCGAAGAAGGCGCCGACCGAGTAGAGGGCCGTCTTCCCAGCAGCCTCGATGACGAGGAGCCTCTTGAATGGGAGTCTCCTCGAACCGGCGAGCATGACTATGGGCAGGTCAGGGAGAGGCGTCGCGGCGACGACGAGGATCGCCCATAGCCCATACCTGCTCACCCACCTGCTGACGAGGTCCTCCGTCTTGCTCTTCCCCTGAACTGACTCCGAGACTCCCCAACCCAAGGCGTACGCTGAGACGTCGCCTATGGCGCCCCCGACGCCCGCGGAGAAGCCGAGTAGTACCGGATGATAGAGAGCGGTCAGAGGTATGAAGAGGGGGACGAACAGGTCGCGGGCGACCATGGTCAGGTGGCTCAGCATCGAGGCGAGGAATATGCCGCCGAGGCCGAGGCTTGTGACGTCCTCGCCACCGAAGAGCATCCTCCAGAGTAAGAATCCCGAGATGATGGCGGTGGCTGACACGCCGAGGACGCTGACGACGGCTCTGGTCTTCAAAAGCCTGTCTCCGGATTGTTTGAAGGAAAGGGATTCAGGTCCCAGATATAATTTTCTCATCAGGAGGAGCGGATTAGTTGGGCTTTACGAGTATCTCGTGGAGCTTCAGGTCTCTCATCCTGTTTGACTCAGCCGGTGAGATCACCATCGCGGTGTCCGCCCCCGCGTGGCTACCGGCGACGCAGATGACCGGCTTACCGACCTGAACCGCCCCACAGTCAGCCGCCATCATCGCCACCTCGGCGCAGACCTTGACGCCCTGGCTGAAGAGCCTGAGAGTGTTGGCGACCAACACGTTAACCGGGGGCACTATGAATGGGAGGCTTCCGTGCTGGGGCTCAGAGACCTCAGGCCTCTGCCTACTCACGCCCACATCGACGCCGCCCGTCAACACGTCGGTGCAGGTCACAACTGTCCCGGTCTTCTCGAGCTTCTTCTTCGTCTCGGCGGGCACGAGCTGGATGCCCGATCCCCTGTAGCCGGACTGATGGGTCACAAAGACGAGCTTGATTCCGCTGCCCTTGAAGACTTCAACTGCCTTCTCGCCTGTGGTGCCGGTCGTGGTGGAGACGACGACTGTGTCGATCCCACGCTCCTTCGCCGCATCGAGGGCGACCCTGAGGGTCTCCTCTGTGTGCTCCTTTCCGGGCTTCTCGAAGATGATTGTCGTTCTCTTCATGCTCAAATCCTTCACATCCAGAAACGTGATCCTTGGAGTCGTGGCGACTGAAAAAGTTAATCCATCGATCCTCTAGAAGAGGCTCGTGTGTTTCTCCCTGCGCCCGACTATGGGGATATGTGAGCCGCATTTGGTGCAGTTATTCCCCTCCGTGAGCCTCCAGTCCGTGATGGTGTACCCAATCCTCTTGACTACGGCCTGTCCGCATTTCGGGCAGATTGTGTCCTCGTATCCCTCCCCCGGGACGTTGCCAACGTAGACATACCTTACCCCCTCAGACCTAGCGAACTCCCTCGCCTTCAGTAGGGTCTCCACCGGCGTCGGCGGAAGGTGGCTGAACTTGTACTGGGGGTAGAACCTGCTCAGGTGCAGTGGGACATCTGGGCCGAGGTTGTCGACGAGGTACCTCGCCATCTTCCGTGTCTCGTCCTCACCGTCATTCGTCTCAGGGATGATTAGGAAGGTGACCTCGACGTGGACGCCCTTCCCGTGCATCTCGACGGTCGCGTCGAGGACGCTCTGGAGGTCTGCACCGCAGTGCTTCCTGTAGAAGGGTTCGCTGAAGGCTTTCCAATCGACATTCGCAGCGTCGATAACGTCAACGATCTTGCCGAGGGCTGGTTTAGAGATGTAGCCGTTGGTAACGAGGACGTTCTTCACCCCCTCCTTCTTGGCCAGGCGGGCGGTGTCCTCGACGTAGTTGAGGTTGATCAGTGGCTCGTTGTAGGTGTAGCTGATGCTCGTGCACTGCTGCCTGTGGGCCATGTCGA
>Ga0315291_10009801_pt1 | contig 11746 bp, 7 predicted proteins | sample YL17G12_20_MG_FD_203070 | JGI IMG/M metagenome (GOLD analysis project Ga0315291, IMG submission 203070) | Sediment microbial communities from Yellowstone Lake, YNP, Wyoming, USA - YL17G12_20 | ecosystem: Environmental > Aquatic > Freshwater > Lake > Sediment | place: USA: Wyoming | collected...
ACGTCGGCCAAATCCAGACCGGCGCAGAGGTCGGCATTGTTCTCGATAAGACCTGCTTCTATGCCGAGGCCGGCGGACAGGTTGGTGATTGCGGCCTGATCGAATCAGACAATGCTCAGTTCGTTGTCGAAGGCGCCATAAAAATTGCCAACTGCGTTGTTCACCGCGGCAAAGTCACCCGCGGCTCCTTCGCCGTCGGCCAAGGAGTAAGGGCCGTCGTCGGCAAAGACAGAAGCTCGACAAAGAAGAACCATACCGCCACCCACCTGCTCCAATGGGCCTTGCAGCAGACGCTCGGCGGCTCGGCGGCCCAGCAGGGCAGCTACGTCGGCCCTGACTATCTGCGATTCGACTTCACCTATCCCAAGGCACCCACCGCCGCCGAATTAGAGACCGTTGAGCACTTAGTCAGGGGAAAAATCGCCGCTGATTTGCCCGTGACCTGGACAGTTATGCCGAAAGATCAGGCCGAGAAGCTCGGCGCAATGGCTTTGTTCGGCGAGAAGTACGGAAACGAGGTCCGCGTGGTCTGCCTCGGCGCAGCCGACGAGGGCCGGATCGACGATGCCTTCAGCCGGGAGTTCTGCGGCGGCACCCACGTCGAACGGCTCGGCTCTATCGGCGGCTTCAAGATCATCAAGGAAGAGAGCATTTCCGCCGGCGTCCGCAGAATCACCGCGCTGACCGGCCCGGCCCTCAACGAATATCTCGAAAAGGCAAGTGACATAGTCGATGAGCTCTGCATTATGCTAAAGGTCCCCTGCGAAGCGCTTCCCGAAAGGGTCGCACGGCTCTTGGACGACAACAAGAAGCTCGCCAAGCAGTTGAAATCCGCCGCTCGCCTGTCCGGCTCCGACACTATGGGAGAGGCCAAACAGCTTATCGAGAACTGCGAGAAGGCAGGCGACGCGCATATAATCACCGGCCAGCTCTCCACCACTTCGGTCGAGCAGGCCCGTGAAGCAATAGACATGCTCAAAAAGAAAGCCAAATCAGCCGTTATAGTCCTGGGCTTTGAGGACGACGGCAAGGCGACGCTCATAGCCGGCGTTACCGACGATTTGGTCAAGAAGGGCCTCAAGGCCGGCGACATCATCAAGGAAATCGCACCGGTAATCGACGGCGGCGGCGGCGGACGGCCTGGTATGGCTCAGGCCGGCGGCAAGAACCCCGCCAAAATCGGCGACGCCCTCGCAAGGGCCGCCGAATTGATAAAACAAAAGCTCACAAACGCATAGGCGCTCTCCGGGATAGGCGGGGCCAGGTGGGCTAAACTGGTGGGCTAAAGCCCACCCTACAGTGCAAGGAGATGGAAGCATGGCGCAGATGACGACGCTTCAAGCCGATAGTGTTGCTGAGAAACCCTGGTGGAAGTACATGAGCCGGTATCACTGGCTGGTTCTGATTATCGCGTCGATGAGCTGGATGTTTGACTGCATGGACCAGCGGTTCTTCAATATCGTCCGCGAGCCGGCCATGCGGAGTCTGCTTTACGGCCGGGAGGTGAACGCCCCCGATGCTCCTGCTCTGACACCTGAGCAAAAGACCACCGTGGGGTTCTATGGCCGAATTGCCACGGGCATGGTCCTGCTGGGCTGGGCGGTTGGCGGCTTCTTCTTCGGACTTCTCGGCGACCGCATCGGACGTATAAAAACGATGATGATTACAATCTCCATCTACGCCGGCTTTACGGGCCTGTCGGCGTTGTCGGTTGCCTGGTGGGACTTTATCGTTTACCGCTTCTTGATGGGTCTGGGCATCGGCGGACTCTTTGCCGCCGCCGTTTCGCTGGTTGCTGAAGTCACCCCGGCCCCGGCCCGCCCTCACGCGCTCGGCCTGCTGCAGGCCCTCTCAGCCCTCGGTAATGTGACCGGCTCGGCCATCAGCATTTACCTCAAGCCGCAGGGCCTTCTATTTGGAATCGAAAACTGGCGGTGGCTTTTTCTTATTGGCGTCCTTCCTGCGTTTCTGCTCGTTGTCATCCAGAAAACGCTCAAAGAGCCCGAAAGCTGGGAGCGGGCAAAAACCCGGGCATCCGAAGACATCCATAAGCAGCTCGGGGCTTGGCGAGACCTGTTTGGTCCCGGGCTTCGCCGCAATACGCTTGTCGGCCTTTCTCTTGCGGTGGCGGGCGTCATCGGCTTGTGGGGAGTGGCGTTCTTCTCGCCCGAACTGGTCCGTGACGGCCTGAAAGAGCTGCCCAAGGCGGCACAGGATAGATACGTCGGTATCGGTCTTATGCTCCAGGATGTCGGGGCGTTCTTCGGCGTCTATTTCTTCACGGTGCTCGCCGCCCGTGTCGGCAGAAAGCCCACCTTTGGGCTGTGCTTCATCTGCGCGTTCATCTTCACCGCCCTCATATTCCAATTCCTGCGGCAGCCGAGCCACGTATTCTGGATGCCGCCGATACTCGGTTTCTTTACGCTTTCGGTTTTCGGGGGTTACGCGATTTACTTCCCTGAGCTTTATCCGACACGCCTGCGCAGCTCAGGCGTAGGCTTCTGCTACAACGTCGGTCGCATCGTCAGCGCCGCCGCCCTTTTCGGGACCGCCTACCTGGTTGATGTGCTGAAGGGGCACGGGGTCGCCGAACCCTTCCGCGTAGGCTCAATCATCATCACGGGCATCTACTTTTTCGGCATCGCGGCCCTGCTCTGGGCGAGGGAAACCAAAGGCAGGCCGTTACCGGAAGATTGAATTTGTACTGAGCAGCGAGTGGAAGTAGTCCCAGGTCCGGGCCTTTGAGCCGTCGGGCTTTATGAGCCAGAAGCCGCGGACGTCATCGTTGTTCTTGACCGGCGGGGGACCTTTGTCAGGCCGTAGCTCATTGCAATAGAGCTGCCAATAGACGATGTATGGGCAGCCCCAGTCCAGGGCTGTGTTGACGGCGTTGGGAATTGCCTTTTGGATTTGCCCGGCGGAGAACTCGTTTTCCGGCATTCCGAACTCGCCGACATAGACATTTCGGTCGCCGAAATCGGGGCTGTCGGGCGTATTTGAGGCGATGAAGTCGAGTGCCCGGCGCAAGACATTCGGGTCCTGGAAATGTTCAGTGGCGGAATCCCAGGCCGAGTATGAAACGAGATCCAATTTTGTGTGGGGCAGAACCGCGTTGACCAAGCCGCACCTGCCCTGTTCCATCGAGGCAACGACGCGGTTCACCTCGGCGGCGTGATAGACGCGGACGCCGGCTTGCCCGCTCAAGCGCTGGCGGGCTTGCCCGAGTTCCTGCCTGGCCTGGTCAACGCCGGCCTGCCGGGCATTGAGCCAGTCTATCATCCCCTGAATTGCTTTCGGCTCAGGGTCAACGTCTTTGTTGAAATTGCCGCGGATGAGCCAGTCGCCTTCCCAGTGCTGCAGGACAAACGTCTTGCCGGAGCCTTTATACGTTGTCAGGAGATATTTGGCCAAGGCATAAAATTGCTTTTGTTCGTCCGCTCTCTGCTCGTCGGTCAGGCCGTTTCTAAAATAGCCGCCGGGTCGGCCCATCGAAAAGCACATCAGGATATAGGTCGTGAACGGCTTGTCGAAGAGCTTGCGGAAATACGACGATTGTGCGATTTCGACCATAGACCCGGCCCCGGGCCATTGGGAATTGAAGCGGTAAGAGTCCGAGGGCTTATCAAACCAGACCTTGATGACCCGCGAGCCGAGCGCGAGTATCTGGTCGGCGCCTTCGTTGAGAAAATCCTTGTCGGCCAGATAGTATTGGCCGTTGACGTGCGTAACGCCGATGACGTCGCGGAGCTGTTCCGGCGTATGCTTCTGTGGGTCGATGTCTTCGTGCTGTCCTGCAGGAGCGCAGGCGGCACAGACTACGGCCAATAGAATTGCGTTGAGTTGCTTGCTCATTTGATTTGGGCGAAGCTGTTTCTTGCGGCTTCGATGGTTTTTACTATATCCTCGCTGCTGTGGGCGAGGGAGACGAACATCGCCTCGTAAGCGCTTGGCGCGAGGTAGATTCCCCGGTTGAGCATGGCGGCGAAGAACTTTTTGAATCGTTCTATATCGGTCGATTGCACGTCGGTGAAATTCCGCACGGGCTTGCCCGCCCCACCACCGGCGGGCTTATCGGTAAAGAAGCAGCTCATAATCGAACCGACGCGGTTTATGGTTACGGCGACGCCGGCGTTTCTTGCGGCGTCGGCCAGGCCGGCTTCGAGCGTTGCCGCCAAGGATTCAAGTTTCTCGTAGCAGTCGCCCTTCGTGAGGATGTCGAGTGTTGCGTTGGCAGCGGCGGTTGCGATGGGATTGCCGCTGAGGGTCCCTGCCTGATAGACCGGGCCGAGCGGCGCTAGCATATCCATAATGTCGGCGCGGCCTCCGACGGCTGCGGCGGGCAGGCCTCCTCCTATGATTTTGCCGAGGCAGGTAAGGTCGCTCTCTATCCCGAAAAGCTCCTGTGCGCCGCCTGCGGCGAGGCGAAAGCCGGTTATGACCTCGTCGAATATCAGCAGCGTGTCCTGGCCGTTGCACAACTCCCGGAGGGTCTGCAGATAGCCTTTGACCGGCGGGACTACGCCCATATTCGCAGCGACAGGCTCGACGAGCACCGCGGCGATGCCGCCTTTGTGTTTCTCGAACGCGGCCCTTACCGCGTCGATATCGTTGTATGGGACTACGACGGTTAGCTTTGCGACCGAATCGGGAACTCCGGCGCTGGAGGCGATAGCGGTTTCGGCCAGGCCGGAGCCGGCAGCAACCAGCAGCGAGTCGCTGTGGCCGTGGTAGCAGCCGACCATTTTAACAATCAGGTCCTTTTTGGTGTAGGCGCGGGCCAGCCTGATTGCGGTCATAACGGCTTCGGTGCCGCTGCTGACGAAGCGGACCTTTTCGATGGAGTTATAAGCGGCTATCACTTTCTTGGCGAGTTCGGTCTCGGCCAGAGTCGGCGCACCGAACGAGCTGCCTTTTTTGGCCGCCGCAAGAATGGCTTCGAGGACGGCCGGGTGCGCGTGGCCGAGTATCATCGGACCCCAGGAACAGACATAGTCGATGTATTCATTGCCGTCGATATCGTAGATTTTCGAGCCTCTGGCCGAGGCGACGAAGACCGGACCCATATCAACGCCGCCGAAGGCCCGCACGGGCGAATCCACGCCGCCGGGCAGAACCTTGCAGGCCTGTGCGAAGGCGCCAGCCGATTTTGTGTATTTGCGTTGTTTATCCGTCATAGGGGCATATCGTAAGGCTATCGGCGCCAAAGCTCAAACTTTTTTGTCTTTGCCCCTGCACAATGCACAACTTCCTAAACGGGCATAAAAGTCGTTCCGGCAGGAAGGCGGCTGTGTTTGCCTCTATCGGACAAAAAGATTTCAGTGCGTGGAGCCGGTTGGCGGGCTGTAACGGCCCTCGTTGACGGATAGGCGATGAGGTTGTGCGTTGCGTTTTTTTTTGGGAAAAATGTTGTAGCTTCGGCGCTTGTGGTGTACACTACATAGTTACGTCTGGGGGATGAAGGTGTAGTGTTTTTTTCTGTTTTGAAGTTAGAACGCAGAGGTAGATTATGAAGGCGAATTTTAACAGGGCGGCCCTTGCAGATGCCTTGGGCCTGCTGACGTCGGTAGTGCCGAGTCGAACGCCCAAGCCGATATTGCGGTGCGTTCAGATCACGGCTGGAGAAAAGGAAGTCAGGATATGCGCGACGGACCTGGAGGTCGGCATTAGCTATACGGCCTGCGAGGTGCAGGTTGAGGAGCCGGGCGAGGTCATAGTCCCGGCGGACCGGCTGACGGCGATTGTCCGCGAGAGCGTCGATGAGGTCTTGTTGGTGGAGGCTGCGGAGGGGACGTGCGAGATACGAGGCGCCGACAGCCACTTTACGATTTACGGTCAAGAGCCGGGTCAATATCCGGTAGTGCCCGGTTTTGAGGGCGAGGCCGATATCGAGATTGGGCTGGGCGAGCTTCAGGGGGGGATCGAACAGACCCTGTTTGCGACGGCCAGGGAGAGCAGCAGATATGCAATCAACGGCGTTTTGTGGGAGATCAAGGACAAGAAGCTGACGCTGGTTGCTACGGACGGTCGGCGATTGGCGCGGAGCAGGGTGAAAGTTGGCTCTGCGCCCGGCAAAGACAAGGCGGCGGGCATAATAGTCCCGGCCAAGACGATGGGTCTTTTAGATAAGGTCGGCAGCAGCGAAAAGGACACCGTGGCGGTCAAGTTAGTCGATAACAAGATTCTGATAAACTGCGCGAATGTGGTCATAAGCTCGAATCTGGTGGAGGGGAATTTCCCGAAGTATGAAGATATTATCCCGACGGACTACGACAAGAAGCTGAGCTTATCGACGGAGGCGGTATTGAGCGCGGTTCGGCGTTCCGCCCTGCTGACGAGCGAGGAATCGAGAGGGATCAAGCTGGCTGTCGGCAAGGACAAGCTCGTATTTTCGTGCAGGGCGCCTGAGATGGGCGACGCTCAAATCGATATGGTGATTGACTATAAGGGCGAGCCGATTGAAATTGGATTCAATCCGCAGTTTTTGATGGATGTTCTGCGAGTTATCCGGACGCCGGAATTTGAGCTGGAGCTTGGTCAGTCGGACAGGCCCGGATTGATAAAGAGCGGCGCTAATTTTCTGTATGTGCTGATGCCGATCAACCTGGGATAGCTTGAGTTTTTGGACCGCAGATTGCATCTCGTTCACCAAATGGCCCCAGCCATCCCCGCCAGGGGCCTGGAGACGGGATATGAGATACACTATGGACAGAGCCGGACAGTCAGGCCGTACAGACGGCGGGGCGAGGGGGCGCAAGGCGGGCGGGGCGGTAAGGCTCGGCGAGGTGGTCCAGCGGGTTATGGCCGAGCAGATTTCGCCGATGCAATCAAGGTTCGGCGGGTTGGCTGAGGCTTGGAGGGAGACGGTGCCGGGCGAGTTGGGCAGGCACTGCGAGATTGTTGAGGTCGCGGGCGGGCAGTTGAACGTGCGAGTTGATGCACCGGCATACGCGTACGAACTGCAGTTGTGCAGAACGGAACTTGTGGAAGAGTTGCAGCGGCGATGCCCGGAGGCTCGGATCAAGAGGATTAAATTTGTCGTGGGCTGAAGATATGGGCAACAACCAGAGTTACGATGCGAGCAAGATAAAGATACTTGAGGGTATTCAGGCGGTCCGTAAGCGGCCTGATATGTATATCGGCGACCGCGGCGCCAGCGGGCTGCATCATCTGGTTTATGAGGTGCTGGACAACTCGATAGATGAGGCGATGGCGGGGGCATGCGAGAACATCAGCGTGAGGATCCATGCCGACGGAAGCTGCAGCGTCGAGGACGACGGACGAGGAATCCCCGTCGAATTCCACAAGGAGGCGAAGACAAGCGCCCTGGAGGTAGTGCTCACGAAGCTGCACGCCGGGGGGAAGTTCGATAAAGACAGCTATAAGGTGGCAGGCGGGCTGCACGGCGTCGGGGTGAGCGTTGTCAATGCCCTGAGCGAATGGCTTGAGGCGGACGTTTACAGGGATGGAAAGCACTATCACTTTGAGTGCGCAAGAGGGGTTCCCAAAGGCAAGGTTAAGGAAGTCGGAGAAGCCAACAAGCGCGGCACGAAGATAGCTTTTATGCCCGACGAGGAGATATTCGGGGATGGCGAGTTTGAGTACGAGACGCTCCTAAAACGCATTCGAGAGATGGCGTACTTGAACGCGGGAATAAAAATTGCGTTCAGAGACGACAGAGTGAAGAAAGGCGAGGTGTTCAAATTCGACGAGGGGCTGCGGGCGTTTATCAAGCATCTCAACGAGGGCAAGGAGACTCTGCATAGAGACGTGATATACTTAGCCAGGGAAGACACTGAGGCGATGATGAGCTGCGAAGTGGCTATGCAGTACAACGACGGGTACAACGAAAACGTGCTTGTCTTTGCGAACAATATCTGGAACATCGACGGGGGGACCCACCTTTCGGGATTCAGGACGGCGTTGACACGGACGATGAATTACTACGCCAAGAGCAACAACCTGCTGAAGAACGAGCAGGCCACGACAGGGGATGATCTGCGGGAAGGCTTGACGGCGGTGGTGGCGGTGAAACTGTCGGACCCCCATTTTGAAGGGCAGACCAAGGTCCGGCTGTCGAATCCGGAGGTGGGCAGTTTTGTTGAGACGACGGTGAACGAGCAGCTCGGGCATTTCTTGGAGGAGCATCCTGCGGACGCCAAGCGGATATTGAACAAGGCGATTCAGGCGGCGGCTGCGAGAGAGGCTGCTCGTAAGGCTCGGGAGCTGACCAGACGCAAGGGTGCGCTTGGCACGACCAATCTTCCGGGCAAGCTGTGGGACTGCGCGAGCAAAGAGAAAGCGAACACTGAGATATTCATAGTGGAGGGCGATTCGGCGGGCGGCTCGGCCAAGGCCGGACGGGACAGGAACATCCAGGCGATTCTGCCTCTCAAGGGAAAGATTCTGAACGTGGAGAAGGCCCGGCTGGATAAGATGCTCGCACACGAGGAGATTCGGACCATTATCAGCGCATTGGGGACCGGAATCGGGACAGACGAGTTCGATTTAGAGAAATGCCGATACGGCAAGGTTATACTGATGACGGACGCGGACGTTGACGGTGCGCATATTCGAACGCTTCTGTTGACGTTTTTCTTCAGGCAGATGCAGCAACTGTTTGATAATGAGATGATCTATATCGCCCAGCCGCCTTTGTACGAGGTCAGGGCCAAGGGGCACAAGACGTCCGAATACGTCTTGAGCGAGAATCAAATGCGCAAGCGTATGGTTACGCGGGGTCTTGAGGGCACGGAGCTTTTCATCAGGGACGGCAATGGCGGGGTGAAGGCCGCGAAGACCAAGAAGACCGAGAAAACCGGGAGCAGCAAATCGAAGGAGGTTTCGGATAAAGAGCTGGCTGAGCTTGTGAAGATGCTGACGGAGGTCGAGCGGGTCATCGGGGTATTGAGCCGTCGCGGGATCAACTTTGCCGATTTCGTTGAGTCCTATTATGACCCGTCGAAAGGAGGGCTTCCGCGGTTTCGTATCCTGGGCGAAGGCAAAGAGGATGAGATATTTTACGATGCCGAGAAATACGAGAAGCGCGCCGAGAAGCTCAAAGGCCGGAACAAGGCCACCGCTGAAGGGGCAAGTGAAGACGAGATTGTGGCCGAGGAGCTTCACGAAGTCGGGCGCATCAATGAAATAGACAAGCAGTTCGGCAAGCAGTTCGGCCTGAATTTGAGGGATTTTATCCTGAAGCCAGCCAAGACCGTTTCCGGCGAGGCCCTTCCTACGAAGTTCCAGCTTATTCACGGCGAGGAGGACAAATACGAGGTTGCGTCGTTGGGCGACTTATGCTCGGCCATTCGTCAGATCGGCGGTAAAGGGATTGAGATAAAACGGTTCAAGGGCCTGGGCGAGATGAATGCAGAGCAGTTGTGGGATACTACGATGAATCCGCAGACCCGCACATTGCTGAGTGTTAAGCTGCACGACGCCGGGGAGGCGGACAGGCTGTTCAGCATATTGATGGGGAACGACGTTGAGAAACGCCGAAACTTCATCCGCGACCACGCGCTTGAGGTACAGAATCTTGATATTTAGCTTCGCGGCGTTGGCCTCTGCGATGAGTATCGCCGGCAGCTCAGGCGGCTGAGTAACTACAACGATGCGGACAATGGCCGTAGTGAGTAAGATACTGTCGGGAAAACACTTATCCGCAGGCAAAGGAAGTGTTTGGCTGGATATGCGAGACCTCAAAGGGAAGTGGGCGGGCGTTCGGTTTCCCGGAGAGGCAGAAAAAAAATTTGATTGATCGGACTTTTTACTTGAAAAAGTCTTTGGGACGCCGCAAAATCAAGATGTTGGGCCCACACGATGGTGCGTTATAGGGTGGGAACGATGATAACGGAGGCAAGTAATGGCGTGTCATTGTAAACGCGAGGTTCTGGTTGCGGGTATGCTCGTGTGCGTGCTCTTGCTTGTGGGCTGCAATGGCCGAGGCGCCAAATCATCCGCGGGCGACATTGGCGTTGCCTCTTCTACGGACAAGAAGTCCCGTTTGATAAATGAGCTCGACCGCAAGTTTGAGAATCCAGATGTGCATTTTGAACTGGGCCAGTTGTATCGCGGCGAGGGGCTTTGGACCCAGGCTCAGTACCATTATGAGACCGCGCTGCGTTTTGACCCGGCCAACAGGGCGGCCCAGGCGGCGATGGTGAGGGTGCTGACCGACAGCGGCGAGAAAGCAGAGGCGAACGCTCTCGCCCGGAGGTATATCGAGCAGGTAGGCGGTTTGTGGAAGGAGACGCTCAAGCTCGGAAACGCATTTCGCAAGGAGCAGGTGGACGATTACGTGCTGGTGTGTTACCAGCAGGCCCTTCGTCTGTCACCCGAGTCGGCGGAGGTTCACAGGGAGATGGGTTATTACTATTTGAGCAAAAACGACAAGGACACGGCGAAGGAACATTTTAAGGAGAGTTTTCGGCTTGATCCGAGGCAGGCGGACGTGGCCAGCGAGCTGGGGCGGCTCGGCGTGGCAGTCATAGTGCCTCGGGAAGCTGAGAAGGAGGCCGAAAAGCCCCCAGGGGGCTGATAGTATCTGAGATAATAAGAAGGGCCAGCCGGATGCTATAGAGGGTGTTTGGTGAGGCCGAGATTGTGGTAGGTTTTGTTACTTTTTCATTGCCCCGTGGCGAACGGATGCGCTGCGGGGTATTTTTATTTGCTATTTTCTGTATTATGTACTATTGATTCTTTTTGAATGTTCACGGTAGTCACCAGGATTTTTATCGAGCTTTTGTGGAGAGCCGGGGCATATGGGCGATTGGCAGACGCCTTCAGGGAGGTTGACAGGGGGTAATCAAGGCCGATGTTTGGATTACAGATTGCGGATATTTTAGTGCTGGTGCTGTACTTCCTGGGGATGGCGGCCATCGGGATTTGGGCGGCGAAGCGGATCGAGACGAGCGCTGATTTTTTTATGCCGCGCAGAGCAAGCTGGCGGCTGATGGTGATGCACGCCTTCGGCAGCGGGACGCACGCGGACCAGGCGGTGGCTGTGGCATCCAAGACGTTTACGAACGGCCTATCCGGTATATGGTATCAGTGGTGCTGGTTGTTTGCGACGCCGTTCTACTGGCCGATTGCGGCCCTGATGAGGCGTTTCAGGGCCATCACAACGGCGGATGTTTTTGAGGCGAGATTCGGGCGGGGCGTGGGGATGCTGTTTGCCGTGGTGGGGATGGCAAATCTTGTGGTCAATATCGGCATGATGCTCAAAGGCTCCGGCGCCGTCGTGCACGCCAGCACGGGCGGGAATGTCCCCGGCAACGCCGCCATCGCCGTGATGACGGTGGTCATAGTGATGTACGGAATGGCCGGGGGACTGTCGGCTGTGATTTTGGCGGACTTCATCCAGGGCTGGCTGACCATTATCTTTTCCTTTATGCTGCTTCCGTTTATCCTGAACGCGGTGGGCGGAATGGACGGCATACGCGCCGGAATAAAGGATCCCGGTATGCTGTCGCTGGTGGCTCCCGCGGAGATCGGGCTGTTTTACATTGTGCTTATCTCACTGAACGGGCTTGTGGGTATAGTGACGCAGCCGCACTCGATGGGCACATGCGCCGCCGGCAGGACGGAGATTGAAGGCAGGGTGGGGATGATGTGCGGCAATTTTGTCAAGAGGATATGCACGATAGCGTGGTGTCTGACGGGGCTTGCGGCGGTGGTGCATTATGCGGGGCAGGACATCAATCCCGACCACATCTTCGGGCAGGTGGCGGTGGAGTTTCTGCCGAAA
>Ga0315291_10009802_pt1 | contig 11745 bp, 19 predicted proteins | sample YL17G12_20_MG_FD_203070 | JGI IMG/M metagenome (GOLD analysis project Ga0315291, IMG submission 203070) | Sediment microbial communities from Yellowstone Lake, YNP, Wyoming, USA - YL17G12_20 | ecosystem: Environmental > Aquatic > Freshwater > Lake > Sediment | place: USA: Wyoming | collected...
ATCATAACCATCAATATCAGGAACATTCTTATTGAAGGTGAGATAATGACGGTAAATGAAAAACTTCAAAAGGGGGTTGAATACCGTGATAGTTTGATTGCAAAAAGACATGCTGACATTGACCAAGAACTGGCAATTCTTAATCCACAAGATTTAAACTTGGCTGTTCTACAACTTGAAACCAAAAAACAAGAACAGGTTGTTTTGTTAAAAGGAATCAAAGTTGTTGAACCAAGTCAATTCTACCACGAGGACAAACACGATGCTATTAAAGATGAGGTTAACAGAGTTTACCGTGCAAAGGTAAGTGTTGACCACAATGTATCTGAGTTGGTTAAATTATCACAAACAGTATCGGGGGGTATTAAATGTGAACACTGTGGTATTGATTTGATGAACGCAGCCATCACGGCATCAAAACTTGCCGAACTTGATGGATTAAGAACCAAGAGTTCTGAACTTGGCAAAGAACTTGCCAAGTTAACAGAAAAAGAAAAAGGGTTCGTACAATTAAAGAAAGACTTTGATGAATATGAGAGAAACAAACTCATCAAAGAAAAGATTGAAGTTGCCATAGAATCATTTGATATTAAGATTGAACAACAAAAGAGTATCCAAGAAAGATATTTTCAACAACAAACCAAAATTGAAGAGAATAAAAAAATTGAAGAAACTCTTACAAGAGCAACCTTACGATTGAATGAATTGACTGGTGAACAATCAAAGTTGGAAAGAGAAAAAGGTGGTAACATCGCTCAAATTGAAACATTGAATAAGAAGATTGAAAAGAATAATGAAACAATCTTAAAAATTGCACAAGAATTTGAACGTGAACGTCTGTATAAGATTTACTTGGAAGTATTTGGAAAGAACGGTATTACCAAGATGATTATGAAGACAATGATGCCTTTAATCAACTCTGAATTACAAAGATTACTTCAGGACAGTGCCTACTTCAAATTAGAAGTTCGTATCTCTGATAAAAATGAAGTGGAATTTGTGATGATTGATAACTCTACCGGCATTGAAAAACTGATGGTATCAGGGTCAGGTTATGAAAAAACAATTGCATCATTGGCCTTAAGAGCCGTGTTGTCTAAGATTTGTTCATTACCAAAACCAAATATTATTGTGTTCGATGAAGTGTTTGGTAAGATATCAAATGATAACCTTGAAATGGTTGGGGAGTTCTTTACAAAGATTAAAGAATATTTTGAAAAGATATTCGTTATTACTCACAACCCGTTGGTATCTAACTGGTCTGACAACATTGTTAAGATTAAAAAAGAAGACAACATCTCTAAAGTGTCACAATAAAAAAAACCCCCTTCTTATGTTGGGGGTTTTTATTTTATTCTTCGTTTCTTATTTCATTTGATACTTCTCCGACATAATCAAAGAATTTTTCACCGTAAAGTTCCATAAGTCTTTTGATTATAAGTCTTGGGTTTTTTCTCATGTATCTAACTACATCATTTGGTATTTCAGAGGAATAACTTCCAAATACATTTTTTAAACCTGTTTCTCTTCTTGTTTCAGGAACATTAGGTTCAACGGAAAAGTCCGATTCTAATAGGGTTTTTCTTAGTGATTTACTGATTAAATTTTTCAGGTCACCTTCTGATAGGGTTACTTTTTTCATAAATTAATGTTTAGCACCTTTATAACCGCCAATATTTTTCGCAAAGTTGGCCATTTTAACAACACCACTATCTTCTGATTTCATAGCCTTGTTAATACATCTGATTGATACTTCTTCACCGAAGCCATGGTCTTTACACCATTCACCAAATTTACCTTTGGTTCCTTTTTTTTCTGATTTAGCAACGGCTTTTTGAATGAAGTTATCATCTTTTTTAGCTTCAGCAACAATAGACTTAATTAAGCCTTTCAATTGTGATTCTGTTAAGCGAACTATATTTGACATGTAAGTTGGGTTTTTCAAATAAATATCTTATCTTTGAATAATAATTCTACAACATATGAGATATATAACTTTTTTAATGGGTGTTGACGTTGATTCGAAGGAAGAACTTGAAAATTTTGCGTCAGCATTAACACCAATACAGAACGGACATTTAAAATATCTTTTTATCATGAACTCAATGGTACTCCACTTTGATACGGATGTACCATATGATGAATTAAAACTTTTTATGGCTGAATTATGTAAAGAATATAACTTTTTTTATATTTTACAGGAATTTCCTGACAAAATGTCATTAAATTTTGATGATGTTGATGCTAAACATTTATTTGATTTAAGTGTTTTGGAAAAAAATATTGATAATACAGGTGGAATTGAATTTAATTTTGAATTTGACTACGGTGATGACGAGGATGATGATATTGACGATGATTTGGTACAACTATTGAAAGAAAAGTATTTGATTAAAGAAGAAGAACCATCTTTGGATGACATATTAGAAAAAATCCACCAAAAAGGCGTATCTTCGTTGACCATTCAAGAAAAAGCAATACTTAACAACTACAACTAAGAACTATGAAAGATAAAAACCTACAGATTCCTATTAACCAAGACGAAATTTCAAGCTATCTAAAAGACATCCGTAAACTCAAGGTTATGACCGTTGAGCGTGAACGTTTATTGTCTGAACGTATCTGCAGTGACAGTATATCTGAAAGAGAACGTCAACAAATTTATAAGGAGTTGTTGGAAGGTAACCTACGATTCGTTATCACGGTTGCCAAACAATATCAAAACCAAGGACTTGAATTGTCTGACTTGGTGGCTGAGGGTAATGTTGGTCTTTTGAAGGCCATTAACAACTTTGATTGGACCAAGAAACTTCGTTTCATATCATACGCTGTGTGGTGGATTCGTCAATCTATCTTGCAGTCTCTTAACGAACATGCTCGTACCATCCGTCTACCAGTAAATGTTGTACAAGAACTATTCAAAGAAAAGAAATTGATTGACCGTAATGGTGGTGAATTATCAGATAAGTTTACATCATTACCATCTATTGTTAACCTTGAAAAACAAATCAACGATGAAGGTGATACATTGTTGGATATGATTGCGGACCAAAACGCATCAATGCCTGACGAAGTATTCAACTCTAAAGATGTCCTGAAGGAAAAGTTGACTGGTATCATGAGAATCTTGGATGAGCGTGAGAGAGCAATCGTAGAAGATTATTTTGGTATCTCAGGTCAGACAAGAACCCTTGAAGATATTGGTAATGACTTTAACTTGACCAAAGAAAGAGTACGTCAAATCAAAGAAAAAGCATTACGTAAATTAAGAAATGAGAGTGCTGAGTTATTTGAATACATGTAATTGATATTTATTATTAAATTATAAAATAAAAAAACTATGAAATTTTTAGAAACATTAAAAAAATACCAACAACAAATCTTGGTTGTTTTGTTCCTTTTATTATTATTAAAAGGATGTGGTACTAACTCAGAAGTAACTAAATTGAGAAAAGAAGTTGAATCTCAAAGACAGGTTTTAAATAACCTACCAACTAAAAAAGATTTACAAATTGAAGGTTTGAAATCAGAAAAGAGAATGATTCAGGCTACCGACAGAAAAATGTTGGATGTCCAAAGACAAACTGAAATTGATAAAGAGATTGAAAAATTAAACAAGTAAAATGAAAAAGTGGTTACAATCAAACTTAAATAACATTATTGTTGGAAGTTTCTTAATTCCAATTTTATTGGTTGCGTTTGTGTCTATTTCACACGTAACAACATTTTATTCAATGGCAAACCCGTTGAGTTGGGCGATTTATTTATCAGTTGCTGTAGAAATTGCTGCACTTGCAGCATTGGCTGGTATTTCGGCTAAATTTGGTAAATTTATTTACATCCCATTTGGAATCGTAACATTAATTCAATTTGTTGGTAATTTCTTTTATTCTTACTCACATATTGTACCTAATAGTACTGATTTTAAAAACTGGATTGATATGATTTCAGGTTTATTAGAACCTTTAGGTGTTGAACCTACTGACATTGTTTCTCATAGAAGAATATTAGCATTTTTAACAGGTGGCCTAATACCCTTTATTTCTTTAACATTTGCACATATGTTAATAGTATACTCTTCAAAGATTCAAACCAACGAAGATAAGGTAGTGTTGACAGATGAAGAACTTATTGAGTTGAGTAAAAAGGCTGGTATGATGGAAGCTGAACAAGTTGAAGAAAAAATAAACCCAACACCTGAAGATTTGGTACGTTTAGAAGAAGCATTAAAAAATCTTGAGGAAAAATCTAAAATTGAGGAACCTATTGAAACAACCGAAACTACAAAGTATTTTGTTGATGACGAAGAAGTTGTGACCGAAGAAGGAACTCAAGGACAGATTAAAAGGTTAATTTATACAAAAAATGGTTAATACGGTTGAAAGACTTTCACCAAATATTTCTGGTAAACAGAAAAAGAAAAAACAAATTATTTTGACAAATACTGGAAGGGACGTTGAGCAATACTTAACGTCCCTTAAGTATAGAATGAACGGTAAGTTCAAACGAGTTCCACATTATATTGTGACTAAAGATGGGAAGATAATTCAAACTCTTCCTGATGAAGCCTACTCAAATTATTTTACTGAACCTAATTTTAATAGAAACTCAATTATAGTTTCTTTTGAAAATCTTGGTTGGTTAGAAAAAGTTCCGTTAAAAGATTATTACACTAACTGGATTGGTAATATTTATAAAGGAAGTGCTTATGAAAAGAAATGGAGAGATTACTTTTTATGGGAACCTTACACAGAGATTCAAATGCAATCCGCGGCTGAACTTTGTATAAAATTAGTAACAGAACATAAAATAGAAAAAAAGTGTATTGGTCATAATACAAAGATAGATAACGTAGATAAGTTAGGTGGGATTGTATCCAGAAGTAACTTTGAAACAATATATACCGATGTAAGTCCGGCATTTAATTTTGAAAAATTTACAACATATATTAAAAATGAGCAACTCGTATGATGAAATAAAAAAACTCTTGGAATCATCAAGAGCAATGAGAGGTGATGACACCTTATTAAATGAAGTTAGAAATACTTTAAAGAAAAGTGGTTTACTTACTGAACAGGGTTCTGAAGGTTATGAAAGTGCTAGTAATACTTTAGGTAGTCCAAGACCTAATTTAGCGGCTGATACTGAAGAAGAACTTGAAATGTCTGCAAACCCAAAAGAAGATAAACAACAAGCTTATCGTGTATCAGGTGGTGTATTAGTAATGCATGGTAAGGATAAAGGTGATTTAGAAATTACTACTGAGGAAAAAAGAGCTTACCAAGAAACTATGGATGAGTTTATAAATGAAGTTTCTGAAATGGTTGATTTTTATCCATTAAATGTATACCCAACATCAGTTGAATGGTCTGGTAAAGTTATTGACCAAGACTTGGAATTTTTCTATTCTATTGGTGAAAACAATGGTGTTTACATAAATGGTACTATGAGTAGAGTTGATGATGAGTTTTTAAATTTTATTACAAAACTTAAAGGATACTTTCAAAAGTTTAAAACAAAATGGGCTAAAGTATTAGCCGCTAGGAAAAAAACTCAAACATCAGAGGAGGACCAATAATGAAAAATAGAGAGATTCTTTTGAGTGTGATTATTATTGTTTTAACTGGAACTTTAATTGTGTCCAACCTACAAAAACCATCAAAATTTGATGAAAAGTCTTTTCAAAAAAGAATTGATTCATTAAGTCTTATTGTAAAAAACAATAATAAACTTCGTGATTCATTACAATTAGACAATAGTAATAGACAAGAAAAAATTGGTGAATTATCAAACAAACTAACAAAATTAAATGAAAAATCTAAATATTATGAAAAAAAGTATAAAGAAGAATTGGATATTATTAATAACATGTCTGATGATGATGTCATCAGTGTATTCTCAAACAGCTTCAAATAATGATTGTATAGTTCCATGTAGTGCTTTAAAAAACGCACTCAAATTAAAAGTGGAATATGATTATTGTTATAATCAACTTAAAATTGTAAGAGACTCAATTTCCTTGTTAGATAGTATCAACTGTCAACAAGACACAATTATTTTAAATAAAAATAAAGAAATTATTTTGTTGGAAAACAATGTAACTCAAATTAAAAAAATTGCCGCAGAACATGAAGAAAGAGGTAATTTTTATAAAAGTGAGGTAGATAAACAAAAAAGATTAAAAAATATTGCAATTGGTGGTGGTATTTTAAGTGTTATTCTATCAATATTGTTCTTATAAGATATTTATAAACATGGCACTAACCGCACCAGAAAAAAAAGAAATTGAAACTTTAGTTCGTAAAGAAATTAAAGATTTTATTGGGACAAATACAGTAAAACAATTTGAGGATAAATTGTTGGATATTGTCATAAAGGATATGAAACGAGGTAAGAGTGAGAAAGAAATTAAAGACTTGGTCATAAAAATGTTTACAGAATTTTATGGTATGATGTACCAACAAAGAAGTATGTGGCAAGGTAGATTAAAAAATGCGTAATGGATAATATGACTAAAAAATTGGTAAGTAGTGTTGAATCTTCACTAAGAAGAAATTCTGATAAAACATCAGAGACTTCAAAGCAACTTAATAATTTTAAAAAATCTGTAGGCGAAGAAACTGAAATTGACGAAAAATGGAGTCAAAAATATAAAAGTAGTATTGACTGTAGTAATCCAAAAGGATTTAGTCAAAAAGCTCATTGTCAAGGAAAAAAGAAAAAAGAAGCCGTTGAAGCTACTAGTTCAGCATCTTCAGGACAATACTCAGCACCTTTATTTTCTCTATCAACCCCAAAGGACCCTGTTACTAAAGTTCAGGAAAGTATAGAGGGTGGTGAAACAACTGAAGCAACAAGTTCTTCATCATCAGGACAATACTCAACACCAGGTTGGGTGGCACCAAATAAAAAGAATTGGAGAGGAGCGTCTAAAACTCAAATTCCTGGTGGTAAATTTGTACAAATAAAAAAGAAATGTCAAACGTTTCCATACTGTAATCAAGGTGATATTAATGCATTAAAATTATATGAAAATGAATTAGTTAAAGAGTCAATTACTAATTTATCTAAAAAAATGGGAATTCATGAAAACGTAATCAAAGCAATAATTCAACACGAATTAGAGTTAAAGACAATTAAACAAAAATAATAAAGTATTTATAAATAAAATTACAATGAGAAACATTGAAACACATATTGATGAAATAGTATCAAAAGTTTTAGCTGAAGCAATTAGTTTTAAAGCTGATAATATACTTAACAAAGCTAAAAATGGCATTACAGAATCACTTCATGGTGGTCAGAAAAAAATTGATGTTGCAGAACCAAAAGGTAAAATAACCGCAGCTGATTTTGAAAAATTAAGAAGTAAGAAACAAAAATCAAAAACACAAGCAGGATTTGAACATGGTGAGATTGTTTCAGGTGATGTTGATGAAAATTGGGATGATAAAAGTGATGGTCAAGGATGGTCTGAGGCAAACAAATTATCTAAGAACGAACCTTTATATAGAGGTACTAAATTCGTTAAAGAAGACATCAATGAATATTCATTTGGTGATACAGAAACTGATGATGATTTAAGTTATAATGATATGTTACCATCTTCTGAAGATGAAAAACAAATTAAAACACCACACAAAGTAAAAAATGTTGGTGACAAATACGAAAGAAAAGTATCTAAAGAATTCAGTGAGGGTGAAGTGGATGAAAACATATTCAAGAAAATGTTTGGTAAAAAAGAAGACCCTGAAGTTGCTCGTGAAAAAGATAGAAAAGAAAATCCATATTTAGGAAATTTAGGATATGAATACAATGATATAGTTGGTTGGCATATGCCAGAACCTGGTCAAGGTAGATTTGATAGAGACTTAGAAGATTCAGAAGATGGGGAAATGGAAGAGGGTAATGAATTTTCGGGAGCTTTAGCAAACGCTAAAAAACGTGGTGATAAATCTTTTGAGGTTGATGGTAAAACATATCCGGTAAAAGAATCAATCCAACTTACGGAAGATGAACTTATTGATTTGATTGAAAAAATTGTTAATGAACAGACTACGGTTCCTGTAACTAACAAATCATTAAAATCATCAAAGACTGAAAATGATGATTATATTAAATCTGTTACTAAAAAAATGCAGACTTATTTAAAAGACGCTTCTAAAGGTAAGTACGATGCGAACCCAACACAATTTCCAAAAGGTAATGGTGAGTTAGCTAAAATGGCTAAGAAGGCATACACACCATCAAGTGCTGTCGAGGAATACATTGAGAACTTCGCTTATTCACCTGGTATGGAAAACTTACAATACGATGAGATTAAACCAAATGAAGATTGGTTAGAGGCAAACATTGAAGGTTCTTCTAAGACAGGAAACGGAGCTGGTGGAAACGCGATTGACACAGGTTTAGGTAAGAAAATTAATGCTAGAAGAAAGAAAAACTTGTACGGAGCTGAAAAGAACAAGTCTTATAATAGAGTTCCTCAACCTATTGACCAAGCGGGTGAAGAAACTCACAATAATACTTTGGATAGTATGTTTAAAAAACTTGGTGAGTCTGAGGACAAAAAGAGTAAATTGATTAACGAAGAGATGGACAAAATGAAACATCTTTTGGGTTACAAGAAAAAAACTCAATAATATACATTTAATAAAGATTATACTTATATTCTCCATAGATACCTTTCTATGGAGAATTTTTATTCTTGGATGATGAAGCCTGTAACTCGGGAAGATGTTGAAGTTTGGTTCAACATGAACAATATGATTTATGAAAAACGTGAATTGTTTGCTGATTTCACGTATAGTTTGGATTCTTTAATAAAAGAAACCTATTTGGGTAATGAACCTGAAGATGCTACTGAAACCAGAGTTTTATTATCTCAAGAAGAAAAAAATTCACACTTTGAATGGTGCTGGTCCAAGACGGTGGAAAATTTTGCTAAAGAAAATATTAGGTTTAAAACTAATGGTGACCATAAAGAGTATTATCAGAATTTTTATGAGGATTTATTTTATAACCCTGATAATAAAACAATATCTGAAAACATTAATAAATTTTTTGATGAGTTGTTTGATGAAACAAAAGTTTATACCAAATCAGATTTAGATATGGTAACAGACATTTATAAGATTTTAAATAAAAACTTAATATAAAAAAACCTTTATTTTATTTACTACCAGCAATAAAAAATTATGATTTAATTAAATTTAAAAAAAACATGGAAACATTAGAACAACTTAAAGTCTTAATGGAAGAACTTTCTGTAGATACTACAAAATTCTTCAAAGGTAACAAAAGTGCGGGTACAAGAGCTCGTAAACTTTCTCAAGATATGAAAGCGCTTTTGCAACAACTAAGAGGTGAAATCCTTGAAAACAAAAAACAGAATGATTAATATAGGTCCTATATTATTATTTCTATCTGTATTCTCATCTTTAATACTGATGAGAACATTAACCAATTTCGCGTCAGCCTTGTCAGTCCCTACTAAGTTTGTAATGACTGATAAGGACCGCTTAATTAACGCCATCGCATTATCATATTTAATCACATACATTTTATCATGACATTCCAAGAAGTATTACAATATTTATTCCCATATTTCCACGGCATAAGAAAACTAAAGTCTTATGTTAGTGTTGAGTTAATTTTCCCAAAGACTTGGGAGTTTCCAAATGAAATTTTACAAAAAGCGCAAGTTGAACAAAATGAAAAATATACAGGTGAAGGTTATTTTTTAATCTTTGTTAGTCAATTGACCGATGATTTTAATCATATGGTTGAAGTTATTGCTGAACTTATCAACCACAACCTTGAAAGAGAAGAGAAAGAACGATTACTTAAAGCCAAAGTTATGGAGTTAAAAGAAATATTTAAATCATCAAGTTTAGATGAACTCAAAGGATTGAAAATTAATCTTGAACATGATGATATGGATGAATTAGACCATTTGTTGAAAGATGAGCAAGCAGTTGAAAATTGATGAAGATTGGTTAAAAAAAGAACAAGCCAAAGACAAGGTATTTGTTGATAGTTACAAACAACAAATGATTAATTCTATAAAAGGTTTGAAGAAAGAAGATATTATCGTAATCAAAAAATATACATTATGGCAGAGGATAAAAAAGAGTTTGGGGTTTTAAGTGATTTAGCAGAGATTGCTGATAGAGTTACTGATATATATCGTGGTAAGGCTACAATTATATTTGAATTAGATAAAGAAGAGTATCTATCAACTTTGAATATGTTTAGAGAAGTTGATAGGAAAAACGAAAAATTTAAGATTGATATTTCTAATGTAGAATTTATTTACATTTTAAATAAATTGGAAGAACCCACAGAATAAGTGGTTTCTTTTCTATAAAGGAAATCTTTATTGAAACCTTTTTCTTCAAGTAAATTATACAAATATTTCTTTTGGGGTGCTGATGAGTCATTGACAAACATACAGTCACCCCTTTTTAATTTAACAAATCTTTCAGTTAAACTTTCAATGAATCTTAATGCGTCATTATCAGATTTAAGAACAAACAAATTAATGTCCTCTTCATTCTGAACAATAATCTTATTATTCAATTTAGATACCATCTTAACACCTTGTTTAGACAGATACTTACTTAAGAACGTATTAACATTAATTTTGTTTTTTGTTTGGTAATCGTGAATGAGTTCAGGTTCCCTGTATTCTGATATTTTAATAATGTTATATTCATCACTATCAAACTCCAATTTAACATTTCTACCATATTCATCTTTGGTGTATATGGGAAATAGTTGATTACCTTTCTTTTCAAGTAGAGCCAATTCGTACTTAACTGAGTTACCATTTTGTGTTTTGGTATCAAAGATTATATCTTCGTTTTCATCCAATAAATTTTTATAAAAGTCAGACGCTTTTTTGGAAGTCATAAATTTATTGATTATCCTTTTCTTTGACTTATTTTTAAACAAAACAACAAGGTAGTTCATGAAAGATTATTACGGTATATTAGGTGTTGATAAAAATGCATCCCCTGACGAAATCAAAAAAGCATATAGGAAATTAAGTAAACAATTTCATCCAGATGTAAACCCTGATGGTGAAGAAAAGTTTAAAGAAATTGCTGAGGCTTACGATACCTTAAGTAGTCCTGACAAAAAACAAAAGTATGATAACCCTATGTCAAGCATGTTTGGTACTGGTGGACCTGGTGGAATGGGATTTGAAGACTTCTTAAGTCAAATGGGTTTCAATGGAAATCCTTTTGAGGGACAACAAAGAAAACCTAAAGCACCTGAAAAAATCATATCAATTGATGTTACACCAATTGAGTCTTATTTGGGTTCTGAGAAAGAAATAAACTACAGACGAGAGATTGGGTGTCAACCTTGTAATGGGACTGGTGGTGACCGTACTACGTGTACCAATTGTCGTGGTACTGGTCAGATTGTACAACAGGTTGGAAACGGTGTATTTACACAAGTGATTAGAAACGTTTGTCCTTTATGTCAAGGTAAAGGTACTATGTTAATCAAAGCTTGTTTTCAGTGTGGAGGAAAGTCTACAGTAGGTGAATTTAAAAATCTTAAAATTAATCTAAATCACGGAATAGACGATGGTGAATATTATAGAATGGAAAACGCTGGTGATTTCCATAATGGAAATTACGGAAACTTATTAATAAAGGTCAATATGGTTAAACATCCCGATTGGGAGAAACTTGGTGATGATTTGATTTATATTAATATTGTTGATTTTGA
>Ga0315291_10009804_pt1 | contig 11743 bp, 6 predicted proteins | sample YL17G12_20_MG_FD_203070 | JGI IMG/M metagenome (GOLD analysis project Ga0315291, IMG submission 203070) | Sediment microbial communities from Yellowstone Lake, YNP, Wyoming, USA - YL17G12_20 | ecosystem: Environmental > Aquatic > Freshwater > Lake > Sediment | place: USA: Wyoming | collected...
GGGGTGAATGCCCTTCTGCGGACACTGGTCCGGACCTTCCACCTGCTTCGAGCCCCGCGATCTACGGTTGACCTCACACGTGCATTCGCCAACGCCGGCGAAGTGGCGTAGATCAACGGGCTGCTAGTGGAGCCACGAGACGCAGTCGGCCGCGAGACGTGCAAGGGGGGAATGGAAGAGGTGGCGCTTGGGCTGTCGGGCGTCTTCCCGCCGATTCCGACGCCGCTCGACGCGGGCGGTGCGGTCGACGCACGCGCGCTTCTCGCGAACCTGCGGTACTGGAACGGCTTCGCCTTACGTGGGTACGTGGTCCTTGGCACGAACGGTGAGGCGGCGCTTCTCGGTCTGGACGAGCGAGCGCACGTCCTTGAAGCGGCCCGCGACGGCATCCCCGACGACCGACTGCTCATCGCGGGGACGGGTTGCCAATCGACGCGCGAGACGATCGAATTGACGGCGCTGGCGTCGCGGCTGGGCGCCGACGCGGCCCTCGTCCTCACGCCGTCGTACTACCGCGCGCAGATGATGCGGGACGTCCTCCGGCGCCACTACCACGCCGTCGCCGATGCCTCAGAGATTCCGGTTCTGATCTACAACATGCCGGCATGCACGGGAATCGACCTCGACGTCGAGACCATCGCGGCGATCGCGGCCCACGAGAACATCGTCGGGATCAAGGACTCGGGCGGAGACGTCACCAAGCTGGGCGCGATTCGGGAGCGTCTCGGCGAGGCGTTCGTGGTGCTCGCAGGATCGGGGGGGTTCTTCCTCCCGGCGCTCTCGGTGGGCGCCGCCGGAGGAGTCCTCGCCCTCGCCAACATCGCGCCGCGCGAGTGCCTAGAGATTCAGGAGCGCTTTCTCGCCGGAGACTGGGTCGGGGCGAGTGAGCTGCAGCTTCGGATGATTCCTTTGAACTCGGCCGTGACGAGCCGCTGGGGCGTGCCGGGGCTCAAGAAGGCGATGGACCTGCTCGGTCTCTACGGCGGTCCGGTTCGGCCGCCGCTTGTGGAACTGGCCGACGCTCACGTGGCCGAGCTCCGTCAGACTCTCGAGAGAGCAGGCCTCGCGGAGCGGCCCGGAGAGGAGGGCGGACACCATGAGAGGGCATGACCTCTTGATGATCCCTGGACCGGTCGACTTCGAACCCGAGGTGCTGCAGGCCCTAGGAGCCCCGACGACGAGCCACGTCGCGCCGGCGTTCATCGAAGTCTTCGGCCGGGCGCTCGAGAGGATGCGCGCCGTGTGGCAGTGCCCCTCAGGCCAGCCGCTGGTGGTGGCGGGCTCGGGGACACTCGCCATGGAACTCGCCGGAGCGAACCTGGTCGTGCCTGGCGATCGGGCCCTCGTGATCAGCACGGGCGTGTTCGGGGACCGGTTCGAGGATCTGCTCGGCCGGCACGGCGCCGAGGTCACGGTGCTGCGGGCCCCGCTCGGTGGCGTCGTCGAGCCGGATCGCGTCGAGGACGAACTGAGAAGGCGGCCGTTCAAGCTCCTGACGGTGACGCACGTGGACACTTCGACCGCCGTCCGCATGCCCGTGGAAACCCTCGGCGAGTTTGGCCGACGGCACGGAGTCCTCACCGTCGTCGACGGCGTCTGCTCCGTCGCCGCCGAGGAGATAAAGCAGCAGGAGTGGGGATTGGACGTCGTGCTTACCGCCTCGCAGAAGGCCATCGGGGTGCCTCCGGGACTGGCCCTTCTCATGGCCAGCCCCGCGGCGATCGACGCGTTCGCCGCTCGGCGCGAGCCCGTACGAAGCTACTACGCCGACTGGGGAAAGTGGCTTCCGGTCATGCAGTCCTACGAGGCCCGTCGGGCGAGCTACTTCGGGACCCCGGCCGTGAACCTCGTCGCCGCGCTCGATGTGAGCCTCGGCCGAATCCTCGACGAGGGACTGGCCCCGCGGTTCGCACGTCACGCCCTGCTGAGCGGCGCGTTCAGGGCGGGGGTCGACGCGATCGGTCTCCGCCAACTCCCCCTAGACGAAGAGGCTCGAGCGAACACCCTCACGGCCTGCTACTACCCCGGCGGCGTCTCGGGCCCGGCCCTCCTCGCGGCGATCGGCGGCGCGGGCGTGACCGTCGCGGGAGGTCTGCATGGCGAGATCAAGGATCGCTACTTCCGCGTCGGACACATGGGGGCGATCCGGGCTGCGGACATCCTCGGGACCCTCGGCGCGCTCGAGACGGGTCTTCGCGAGACGGGCCACCGACTCGAGCCCGGAGCCGGAGTCGCCGCCGCGCAACGCGCCTTGTTCCGCTAGACGCGGTTCGCCGGCAGGTCAAGTACACCTTAGTAGACGACCTTGGAACTTCTGACTGGCGAGCCCGGGGTGCCCTGTCTTCAGGCAAGTGGGCCATGCAGAAGGTGGGCAATCCGGCCTCTGGAATCCGGAGGAAACGAATACCCTAGACAGCTGTAAGGACCAATAGAAGGTCATTACAGGTGCTGGCTCCCCGTAGCGGACAGCCTTCGAACTCTCACCGAACCCGACCCTGAGACCGTGGAGGTTCTGTCTCGCTGAGAAGCCCGGCAGGACTGGGTGCCGGATTGGTGCTGGAGTACGGCGTGGCCCAGCTCTCGGCCGCTCCGCCTTGTGCGCCCGAGGCGGCGGCCTCCGTCGCCGGGCGTGAGTTGGGCCAGCTCCGGAAGTGCGCTATTCGCCGGGGCGGGTCACGCTCGTGCCCCTTCCGCCAAGTGGAGATCGCACCGACTTGACTTGCGCCTTCAGGATCTCAATCCTTCTTCTCAAGAGGTGATGGGCATGGCGAGAATGCCAGAGGCAGTCAGCAAGGCATGGGAGAGTCGTGAAGGTCCCATCGTCCTGGCCACTGTGGACAGGAAAGGGACTCCGAACGCGATCTACGCGACCTGTGTCAGCAAACCTGATGATGAGCACCTGCTCGTTGCCGACAACTACTTCTCGAAGACGCGTGCGAACATCGAGTCAGGCAGGAAGGCTGCTCTCGCGTTCATCACGAAGGGCGGCGAAGCCTACCAGGTGAAGGGAGCCCTGCGGCGACACACAAGCGGACCCTACTTCGCGGGAATGAAGGTATGGCTTGATCCTAAGATGCCCGGACATGCCGCAGCCGTTCTCTCCGTGGAGGAAGTCTACTGCGGGAGCGAGAAACTACTCTGATTCTCTGACCCACCTCGCGCTGGGGTCCCGGACAAGGGGGGCACATTGCGAAGAAGGAGCGCCTAGACAAGCTGTAGATCTACATCCCGGAGGCCAAGATGGCGAGCTGCTTCCTCCAGAATGGTCTCCGTCGAGCGCTAGCCGCGGGGCGAACTCTGGGTCTCGGGCAGTAGGCGCGCTAGCACGATTCAGGGACGACCACCGAGTTCGAAACCTGCGAAGTGGCAGCGTCTAGAATGACGATACAAAGCGCACTTCCTCGGTTGCTGTCCGTAGTGGACGACCTTCGAACTCTCGACCGGCCGCACCGCGAGACCGTGGCTTTCCTATCCACGTGACTGCGCGCCTGGAGTGAGACCGGGAGCCCGGCGTCGATGACTCACGCTGTGGCGCCGCCAGCTGCCGGCACCTGAGGCGTTGGCCTGCATTGCCGGCAATGGGCTAGACTGGCCCACACACTGGCTCGTCTACCGGAGGCCAAAGGAGACTGTCTATGAGAAGGGAACTCAAGCTAGCTATCCCCTGCCTCGTAACCCTGGTCCTGGCGGTAGTGCTCACGGTGCCGTGGCAAGCAGGAGGGCTGGCTGTCACTGCTGCAGCCGCGCAGACCGGCCCCTACGCTCCCGGGAGCGTCCCTGTGATTGAACAGCAGTACGACATAGCCACGGTGCGCGGTGAGGAACCGATCGACATGGCGCTCAGCCCGGACGGGCGTCTGGCCTACGTGATCTGCGTGGAGACGGACAACCTCTTCGTCATTGATCTAGCAACGAACCAGATCGTGCGTGCCGTGAGCCTGTGGCCTGCGGCAGAGTGGCCGCTAGGTCCGGGGCCGTCCTGCATCGCAGTGACTCCTGATGGAGATCAGCTGGTCATCGGTGCTGCGAACGACAGCAGTCTCCTCATGGTGGAGGCCGCAGATCTTGTGGTCAGTCGGAGGATTCCACTTGGAGGGCAGCCGAGCGGGGTTGCCGTCTCGCCTGACGGGAAGCTCGCATACGTGGTGCTCAACTCCCCAGACGTGTTCCTGAGCATTGTCGAGATTGCGACGGGGCGTGCGGTGGCCAAAGTGCCAACGCGAACGAACGTCGGAGCGGGGGCCGCGGTGGCTCTAGCCCCTGACGGCAAGCGGGTCTATGTCGCGGCAGCGAGCGGGGCACTGGCCATCCTTGATGCTGGCACTGGGCGTTTCGTTGGCAGCATCCCCTTCCCGTCCGGCCTTATCTGTGACCTCATCATCAGTCCAGACGGTGGACTCGCCTACGTAAGCGATCTAGACAGCGGCAAGGTGCTCGTCCTCGATCTCGCACGCAAGCAGGTTGCCTCGACGTACAGCGTTGCTCTGGCTGAAGGCTTGGCCCTCAGTGCAGACGGCACCCGGCTGTACGTGACCACCTTCGGGTATCTCGGGCATGCCAGCCGCACCCTCGTGATGCTCGACGCGCAGAGTGGAAAGCTCCTGAGCAGCGGAGACTACATTCATCCGGCACCCTATACTCGAGTCATCTCCGACATCAACACGCCGACGCTCTCGCGGGATGGCGCGACGCTCTACCTTCCGTCCGTGGATGCTGATGGCGTGCTCGTTGTGGACGCGACCACGCTTAGAGCGCGAGGGCTGATCCTCGTCAACGCTCTCGCCAACTTCCTCCCCTGGCGGTCTGTCCTCAGCCCCGACCAGTCCCGGCTCTATGTCGTCAGCAGAACGCGCCGGCCGACCACCGTAGCCGTGATCGACACCCAAACGCGAGAGGCTGCGGGCCGAATCGTAGCCATGGGAGCGCTTTGCCAGCAACGGAGCTTCGGCCTGGACATCTCTCCTGATGGGAAGACGCTCTACGTGCTGTCTTCGGTGGACGCCTGCCTCTTGATCGCCGACACGCAGAGCCGCAGTTTCGTTGCCAGTCTGGAAATCCCCCAAGCGGAGGGTCTCAGGCAGGTTGTCGTTGACCCAACTGGGGACTTCGCTTACGTCCTAGACCTTGCGGGGAGCGTCCACTTCGTCGACCTTGAGCACCGCGCGGTCGTTGGCGCGATTGCCACAGGGGTCGATGAGGCTGAGACGATGAAGCTCTGGGCCGACAGAAAGCGCCTCTACATCGCGGGAAGCTACGGCTACGCGGTCATCGACTTGGCTACCCGGAGGGTAGCGCACTCCACCGAGTACGGGCGCGAGGGTGAGTTTGCGAGTCCGATGCGAGCAATCGCTTTCCTGCCTAGGCAGTCGCAGTACGTCGTAACGGATCACTTCGGTCTCCACGTTTATGACGCCGGGACCGACAAGGAGATCCGATACCTCAACTTGCATCGGATTGCCGACCCGATCCACTCGCTGACATCAGACATCGCGGTTACGTCCGACGGGAAGACAGCCTACCTGGCAATGTGGGACGAGGGAGCGGTCCTCGCCCTTGATACCGCAACCTGGGAGGTTCGAGCTCGGATTGATACTGGGCGCATGCCGTTCTCAGGGGCAACGCCCCGTTGGCTATCGCTGAGTCCAGGCCGAAGCGAGCTGTATGTCGTCTGTGAAGAGGGAGATCGCGTGGTCGTGATTGACACCGCTACCCGCCAAGTGACGGCCGTCATCCGGCTCGACCAGTAGGGCCCGGCAAGAGGGGTGGAGTTCGAGTCCCGCAAAGCTCTGTTGAGGGCAACAACGAACAGAACGGCATTGCAGGCCTTGCTCCCCGTAGTGGACGACCTTCGAACTCTTGATCGCCTGGACGCCGAGATCGTCGCGACTCTGTCTCTCCAGGCGCGGGCGTGGTAGATCGACCGTGCTGCCTCAGAGCGAAGTTGAGGCTCGGCTTCCGCCTGCGCCCGAGGAGTTGGCCTGTACCGCCAGGAGCGGGCTAGACTAGCTCACGAAGTGAACGAGCCAGCGGGCGAGTCAGCTGTCTCGGAGGTGAGGCGATGAGGACATTGCTGCTAGCGATGTGTGCGACCTTGCTCACGGGGTCAGTCGTGTCTGCTCAAGGAGCGGTCGCGCTTCCTGAAGGTGCGATGGCTCGGCTTGGGTTGGGTGCTGTTACCGCGCTGCAGTACTCGCCGGACGGCCGCTGGCTTGCCGTGGCCACGCTGATCGGCGTTGAGATCAGAGAAGCCGAGAATCTGGGGCTTGAGCAGCTCCTGGTCGGGCACACGCGCGCGGTTTACGCCGTGGCCTTCTCCGCCGACGGGAAGACCCTCGCCTCCGGGTCGTGGGACCAGACGATCAAGCTGTGGGACGCGGCCGCGGGGACGGTTCTGCGCACGCTGTCCGGGCACACGGGCGGGGTGTGTTCCGTCGCCTTCTCGGCCGACGGGAAGACGCTTGCCTCCGGGTCAGAGGATGGGACGATCAAGCTGTGGGACGCGGCGACGGGGACGCTCCTGCGCACCGTTTCCGGGCACACGAGCGGGGTGTCTTCCGTCACTTTCTCGCCCGACGGGAAGACCCTCGCCTCCGGGTCGTGGGACAAGACAATCAAGCTCTGGGCGGCCGCGAAGGGGACGCTCCTGCGCACGCTGTCCGGGCATTGGAGGGGAGTCAATTCCGTTGCCTTCTCCCTCGACGGGAAGACCCTCGCCTCCGGGTCGGATGACCAGACGGTCAAGGTGTGGAATGCAGCGACGGGGAGCCTCGTCCGCACGCTTGGGGGGCACGCGGGTTCCGTCCGTTCCGTGGTCTTCTCCCCCGATGGGAAGACCCTCGCTTCGGGGGCGGACGACGAGACCATCAAGCTGTGGGACGCGGTCGCCCGGACGCTTCTCCGCAGCGTGTCCGGGCGCACGGATTCTGTCGCTTCCGCCACCTACTCCCCCTGCACAAAGCCCGTCGCCTTCTCCCCCGACGGGAAGACCCTTGCGTCCGGGTCAGGGGACGGGACGATCAGGCTGTGGGACGTGGCCACGGCGATGCTCCTGCGCACCCTTTCCGGGTACACGGACTGGGTCTTTCACGTCGCCTTCTCTCCGGACGGGAAGACCCTGGCCTCCTGGCGCGAGAACCCGCCGATCAGACTGTGGGATGTGTCTACCGGCACTGCTCTTTCCACCCTGTCCGGCCACACGGACTGGGTCAACTCCGTTGCCTTCTCTCCGGACGGGAGGATCCTCGCCTCAGGGTCACGGGACCAGACGGTGAAGCTGTGGGACGCGGCGACGGGGGCTCCTCTCTATACCCTTCTCGGGCACAAGGGCGAGGTCTCTTCGGTTGTCTTCTCTCCGGACGGGAGGACCCTCGCCTCCGGGTCGTGGGACCGGACAGTCAAGCTATGGGATGCAGCCACGGGGACGCTTCTCCAAGCCCTTTCCGGGTACTCGTCGCGCGTCGCTGCCGTTGAGTTCTCCCCAGACGGGAAGACACTCACCGCCGCGTCGGCGGACGGGACTATCAGGCTATGGGATGCGGCCACGGGGACTCTCCTCCGGGCCCTTTCCGGGCACACGGACTACGTCCGTTCCGCCGCCTTCTCCCCCGACGGGAGGACCCTCGCTTCCGGGTCGTACGACCAGACAATCAAGCTGTGGGACGCAACCACGGGGACGCTGCTCCACACCCTCTCCGGGCACACGAAACGTGTCTCTTCCTTCGCGTTCTCTCCCGACGGCAAGACTCTCGCCTCATGGTCGGAGGACAAGACGATCAAGCTGTGGGACGCGGCGGCCGGGACGCTCCTCCGCACCCTTTCCGGGCACATGGACTACGTCCTTTGCGGCGCGTTCTCCCCCGACGGGAGGGTCTTCGCCTCGGGCTCTCGGGACAGGACAGTCAAGGTGTGGGACGCGACCACGGGGAGCCTCGTCCGCACCCTTTCCGGGCACACGGACTACGTCCGTTCCGTCGCCTTCTCCCCCGACGGGAAGACCCTCGCTTCGGGGTCAATGGACGCGACTGTTCTCCTGTGGAACGTCGAAGCCATCCTAGGGGACAGATAACCCCAAGAGGCCGACCTGCCCAAGGCAAGCCGGACCAAGAGTCTGGATACATCCCTTCCTTTGCGGCAGCTCGAAGGAGGGAAGCGCTGCGCAGTCGGGCCAAACGACACGGCCATGGAGGTCGAACCCGACGAACATCCCGTCCAGGAAAACGCCAATAGAAGGACCTTCTAGGGCTTGCCTATCGTGGTGGACGACCTTCGCACTCTTGATCGCTTGGACCGCGACATCGTAGAGGCCCTCTCGCTCTAGGCTGGGGTCGGGAAGCGGCACGCGCAGCACGACAAGCTACATGCCTCGAGCGCTCGCGCTGCCGACTGCGCGCACTGAGACCTTGGCGTGCGACGACGTGGGCGCTTGCGGCAGGTGAGGACGAGGGCCGCGCTGACGTGATGCCCCCCTCTGCCGGTCCTCCTCGTCCCCTTCGCGCCAAGCTCTCTCGCCGGGAGCACGACTTCTTCTTGACCGCCTCGTCACCACCGCCTCAGCCTGTCAACGATGGCCTCGCGACCCAGGAGAAGGTTTTGACAAGTCCGCCAGGACATCTCATACTGACCACGGCGTACGTTCGACGGACGAGTGAGCACTGCCAACGTACCGGGACAAACGGAGGGCGATATGGAATCAACTCGTCGCGGCCGGTTATTTGGGGGGTGGTTCTCAGGCGTGGGGCGTGTGCTGTTGACAGCCGCGCTGCTCTGGCTCGCACTTGGGGCAGCCTGGCCGCGCACGGCGCTTGCCTGGAAGCCGATTACCCACGTGTACCTGAGCGAAGTGGCTCGCCAGGATGCCATCGACGATGGCTATGTCACTCTCTACCGTGTGGACTATGCGACGGGCGCCATTGGCGCTGCATTGGGTGAATACCCGGTCGACCCGGATATCCTCAAAGCCCTGCGCTCCTGCCCGGCCCAATACCGCGCCGGTTCCTCCTACGCCGATTTCATGCCCGATCTGGCTGCCTCGCAGCTCCTCGTTCACCCGGATAACCGCTCCTGGGGCAACACCCGCTCAGACGACTGGCTCCAGCGCATCTGGTACCGCGCCGGTCAAGGAACGCTGCCGGCCACCCTGAATCCCGCTTCCTGTACGCAGGCCCTGGCTATCAAGGCCTACGCGGTGGGGTTCCTGACGCACGCTGGCGGCGATATGTACGGCCATACCTACATCAACGAATTCGCCGGCGGTTCGTGGGATCTCTTAAGCTACATCACACCCCGCCACCTGCTACTTGAGGACTACATCGGCATGCGCACGCCGGACGACAGTCCTGGCTTCTACGACATCAGCATCGACCAGGTGGACGGGATGATCTACGACGAGATGCTGGGCCCCAACAACCCAGGCGGCGCCGCCGACATCTTCACGACCGACTGGCGCTTGGAGGACTTCAACCTGTCGCGCCTGTTCGGCGGTGTGCGGCAGCTGCTTGTCGGAGTGATCAACAACTACGACAGGACGCTCAACGACTACGATACCAGGTACGACCAGTACATCGCCGCGGCGAAGGCCTGCGCCGCGTGGGATCCCACGTGTTCGGCAACCGTGCTCTATGGCCTGGCGGCCGCCGAATTGCTGGCCAAGGGGACCTACATCACCACGAACGGCCCCTTCGTCGCCTATTTGCGCGCCTGGCGCGCCGACATCGATGAGGGCCTGCGCACCTGGCCCGCTGTGAGTTTTGAAGCTCACCGCAGCGCTTTCTTTCACCGGCCAGCCACCTACTACCCTTCGCCGGATGACATCCTCGGGCCGTGGGTAGCCGACCACCTACTCCAGATGATGGGCGTCCCGGACCTTTTGGCCGACTACGTCTTCCTGGATCCGATCAAGGCTCTGCTTCCCGACCGCGTGGAGGCGATGTTTGAGACGGTCAAGGCCGGGCTCTACAACTGGATCGTGCGTTCGGCGTTGGGCCAGCAGTTCGCCGAATGGGAGGCCTACCTCACGAGTCCTCAGCTCTATTTCGACGACGTACCGACCCTCTTCCCCAATGGCGGCTGCTGGATGACCTTGCACGACTTCAACCACAGCGAACTGATGATCCACGACACCGGCTACGCCCTGATGGATGAGAAGTTCGACTGGCAGGAGTTCCGCCCCGCCTACAACACCGTGACGATGATCAAGCTCTCGTTCCTCTCCCGCGCCGGGTTGAACGACCTGCTGCGTGACCTCGGCTCGAGCCTAAGCGCCGACGGCGTGATGCTGCCGGTGATGCTCGGGTTTGACAGCTCGTTCGATCAGAGCAACCAGGGGATCAACCCGGCCACCCCGCGCGACGGCACGATGTTGCTGGCGCGTGACCCGGCCGCTTACCGTGCGCTCTTCATGCAGCAGCGCGGCGTGCAGCTAGCGGACGAAGCCAGCGGGGTGCCCTGCAGCGAACGGTACGATGAGGATACGAACGGCCAGGACGAAGGTGGCGGTCAGACGGGCGATCAGGCCACGCTGACCGATTTCCGTTCCAACGGCGACTACATCTCGGGCTGGTACTGGCTGCGCGACGCCGCGCTGAGGCACTATGCCGAATGGGAGTTCGGCGATGTCCCGGCCGGCAGCGGCGACCTGACGCTCGATATCACTGCGCTGGCCACTGACCGCGTGAGCGGCGGCCGCGGGTTCAATGCCGTCTTCCGGCTGAGCTACGGGGTGCCGGGCAGTGACGCGCTCCGGACGGAGATCGTGACGATACGCAACGTCTCGCCAGGCTCCGATCCAGTTGGCTACACCTGCAGGCGCACGGTGCCCATCCCGCGCGCGGCCCTGGGCGGCGGTACGCGCCTCCGTGTCCGCGTCGAGCGGGTCACCGCTGGCGACCATCACGTTGCCTTCAACGCCGAAAGCATCAAAGTGCAGACGGGTACGCAGTGACGGTAGTTCTGGGGTACCCGACAAGGGGCTGAGAGGACTCGAACTCTGTGGCGTAGACCAGTACTGGACTACAGGCTGCTGGCTCCCCGTAGAGGACTACTTTCAAACGTGGCATGACCTCGTCATCCCCGCCGACCTAGTCGTCGCGGGTACGTAGAGGAGAACCAGCCAGGCCTGCTTCTGGACACATGCCGCCGGCGGCCGAGGCGTTGGCCTCCGTTCTCCGGGAAGGGGTGGACTCGCGCGGAAGTGGATCGTTCACCGGGGCGGGTCAACCACAGGCTGGGTTCCGCTGGATCCGGCCGCCCGGCGTCCCGGTGGGAACGCACGTGTCAACGTGTCAAGACCCCGCACCGTTCTCTCCTCCTTCTCTGTAGCCCCCGGCTGCGCTCCTGGGAGTAGGCTGCTTCTGCTAGAGAACCAAGCCACCTCGTCGAAGATGGCAGCTCGCGTCTCTTGCTTTCTTCGTCTCAGTTCTCAGCATGTGAGAGGGTTCCCTGGCAAGGAGGTCCGCATGGTCGACGATCTCTCCAACGCGAAAGCAGCGCACCTCATCGTCCGGGTGGCTACGTTCGGGTTCCTCCTCGGGGTTTGCGCCCTCGCTCTCTTCTCCCAGGACACCGCTCCCACAGGAAGGAATCCAGAAGCGTTCAAGTACCTCATTGGCGTGGACTACTTCCCCGCCTTCCACTACAACGCTTGGCGTTGGGGCGACGAGTGGCTGCCCCTCAAACTAGCCCGCCCGTGGGTCGCAAAGGATGAGGTCCAGCCCAAGCGTCCGCTCGCCTACCTGGGGTACTACGA